>Ga0255338_1002441_pt1 | contig 27129 bp, 17 predicted proteins | sample MeOH1_35cm_T4_19_FD_203715 | JGI IMG/M metagenome (GOLD analysis project Ga0255338, IMG submission 203715) | Sandy soil microbial communities from University of British Columbia, Vancouver, Canada - MeOH1_35cm_T4_195 | ecosystem: Engineered > Artificial ecosystem > Sand microcosm > Unclassified ...
CGAACTTCGCACGATGGCGCACCGCCCAGCGGACGTATCTCGTCTCGAGTCCAGCCAGAAGGCCCTTTGCGACGCGTGGATCGCCGCACCTGGCGTAGGTCTTCTGCCAGTCGTGCGCCTTGTAGGTGTCCTCCAGCTTGTAGTCTGGTTTTTTGACCACCTTGTCTGCGATCGCCTGTTTTAACCCGTAGCGAAAGACAACGTCCGGAAAATAATCATCCTCAACATAAGGGGTGCCGGTAACGTTCACGATCTTCGTGAAACCGAAATCCTCGTGCTGAAGAAACTTCATCCATTCCTTGAGTCCGCGGTCTGGCGGACTGAACAAGTGATGGGCTTCGTCATTCAGGACTAGTGTCCGGGCGCCCTGGGCCTTGAAGCTGTCGCGGATCGAGGAGCCCGTGTTCTCGTATACCGCGTGGATGTTTTCGACGCAGATAGCCGGCGCGTGGGTAGTCCGCTCTTCACCCTCTTTGGTGATTTCTCCGGTAAGGTGAAAAGCCCCGTTGGAATAGTAGGTTTCGATGCCATCACGCTCAACGCACCGGGCCAGCTCCCACATCTCGCCGTTAGTAGTGTCCGGCCGGATGCCCGCAAAAAGTGTAATCGCGAAATAGCAGCACCACTCGGGGTGGTTGTCTTCGAGGTAGGCCATCAGCTTTTGGCCCTGTTCGATAGTAAGCCGCTTTTTAGGTCCGCGGCGGAGTGCCTTCTTGCTGAACCGCTTCATGCCGCTGAAAGGAGACTTCTTCAACCACCCCTTACGGACGAAGTAATTGAACACCGCGGCAACATCCCCGAATAGGTTGTTCCAGGTTTTACGTGAAATCGGGCCGCCATTCTTGGCTTTGGCAGTTCCCAACCAGTCCTTCATGTGTTGTTCGATGACGGCGGTGATCGGCGTCTTCTTGCCGATGAATAAGCCGAAGCGTTCGCCACGTTGCCGGTAATTCGCGTATTGGGCGTCGCTGACATGATCTTTGGTTTCAGCCAAGAAGCTGGCGAAGCCTGTTTCATATGTTGTGTTTTCCTCAGGCTTTTGAGTTGGGGCGTTCTTCTTCTCATGGTGTGTCTTCAGTCCGAGCTTGGCGGCCTCCATGGGGGTTAGGCCCTCGCCCTTCAGCAGCTCCACGATAGCCTGCGCCTCCTGTATCTGCTGCAATGTGAGGTAGGTGGTCTTGGGGCGCGACATCGACGCACCGCGGATGCGCTGCTCCTCCCAGGTCTGTTGCTGCGCGAGCGCAATTTCGTAGTTCTGCGTCACCAACCGCAGCTGCTTTCCTCCTGCCGTTGGGGTCCCCATTACCCGATACGTCACCTTCCCAGTGCGGGTTTCTCGCTTCTGGAGGTCGATGGGTTTTGATCGGAGGGCCACATTACCGCTATGGGAAAATGGGGGCTCCAAAAAAGGAGTATTTTCAGCGGGAGCACAGTTCGTGTGTGCTCCGCCTTTTGAAAACAAATCGGGAGATGCCACTTTATCAGCGGCATCTCCCGTATTCGTTGCTAGTTGTGCCACTTTTGAAGGTGGCGTCCCCACGGGGATTCGAACCCCGGTTCTCACCGTGAAAGGGTGGTGTCCTAACCGGGCTAGACGATGGGGACCCAGCACGGAGTCGGGCAAGCTACGGCCTGAGCCCCCTCGCGCAAGAGTTTTCTGGGTAGCGGCCGGATGCGCCGGCCGGTGCCTTCCCCTTGGTTTTCAGTCAGTTCACTTTACGCGGAAAATACCCGGGGGCTTGGGGCCACCCGGATTCCCTGCCGGGCTTGTTGTTTCAGGGTGGTTCCGCACCCTCCTACCCCATGTCACCCCCTTCGTCTCGCCCCGCGGACCCCGCGGCGGTCTATCGTGCCGGCACCCTGACCTACACCGCCGGCGGCTTGCGGGCCGTGTTTGCCTGGCTGCTGGCCGGTGAGGTGATCTTCACCCTGATCGACATGCTCGAGCCCAAGGTGCTGCCCGTGCTGCTCAAGCTCCACGGCGCCTCGGACAAGGAGATCGGCGTGATCGTGGGCTCATTCAACGCGATCCTGCAGCTCGTCATCATGGCGCCGCTCGGCTACTATTCGGACCGGCTGCGCACGCGCTGGGGGCGGAGAATCCCCGTGCTTTTCTGGGCGACGCCGTTCGTCACCATTTTCCTCGCGATCACGCCGTATGCGCCGGAGATCGCCGCGTGGCTGCAGCGCTATGAGACGACGGGGGCGTGGCTGAGGGCGCTGCCGGTCGCGCCGGTCATCTTCGTCTTTGCCGCGCTCGTGGTCCTGTATCGCAGCGCGCAGACGTTCACCAACGTCATGTTCTTCGGCCTCCTGCGCGACGTCGTGCCCGATTCGCACATGGGCCGGTTCCTGGCGCTCTTCCGCGTCTTTGGCGCCGCCGGCACGTTCATCATCACCTACTGGCTGCTCGGCCGCGTGACCACGCACAGCCGGGAGATCTTCATCGGCGTGGCGGTGCTGAACCTCGTGGGCTTCGGCGCGATCTGCTGGTTCGTGCGGGAAGGGCAGTATCCGGCAGTTGAGGCGGCGGTGGAGAAGGCAGAGGACAAATCCGCCTTTGGGCATGCGGTAAAGGTGTTCATCGCCGAGTCCTACCGGCATCCGGTCTACCTGTGGGTTTATTTCATCCGCGTTTGCCTTTACGGGGCGCTGCTGGGCCTGTCGGGCTTCATCATCTTCTTCCCGCAATACGAGCTCGGCATGGACCTGGGCGAGGTTGGGCGGATGCTGTCGTGGCCGTCGCTGGTGTGGGTGGTGATCGCGTATCCCGTGGGCCGGCTGGTGGACTCGCGCGGCGCGGCCTACGTCCTCGGTCACGGTCTCATCGTGATCACGCTGGGCTACCTGCTCTCCTTCTTCCTCGTGGTGGGCCCGTGGACGTTCCTCGTCTCGTCGCTGGTCACGGGCGTCGCCTTCTGGGTGGTGATGATGGCGCAGCTCAAGCTGACGCAGGAGATCTTCCACCCGTTGCGCTACAGCCAGCTCGCCGGCGCCAACACCATCGTGCAATCGATCCTCATCGCGGTGGTGATCAGCCCCGGCTGCGGCTGGATCCTCGATGCCCTGAAGGGCTGGCACTACACGTTCACGCTGCCGGCGGTGGGCGATGTCGTGCTCGGCCCCTACCGGCTGGTGAATCTCATGCTCGGGGTGCTTTACGGCGCGGCCTGGTTCGGCCTGCGGCAGGTCAAGCACCACCAGCTTGCGCACGGCGGTCCGGACAATTACGTTGCTCCCCTCTGATGCCATGAGGCTCCCCGCGCTGCTTCGCCCCGCCGGTCTGGTCTGTGCCGCCCTGCTCGCGCTGGCGGGACAGGCGACGACCACCGAGGCGGTCCTCCCGATCGACCGCGAGGCCCTCGTGCGCCGGCATAACGTCGTGGTGCGCAAGGTGGACCCCACCGCGCCGCTCACGGTCGGCAACGGCCAGTTCGCGTTCACGGTGGACGTCACCGGCCTGCAGACCTTCGGCGACTACTATTACAAGAACGGCATCCCGCTCGAGACGCTGGCGCGCTGGTGCTGGGCGCAGGACGAAAACCCCCACCACTACACGCTGGACGATGCGAGCAGCGACTTTCGCCAGGCCGACGGCACGATGATCCGCCTGCCGAACAAGCAGGGCACGCCGGCCGGCGACTTGCTCCGCCGCAATCCCCGCCAGCAGCCGCTCGGCCAGTTCGCCCTGGAATGGGACAAACCTGACGGCACGCCATTCACACCCGCCGACATCCAGGAGCCTGAGCAGACGCTGGACCTATGGACCGGCATCATCACCAGCAAATACAAGCTTGGCGGCGTGCCGGTCAAGGTCACCACCAGCTGCGCCCCGGATGCCGACATGATCGCCATCCGGATCGAGTCGGCGCTCGTGGCGTCGGGCAAACTGCGGGTGGGTCTCGCCTTTCCGCGCGGCCATGATCCGGCGATCAAGAACACGCCGGCCCTCGACTGGAGCGAACCCGGGTCGCACCGCTCGGAACTCGTCGGCCCGACCACTATCCGGCGCGAAATCCCGGGCGCCAGCTACCATGTGACCACCAACCTGCCGTTGCGGGCGACCGGACCCCACCGGTTCGGCTTCACCACGCCAGACGGCGCCCGGCTGGTGCTCACCGCGCGGTTCTCCCCCGCCCCGGCCGAGGTGACGACCGCCCAGATCATCGAGGGCGGGAGCGCGCGGCACTGGGCCGCATTCTGGCGCGGTGGCGCGGCGGTGGATTTCGCCGGCAGCACCAACCCGCTCGCGGCGAAAATGGAGGAGCGGATCATTCTCTCGCGCTACCTGACCGCCGTGCAGTGCGTGGGCGACGTGCCGCCGCAGGAAAGCGGCCTCACCTGCAACACCTGGTACGGCAAGCACCACACCGAGATGATCTGGTGGCATACGGCACATTTCGTCCTCTGGGGCCAGCCCGAGATGGCGAAGAAGAACCTCGACTGGTTCCTCGGCCAACTGCCCAACGCGCGGGCCCTCGCGACGAGCCGCGGGCTCAAGGGCGCGCGCTGGGCGAAGATGGTTGGCGCCGACGGGCGCGAAAGCCCGGGTGGCAACCCCTTCATCTTCTGGAACCAGCCGCACCCGATCTATCTCGCGGACCTGATCCTGCGCCAGTCACCCTCGCAGGAGAATTTGGAGAAATACCGCCCGCTGGTGTTCGAGACGGCCGAGTGCCTGGTCTCGATGCTGAAGTTCGACGCCAAGCGCGGCCAGTACGTGCTCGGCCCGCCGCTGTGGATCGCGCAGGAAATCCACGACCAAGCCACCAGCCAGAACCCGGCCTACGAACTCGCCTACTGGCGGTGGGCGATCGATACCGCCCAGCGCTGGCGAGTGCGGTCCGGCCTTGGCCGCGAGGCGCACTGGGATGAAGTGGTCGCCAAGATGTCCCCGCTGCCGGTCTTCGAAGGCAAATACACCGCGCTCGAGTCGCACCCCGACACCTGGACAAACCTCGCCAGCCGGCACGACCACCCGAGCTTCCTCATGGCGCTGGGCTTCCTGCCGGGCGGGTCCGACGTCGACCGCGCCACGATGGACCGCACTCTCACGGCCGTGCTGCGGGAATGGGATTGGGACACCAAGATCTGGGGTTGGGACTACCCGATGGTGGCGATGACCGCCACGCGGCTGGGACGTCCGGCCGAGGCCGTGGAAATCCTGCTGCGCGACGGGCCGAACAACCGCTACACAGCCAACGGTCATTGCCCCCAGGGCAGCGATACCGCGCGCCGCAGTCAGAGCGCAATGCACCCGGAGATCGCGGTCTACCTGCCGGCCAACGGCTCGTTCCTCGCCGCCGCCGCGCTGATGATCGCCGGCTGGGAGAGCTGCACCGAAGACTACCCGGGCATCCCGAAGGACGGCACCTGGCACGTCCGCGCCGAGAACCTGATGCGCTTGCCCTGACGCTCAGGGAGCCGCGGGCAGGCCGTCGCAATCCTGCACGCGCAGGCCGGTCACGTCCTTCAGCACCCAGTCGCTGGTCGAATGCCGGTCCGGCAGGCGGAGACCGGTTACATCTGCAGCGGCCACGTCGTCGAACTCAACGGCCGGCCGGGCCTCGGGCCCGAGCAACCGGAGCGTGATATCGCTCAACTGGATCCGGGCCGCATGGCGGATATAAATCCCCCAGGACGGCAGCGGGCCGAACAGCATTGGCTCCGGATAATCCCGGACCATCTCCGGCACGATGCGGCCGGCATCGGCCCGGGTGCCGCCCCCGCGGCAGTGCAATTGGATGCCGGCGAGGCGCACCTCCGTGACGGGATGCCCCGGCAGGCCGGCGATGAAGATGCCGTGGTCGGGCGCCACCTCCGAGGCGATGACATTGTTGATCGTGATGCGGCTCGCCGTGCCCGGGGCCGTCGCCCCGGGGGCCCGCAACCGCCCGCCCAATCGGATGAAAATGGGCGCGTTCATCACCTCGCGCAGGGTGAGGTTCGAGACCATCACGTCCTCCATGGCCGACCCGTCCACCTGCTCGAGGGCCAGCCCGCGGCAGAATTCAAAGACGCAATTGCTGATCGAGATGTTCCGGAAGCCGCCGCTGGCCTCGGTGCCGAGCTTGATCCGGCCGATCGGCCCGCCCCGGTGGCGGATGACCCGCGAGCGCGTGCCGTCATAGAGCGTGCCTTCCTCGAACCCGCTCACGTAACAGTCGCTGACCGTCACATTCTCCACCGGGCGCAGGCCGCCGAAACCGCAGGAGGACTTGATGCAGATGCCGTCGTCCCAGGGGGAGTTGACCGTGCATTTGGAGATGCGGACGTTGGCGCACGCGTCGATGTCGATGCCGTCGCGGTTGGTGTCGATGAAGACATTGTCGACGGTCACGTGGTCGCAGGCCGCCGCGAGGATCGCAAAGTGTCCGCCGTGGAGGATGGTGAGGTCACGGACCAGGACGTTGCGGCAGCCCCTCAGCGCGATCGCCTTGTTGCCCACCCCGGCCGGGAGCGTGTCGAGGGCATGCGGATAACCGAAGGCGCCGGGGGCCGGCGCAACCCCGGCCTCGGGCTCCACCGGGCCGTCCGCTTCCAGCACGTCGGGCAGGTGGCCCGGCGGCTGGGGGGCGACCTGGCCCACGGGGAGCGCGATACGGCCGTTGCCGCGGCTGAGCCCGCGCCCGTAGATGCGGCCGGGCCCGCAGATCGTGACGCCCTCCAGGTTCTCGCCCCAGATGAGGCTGTTGCGGAACCGCGAGTGCCCAAAATCCTGGTGCAGGTTGGGCGGCGCCTTCTCGGGGGCGTCGTAGCCGGGCGCGCCTTCACCGTGGACGCCGGGAGGCGGCGGGTCGGCCGCGATCAGCGTGGCCCCGGCGCGCAACTCAAGGGTGAGCCAGCTGCACAGGCGGATGGAATGGCTGAGGTAATCACCCGCGGGCAGAACCACGATCCCGCCCCCCACGGCGTGGGCGGCGGCGATGGCGCGGTTGATCGCCCCGGTGTCCAACGCCCGCCCGTCGCCGACGGCGCCGAAGCGGCGCACGTCGAATTCAGGCGGAACGGCTGACCGTTCCGCGGGCGGAAAACCCGGGATGATGCTCACGACTGACGCTTGGGTGATGTTGCTGGGATCAGAAGTTGATCGTCGTCGTGAACCGAATGTTGCGGCCGGTCGCCGTGGTCAAGCCGGAGCCCCAGGAACGACCGCCCGCCACGCTGATGTAGTTCTTCTTATCGAAGATATTGTCGATATTCAGGCGGAAGGTATACCGCTCGTTCATCCGGTAGGTGAGAGCGAGCGTGTTCACGTATTGCGGCTTCAGGTAGAAGCTCACTTTCTCGACCACCGTGGTTCCGGGGACGTAGCCGGTGGACGGGACGTCGCCGGCGCGCTTGCCGCTGTAGCTGATGCCGGCATTGACCGTGAAGCCCTTCAGGTCGCCATCATTGAAACGGTAGCTGACCAGCGCGCTGGCGTTGTTGTCCGCGACACCACGGACCATGCGGCCGAGGTTGTCCCGCATGTTGAGGTGCGAGTAGGTGGCGATCACGGACATTTCGTCGGTGAGGGCACCCATGGCCTCGAACTCATAACCCTTGTTCTTAAGGTCCGAGATCAACTGCTGGGGCTGGGTGGGGTCGTTCTGATAGGCCGGATTCGGCACGGTGACGTTGGTCTGGGCGATGGTGAAGTAAGCGCCGTTAAGGGATATTTTCTGGTTAAGGAACTCGGACTTGAACCCGTATTCCGACTGCACGCCTTCCTTCCACAGGGGCAGATTGTTGGCGAGAGCGCCGGCGGCGTTCTTGGAACGGCTGTAATAAACCGAGAAGTGGTCCTGTACCTTCCACAGCACGCTATAGTTGGTCAGGTTCTTGGAGTCATCCAACGTGGGGTTGTTGGCGCCGGTGAGACCGTTCGAGCTCTTGATGACGGTGGCGTACCTCAGGAAACCGCCGGTTACATAGAGGCGGTTGTCGAAGAAACCCAGCCGCTCGTTGATGTAGAGCTGGGTGTTGGTGTAGGAAGAGATGTTGTCCGCGCTGAGCGTGGCCGCATACTCGGGCTGGGCGGCCACAAACGGCTTGCTCAGGTCGACGGCCGGCAGTTTACCCGGATCCTTCACGCGGTTGTCCGCATATTGCCGCCCGTAGCCAAAACCGGCGACGGTCTGCGAATCGACCAAGCCGAGCTTATACCTGAAAAGGCCATCGGTCTGGAAGTTGCCCGTCCTCAGCCTGGTCCACTGAGCCTGGCCGCGGTGGCCGATGGCGGCCGGATTGAAATAAGGCGAGAAAGTCGAAACCGGCGTACCCCCAACGATCGCCCAAGTATAGTCCTGCGTCAGCTCGCCCGTGGTCGGGTTGTAGCGGTTGCCCAAACCGGGCAGGCCGGTGACGAAGTCCTGGTTGGCATCCGTGAAGTAGTAACGGGCATTGGCCGCGACCCGAATGCTGATGTGCTCGTCGAAGGTGTGGGTCAGGTTGCTGAAGATATCGGCGGTGTGCGTGGCGTTGCGGCTCCAGGTTTGCGTGCCGTTGAGACTATTGTAGCCGAAGCCCGGGGCCAGCTTCGGGTCGCTGGTGGACGAGTTGGTGTTCGGATCGAGAATCAGCGCCGGCTCACGGAAAACCGCCATGTCGGCGAGTATGACCTTGGTCGTCAGCTGGGTCTTGTCGGAAATGCGCCAGGTGAGCATGGGCGCGAAGGCCCGGTGCTTCGTCGTGGCATCGGAAGACCAGTACTGACGGGTATACTGGGCGGAGCCGACCAGACGGTAGGCGAAGGACTTGCCGTCTCCCAGGCTCAGGGGACCACTCATGTCGAGGGTGATCTTCTGGGCGTCAAACAAGCCGACCAAGGCCGTGAGGGAGGCCTGCCTGCGGAACGTCGGGGACTTCGTGATGATGTTCAAGGAGCCACCGGGGGCGCCGGCGGGCGAGAGGATGGCGTTGGGGCCCTTGCTCACCTCGATGCGGTCGACGATTGACTCGTCCACATTGTCGGCGTCGGCCGACTGGAGGAAATTGTCCACCGTGCGGGCGCCACCCTGGGTTTCAAAACCACGGATGATCATGCGGTCCTGAAACTGGATGCCACGACCTTCCTGCACGCCGGCGATGTAGCGGGTGACGTCAAATACGCGGGTCGGCGAGAGATCGTCCATCATATCCCGGGTGATGACAGAAATGGAGCTGGCGGTGTCGATCAACGGCGCGCGCACGCGGACCCCCGAGACGGCGTCGCTGGCGTGGTAGCGGTCGCTGTTGTCAGCCGAGACGGTGAAGGGCGAGAGGACCACCACTTCGTCCTTGGCTGGAGCGGACGCGGGGGCGTTCTGGGCGGTCAGCGGGACGGAAGCGGCAAACAGCAGGGACAGCCCGAGGAGGGCGGATGATTCGAGACGGCGCGGCAAAGCTCGCGCGGGTAGCAGCGTGTTCATGGGGTGTTGGGAGATGGGTTTAACCGGCCGGAAGCGCACACCGGGTTGAGGGGTCTGCACCGGACTTGTCGTGGGGTCAGGGGGTTTCTGACGGCGGCAACCTGTGCCGCCCTGGCCGGGTGGCCAAGCGCGCCGGTACTTTCCACGTAAAATGAATTGCGGTTCAGCCCCTCCCGTCCGCACCCTGCCGCATGGCCGCCCCCCGCCCCGCGCCGACGAATCCCCCGACCCTGCGCGAGATCGCCCGCCGCGCGGGCGTGAGCCACACCACGGTCTCGCTGAGCCTGCGCAACCACCCCTCGATCCCCGAGGCGACCCGGGAACGCCTGCGCCACCTGGCCGATGAACTCGGCTACCGGTCCAATGTGCTGGTCTCCGCCCTCATGAGCCAGGTGCGGCTCAAGCAGCACAAGTCCGGCCCCGAGGTGGTGGGCTTCCTGACGGGCGGACCCACCGCCGAGGACTGGAAGAACCACTCGGCCAGCCTGGGTTACTATGAGGGCGCGCGCCGTCGGGCCCTCCAGCTGGGCATGCGCATCGAGCCGTTCTGGCTGGGTCCCGGCGGGGCCGCCGCGGCCGCGACCTGCCGCATGCTGCAGGCCCGCGCCATCCGCGGCCAGCTCCTCTCCCCCTTCCCCATCCCGGTCTATGACCATGAGCTGGACTGGATGCACCTGATCTGTGTCGGGCTGGGCTATGTGTTCAACCGCCACGCCCTGCACCGCGCGACGCACAATCATTTCCGCGGCTCCTACCTCGCCTACGAGAAACTGGTGCAGCTCGGATACCGGCGCATCGGCCTCATGCTCGACCGGGGGGAGAACAGCCGGGTAAACTACGGGTGGCTGGGAGGCTACCTGGCCGCGCAAAACACCGCCGCCGGCCCGCGCCTCGCGCCTTTGCTGACCGTCGCGGGCGAGGAAATCCGCCACGTGAAAAGCTGGATGCGCCAGGCCCGGCCCGATGCGGTGATCGGTTTCGGCCCGGGACAATTCAACCTCCTCACCCGCCTGGGCTATGAGATGCCCCGGGACGTGGCCTACGTCGCGCTGGACGTGGAGCAGACGCGGCTGGCCCACGTCGAGGAGGTGGCCGGCATCAACCAGAACCTGCCGCTGATTGGCGCGACGGCCATCGATATCCTCGCCAGCCAGCTCTACCACAACGAACTCGGCCTGCCCCAGCGCCCCGTGATCAGCATGATCGAGGGTTATTGGGTGGCGGGCCGGACCGCCCCGCCCCGGACGGGGGCCGGCCGCCCCGCGAAACCCGGCGGGAAAACCCGGGTCTGACATGCCTGTGATTGCCAAAATGCCCCGAACTCTTTTGCGTGAGCACCTTTCCCACGCATGAACTTCGCTGAAATTTCCGCCGCCCTCCCGAAAACTGCCGTCACCTCAATCGACGGCCTCCCCTTCCCGAAGATCGCCTCCGGCAAGGTCCGCGAGATCTACGACCTCGGCGACGCCCTGCTGCTCGTCGCCACGGACCGGCTCTCCGCCTTCGACGTCATTTTGCCCGACGGCATCCCCGGCAAGGGCGCCATCCTCACCCAGATGAGCAACTGGTGGTTCGCGCAGACGAGCGGCCTGATCCAGAATCATCTGCTGCCCGACCAGGCCGGGGAATTTGCCCGCCGCGGGATCAAGGGCCGTGACCTGCAGCTGCGCAGCATGGTCGTGCGCAAGCTCAAGCCGCTCACCATCGAGTGCGTCGCCCGCGGCTACCTGATCGGCAGCGGCTGGAGTTCCTACCAGAAAACCGGCGAAGTCTGCGGCATCAAGCTGCCCGCCGGCCTGCGGCAGGCGGACAAGCTCGCCGCGCCCATCTTCACCCCCACGACCAAGGCGCCCAAGGGCCAGCACGACGAGCCGATCAACGACGCCCAGGGCGCCGCCACCATCGGGGCCGCCCTCTACGGGAAGGTGAAGGCGCTCAGCCTCCAGCTCTATCAATTCGGCCATGACCGGGCGAAGCAGGCCGGCATGATCCTGGCCGACACAAAGTTTGAGTTCGGCACCGACGCCGCCGGCAACCTGTTCCTGATCGACGAGGTGCTCACGCCCGACTCCTCGCGCTACTGGCCCGCCGCCGATTACCGGCCCGACTGCTCGCCGCCGAGCTACGACAAGCAGTTCGTGCGCGACCACCTGCTGGCGATCAAGTGGAACCAGACCCCGCCCGCGCCCCGCCTCCCGGGCGAGGTGATCCTGCGCACGCAGGAAAAATACCTCGCCGCCCTGAAGAACCTCCTCGGCTGACCCTCCGTGCCCGCTGCCTCCCGCCTCCCCGCCCTGGTGTTGCTCGCCGCCCTGCTGGCGGTGCCGGCCCCAGCGCGCCTGGGCGAGACTTTGGCCGAGCTCAGCCGGCGTTACGACAAGCCCATTTCCCAAACCGCCAAGGACAACGCCAGCTGGCTGTTTGAGGTCGTGGATGGCGCCCTGCTCTACTCGGTCACCTTCGACGCCGACGGCCGGTCCATTGCGGAGGGGCTCAAGCCGATCAAGCGCGCCGTGTTTTCCCGGAAGACCGTCATGACCTTCATCGAGGGCCAGCTGGTCCCCTACGAGGACTCACCGACCAAGCGGATCGTGCCGCCTGGCGAGAAATACCGGTTCGCCGGCAAAGATTTCACCTGCGGCCAGGATGAGTACATCGTGGTCGACGAACCGCGCGGCCTCCTTCTGGTCTGGAGCCAAGGGCGGGAGCCCGCCGTCATGGTGCTTGCCCCGGAGATGTTCCACCGGGGCAAGTGATCCCCGGCCCTCAGGCCGAGATCGAGTCGAACACCACGACCTTGCTCCAGAGGTGGGAGCAATCGGCCACGAACTTCTGGTGCAGCGGGTGCGCCTGGTAGACGTTCTGCCCCTCGACGTCGTCGAAGGTGAGGAGCTCGGAGGCGCTGTAGCTGTTCTCCACGACGTCGCGCTTCTCGGTGCTGGCCGGGACCCCGACATGGATGCTGCGCACGGTCTCGATCTGCGCGAGGCCGCGGATGCCGGCGAGAAGCTGGGCGAGATCCGCCTTCGAGTCGGGTTGCTTCAGCCAGAAGAAGACGTGGTGGACGAGTTTGGGGATCGGGGGGGTGTTCATGGAAGCGGCGGAGACCGCGGCGGCGGCCCCGAGGGTGGCGGCCGTGGCGAGGAACGTGCGGCGGGTGGTGGGCGGGTTCATGGCGGAGACGGCCGATCAAATCGCCGCCGCCACCGGGGTCGAACGCAAAACCGGCCGGAGCGTGTCACACCCGGTTGCGCTTCAACTCGTAGAGCGGGTAATGCGTGCCCCTCCACGTGATGCCGCGCGTCCAGTGGGTGACGGCTTGGGACCGGAGCAGGATGTAGGCGAAGATTGTCATGCCCAGCGGCAGGAACAACCCGTGCCACCACCGGCCGCCGGTGAATCGAGTCTGGTCGCAGCCGACCCCGAGCATCACGACCACCGCGCCGGCGTTGAGCCACCACGCGTCCCCCCGCGTGAGAGCCAAGGCGACCACGGGCCAGAGGTAACCCGCCGCGAGAGCCGCGGCGCCCAGCGGCGGCACCCAAAAACGATAATCGGCCCCGGCATAGGCGTTCTTCGTCAGCCCGCGGACCATCGCGCCGACCGAATCATACCATGCGACGGACAGACTGCCAGCGCCCAGCACCAGCTCGCTGAATCCGCCGCCCTTCATCACCTTGCCCAGCTTGATGTCGTCGTCGGGCCGGAGCCGGAGCCGCTTGTGGCCGCCAAGTTTCCGGTAGGTGGCCGCGCGCACGAGGTTGAAGGCCCCCACCCCGCCATGGGCCGGGCTGCGCGGGTCGGGGATGCGCCACGGCCGGATGCCGACGGTGAAGGCGAAGCTGAAGGCGTTGACGCAGATGCCGAGCAGATGTCCGTGCTCGCTCAACTGGGGCACGGCGGCGAGGTGGTCGATGGTCTGCGCCCGGGCGTAGGCGACGGCCCGCCGGAGCGCATCCGGCGTAAAATGGATGTCGGCATCGGTGAAGAGGATCCACTCGCCGGCGGCTTGCTCGGCGCCGGTGTGGAGCGCGTGGTTCTTGCCCATCCAGCCGGCGGGTAGTTCGCGGACATGCATCACGCGCAGCCGCGGATCCGCCGCGGCCAGCCGGTCCAACACCGCCCCGGTGTCGTCTTCCGAGCGGTCGTTGACGGCGATGATCTCAAGGGCGGGGTAATCGAGGACCAGCATGGTGGCCGCCGCGGCGGCGACCGTCGCCCCCTCGTTGCGCGCGGCGAAGACCAGGCTCACGCGCGGCCAGGCCGTGGGCACGGGCGCGCCCAGCGTGGCGAGCCGGCGCAACCGGCGGTTGCCGCGCATCACGATCAAGGCGGTGCCAAGCCAGACCAGCAGGGTGAACGCGGCAAGGACGGTCGGCCACGTCATGCTCACATCGGTGAAATGGTGCCGCTCGGGCCGAGCCGGGTCACGCGGATGCGGCGCACCCGCTCCGCGTTGGCTTCCAGCACGTCCAGCCGGTATTCCCCGACCGTGAGCGCCTCGCCGCGCTTGGGCACGCGGCCGAAGTGCCGCCCCGTCCAGGTCGCGACCGTTTCGCGCGGCGTCCACTCGAGCGGCCAGCCGGTCTCAGCCTGCAGCTCGCGCAGGGTGAGCGAGCCGCTGACCGTGATGGCCTGCGGGGTGCGCTCATAGATCGGTCCGCTCTCGATGTCGGTCTCGTCGCGGATGTCGCCGACGATCTCCTCGAGCACGTCCTCGAAGGTGACGATGCCCGCCAGCGCCTGCTTGTCGTCGAGCACGACCGCCAGGTGGCTGCGGGCCGTGCGGAAGCGCTCGATCATGGTGTGGATGGGGGTCTGCAGGGTGAACTTCAGCGCCGGCCGCATGAGGGGCTCGAAGGAGGCCTCGGGCCCGAGGGCCTGGATCTGCCAGAGCCATTCCCTCACCAGGAGCATGCCCGAGACCTGGTCGAGGGAACCGGAGCAGACGGGATAGCGGCTGTGACCGCTGGTCTGCGCGATGCGGAGGTTCTCGGCCAGCGGCCGGTCAAGCCACAGCGCCACCACCTGGTCGCGCGGCCGCATGATCTGCAACGCCGTGGTCGAGCGGACGCGCAGCGACTGCACCATCAGCTTGTTGATGAGCGCGTCACCGGGGTGCGAGTGGCGGGCATGGGAGAAGACGTATTCCAGCTCCTCGGCGCTGAAGGCGTGCTCGCTCTCGCTGACCACTGCCAGGCCGGTCCAGCGGATCACCTGGTTGGCCATGGCGTTGAGCAGCCAGATGAAGGGATAGAACACGAAGTGAAACACCATCATCGGGCCGGCGACCCAGAGCGTCACGCGCTTCGCATGCTGGATCGCGATCATCTTGGGCGCCTGCTCGCCAAACACTATGTGGAGAAAGGTGATCAGCACGAAGGCCACCGCGAAGGAGATGGAGTGGACCACGGTCTGGTCGGTGATGTCCCATTGGGCGAACAGCGGCGCGAGGCGCCGGGCGACGAATGGCTCGCCGACCCAGCCGAGCCCGAGGCTCGCCAAGGTGATGCCGAGCTGGGTGGCCGACAGCACCGCGTCGAGGTGGCCGATGGCCTTGAGGGCCAGCTTCACCCGCCAGCCGCCCTTCTTCGCCAGCGGGCGCAACTGGCTGGCCCGCACCTTGACCAGCGCGAACTCGGCCGCCACGAAGAACCCGTTGGCCGCCACCAAGCCGAGGATGACCAGGGATTCGAGGGTGATACCGAGCAGGTTGTTCATGGGGGTGGAATGAGCGGGAGGTGCCCACACTACCGCGCTCCGGTGGGCAAACCAGCGGGAAATTTTTTCTGCCCAAGTTCCTGTTGCACAAGGATTGGCCGGTACCCAAGCTGCCACCCATGGCCGGCTCCACCCCCGACAAACTCGCCAACCGCATCCTGCGCGGGCTGGTCATCGGAATCATCCTCGGGGTCATCACCTTGCTGGCCGGGCCGCATGTCCCTCTGCCCGAAAGCCTCCAGGTCCTGCTCGTCCACATCGGGGTGAAGTCCTCCGCCACCCTGCTCGAGGCCATGCGCGGAGTCTCGACCGTCCTGCTCGACCCGTTCGGCCGGGTGTTCCTGCGCCTGCTTTTCTTCGTCATCGTGCCGCTGGTGTTCGCCTCGCTGGCCACGGGGGTCGTCCAGTTGGGCCGGCCCGACCGGCTCGGCCCCCTCGCCGGCCGGACCTTCTTCTTTTTCTTTCTCAACATGGCTATCGGCGTGGCCCTCGGGCTGGTGATGATGAACACGCTGCACCCCGGCGACTATATCGACGCTGACACCAAGACCCGGCTCATGGCCGAGTATGGCGGTGCCGCCCAGAAGCACGTCGCTTCCTCTGCCGGCCAGGGCGGGCTGTCTCTCGCCGTCATCGTCGAGATGTTCATGCCGGCCAACCTGTTCGCCGCCGTCGTCGGCTCGAGCACCACCCGCATCGGCGACGTGCTGCCGCTCATCCTTTTCGCCATCCTCGTCGGCGTCATCGGCATGTCCTTCCCCGAGGAGAAGCGCCGGCGCCTGATGGATGCCCTGGAGATGATCACCGAGCTGATGACCGGCATCGTGCACCTCGCCCTGCGGCTCGCGCCCTACGCCGTGCCCTGCCTGATCTACAGTGTCGTGGTCAAATCCGGCCTCGATATCATCCGGGCCCTCGGCGTGTTCGTGCTCGGCTGCGCCGGCGTGATGGCGCTGCACCTGTTCGGCACCATGTCCCTCTGGCTCAAGCTCTGGACCGAGTGGAGTCCCCGCGCCTATTTCGCCGCCATCAAGGAAGTGCTCGTGACCGCCTTCTCGACCAGTTCCAGCAACGCCACGCTCCCGACCGCCCTCGAGAACGCGAAAGAGAAGCTGCATATCTCGTCCAGCACCGCCGGATTCGTGCTCCCGCTGGGCACCACGATGAACATGAGCGGCACGGCCCTTTATGAAGGGTGCGTCGTGCTCTTCGTCGCGCAGGTGTTCGGCATCGACCTGTCGCTCGGCCAGCAGGTCACGCTGCTGTTGCTCTCGGTGCTCAGCGCCGTGGCGGTCGCCGGGATCCCCGGCGGTTCGCTGCCGCTGATCGCCGGCCTGCTCATCACCTTCGGCATCCCGCCCGAGGGCATCGGCATCATCCTCGGGACCGACCGCATCCTCGACATGTGCCGCACCGCCACCAACGTCGGCTGCGACCTGACCACCGCCCTGGTGGTGGACGAGCTGACAAAGAATGCCGAGGCCAGGGCCGGAGCGGGTTAGCGCGGCGCCCGGGGCGGGGCGGTCACGGTCCGCGGAGTTCCATGCCCTCGACCATGCCGAGCAGTTGCTGAAATGCCTCGGTCTCCTCGCCGTCGGAGAGGATCTGCACCCGGACCAGGACATTCGGCCCCAGCCGGAGCAGGCCCACGCACACTTTCTTGAAGTCCCCGGGGATGACGGGCCGCCCGACCAGCTTGGCGTCGGAGAAGAGGAAATAGTAGCCGAACCCCTGATGGTGGTAGATCGGCTTCAGGGCGGCCTTTCTTTCCGCAAACTCACCCGAATCCGCCATCCGTTGCGCGACCTCAGTGAGGCGCCGCATCAATTTTGCCTCGGTCGGAAACTCATCCGGCCCGCCCGCGACCACCGCGAGGGAGGCGACCGCGTTGTCCTCCGCCCGCTTCGGCGCGATCACTATTTTCAATTCCCCCACGTCCTCGCTGTTGAATTTCCACTCCCCCACCGGGAAGATTTCCAACCGGCCCTGGTCGCGCAACGCAAAGGTCTCCGCCCACCCGCCCACCGCGGGGAGGATCAGGAGCAGAATCGCCAGGCTGGCCCGCATGATCGGACCCTAGCGCATCCAGACCGCCAAGGGCGAGCCCACATTGTCGCACAAGGAAAGGACAATCAGGCCTGCGCCATGATCAGCGACCCGGCGCTTTCGTGCGGATCGCATAGAGCGAACTGCGGGCAGCGATAAAGAGCGTCCGGCCGTCGTCGCCGCCAAACGCCAGCGCGCTGGGCCGCTCCGGCACCTCGATCTCACCCAGCGGCTTTCCGGTCCGGTCATAGACGAACACCTGCCCGGCACAGACGTACACGTTACCTTCTTCATCGGTCGCGGTGCCGGCCTCCCCTTCCCCGGCAAACTTCTCGGGTGCGCCCAGCGTGCCGTCCGCACCGGGAGTGAATCGCCAGGTCGTCTGCCCAAATTCATCGGACACATAAAACGGCTGGCCCGGTGGCGCCGCTTTGAGCGCATAGGTGCGCGTCAGGTCGATGGTGCCGCCCCGGCGGCCCGGCTTGGCCAGCAGCCCATAACTCTCCGGAGCGGGGATGAAGGCGGTTCCGTCCGCCGAGACATAGTGCAGCGGCTCGCGGCGGGTGTTGGCCTCGATCCAGTCGTGGCCGTCACGCCAGCGGTTGACCGGCAGCCAGGCGGTGGCCGCCGGGCGCGCGGCCGCCGGCACCAGGGACAACACCGCCAGATCCGCTTCGCCGGCGCCGGGTTTGAAGGCGTAAACGCTGCCGTGACGGGAAACGACCATCAGCCCGCCCGAATGATCGATGGCCAGCGCCACGGGTTGCGGAATGGCGTCCGTCACCAGCGTGAGCCCCGTCGTTTCGGCCCACCGGTGTATGCGGTGCCACTGTTGATCCACGAAATACACGCCGCCCACGGGATCGGCGACGAGTCCGTCGATGTTGGTGAAGCCGCCTGCAACCTTCGTGACCTTCGCTCCCGTCCCAAGGACCGGCACGTCGGAAGCTGGACGCGGGGCCGGCTTCTTGCCCGTGGCCTGCAGCCGCGCTATCTCACGCGTGCGGATCTCCACCCCGTGAGTTTGATCAACCAGCGTATTGTCGAAACTCAGCTTGCCCGGGCTGTACACATGCAGTCCCCGGAAATCCAGGGCGCGCGAATTCGTCACCCTAATGCCGGTGGGAAAAGGGGCCGGCAGGTCCACCCGATAGATGAAGAAATTAGCGACCAGCAGGTTCTCACAGCTGTCAATCTCCAGCGGCAGTGCCGCGGGGCTTTCGCCGCGCTCCTCCTCGGTTTGCATTGCATAGAAGCGCCAGTTCGAGACATGGCGCAGCTTCACCTCGCTGCGCACATGGTGCTCGCTCGAAAGGGCGTAAACACGGCCCGGCGTGGTGGTGTTCGAGACGTACAGCCCGGCGGAGGCGTAGGGACTGGGCGTCCAGATGTCCTTGAAGGTGCCGCCACCACCGTCGGTGACCCAGAGGCTCGGGTACTGGGCGTCCCAGCGCCGGCGCGGGTCGGGGTCGCCGGTGCGGGTGTCGTTATAGATGCGGAGGTAGGCGCCGTCGGGCCCGTAGGTGCCGTGCCCGCCGAGGAAGCGGACGTCGTTCACCAGCGAGGCCGCGCCGGCCATCCACTTCAGGCCGACGGCGCGGTTGTTGATGCCGCCGGTGTCGAGGCCGAGGCCGTTGACGATGTTGGCGCCGCCGTGCGGCGCCTCGAGCAGGGCCTTGGGCGCGCCGCTGCCGGGAAATGACGGGGCCGGGCCCCAGCGCGGATTGACCGGGGCCGCGGGCACGCCGGGCGGAGCGTCCACGCCTTGGAACGCCGGCGTGTAGTCGGCGAGGATGATCTGCGCGGTAATGGGATTGAGGCCGATGAGCACTGTGTCGGGCCGGAGCGCGATGGTGTCGGTGACACGATACCGACCCGTCGGTACGTAGATCACGCGATGGGCGGCAATGGCCGCCCGCACCGCCGCGGTATCATCCGTCACGCCGTCGCCCTTGGCCCCGAGCGCACGCAGATTGGCCCATTCCGCGACCGGCGGCAGGGCGGGCACGTCGGATGGGACCAAGGCTGGCAGGACAGGCAGCGGTTCCAGTTCGCTCGTGGTCCTGATCTCCGGCGGGGCACCCAAGTCGTCAATCTGGAGGCCATGGACAAAATCCTTCACCCGATAGATCGGGGCGGGGCCGGCGACCTGCCGTCCGCTATCGCGAAAGGAGGCTAGCACCGGCACGCCCACACACACGACATTGCGCAGATTGATCTGGGTGCGTGCGCTGGCCTCGTCGCTGATGACGATCGCGGGGCCGGCAATGTTCTCGAACCGTGAGTCCTCGACGTAGAGTTCCTCGCTGCGATCCGGACGGACGAGAACGGCCATGGGGGTGTGACGCACCTGCAGGCGAATGAGCGTGAGCCCGCCCTCCTCGGTCTCAATGGCCGCGCGGCGCTGGCCTTCGAACTCGGAATCGAGCAGCGCGAACGGCCAGCTTGGTGACGGCTTGTGCAGGGTGATGCCGAATTCCCCGCCGATGAATCGCAGGTGGGAGGACTCGTTGCCCACCTCCTCCACCCCGGCACGGCCCTGGCCGATGTGAAAGTCCATGTGCGACAGGAAACAATGCTGGGCATAGTGGGAGCGCACACCGACCGCAGCCGGATTACCGTCGCGGATCTCGATGTCGATGTTGGTCATCGCGGAGTAGAACGTGCCGGGATTGGCGTCTCGCACGGGCTCGTCCGGCGCGACCGGGCGATCGCTGACGAAATGAACGAGGTATTTTCCCGGGCCTTCCTGATAGCCCGGCGTGTGCTCGCCGAGCACGAGCACCGGGCGCACCGGGCCGTAGCCGATGAGCCGGATGCCGCTCCAGATGCGCAAGGCCGCAGTCAGCCGGTAATGGCCGGGCGGAATGAACACGATGCCGCGCCGGGTGGTCGCCTGCACCCGGTCAATTGCCGCCTGCAGCGCGACGGTGTCGTCGGCGACGCCGTCGCCCTTCACCGCGAATTGCCCCGGGGTCACCTCCACCGCCGACGGATCGTCGGGCCGCTGGGTGAAGACGGACGGGCCCGCGGCGGCCGTAACCGCCGCCAGGCCGGCGAGCAGGATAAAAAGGGGCGTTCGCATCGGAGACTGGGCCGGTGGCGCCCGACCCGGGCGGAGGTTCACCGTTGCGCGTAGACCCGCACGTAGTCGATGCGGTATTCTTGCGGGAGCTGCGTCGTGGCGTCGGGATAACCCGGCCACAGGCCGCCCACGGCGAGATTGAGCAGGAGGAAAAACGGCGGGCCGTCGAAAACCCATTTCGCCCCGGCGGGCAGGCTGGCCGGGTTCGCCGAGGCGTAGACCTTGCCATCGAGCAGCCAGTCGATGTGGTCCGCCTTCCAGTCGACGGCAAAGACATGATAGGCGTCGCTGAAAGCGGCGCCGTGCGGCAGCACGGTATGCTTGCTCAGGCCGTGGGTGCCGGAATATCCCGGGCCGTGCAGCGTGCCGTAGAGCGTGCCGGGCTGGTGGCCGACGAGTTCCACCACGTCGATCTCGCCGCAGGCGGGCCAGGGCACGGTGTCGATGTTGTCCCCGAGGGTCCAGAACGCCGGCCAGATGCCCTGCCCCCGCGGCAGTTTCAACCGGGCCTCGATGCGCGCCGGGCCGGTGGCGAACCGGCCGTGCGTCTTGATGCGCGCCGAGGTGTAGCCGCCGGCGGCCGTGCGCACGGCCTTCAGGACGAGCGCTCGCCCGCCGCTGGCTGCGGGATCGGCCGTGACGAAGGAATTCTCCCGCGAGTCCGTGTAGGTCTGCAGCTCTTTGTTGCCCCAGCCGTTGTCGCCGAGGTCATGGACCCACTTGGCGGGATCGGGCCCCGTGCCGACCGGCTGGTTGAATTCGTCCTGCCAGACAAGCTGGGCTGTAACGGAAGTTGGCATTGAGAGTGAGGGATCGGATGCGCGCGCCGGGTTCAGCCCCCGGCCTTTTGGTAGACGCGCACGTAGTCCACCTCCATGCGCTGCGGCCAGATGCGGTCGTCGACGCCCTTGGCGCCGCCCCAATCGCCCCCGACCGCCAGGTTCAGGATGAGGTGGAACTTGCGGTAGAACGGCCACGACTTCCAGTCGCCGCCGTCCTTGCGCGAGGTGAAATACTGCCGGTCGTCGATGTACATGCGGATCTCCTCCGCGTCCCATTCCATGACGTAGGTGTGGAAGGCCGTGCCCGCATCGGGCACCGCGAGGATGGCCGTGCGCTGGTTATGGTTTCGCCACTGGTTTTTCTGCGTATGGGTCGAGGCGTGGATGACCCCCGGGTCGTAACCCACGTGCTCCATGATATCGATTTCGCCGTTGTCCGGCCACCGGCCGTTGCCGAGATCCCAGACCGTGGGGAGCATCCAGATGGCGGGCCACGTGCCCCGGCCCAGCGGCAACTTGGCCCGGATCTCAAAGCGCCCATAAATCCAGTCCGCCTTCCCCTTCGTGACCAGCCGGGCCGAGGTGTAGTCGCGGCCCTGCCACGGCTCGCGCCGGGCCTCGATGATCAACCGTCCGTCCTCGACGCGGGCGTTCGCGGGGCGGGACTGCGTGTAGCACTGCAGCTCGTGGTTGCCCCAACCCTCGCCACCCACGTCGTAGTTCCACCGGGCCGGATCCGGCTGGTCGCCCTGGTCAAACTCGTCGTGCCAGGCCAGCTGCCAGCCGGCAGGTGCCGCGGGCAGGTCCGCGGCGCGCGCGAACCCGACGACGGCCCCCAGCAGGAGGCCCGCGAGACAGAGGTGTGAAAGGCGGACGGACATGGTTCAGGTGGCGGCCACGGTGCCCTTGCGGGCGGCGAGCTCGCGCTCCATTTGCTTCACCTGCGGTTCGTCGAGCGGGTAGAGTATGTTGACCAGGCCGGCGGCGATGGCCAGGGCGCCCGGCAGCAGGCTGAAGAGCAGCGTCATCCCGTGGACCACGCGCGGCGTCTGCACCGCGTTGGCGATGAAGCCGTAGTAGCTGAGCAGCCAGCCGATCATGGCGCTGCCGATGGCGAGGCCGACCTTCTGCACGAAGACCGTCGCCGACATGATCAGGCCCGTGGCGCGGCGGCCGAACTTCCACTCGCCGAAATCGGCGGTGTCGGCGTACATCGACCACACGATCGCGGGCGTCGGGCCGGCGGCGAACGACGCGATGATGTTCAGCGCGTAGAGCAGCGGCAGGTTCTGCGGGTTGACCCAGTAGCACGCGGCGATGCCGCCGCCGTTGATCAGCGTGAAGACAATCATCAGCGAGCGGCGCGACCAGCGGGCGGTGAAGAACTTGGTGACCAGCGCGCCGGCGACGAAGCAGAGGAAGCCGACGAAGTTGAACGTTGAGATCGCGCCCTCGTTGCCGACGACGTACTTGAAGTAATAGATGCCGGCGCCGTTGCGCAGGCCGACGTTCGTCAGGTTGAGGAACGCCACGAAAAACAGGATCAGCCACGGCGTGTTGCGCGTGAGGTCGCCCACATCCTTGCCGAGCGAGCCCTTCTCCGGTGGCGGCGAGACCACGCGCTCCCGCGTGTTGAGGAAGGTGTAGATGAACATGGCCACGGACAGGACCGCGAAGATCACCATCGTGTTGCGGAAGCCGTCGGCTGGCGAGCCGCCGGCGGGTGTGAGGAAGTCCTTCAGGATCGGCACGAGCCAGCCGATGAGCAGCGCGCCGGTGAAGGCGCAGGCGAAGCGGTAGGACGAGAGCGAGGTGCGGTCGTCGGAGGACGAGGACATGACGCCCATCAGGGCGCCGTAGGGCGTGTTGATCGCCACGTAGGCGATGAGCACGAGGGAGTACGTCACGTAGGCGTACACCAGCTTGCCGTGCTCGCCGAGCGCCGGGTTGGCGAACATCACGCAGCCGAGGATGCCGTAGGGCACGGCACCCCAGAGAATCCAGGGGCGGAACTTGCCCCAGCGGGTGTTGGTGCGGTCGGACAGCGCGCCGACGACGGGATTCAGCGCAGCGACCGCGATCGGGACGATCAGCATCAGCGTGCCCACGGCGGCCGACGGCAGGCCGAAGATGTCCGTGTAGTAGTAGACCAGGAACAGGTTGAAGGCCTGGAAGTAGAAATTCGAGGCGGTGTCGCCGAGGCCGTAGGCAAATTTCTCTTTGAAGGACAGGCGGGTGCTGGGAGGGGTGGTCACGACGGAGGGGGGTTGCACGACGCGGCGGAATGCCGCGGCTGGGGCGAACGATGCGTCACAGGCTCGCCCGACGGAAGGGCAAAGGCGGGGCCGGGGAGCGCGCACCGGACCAGATGCCGGTGCGCGCTGTTGGATCCCCTAAGCAAACATGATGGCCGGGATTTCCCGTGCGGGTGCAGGGTGGATCAGTAGCCGATCGAGTAGATCACGCGCGCGGACATGCCCGGTGCGTAGATCGTGCCGTACAGATCCCGATCGTTCATGACGTTGTCGATGTTGAGCTGCACGGAATGGTTGTACCGGTCCCGCTTCCATTCCTTGCGGACGAAGGCGTTCAGCACCCATTGCTGGGGCGTGTAGAGCACAATGACCTTGCCCGTGCTGTCGGTCTGCACCTGGTTGGAGCCGTGGGTCACGCCCGAGAAGTAGGCACGCTTGGACTGCCAGTCGCCGCCTGCGCCAACCACCCAGCCCTTGAGGTTGCCCTCGAACTTGTAGTTGGCGAAGACCGCGAAGCGGTTGCGCGGCGTGTCGTCACCCGGGAAAGTGCCGGTGTTCGTGCGCGTCGAGGTGTCGGTGGGATCCGTGTAGGCCTCGTTGAGCTTCTGGCCCTTGAGGCCGAAACCACCGTTCGGGAAATACCACGTGGCCCACTTGTCCTGGGGATAGGGATACTTGATCCACTTGCCCTTGTCGATCAGCTGCACCTCGGAACCGATCGAGGCGGTGACCACGAACTGGAGCTGGTTGGTGGGCGTGAACAGGATCGAGCCGTCCCAGCCCTGGGCCTGTGAGATCGCGGGGATCGCGGCCTGCTGCGGGCCATTCTGGAAGGCGGCGTCGTCGAGCGTGGCGTTGTTCACGCCGGGATCACCATCACTGTTGCCTTGGTACGGCCAGCCGGCCCAGCCGGGGGCGGCGGCCGCGAAGAAGGCGTCCATCCAAGCCGCGCCCTGGGGCGTGCTGGCGTTCAGGTAGATGCTGCCCGGGCTGAATTGCTGGCCGTTGATCGGCGACTTGAGCGTGACAGCGCCGGCGACAACCGCCGCGTGCCAGGCGGCCTGCGCAGCGGCGTTGGGGGTGTAGGTCTGCCCGTTGGAGACAAAGCCCGGGAACGGCTCGAAGCCCGTGCCGTTGGCATCACCGAGTCCGTAGATGATCGGCTTGGTCGGGTCGAACTTGGGATGCCCCAGCGGTGCCGGCGTGGAGAAGCCGCTGGCGATCCAGGCGTTCTTCGTGATCTTGTAGTGGCTGATGGTGCCGGAGATCTTGCCGTCCATGAAGTCGAACTTGAAGCCGTACTCCTTGCTCTTGGCAGTGTCCGCGCCGACCGGCGAGCCGCTCATGGCCTCATGCAGACCGCCGAAGTTCGGCTGGAAGCCGTCGGCCTTGAGGGCGTAGACGGAGAACGACTTCGTGAGGCGGAGCATCGCGCCGTATTGCTTGGAGGTGACCTCCGACTGGAGCGCGCGGTTGGTGGTGGTCCTCTCCACCCCGGCGATCGTGACCTGCGTGTTGGTGGACCAGTTGTTGGCCTTGTCCTTTCGGACGCCGGTCATGAGGATGAGCCGGTCCGAGAGATCCCCGACCTTACCGAATTTCAGGTAGTTGTTGAGGTAGTAGGCGCGATCCCAGCCCTTATTGATGTTGTTGCGGTTGTTCTGGTACATCCCGGGCGCCGGGCTGCCGTCACCCTGCGTGGCGAAGCGGATGGGCGTGAGGTCGAGCGGGCCCTTGAAGCTGTAGAGGCCGGGCGCGGTCTGCCAGTTGCGCGAGCTGATCTCGTTGGTAATCTCGGTGTAGCCGGCGAGGGCCTGGTCCTCGAGCTGGTACCATTTGCCCTCGAAGAGCGACTTCCGGGCTGTCAGCTCGGCGCGCACCTGCGAGCGGGTCGTCTCGGCGTCGTTGCGGTTCCAGGAAAAGCGGGTGACCTCGTGGTCGAAGGTGCCGTACTGGAGGTTGCCGTTGGACGGCGTGGTGCCGGAGCCGAGGCCGTTGTCGATCGAGGTGAGCGTGATGGTCTGCGACAGGTTGTAACCCGGGTTGCCAATCGAGACCTGCTGGATGCCGCCGTTGGCGTCGCGGGTCTGCGTGTTGAAGGTCGAGTTGTTGTAGCCGATCAGGAAGTCCATGCGCGGGGCCCAGTCGCCCTCGTCGATGAGCTGCTGCGTGCCGGTCAGCTCGAAATTGTCCTGCTGATTGCGGTTGTACGTGTCGGGGCCGCCGAGGTTGTGGGTGCGCTTGTCGGCGCCCGGAGGCCAGTAGAAGCCGGTGGCCTCGAGCTGGTCGTTGTTGATCGGGGTGGCGCCGGTGCCCTGGGCCGCGCGCAGCGCGCGGAAGCCAAAGCCATTCTGCTTGGCGTCGTTGTATTCATACTGCGCGAGGATCTCGGTCTTGCGCGTCGGGCGCCAGGAGAGCGAGGGCGAGATGTACCAGTGCTTCATCGACTGGTGGTCAATGTTGGTGTCGGTGTCCTCCCAGGCGCCGACGACCCGGTAGGCAAACGTCGACGAGATCGGGCCGGTGCTGTCGATCGTGGCGCGCTTGAAGTTGTCGGTGCCGTAGGAGACGCTGGCCCAGGCGCGCTCCTTGTCCTGCGGCTTCTTGGTGAGGTAGTTCACCACGCCGCCAAAGTTGCCCGTGCCGTAGAGCAGGGCGTTCGGGCCCTGCACGACCTCGACGCGCTCGATGTTGATCGAGTCGCTGGGGCTGCCGCGGTAGTAGCCGTCGCGCAGCACGTTGTTGGTGATGAAGCCGCGGATCTTCATCTGGACGCCGTTGATGTTCGAGGTGACGCCCTCCGGGTTGTTGACGCCGCCGGGGCCGTAGGCGCTGCCGAAGGTGCCGCCCCGGTTCTCGAGGTCGTTCTGCGTCTGGGTGCTGATGCCGGACACATACGCGAGCGATTCGCGCAGCGTGGTCGCGCCGATGTCGTTGATGAACTGGTCGGTGATGACCAGGATCGGCAGCGGAATGTCCTTGATCGGCGTGTTCACGCGCGAGCCCGAGATCGAGTTCGTCGCGCCATAGCCGTTGTCCTTGTCGGTCGTGACGGTGAAGGGCGAGAGGACAATGGTCTCTTCGTCTTCCTTCTGGGCGGCTGGAGCGGTGGTGGTTTGCTGCGCACGGGCAGCGAGCGGCCAGGCGAGCGCGGCCGCGCAGATCACAAATCCCGCCAGGGCGGAACGTTTCTTGGGGTTCATGGGGTGTCGGTTTGTTGGGGACCCGCAGCAGGCAGAACGGCGCAAGGCGGTTGGTGGGGCAACAGGCGCGCGCGCTGACTTCCAGGGGTAGGTTGTGAGGGTTGTGTCCGAATGAATTCGAACGCTGGGGAAAAGTGATGGAATTTGGTGCATGAAAGTCAATTTGCATGTGCACACTTAGTTGCATTGATAAACGAAGCGGATGAATATATATAAATACTTTATTATAATATGTATCCCAATGTTTGCTTAACTACATGATACTATTTCGTGAACATTTTATGTATTTTGTTGCATAACTTTTGGGAGCTATTTTTTGTTTTTTTAGTAGAACTAATGCTCGCACCCCGTTCGCCCGGCCGACCCCATTTCGACGCCCCTTCCCCATGCCCACCGTGAATCAAGAGCTGCTCGCCCAGCGCCTGAAACTCTCGCGTGCGACGGTATCGCGCAGCCTGGCGAATCATCCCGCCATCAGCGCGGAGACGCGGCAGCGGGTGCATGATCTGGCGCAGGAACTCGGTTATCAGCCCACGCCTGGCCGCTTGGGGCGCCGCGGCAAGGGCTCCCGGGCCCTGACCATCGGCGTGCTGATCGGCGTGCCGGCGGGCAACGTCGTCATGGCGACCTTCCCCTACATCCTGA
>Ga0255338_1002442_pt1 | contig 27123 bp, 29 predicted proteins | sample MeOH1_35cm_T4_19_FD_203715 | JGI IMG/M metagenome (GOLD analysis project Ga0255338, IMG submission 203715) | Sandy soil microbial communities from University of British Columbia, Vancouver, Canada - MeOH1_35cm_T4_195 | ecosystem: Engineered > Artificial ecosystem > Sand microcosm > Unclassified ...
GTGGGCTGGGGTTCGTCGGCCTCGGCGGCCATGGCGGAGCCCGCGCACAGGCTCACAAGCATCGTGGTGGAAAGTAGCATCCGGGCGATCATCGCCGTTTCCCCTCTTGATCTCGATATCAGCGTTCTGTTGGCCGAACGTTGGTGGATTATCTGCGCCGGTGGGCGCGAAGTGTCAATTTACTTGACGGTTAGAAGCAGTCTCAATCGCGCCTCTACGCCAGGTCGCGGTGGCGGTCTCTTCGCCTTTTGGTGGTTGTGAGGGCCGAGGAGAACCTTCCGCGGACCGCGGCGGGCGCTCGGGCGCTCGGGCGTTGGACGCAGGCCAAGCAATACATCCGCGCCTCCCTCACTGGGCGTTGGACGCATAATTAGATTGCTAAGTGTTCCTGTCAATCGCCTCCCGCGCGGTGGTTCCCGCTACGGGAGGGATGATGGAAGCCGGGCGCTACTTCGCGGTCTGGAGAGCCCGCTCGTCGTTTTCGGCGAGGAGCTTTTCGGCCTTGAGGACCACCGCTCGCGACTTCTTGCCCTCGGCGTCCACGGCCTCGTGGGCAACGTCCTTCTCGGTGAAACCCTTGTGCGACCAGGAGGCGAATTCGAGCATCACGCCATCCGGGTCCCAGAAGTAGACCGAGCGGACGAACACGTCGTCGTGGAGCTCTGAGGCGACCTGGGTTTCGGAGTTGTCGTGGTTCAACACCTTGCCCAGCTTGACCCCCTTGGCCTTCAGCTTCTCGACGTACTCGTCGAACTTCTCGAGGGGGACATTGAGGGCGATGTGGTTCATCGAGCCGTGGGCCGAGCGGATGTCGCCGCCGCCGGGCAGGTCGGCGGGCGCCGATACGCCGGGAACCGCCTCCGGCGCGTTGGGGAACCAGAAGAAGGCCAGCGAGTCGCCGTTGCCGATGTCGAAGAAGAAGTGCTGGCCGTGACCGCCCGGCAGGTCGATGGTCTTGACCAGCGGCATGCCCAGCACGTCGCGGTAGAATTCCACCGTCCGGGCCATGTCCTTGCAGACCAGGGCCAGGTGGTTCACGCCGCGGATGTCGAATTCACGGTTCGTCGGGGCAGCCATGTCGTCCTCCTGCCGGGCGCGCAGCCCGATCTTCGTTCGCTATAATAAACGCCCGGCGGGGCTCGGCGTCAATTTGATTGACGCTTTCCGCTCCCGCTGGACCGCTGACGCTTAGAGTTCTAACTATCGCGACCGTGCCACCGGAAACCGACATCGTCGAGGCCCTGAAGGCGGGAGGATTCCTGCCGCCGGATGCCTCACCCCATCTGGAGTCGCTGACGGGCGGCGTTTCCAGCGACGTCTTTCGCCTGGGCACCGCCCAGGGTCCGGTCTGCGTGAAGCAGGCGCTGGCCAAGCTGCGGGTGGCGGCCGACTGGCGCGCGCCGGTGGAGCGGTCGCACTATGAGGTCGAGTGGCTGAGGACGGCCCGGCGGTTCGCGGGCGATCGCGTGCCCGAGGTGCTGTTCGAGGACGAGGCCAACAGCCTCTTCGTGATGAGCTTCTACGATCCGGCGACCCACAGCGTCTGGAAATCGGACCTGGCCGAGGGCCGGGTGGACACGGACTTCGCGGGGCAGGTCGGGCGGATGCTGGCGGCGATCCATTCGGGCTGTGCGGGCTCGGCCGAGATCGCGGCGAAGTTCCAGACCACGGCGCTGTTCGAGGACCTGCGCCTGTCGCCGTTCCTGCGCCACGCGGCGGTCGCGCACCCGGACTTGGCCGAGCGGCTGGTGGGCCTGGCCGACCGCACGGCGGCGGCGCGGATCACCCTGGTGCACGGCGACGTGAGCCCGAAGAACATCCTGCACGGCCCGGGCGGTCCGGTGCTGCTGGACGCCGAGTGCGCCTGGTACGGCGACCCGGCCTTCGACCTGGCCTTCTGCTCGGCCCACCTGTTGCTGAAGACGGTGTGGAAGCCGCAGCACGCCGCCGCCTACCTCGACGCCTTCTACGCCCTGCAGCGCGGCTACCTGCCGGGCGTGGACTGGGAGAGCGCCGCGGCGCTGGACGCCCGCGCGGCGCCGCTGACCGCCGCGATCCTGCTGGCCCGCGTGGACGGGAAGTCGCCGGCGGACTACGTGCGGACGCCGGAGGACAGGGGATTCGTCCGCGACGCCGCGCGCCGGATGATCCGAGAGGGAACGCCGGCGATGGCGGCGCTCGCGGCGGTCTGGAAGCAAGCCCTGGGGACACGATGAAGACGACGATCACAGCCGTTCGGGGCCGCCAGATCTGGGACAGCCGCGGGCGCCCGACCGTCGAGGCCGAGGTGACCCTGGCCGGCGGGGCCATGGGTCGCGCCATGGCGCCGGCCGGCGCCTCGCGGGGCGCGCACGAAGCCATCGACCTGCGCGACGGCGGAGAGCGGTTCGGCGGGATGGGCGTGGAACACGCCACGGCGGCGGTGAACGGCGAGATCGCGACGCTGCTGGTCGGCCGCGACTCTGCCGATCAGGCCGGGCTGGACGAGGCGATGACCGCGGCGGATGGCACGCCGAACCTGGCCCGGCTGGGCGGCAACGCGACGGTGGCCGTCTCGCTGGCGGCCCTGCACGCGACGGCGGCCGCCGAGGGGCTGCCGCTGTGGGCGCATCTGGCTGAGGGTCGGAAGGTCCGCGTGCCGCTGCCCGAGATCCAGATCTTCGGGGGCGGGGCGCATGCGGGGCGGCGCACCGACGTCCAGGACTTCATGATCATGACGCCGCGTGCGGCCACGATCCGCGAGGCCTTCGAGATCACCGCCGACGTGTTCCGCGCCGCGGGCCGGCTGATGGAAGAGACCGGACGCCTGGCGGGCGCCGCCGACGAGGGCGGCTGGTGGCCCATGTTCGACAGCAACGAGGACGCGTTGACGGCGCTGGTCCAGGCCATCGAGATGTCCGGCCATCGACCCGGCGAGGACGTGTTCATCTCGCTGGACGTGGCGGCCAATGAGCTGGGCGCTGGCGACGGCCGTTACCGCCTGGGCCTGGACGGCCAGGACTTCTCCACGGAGACCATGGTCGAGCGGGTGGCCGACTGGGTCCGACGCTATCCGATCCTCTCCATCGAGGACCCGGTCAGCCAGGACGACCTGGAGGGCTTCGCGATGGCGACGCGGGCCTATGGCGACAAAGTCCAGCTGATCGGCGACGACATCCTGGTCACCAACGCCGAGCGGGTGCGCAAGGCGGCGGCCGTGAACGCCGGCAACGCCGTGCTGGTGAAGGTCAATCAGGCCGGCACGGTCAGCCGGGCCAAGGCCGCGCTGGACGCCTCGAAGGACCTGGGCTGGGCGGCCATCGTGTCGGCGCGCTCCGGTGAGACCGAGGACGTCTCCATCGCCCACCTGGCTACGGGCTGGGACGCCGGCCAGATCAAGGTCGGCAGCTTCTCCCGCTCCGAGCGGATGGCGAAGTGGAACGAGCTGCTCAGGATCGAGGAGGCCATGGGCGCGGACGCCGTGTTCGCCGGCCCCTCGGCGTTCGCGGCGTCGGTGGCGGAGGGACTCAAGTGAAGGCGGTCCTGCACTATCGGGCCAGCGACGGCTTTCGCGCCGCGCTCGCTGCCTATGCCCGGACGAGCAGCGTCGACGCCGTGGTGGTGGACGAGTTCGACGACGACGCCCTCGCGCGCGAGATCGCCGACGCCGATGTCCTGCTCCACGTGCTGAAGCCGGTGACGGCCCAGATGCTGGGCGCCGCGCTGAACCTGCGGCTGGTCCAGAAGCTGGGCGTGGGGGTGAACACCATCGACCTGGAGGCCGCCAGGGCCGCCGGGGTCGCGGTCTCCAACATGCCGGGGACCAACAGCCAGGCGGTGGCCGAGATGGCGCTGGCGCTGATGCTGTCGGTGCTGCGCCGGCTCTCCTACCTCGACCCGCTGACGCGGCAGGGGCAGGGCTGGGCGCCCGACCCGGACCTGATCGACGGGGTGGGTGAGCTCTGCGGGCGGACGGTGGGCTTCGTGGGCTACGGCGGCTCGGCCTCGCGGCTGGGCGCGGCGCTGCAGGCCCTGGGCGCCGAGGTGATCTACACCGCGCGCAGCGAGAAGCCGGAGCTGCCAGGGCGGTTCGCGACGCTGGACGGCGTGCTGACGGGGGCGGACATCGTCTCGCTGCACCTGCCGCTGACGCCGGAGACCCAGCGGATGATCGACGCCAAGGCGCTGGCGTCGATGAAGAAGGGCGCGATCCTGATCAACACCGCCCGCGGGGGCCTGGTGGACGAGGCCGCGCTGGTGAGCGCCCTCTGCTCCGGCCATCTGCGCGGCGCGGGCCTGGACGTCTTCGACCAGGAGCCGGTGGATCCGGACAATCCGCTGCTGGGCCTGCCCAATGTGGTGGTGGCCCCGCACCAGGCCTGGCTGACGCCGGAGACCCTTGACCGCAGCCTCGCGGCGGCCTTCGAGAATATCCGCCGGCTGCAGTCCGGCGAGCCGCTGCTGAACCAGGTCGTCTGATGCGCACCCCCTCTGTCAGACCGGGCGTCGTCTTCGCCTCGGGCCAGCTCCTGACCTCGGAGTGCTGGGAGCCGCAGGTCGCCGCCTTGTCGGCCGACTACGATCTGCGCTTCTCGGACCACACGCGGGACGACACCGTCGCCGGCATGGCGCGGCGCCTGCTCAGCGAGGCGCCGGCGCGGTTCCATCTGCTGGCCCACGCCATGGGCGGCTTCACGGCCTTCGAGGTGATGCGCCAGGCGCCGGAGCGGGTGATCAGCCTGGCGCTGATCGCCACCCTGGCCCCCAACGACGGCCCGGCCCAGACCGAGCGGCGCCAGGGCTACATCCGCCTGGTCGAGGCCGGCCAGTTCGACGAGGTGGTCGAGGAGCGGATTCCGATCCTGGTCCACCCCGCGCGCCGCGAGGACGAGCCGCTGCTGACGGTGGTGCGCCGCATGGCCGCCGACACCGGGGCGGAGACCTTCCTGCGCCAGCAGCGCGCGATCATGAGCCGCGAGGACAGCCGGGCTTCGCTTAGCCGCATCAGCGTCCCGACCCTGGTGATACGCGGCGCCCAGGACGGGATCACCACACCGGCCCATGTGGACGAGATCGTGGGCGGCGTGCCCGGCGCGCGGTTCGAGGAGATCGCCGACTGCGGCCACTTGCCGACGCTGGAGAAGCCGGTCACGACGAACCGGCTGCTGGCGGAGTGGCTGGCGGCCTGCGCCTAGGCCCGCGCTGGGCGAGCGCCTCAGCCGAATTTCCCCTGCCGCGCGAAGTGTTTCGGCGTCCGTCGACCGATGGCGCCGTTCGTCGGCGCTCGCTTGAACCCAGGCCGGCGCCGGGGAGGTCGTCGCTCCCTAAACAAGTCGGAGTCAGACGATGCTTCATTCACAACCGCGCGCGGCGATGGCCGTGGCGATGTTCCTGGCGGCGGGCGCCGCGGCCCAGCCTGCATCAGCGGCGATCCGGGTCCTCGATTTCAGCGGCGCCATCTGCGAGACCCCCAGCAAGGCCTGCTCGAACGGCGCAGCGATCTCCGCCAGCTATGGCGACGCGGAAGGCGTCGACGTGAGCTACCGCGCGGCCGATCCGGTTTCAGGCGCGACCGACCCGCTGCTGAGATGGTGGGGCCCCGGGTTCGGCGATGTGGAGGGCGTGGTCTGGGGCGGCAACAGCAGCACCTTCTCGGAGATCACGCTGAAGGCCGCGCCGGGCTACGAGATCGCCCTGATCTCGTTCGATTTCGCCACCTATCTGGGCCGGTTCGCAAGCTCGCCCGTCTCGATCGCCAGCCTGGACGGGACCGATATCCTGTCCGGCCCGCTCAGCACCAACCCGGGCGCGCACAACCACGTGGAGGTGGCGAGCGCGTTCTTCGAGGACGGCATCCGGCTGCGGTGGGGTCCCAACGGCTACGATGTGGGCATGGACAACATCACCTTCGAGGTCCGCGCCCTGCCGAACGCGCCCGTGCCGGAGCCGACCACCTGGGCGATGCTGATCGCCGGCTTCGGCGGGATCGGCACGATGATGCGCCGGCGCCGCGGGGCGTTGGCCGCGGCCTAACGCGGGCCAGGCCGAACCCGCGGGCACTATGACCGAGCCGGGCCGCCCCGCGCCTCAACGCCCCTCCAGCGCGGCCACGACCGTCGGGTCGCCCGCGGCCCGGGCGCGGGCCAGGGGCGTGATCCGGTCGGCGCCTGTACGGTCGCGGCGGGCGCCCTTGGCCAGCAGGGCGCGGACGATCCCGGCGCGCTGGGTGGCGGGCAAGGTGGTCCAGGTGGGAGCGCGGTCGACGGCGTAGTCCAGCGCGGCATAGCCGCCGGCGTTGACGGCGTTGGGATTGGCGCCGGCGTCCAGGAGGATCTGTACGACGTCCAGCGCGCCGGCCTGGGCCGCCTGCATCAGCGGGGTCATGTTGGTGGTGGCGATCCGCACCGGGTTGTCGAGGCCCGTCTTGCGGGCGGCGATCATCCGGACGATCTCGACGGCCTCGGCCCGGCGGGCCGGGTCGGGGGCCTCGTCGCGCGCCAGCAGCACCACGCCGTTCATGGCGAAGAACGCGGCGTTCAGCGCGTTGCCGCCGTTCGGCCCTGGCGCGGCGGGGTCGGCGCCGTGGGCCAGCAGTGCGCGCACGGCCCTCGCGCGGCCGGACATGGCGGCGATGGCCAACAGGGAGCCGTTCTCGGTCATGGCGCTGGGGTTGGAGCCGGCGGAGATCGCGCGATCGATGGCGGCCGGGTCGTTGTTCAGCATCGCCATCTGCAGGGCTTCAGTGGTCTGCGCCGCGCCGGGCGAGGCCAGGACCAAGGCGAAGAGCAGGGCCGCGGGCGCGGTGAGGGTCCTGGGCATGGGGGTGAGGTCCGTCTGGTCGTGGGCGGCGTGGCGGCGGTGCGCCGGCCGGGCGGCGAGAATTTGCCGGGGGCAGCGGAGCTTGGCAAGGCGGGCGGCGGGCGCGCCGACCTAGATGATCCGGCCACGCTGGGCGCGGGCGACGGCGTCGGTGCGGTTGGCGGCGCCCAGCCAGGTCATCACCCGGGAGACGTGGATCTTCACCGTCGCAGGGGAGATGCCCAAGCGCCGCGCGATCTCCTTGTTGGTCAATCCCTCGGCGAGGAGCCCCAGGACCTCCTGCTGGCGCGGCGGCAGGCGGGCCGCCTCCATGGCCTGCAGGGCGGGGAGCGCCGCGCGGATCGCGTCGAAGAGGATGCTGGCCTCGGTGTTCTTGGAGAAGACCCCCGCGACCCCGCAGGCGGCGACGTCCCGGAGCAGGGCCGCATCGGTGAGGCCGGTGATCACCAGGATCGTGGCCGTCGGCGCGCGGGCGCGGAGTTCGGCCAGGCCGGCGACCGGAGCCGCGCCCGGCATGTCCAGATCGACCAGGCAGAAGTCGGGGTGGGCGTCGGCGTGGGCCCAGGCCTGGGGGTAGTCCGCGGCCTCGTCCAGGGTCACGTCCGGCCAGCGGTCGCGCATGGCGCCGGCCAGCGCCTCGCGCATCAGCGGATGATCGTCGCAGATCAGGCCGCGCATTGGACCTCGCCGGTCCGCCGGAGGCCGTCGCGCGGCAGGCGGATGTAGAAGGCCGCGCCGCGGGTCAGGCCCGCCCGGGCGCCGCACGCGCCGTCCATCAGGGCGACCAGACCGGAGGTCGAGGCGAGGCCCAGGCCGAAGCCGCCGGCCGCGCCCACGTGGGCGCCCTGTTCGAAGGGGTTGAAGATGCGCGCCTCGTCGCCCGCCGCCAGGCCCTGGCCGTCGTCGATCACCCAGAAGGTCACGTCGCCGGCCCGCGCCCGGGCGCCCAGCAGCACGCGTCGCCCGCCGGAATGCCGGATCGCGTTGGCCACAAGGTTTTCCAGCGCGCGGGCCAGCAGGGCGGCGTCGGCGTCGACGGTGATCCGGCGCCCGGCGATGGAGAGGTCGAGGCCCGCCGCCGCCGCCGCGGGTCCTTGCGTCAGCAGCACGCGATCGAAGACGTCCCCCGCCCCGATCGCGGCGATGCGCGGCCGGATCGCGCCGCCCTCCAGCTGCAGGTGCTCCAGCATCGAGGCCACGAGGCCGCGGGCCGCGTTCAGGGCCTGGCGCAGTCCGCCCAGCGAAGAGGTCTGCTCCGCCGCTCGCCCGCCGGGCTTCACGCGGTCGAGGAACAGGCCCGCGGCCTGCAGCGGCTGCTGCAGATCATGGGAGGCGGCGCGGATGAAATGGGTCTTGGCGTCGCGCTCGCGCTCCAGGTTGACCAGGGCGGCGGCCAGCTCTCGCCGGGCCGCGTCGGCGGCCGCGCGGGCGGTGGTCGCCGCCACGACGGCCTGGCGCACGAAGCGGCGGATGGCGATCAGCGTGGCGCCGAACAGGCCCAGGAACAGGGCGAGGGCCAGGAAGTGGGGCGGCTGCGCGAGCAGCAGCCAGGCCGCCAGCGAACCCAGCAGCAGGATCACCGCCGTCCGCAGCACCTGAGTAGCCTCGGTGGCGGCCGCGAACTGGACGATCAGGAACCAGGCGTAGAGCACGAGGAGCAGCGAGCGCATCTCGGGCCCGGCCGCGGGCATGAAGACCCAGACGCTGGCGGCCGTGGCGGCGTTGCAGAGCATCATCCCCGCCTTGGCGCCCGGGATCCAGCGCCGGAGGATCTGCTCGTCGGAAGGCGGCCGGAGCACGAAGGCGACCCAGGCGACGAACCACCCGCCCAGGAAGACCGAGATCGCCGCAAGCCACGCCAGGAAGCCGAGACGCTCGGCCGAGCCGGCGAACTCGAAGACCAGGAACACCGTGCCCAGCGTCAGGGCGATCCAGGCGACGACACTGCCCTTAAGCTCCGTGCGCACCTCGTTGATGAGGACCTGATCCCGGTACGCCGGATCCAACACCTTTGACTTCCCCCCGTCTCAGGGCAGGTCCGCAGCCGGACTTTCCCCATCAAGCGAAGCAGTTAACCCGATTTCCGGCCCGCGGCGCGAGCCCTTGTAGCCCATCCGGTCTAATGGCCGCCGTCGCCTGGCCGACCTAGCCTCTGCCTGGGGGTCGGACGCGGACGTCCGCAAGGACAGGGGCATCTCAAAGCATCGACGAGCCGGCGGCGCGCCGGCTTCGGCTCCGCGCCACCCGCGGGCGTCGTCCGACGCCTTGCGGGCGACCGAGCCCTACCCGCCGCGCCCACCCGCCAGGGGGGAGCGGCCCACCTCAGCCAGAACGTGATCAAGGGATTTCAAGGACATGAAGACGTATCTCACCGCTCTCGCCGCAGCCTGCGCGGTGGCCGCCCCTCCGGCGGCCGCCCAGAACATGGCCGTCGGCGTCAACCTCGGCACGCCCGGCGTCGGCCTGCAGGTCTCTGCCAAGCTGAACGACCTGGTGATCCTGCGCGGCGCGATCGACGGGGCGAGCCTCAGCCGTGACGAGGACTATTCGGACATCGAGTACGACGGGAAGGCCAAGCTGATGACGGGGGGCGTCTTCGCCGACCTGCATCCCGGCGGCGGAGCCTTCTTCGTCTCGGGCGGCGCCTATGTCGGCAAGCGCAAGATCAACCTGCGCGCCCAGCCGACCGCGGCCGTGGACATCGGCGGGCAGACCTTCACGCCCGCCCAGGTGGGCCGCCTGGACGGCGAGGCGAAGCTCTCCAACTTCCAGCCCTTCGTCGGCCTGGGCTTCGACAACACCTACGTCGGCGACCGCGGCTGGGGCTTCCGCGCCCTGGCCGGCGTCGCCTTCAGCAAGCGGCCGGACGTGGACCTGACGGCCTCGGGCGGAACGCTGTCGAGCGACGCCAACTTCCAGGCGCGCCTGCGGGCCGAAGAGGCCGAGGCGCGCGATGACGCCAAGGACTTCAAATACTTCCCCGTGGTGCAGGTCGGCCTGACGCGCCGCTTCTAGTCCCCGCAAACCCTGGCGCCGCCGCTGTGAGGCCGGCGGCGCCGAAGGAGGAACCCATGGCTATCGTGACCGCCGGCGCGGCCGGCATCGACTTCGACGACCTGATCGTCAGCGACCTCTTGCTGGGCGACGTGACCCTCGCCACCGCCACCCGGTTCACGCTCCGGGACGGCCCCTGGGAGGACGACTTCACCGGACAGTTCACCTACGCCAACGACTCCATCTCCGGCGGCGTGCTGACGAGCTGGAAGCAGAGCCTGTCCGGACAGATGGTGTTCGACGTGACGGGCTTCTCGCTGCCCGTCACCCAGTTCGTCACCTGGGCCACCACCAACAACAACGAGGCCGCAAAGTCGGCCATCCTCGCGGGCGCGGACCGGGTGATCGGCTCGCAGGCGATCGATCGGATGCGCGGCTACGCCGGGAACGACACCGTCGAGGGCGCGGGCGGCGACGACTACCTGCGCGGCGACGACGGCGACGATTCCCTGTCGGGCGGCGCCGGGTTCGACGACATGCATGGCAACATGGGCGCGGACACGGTGGCGGGCGGGCTCGGACCCGACTGGGTGGTCGGCGGCAAGGACAACGACCGGTTGTTCGGCGATGAGGACGGCGACATCGTCTATGGCAACCTTGGCGCGGACACCTGCGACGGCGGCGCGGGCGACGACGTCGTGCGAGGCGGCCAGGAGGACGACAGCCTGAGTGGCGGCGCCGGCGCCGATTGGCTGTCGGGCGATCGGGGCTCGGACACGATCTCGGGCGGCGCCGGCGCCGACATCTTCAACACCTTCGGCGACGCGGGCGTCGACCGGGTGCTGGATTTCAGCCGCGCCGAGGGCGATCGCGTGAAGGTCGAACCCGGGACCACCTTCACGACCGCTCAGGTGGGCGCCGATGTGGTGATCAGCCTCAGCGGTGGCGGCCAGATGACCTTGGTCGGCGTGCAGCTCTCGAGCCTCACGGGCGACTGGATCTTCACCGGCTGAGGTGGAGAGCGTCCCCCGGCCCCGGCGATCCCCCGGGCGCCGCGGTCGGGGGCCGTGAATCGGCGCGGGCGCTGTTACCCCTGCAGTTCCCGCCGCACGATCGCGGCGCCGTCGGCCATGGCCTTGAGCTTGCCGAAGGCGACCTCGCGGGACTGGTATTTCATGCCGCAGTCGGGAGCGATGATCAGGCGTTCGGCGTCGATGTAGGGCAGGGCCTTGCGGATGCGGGCGGCGACGGTCTCGGCCGTCTCCACGTTCGGGTCGTTGAGGTCGATGACGCCGTACATGATGTGCTTGCTGGGCAGCTCGCGCAGGATCGACGGGTCGAGGTTGGGCTGGGCGGCCTCGATGGAGATGATGTCCACGTCGGAGGCTTCCAACTCCTCCAGGAAGGCGTAGCCGCCGGGCTTGGAGGCGCCCTGGTGGACGTGGGCGTAGCCGAAGCAGATGTGTAGCGCGGTCAGGCCGCCGACGCCCTTGCAGGCGCGATTGATGGCCTCGATGGCGAAGCTGCGGGCCTCGTCGGCCTTGGCCTGGAGGTAGGGCTCGTCGAGCTGGACGATGTCGCAGCCGGCGGCGAACAGGTCGCGCATCTCGGCGTTCACGGCGTCGGCGTAGTCCAGGGCCAGGGACCGGGCGTCGGGGTAGTAGTCGTTCTGCGCCTGCTGGGTCATGGTGAATGGGCCGGGGATGGTGATCTTCACCGGGCCGCCCGCGCGGGCTTTGAGGAAGGCGGCGTCCTGGGCCTCGATGGGGCCCAGGCGGCGGATCGGGCCGGCAACGCGGGGCACCGGGTTCATGGCGCCGGTGCGGTCCATGGCCATGCCGGGCGGGTCGGTCTCGATGCCACCCAGGGCCGTGGCCAGGCGGTTGGAATAGCTCTCGCGGCGCATCTCGCCGTCGCCGACGATGTCGATCCCGGCCAGTTTCTGGTCGCTGATGGCGACGAGGGTGGCGGCCTCCTGGGCGTCGGCCAGCTGCTTCGGATCCTTGATGCGCCACAGCTCCTGGGCGCGCACCCTTGGGGGAAGCCGGCTCTTCAGCCCCTCGCGGTCGATCAGCCAATCCGGCTGGGGATAGCTGCCCACGATGGTGGTCGGGAGCAGCGGCAGGCCGGGTAGCAACATCGGGGCGGGCTTCCAAAAAGATTAGTATTCTATCTATTTCGTAGGTAGGGCTGGTGAAGCTGTCAACAAAGGCAATTTGGGCGACCCGATTGCGGCGTTACGGCTGCGGTGGAATGGTCAAGGCATGAGCGACACACAACTCTACGCTGACCCGACCAACAGCATCGGCTACCTGACGCGCATCGCGTTCCGGTCGTTTTCCCGCGCGCTGGAGGTGCGGACGGCCCCGCACGGGGTGTCCAGCGGCCAGTGGCGGTTCCTGCGCGTCCTGTGGCGCGAGGACGGAATCACCCAGCGCGAACTCAGCCGCCGTGTCGGCATGCGCGAGCCCACGACCGTGATCGCGCTGAAGAGCCTGGAGCGCTCCGGCTTCGTCACCCGCGTGAAGAGCGAGGAGGACCGGCGCAAGGTCCACGTCTTCCTCACCGACGCCGCCCGCGACCTGGAGGCGGTGCTGCTGCCCGCCGTGGCCGAGGTCAACGACATCGCGCTCGCCGGCCTGACCAAGGCCGAGGTCGCCACTCTTCGCAAGGCGCTCACCCTGGTGGGCCGCAACCTGGCCAACGACGTGGGCGAGGATACGCCCTCGGACTCCGCCGTCTAAGGATCCTCATGACCGTCAAACTCCTCGCCTTCGCCGGCAGCACCCGCAACGGATCGCTGAACCAGGCCCTGCTCGACCTGGCGGTGAAGGCGGCGCGGGAGAAGGGCGCGGAGGTGACGGCCATCCGTCTGAAGGACTTCGACTTGCCGCTCTACGACGGCGATATGGAGCGGGACGCCTTCCCGCAGGCTGCGCGTGATCTCAAGGCGCTGTTCTGCGCCCACCACGGGTTCCTGATCGCCACGCCGGAGTACAACGGGTCGGTGACCGGCGTGCTGAAGAACGCCATCGACTGGGCCTCGCGGCCGACCGACGGCGAGGGAATGACGGCGCTTAGCGCCTTCCGCGGCAAGGTGGCGGGGCTGATGGCCGCCTCGATCAGTCCGTTCGGCGGCCTGCGCGGCATCACCCACATGCGCCAGATCCTCGGGACTATCCAGACCGTGGTCGCCACCGAACAGGTGCTGGTGCCGTTCGCGCACGGGGCGTTCGACGAGAACTGGGCGCTGAAGGAGGCGCTGCCGGCGCAGCTGCTGGGCGGCCTGGCGGCGCGGGTGATCGACCTGGCCGAACGGCTGGAGCCGCCGGTCGGGTAGGGGGCGGGACCTAGTCGCTGCGGCCCCGCAAGGCGCGGAGCAGGTTGTCGCGGAGCCTCACCATCAGCTTCTGCACGACGGGGAAGTCCTCGCCCAGGCCGCTGGCGACGCGGAGGCTGGCCTGCGGCGTGCGGGCCATCTCTCGGGCACGCCGGCCTTCCGGCGTGAGGCTGACGATGACCTGGCGTTCGTCGGCCGGATCGCGGCGGCGGGTGACGTAGCCTAGGGCCTCCAGCTTCTTGAGGATCGGCGTCAGGGTGTTCGATTCCAGGAACAGCTTCTCGCCCAGGGCGCCGACGCTCTGGTTGTCCTCCTCGGACAGGGCCACGATAGCAATGAACTGCGTGTAGGACGAGAGCCCCAGCGACTCGATGAGCGGCTTGTACGCCCGGCCGAAAGCCAGGTTGGCCGAATAGACGGCGAAGCAGAGGAAGTCGTCTAGCCCGGGCGTTTTCGCGGCCGGCGCGGCGGTCTGGGCAGAGGTCATGGGCGTGTCTCGCGAGTTCGTGATCGTCGCCCCTATATAAATCGCTACCGATTAAATCGGAAGGGGTTGACTCGCTGATCGCGTTCCTCCATTTGCATCGATACCGAATAAATCGGTACCGAGATAATACGCAAACCCAAGGGAACACCCAGATGACCACCACCCAAGTCCTCGACCGCCCGGACGCCGACGCTCCGGTCCTGGCCGCCTTCGACACCAAGCTCGAAGTCCTTCTCCTGCCCGTGTCCGACGTTCACCGCGCCGCCGACTTCTACCAGCAACTGGGTTGGCGCGTGGACGTGGACCACCGTGACGGCGATGCGCGCATCGTCCACCTCACGCCTCCGGGCTCGGCCGCTTCGGTCCTGTTCGGAACCGGGATGTCGCCCTCGGCGCCGGGTTCGGCGCAACTGACCTTCCTCGCGGTTTCCGACATCGCCGCCGCCCGCGCCGGGCTGATCGCTCGGGGCGTCGACGTCAGCGAGGTCTTCCACGACCGCAACGGCGGCTACCGCTTCGACGCGGCTGCCCGCGCGACCGGCCCCGATCCGGATCGCCGCAGCTACGCCTCCTTCGCCACCTTCAGCGACCCGGACGGCAACAGCTGGCTGCTGCAGGAAGTGACCACGCGATTCCCGGGGCGCATCGATAGCGGCGTGACCAGCTTCGGCTCCGTGGGCGACCTGGCCTCCGCCCTGCGCCGCGCCGCCGCCGCCCATGGCGAGCATGAGGCGCGCAACGGCGGCGTCCACGACGCCAACTGGCCCGATTGGTACGCGGCCTATCTCGCCGCCGAACAATCCGGCGCGGCCCTGCCGCTCTAGGCCCCCATTCCTCCAACAATCCCCAACAAGGACGACCCTCATGAACACGCTCATCAAGACCTTCGCCACGGCCCTCGTCGGCGGCGCCCTCATCACCGCCGCCGCGGCCCAGACCGCGTTGGCTCAACCCGCGGTGTCGGCATTCCTGCCGGTGGCGAACGAGCCCCCGCCCAAGCTGATCGTCGAGCCGCCGATCCCGCACCGCTTGGCGGCCGGCGCTGTGCTGATCCCGTACCGCACCGAGAACTTCCGGATCCTGCCGGTCTTCGGCCCGGGCGCGGTCGACGTCTCACCCCGCGCCGGCCACCTGCACGTGACCGTCGACGACCTACCCTGGCACTGGGCCGACGCCAGCGACGACCAGACGGTGGTGGTGGTCGGCCTGCCCCCCGGACCGCACAAGATCCTTCTTGAACTTGCGCATCCCGACCACAAGGTCATCAGCGGCCAGACGGTGAGCTTTGTCGTCCCGGCCGTCGCGTCCCACCAGCACTGAGGGGATGGATGACATGTCGAAGGTGACGACAGCGGGGGCGCTCGCCGGCGCCCTCGCGCTCGCCGCGGCGGCGCAACTCAGACCGCGTAGCGCGCCGTGCGGCGGCGAAGCGTCGAGCCCACCAGGCCGAAGCCGGCGATCAGCAGGGCCCAGGTCGACGGCTCGGGCACCGCGGCGGTCTGCTCCAGGCCCAGGAATTCGCCCGATTCCGAGGTGAAGGTTCCGCCCGGGGCTTCGAAGCCGATGGTGCTGGTGTTCAGCGAGTCCATGGTGATCGAACCCGTGAGCGTTCCGGGCGTGACGATCAGGTTGAACGCCGCGAAGATGTCGTAGGACTTGCCAGACGTGAGAAACAGCTCCGTTCCGAGTCGGTTCGCATAGTTGAACGAGAAGCTTTCCGGCTCGCTTTCAAAGGAACTGGTGTCGAAGTCGACATAGAGCGCCTTGTCGGAATTCGTGCCGAACGCCGTCCAGTTGTCCCATGTGGCGCCGGAGCCGGCCTCGTAGATCGCGAAGTGCGCCTGGATGCCGATGTAGCGCGTCTCGAACTCTTCCGGCGTGCCGGTGAAGGACTGGTCGGCCGAGATGATGCTGTCGTAGTCGAAGTAGAACGAGACGGCCTCTTCGCTGGACCCGGTGTACTGGATCCGGTCGCCCATCACGCCGGTGGCGCCGGCGAAGACGTCGCTCGGTCCGGTCCTATGCAGGAAGGTCTTGATGGTTCCGGCGCCGAGGTCAACGTGAGATTCGAGGGTCGTGGACCCGTCGCTGAAGGTGGCCGAGCCGCTGGTCTGGTCGTTCAGGGAAAGACCGTCCTGCAACTGCCCCTCGTATTGCAGCACGGGGCGTACGAAGAAAGCCGCCTGGGCGGCGCCGGCCGTTGCGGAGCCCGCCGCGAACGCCAGTATGACAGCGGCCGCTCGGCCGAACCTTGAAATGTACATTGGCGCGCTCGCCCCACTTTTCGGCCCGAGGGCCTGCCCAGAGGTGGCGACATGCCCCCCCTGACAGGCCTAGGCGCCGGACTTCGGCGGTGCGGGTCAGGCGTGGTAAAAAAGAACTAAGGCGCGCTAGCGCTTCAGGCCCGGATCGAACGGCAGCTCGTAGCCGGTGAGGCGGGTGCGCAGCAGCTTCTTGTCGATCTTGCCGGTGGGGCCGAGCGGGATCTCGTCGACGAACAGGACGTCGTCCGGCATCCACCAGCGGGCGATCTTGCCGTCGAGGTGGTCGAGGAATTCCTGCTTCTCGGCCGTCTGGCCCGGTTCGAGCTGGACCAGCAGGATGGGCCGTTCATCCCACTTCGGGTGGACGACGCCGAGGACCGCGCAGAGCGCGGCCTTGGGGTGGCCGACGGCGATGTTCTCCACGTCGATGGAGCTGATCCATTCGCCGCCGGACTTGATCACGTCCTTGGCCCGGTCGGTGATCTGCATGTAGCCAAGGGCGTCGAGGGTGGAGACGTCGCCGGTGTCGAAGAACCCCTCCTCGTCCACGGCGCTGTTGTGCTCCGAGCCGTAGTAAGCCGACGCGATCGTCGGGCCCTTGATCATCAGCTTGCCGAAGGTCTTGCCGTCGTGGGGCAGGCGGTTTCCGGCGTCGTCCACCAGCTTGAGGTCCAGGTTGCAGACCAGCCGGCCCTGCTTGAGCTTGTAGGGAAGTTGGCCCTCGAAGGGCAGGGCGGCGACCTGAGGCGAGGGGGTCGAGACGGTGGCCAGCGGCGAGGTCTCGGTCATGCCCCAGCCCTGGATCACGTCGACGCCATAGTCGTCGCGCAGGGTGCGGATGATGCTCTCCGGGCAGGCCGCGCCGCCGACCGTGACGCGCTGGAGGGTGGTGAGCTTGCCCTTGGTGTCCTTGAGGTGCGCCAGCAGCATCTGCCAGATGGTGGGCACGCCGGCGGAATAGGTGACGCCCTCGGTCTCCATCAGTTCGTGCAGGGATGCGCCGTCCAGCTTCTGGCCCGGCAGGACCAGCTTCGCGCCCACCATGGGGGCCGAGTACATCACCCCCCAGGCGTTGGCGTGGTACATCGGCACGATCAGCAGCACCGTGTCGCGCGCCGACAGGTTCAGGGCGTCGGGCTGCAGGGTCATCATGGCGTGCAGGTAGTTCGACCGGTGGCCGTAGAGCACACCCTTGGGATTGCCGGTGGTGCCGGAGGTGTAGCAGAGCCCGGCCGCCGTGCGCTCGTCGAAGCCGCCCCAGGGGGTGTCCGCCGGGCGCCCGACCAGCCAGGCCTCGTAGTCGTCGTTCAGGTAGATCACCCGCTTGATGGTCGGGCACTGGGGCAGGATCTCGGCCAGCAGCGGCGCGCAGGCCGGGTCGGCGAACAGCACCGTGTCGGCGGCGTGGTTAGCGATGTAGACGATCTGCTCGGGGAACAGCCGTGGATTGAGCGTGTGCAGCACGGCGCCGACGCCGATGCAGCCGTACCAGACCTCCAGATGGCGGTCGGAGTTCCAGCCCATGGTGGCGACCCGGTCGCCGGGCTGGATCCCCATCTCCGCCAGGCCGTGCGACACCTGTTTCGCGCGACGATGCACGTCGGCATAGGTGCTGCGGGTGACCGGGCCCTCGACGGAGCGGGTGACCACCTCGCGGTCGCCATGCCAGCGGGCGGCGTGGTCGAGGATCTTGTCGAGGGTCAGCGACCAGTCCTGCATCAGGGCCTGCATCGGGCGGCTCACTCCGGTTGTCTCTGGATTGGCGATAATGATTAGATTACGAAGTATCTATCGAGCCGCCAAGCGGCCCGGCGACATAGCCAGACCTGACGGTAGGGGAGAGAACGGGTGATCATCGACGACAGCGACCTGCTTGCGAAAGTGGACCGGGAGTTCATCGGGGTCACGTCGCCGACGTCGCCGCGGATCATGGCCGGCGGCCATCCGTGCCAGGGGATCTATACGACGCCGAAGGGGACGCGGCCCAAGACCGCCTTCATCGCCACGCACTACAACGTCGACTTCTCCGAGCACTACATCGCGCCCTACCTGGCCAGCCGCGGCTACGGCTTCCTGGGTTGGAACACCCGCTATCGCGGCGCCGAGGACCAGTTCCTGCTGGAGCACGCCGTCATCGACATCGGCGTGGGCGTGCGCTGGCTGAAGGAGGTCGCCGGCGTGGAGACGGTGGTCATCCTGGGCAACTCGGGCGGCGGTTCGCTGATGGGCGCCTATCAGGCCGAGGCCATCGCGCCGACCCTGGGCGACCTGGTGTCCGGTGCGGGTCTGGAGGCCCTGAACACCCTGCCGCAGGGCGACCTCTACATCTCGTTCAACGCCCACCAGGGCCGGCCCGAGGTGCTGACCGACTGGATGGACGCTTCGGTCACCGACGAGTGGGACCCCGTCGCGACGGACGAGAGCCTGAACCCGTTCAACCCGGACAACGGCCCGCCCTATTCGCCGGAGTTCATCGCCCGCTACCGCGCGGCCCAGAGGGCGCGGAACCAGCGGATCACCGACTGGGCCAAGGCCGAGCTGAAGCGTCTCAACGACGCGGGCATCCCCGATCGGCTGTTCCCGCTGTTCCGCTGCTGGGGCGACCTTCGGATGATGGACGGCTCGATCGACCCATCCGAACGCAAGACGCCCATGTGCTATCGCGGCCATCCCGAGGTGGCCAACCGCAGCCCCTCCATCGGCCGCGCCAACAACCTGAAGACCTGGCTCAGCATGTGGAGCCTGGAGACGTCGAAGTGCCGGGGCGTGGACCAGCTGGCCAAGTTCCGCATGCCGGCCCTGGTGGTCCAGGGGCTGGCCGACACCGGGGTGTTCCCGAGCGACGCCCGGATCATCTTCGACAACCTGGGGACCTCGGACAAGCAGCTGGAGCTGATCACCGGCGAGCACTATTTCGAGGACAGCCGGAAGGTCCGCGAGGCCGCCGCGAACCTGCTGTGCGACTGGGTGGAGACGAAGGTCTAGGCGCCGCTGCACATCCGGGCGTAGCGTGGCGGCTCAGCCTTCAGGAGCCGCCCGCATGTCCCGCCTCGTGGTCATAGTCCTGGCGCTGATCGCGTTCGCGAGCCCCGCGCTCGCCGAGTCCTTTGCGTTCCCGAATGGGTTCATGACCCGGGAGATCCAGGCTAACGGCACGACGATCCACGTGCGGTTCGGCGGCAAGGGGCCGGCGGTGGTGCTGCTGCACGGCTACGGCGAAACCGGCGACATGTGGGTCCCGATGGCCGCCGAGCTGGCGCGCGACCACACCGTGATCGTGCCCGACCTGCGCGGCATGGGCCTCTCGACCAAGCCGGCCGGCGGCTATGACAAGAAGACCCAGGCCGGCGACCTGGTCGGGGTGATGGATGCGCTGAAGGTCGAGCGCGCCGACGTGGTGGCGCACGACATCGGCAACATGGTCGCCTTCGCCTTCGCCGCGCAGAACCCGGCGCGGGTGACGCGGCTCGTGTTGATCGACGCGCCGGTGCCGGGAGTCGGGCCCTGGGAAGAGATCCTGAAGAACCCGCTGCTCTGGCACTTCCGGTTCGGCGGGCCCGACATGGAGCGGCTGGTGGCCGGCCGCGAGCGCATCTACCTCGACCGCTTCTGGAACGAGTTCTCGGCGACGCCGGCGAAGTTCACGGAAGACGCCAGGGCCCACTACGCCGCGCTCTACGCCCGGCCGGGCGCCATGCGCGCCGGCTTCGCCCAGTTCGCGGCCTTCGACCAGGACGCCGTGGACAACCGCGCCTACCTGGCCGGCGGCGGCAAGCTGGGCATGCCGGTCCTGGCTCTGGGCGGCGAGAAGTCGTTCGGCCTGACCATGGCGGCGGTGATGCGCTCCGGGGCGACCAACGTCACCGAGGGCGTGGTGCCGGCGTCGGGCCATTGGATCATGGAGGAGAACCCGGACGCGACGGTGAAGCTGGTCCGGGGCTTCCTCGATAAGCCCGTCTAAGCGTCGTTCGCCACGTCCTTCGGGTCGAAGGTCATGGCTGGGCCCCAGTCCTCGTTGAGCAGGTGGGCGGCTTTCAGGAACTGTGGCTTGCCCAGCCGGCGGCCCAGCTCCTCGCCCATGAGCACCATCGAGCGCTGGGCGTCGATGCGCATGGTCTCGCCCATCTTGGTGGGGGCGACGATCTTCACCCGACCATTGGACGGGTCGTCCACCAGCTCGACGATGCCGGACTCGACCATCTGGTTGATGGTGGCGTGGATGGCCTGGCGGCTGACGCCCATGTTGCGGGCGATGTCGGAGGGGCGGCGGACGCCCAGCACCAGGTTCGCCATCACCATCGACTGCGGCCGGGTGACGACGGGCCAGCCGCGCGCCTGGAGATAGTTCTGCAGGCCCTCGTCGAACCAGTAGAAGCCCCGCAGCAGCGACAGCAGTACGTGCCTGACATCCTCCTCCGCCGTCACGCCTTCAACGCCTCCTGAAACCCCGTGAACCCAAGTGAGGCGGTTCCGGCGGATTGTCAAAGAGATGGACGGTTAGTAGGGCTACTCCGCAGCCTCGGCCCTGGCGTTCCGGGTCGTGAAGGTGCGCCAGTCGGCGGTCCTGGGGACGACGCCTTCGAAGGAGGCAAGGTCCACGGTGCGCGACGCGCTCTGGGTCCCGATGGCCGGTTCGCCGGAGGCCTTGGCCGCCGCGACCATCTGGCGGCGGAACTGGATGATGGCCACGTCGGAGGAGCCCAGGTGGTCCTCGCTGCGGTCGGCGATGGGGCCCATGCTTTCCCACATGGCCATGTCCTGCATTGGGATGCCCTGGATGCCGGTGAAGTCCCCCGCCTTCATGGCCGCGCGGTCCTGCAGGAAGTCGTTGCCGAGATTGCGCTTCTTGGTGAAGTCCGGCTCCAGGTCCGGCCCGACCTCGGCCGCGCAGAACCGGCGCCAGGCGTCCTGGCTGATGCCCTTCGTCTCGTGCCAGGCGATCCAGTAGAACATGCAGTTCACGTCATCGATCGGCACCAGCATCTGGGCCAGGTTGTACTGGTCGTTGGGTGGGATCAGCACCGTGAACGGGGCGATAAACACGGTGGTGCGGATGTAGACGTGGGTCTCGGGATCGCGGATCGGGCGACGGATGGCGGCGTAATGGAAGCCGTAGTCGGTGAGCTCCACCTCCAGCTTCGGCGCCTTGTCATTGGATGGGCGCAGCCAGGCGGTCTCGGTGGCGGTGGAGCCCTCGACCTCGGCGGTGGGCATGTTGGTGGAGTGCAGGCTGGAGGAGTGGGCGCTGTCGATCGAGCCCTCCAGCACCTGGGCCCAGTTGCAGGCCGCATGGATCTTCACGATGGAGATCTTCGTGGCGGGCGAGGGCGCCCAGGCCGGGTCCCGGAACGGTCGCACACTGTCCACGTCGCCCATCCAGACCCAGACGAAGCCGCCGGCCTCCTGCGCGGGATAGGCGCGGGCCTTGAGATTGCGCATCCGGCTGTCGGCGGGCTCGGAGGCCATCTCCTGGATCTCGCCGTCCACCCCGAACTTCCAGCCGTGGTAGAGGCAGCGCAGGCCGCAGTCCTCGTTGCGCCCGAAGGCCAGGGACGCGCCGCGATGCGGGCACTTCTCGTCCAGCACGCCGACCCGGCCCTTGCTGTCGCGGAACACCACGAGGTCGACGCCCAGCAGGCGCGCCCGCACCGGCGTCCCGTCCGCCTCGGCCACCTCCTCGACCATGCAGGCCGGCAGCCAATGCTGGCGCATGACCTGGCCCATGGGCGCCTCGCCCTCGACGCGGCAGAGCAGTTCGTTGTCGGCGGGTCTCATCGGCGAGGTCGTCCACGCATGGCGTTGCAAAACTTAGATAGCGAAGTATTTTAGGTCCGAAAGCCGGCGCGAGTCCAGCGGGGCGCTTTCTGGGAAGGTGTCCGACCGCATGGCCGACCGTGTGCTCCGCCTGGGCGTGATCGGCCTCAGCCGCGGCTTCGACCTGACCCGTCCGACCCTGGCCGCCGACCCGCGCGTGCAGCTGGTGGCGGCGGCCGATCCGCGCGACGAGGCGCGGGCGGCGTTCCAGGCGGAGTTCGGCGCGCCGGCGTTCGAGACCTCCGAGGCCCTGCTGGCCGACGCTCGCGTGGAGGTGGTCTACATCGCCGCCCCGCACGAGGCGCATGTGGATCTGGCGGTGGCCGCCGCGCGGGCCGGCAAGCACATCCTGGTCGAGAAGCCGATGGCGCTCAGCCTGGCCGACTGTCGCCGGATGACCGAGGCGGCGAGGGCGGCCGGTGTCCAGTTGCTGGTGGGACCCAGCCACGGGTTCGACGCGCCGGTGGCCTGGGCGGCGGACTTCATCGCGTCGGGCGCGTTCGGCCGGCCGCGCATGATCACCGCCACGACCTTCACCGACTTCCTCTACCGCCCGCGCCGGCCCGCGGAGCTGGACACGGCGCAGGGTGGCGGCGTGGTCTTCAGCCAGGCCGCGCACCAGGTGGACGTGGCCCGCCGGCTGGTGGGCGCGAAGGTCGCGAGCGTGCGGGCCACCACGGGGGCTTGGGATCCGGAGCGGCCGACCGAGGGCGCCTATCAGGCCTTCCTGACCTTCGAGGGCGGGGCCTCGGCGGCGCTGACCTATTCCGGCTATGGCCGCTATGACACCGACGTCCTGATGGGCTGGGTCGGTGAGACCGGCGGGGCCAGGGACCCGGAGGCCTACGCCGTGGCGCGGCGCCGGTTGGAGGGCGCCGAGGAGGAGGACCTCAAGGCCGCCAGGGCCTACGGCGTCGCCCCGCCAGCGCCGCCGCCCATCGGTCACGAACACTTTGGCTTCGTCCTGGCAGCCTGCGAAGGCGGCGACCTGCGGCTCACCGCGAGCGGCGTGGAAGTGTATGGCCCTCACGTCCGGCGCACGGTCGAGCTGCCGAGTGGCCCCGCCACCCGCCACGGGGTCATCGACGAGCTGTGGTCCGCCGTCGTCGAGGATCAGGCTCCGATCCACGACGGGGCCTGGGGAACCGAGAACCTGGCCGTCTGCCTGGCCATACTGCGATCCGCCGCCGAAGCCCGCGAGGTCGCCATTACCGAGATCGAGGACGCCCCATGAGCAAGCTGCGACTGACCCTGGCCTGCTGGGACTATGACCGCACCCGCGCACTGGCCGACGGCCGCGTGCAGGCGGAGGGGATCGACCTCAACTTCCTGCCGTTGGACGTGGAGGAGACCTTCTTCCGCATGCTGCGGAACCGGGAGTTCGACGTGGCCGAGATGTCGCTGTCGTCCTACTGCGTGTCGCTGATGCGGGACGACCCGGCGTTCATCGCCATCCCCGTCTTCCCATCGCGGTTCTTCCGCCACTCCTGCATCTTCGTCTCGGCGAAGAGCGGCATCCGGGAGCCGAAAGACCTGATCGGGAAGCGGTTCGGCGTGCCCGAGTACCAGATGACCGCGCCGGTCTGGATCCGCGGCATCCTGTCGGACGAGTACGGCGTGGCGCCGACCTCCGTGAAGTACTTCACCGGGGGCGAGGAGGAGCCGGGGCGCGACGAGAAGCTGAAGCTGAACCTGCCGCCGGAGTTCAGCGTCACGCCCATCGGTCCGACCCAAACCCTGGCGCAGATGCTGGCCGACGGCGAGATCGACGCCCTGCATACGGCGCGCACGCCCTCGACCTTCTACTCGCGGCCCGATGAGGTGAAGCGGCTGTTCCCGAACTTCGTCGAGGTGGAGAAGGACTACTTCCGCCGCACCGGGATCTTCCCGATCATGCACGTGGTGGCGATCCGCAGATCCGTCTACGAGGCCAACCGCTGGATCGCGCAGTCGCTGTTCAAGGCGTTCCGCGCGGCCCAGCAGGTCACCTACGACAACCTCGCCGTCACCTCGGCCATGACCTCGATGCTGCCGTGGCAAGTGGCCGCCGTCGAGGAGGCGAGGGCGGAGTTGGGCGACGACTGGTGGCCCTACGGCTTCGCGCGCAACGAGGCGGTGCTCGACACCTTCCTGCGCTACCACCACGAACAGGGGCTGTCGCAACGCCGCCTGCAGCCGCGGGAGCTGTTCGCGCCGGAAACCTTCGAAGCGTTCAAGATCTGATGGCCGACCTCGCCCCGGAACACAGCCTCGGCTTCCAGGTCCGCCGCTGCCATCGCGCCTTCGACCGGGTGCTGAGCGGCCACCTGGCCGCGTCGGGGCTGTCGAGCGGGTTCTGGTATTTCCTGCGCGCGCTCTGGCAGGAGGACGGCGCCACGCAGAAGCGGCTGGCCCAGCTCAACAACGTCACCGAGCCGACGGCGGTCGCCGTGCTGGGGGCGATGGAGCGGCTGGGGATCGTGCGGCGCGAGCGCAACGCCGCGGACCGCCGCAAGGTCAATGTGTTCCTGACGGCGCGCGCCGACGACCTGAAAGCGGACCTGATGCCCGTCGCCCATCGCATCAACCAGATCGCCGGCGCCGGCATCGCGGCGGGCGACATCGACACCTGTCTGTCGGTGCTGGCCCGCATGTCCGAAAACCTGACCCGGGAAGCGGCCCGGCTGTCCGCGGAGCCCACCCCATGATCACCCTCTACGGCGGGCCCACGCCCAACGCCCGCAAGGTCGCCATCGCGCTGGAGGAGATGGAGCTGCCCTGGCGGCTGGAGCTCATCGACATCCTGGCGGGCGATCAGTTCCGGCCGGATTTCCTGGCGCTCAACCCGAACAACAAGGCGCCGGTGATCATAGACGATGAGCCGACCGATGGCGGGCCGCCTCTGGTGCTGTCGGAGTCGGGGGCGATCCTCTGGTATCTGGCCGAGAAGACGGGCCGCTTCCTGCCGACAACGCCGCGCGCGCGGGCGATCTGCCACCAGTGGCTGATGTTCCAGATGTCCGGCGTCGGCCCGATGTTCGGCCAGAACGCCCACTTCTCGTTCTACGCCAAGGACCGCCACGAATATTCGATCGCCCGCTACGCCAACGAGGTGACGCGGCTGCTGCGGGTGCTGGACGCGCGGCTGGCCGAGGTCGAGTACCTGGCGGGGGCCGAGTACACGATCGCCGACATGGCCACCTGGCCCTACACCCTGCGGCAGGTGGAGCTGCGGGCCGAGGAATTCCCCAACCTCAAGCGCTGGTTCGACCTGGTGGCGGCGCGGCCCGCGGTGGTGCGCGGCGTCGAGGTCGGTCGCGAGACCTTGCGCAAGGAGACCATCGAGGGTGGCCTTGCCGGGCTGTCGGACGAGCAGCGCTCGATCCTGTTCGGCGACAGGCAGTACGCGACTAGGTGATCGCGTAGATGAAGTGGTTGATGCCGGCGGAGGTGCGTTCGCCGCAGCCGATGCTCATGACGGCGTTCAGCCAGGCGTAGCGGGGGTCGGCGGTCTCGAAGACCGGGGCGATGCGGATGAGGTAGCGGGACGGGTCCACGTGCGGCTGAGCCGGGTCGCGGAAGGCGGCGCTGACGTCCGGTGGGATCAGGGTGCGGCCGGAATAGGTAACATAGATCAGCGCCCCGTCGTCGGTCTTCCAGACGCTACGGGCGTCGAAGGCGCCCACCGCCGCCCCGTCCGGACCCTCGCCGCTCTCCGACCAGTTGCCGCCGCCCGGCAGGATGTCGCCCTTGAGCCTGGGCCCCTCGAACCGGCCGCCGGTGATGTAGCCGATGCGGCGGTTGCGCCAGGGCGACTGGCCCATGGCCATGATCTCGCCCGCCACCTCGAAGGCCGCGACGCACAGGGGCTCGCTCTTCAGCGACCGGGCGCCGAATTCGAAGTCAGACACGGGGCGGCTCTCCAATTGCTTAGGAAGCTAAGCTATCGGGCCCTCCCGGTCCGGGTCAACGTGGCTTCAGGCGACCGCGCGATGGCGGCGGCGCAGGGCTCCGCCCGCCAGGCCGAACCCCGCGATCATCAACGCCCAGGTCGAGGGCTCCGGCACCGAGAGGGCGGTGAGCGAGACGTCATCGATCCGGTTGGAGGCGAAGGTGTTCATGCTCCGGAACTCGAGAGTGGTGGAGTCCGAGGCGGCGGTCAGCTGGAATTTGTACTGCTCGTAGCCGGGCGTGACGAAGATCGTACCCTGATCCACCCCGCCCCAGATCACCTGGAAGACGCCGACGAAGCCGGTGGTGGAGTAGCCGTTGGCCCAGAACGAGAGCTCGTAGGTCTGGCCGGCCTCGGTGCCCACCGTCTGCGAGATGGAGCAGTTGGGGAGCGAGGCGTAGTCGTAGCAGCCGCTGACGCTGGCCGAATTGGCGCCGGAATGCGGGTCAGCCGTGAAGAACTCCCAGGCGCCGGTCGAGGTCCAGCCGACGGCGTGGAAGAAATCGGTGGTGTCCTCGAAGCTGCCGTTCTGGATCAGTTCGGCGGCAGGGGCCTGGGTGGCGCCGAGGGCGAGGGCCGCGGCGGCGGCAAGCGCGAACTTGCGATGCATGGAAATGTCCCCGAATACGCGGACGCCCACAGCGCCCAAGGTTAGCCAATCACTTTATGGGCGGCGGTTGCAAGCCGGGGCGACGGGAACGACGGCTGTCGTTGGATCGGGGGCCGCGGTGCGACGGGAAGATCGGCGCGCACGGCCCGTCCGAGGGGGCGCATATAGACTTGGCGACCCGGGAGGGACTCGAACCCCCGACCTTAGCTTTAGGAAAGCTCTGCTCTATCCTGCTGAGCTACCGGGCCGCGTGAGCAAAATCGGCGGGTCGGCGGATGCCGAACGGGCCGTCTGAGCTGGCCTTCCGATGCCACGAACGCGCGCGGGCGCCAACCCGCCGCTACGCCCATCTTCCGGGGGTCCAACGCAAAACGCCCGGCGGTGAGGCCGGGCGTCTCGCGTTCGAGATGTGGCGGAGCGATCAGGCCGCGGCGGCCTGGACCTTCACCAGCGACTTGTTCAGCATGGCGATCGCCGCGTCGCGATCGATCTGCTCGATGGCGGCGACTTCCCGGGCCATGCGGTCCAGGGCGCTCTCGTACAGCTGGCGCTCGGAATAGGACTGCTCCGGCTGGTTCTCGGCGCGGTGCAGGTCGCGGACGACCTCGGCGATCGAGATCAGGTCGCCGGAATTGATCTTGGCTTCGTATTCCTGGGCGCGACGCGACCACATGGTGCGCTTCACGCGGGCGCGGCCCTTCAGGGTGGTCAGCGCCTTGGACACCACGCCGGTCTCGGCCAGCGGGCGCAGGCCCGCAGTCTTGGCCTTGGCGGTGGGAACGCGCAGCGTCATCTTCTCGTGGTCGAAGGTGATGACATAGACCTCAAGCTTCAGACCGGCGACTTCCTGGGTCTCGATCCCCTGCACCTGACCCACGCCATGGG
>Ga0255338_1002443_pt1 | contig 27115 bp, 18 predicted proteins | sample MeOH1_35cm_T4_19_FD_203715 | JGI IMG/M metagenome (GOLD analysis project Ga0255338, IMG submission 203715) | Sandy soil microbial communities from University of British Columbia, Vancouver, Canada - MeOH1_35cm_T4_195 | ecosystem: Engineered > Artificial ecosystem > Sand microcosm > Unclassified ...
ACCCACCTCCGGTGCTGCGCGGCGCGGTACAAGAAGAGAACCTCGCTTTCCTGAAGCAGTTGAATGAGCGCCACCTGCAGCGCCACCCGGGCGAAGCGGACCTGGAAGCGCGCATTTCCAGCTACGAACTGGCCGCCCGTATGCAGGTCGCGGCGAAGGAAGCGCTGGACATCTCCCAGGAGCCGGAGTACATCCGCAAGATGTACGGCCTGGACCAGGACCACACCAAGGAGTACGGCACACGCTGCCTCCTGGCCCGGCGCCTGGTGGAGCGCGGCGTGCGCTTCGTGCAGCTCTTCCTGGGCGGGCAGCCGTGGGACAACCACAACAGCCTGCGCACGGAGCTGCCGAAGATCTGTGCCCGCACGGACCAGCCCGCCGCGGCCCTGGTGAAAGACCTGAAGCAGCGCGGCCTCCTGGACACCACGCTGGTGCACTGGGGCGGGGAGATCGGCCGCCTGCCGGTGTGCGAGGGGAACCTGGACAACAGCTCCGGGCGGGACCACAACGGCCAGGGCTTCTCCATCTGGATGGCGGGCGGCGGCATCAAGCCCGGCATGACCTACGGCGCCACGGACGAAGTAGGCCACAAGGCCGTGGAGAACATCGTGACGCCCAACGACTACCAGGCCACCGTGCTGCACCAGTTCGGCTTGGACCACGAGCACCTCACCTACCAGGCGAACGGCCGTGCTTACAGCCTCACCGACGGGCATCCCTCCCGCGTGGTGAAGGAGATCCTCAAGAACGGATAACCGTCCCCGTGTTGAAACACGGGGCGAGCGGCCGGTCGTCCCTCCGGGACTGCAGGGAGGCGATGAGGTGGCCCGTGATGTTGCGGTGCAACCTTGCCCCGCACCGGAGTACCGCGTGAAATCGTTCCGTGGGTGGATGGCTGTCGCGATGGCTGGCTTGCTGTTGGCCGGTCCGGGAAAGCCGTGCGCGGAGCAGCCGCAGCCCCGATTTTTGCTGGCGTGGGGTAAGAAGGGCGACCAACCGGGGGAGTTCTACTCTCCCATCGGCATCGCGATCAGTCGCCAGGATGAGGTCTTCGTCACCGACTTAAACAACGCCCGCGTCCAGCGGTTTGACACCGAGGGAAAGTACACGGGCGGCTTCGACCTCCCGCGTGATACCCCGGAGCGGAAGTCCAGCCAGGCGGGCGGCATCGCCATCGACGAAAAGGGCCTGCTCTACCTCTCGTTCATGCAGCAGGACCGCATCCGCGTCTACACCCCCGCCGGCGCCTTGGTGCGCGAGTGGGGCGGCAAGGGCTCCGGCGACGGCGAGCTGTTCGGCCCCGGCGGCCTAGCCTTCGATCGCGCCGGCGACCTCTACGTGGCAGACCAGCGCAACCACCGGGTGCAGAAATTCACGCGGGAGGGGAAGTTCCTCGCGAAGTGGGGCGAGCACGGCTCCCAACCCGGCCAGTTCGACGGCGTGGAGCCGAAGGGCTCCCGCTTCGGCGGCCCGCACTTCGTGGCCCTCGATAGCCGCGGCCGGGTCTATACCACGGAGGGCTCCCTGGCCCGCGTGCAGCAGTTCTCGCCCGAAGGCCGTCCCTTGCTCGCCTGGGGCGACCACGGCGACGGCCCCGGCGGCTTCGGCTCCTACCAGTTCGGCGGGCTGAAGAGCACTTTCGGCCCCATCGCGGTGATGGTCGATCGCCAGGACCGCGTCTGGGTGAGCAGCCTCAACGACCGCGTCCAGTGTTTCACCCCGGAAGGCAAGCTGCTGATGGCGATCACCACCCGCGGCGCCGAGCCCGGCCAACTCGCGCGCCCGCACGGCATGGCCACGGACCGCCGCGGCAACCTCTACGTGGCGGACGCCGGCAACCAGCGCATCCAGAAGTTCGCCCTGCCGGCGCGGTAGACTACGCCTGGCACGTGATGGACCTCACCTCAAGAGCAGCGAGATGACAATCCGGCTGGCAACTCTTGCCCGGGATAGCTGGGAACTCCGTTCGGCGGAAGCGTCGCAGCGGGAGCACCCGGACACGTTCCGGATTCCACCGCCTGCGGTGCGGGCGAATCTGCGCCGGGGTCAGGCCGCCAAGTTGATCTTCGACCTCGAAGCGGTGGAGGAAGACGGCAGCATCGTCGTGCAGGGGGAGCGGATGTGGGTCATCGTCGCCGAGCGGGCGGGGGAGACCTACGTCGGCCTCCTGGATAGCCAGCCCGCGTCCATCGAGCCGTCCCCAACCGTCTATCTCTGCTTCGGCGCCGAGATCCCGTTCCTGCCGGAGCATGTGGTCGACATCGCCCAGCCGCCCGAGGAGTACGTGACCTGGCAGCTTGGCCAGGTGCCCGAGCGAACCTGGCCTCGCGACGGCTCGTGACGACGGCTCGCGGCACCAACCAGCGCGGGGCGCATCCCGGCAGTGGAGGGATTCCCAGCGCCACAGACCTCACCGTCCAGATATTGCGAGCTTATACGGCCAGCCGAGTTGGAGAGCGGTGCAAGCCTTCGAGATACTTTGTCCGTGACTTTGCCAGGAACTGAAACCGCCCGAGCAGACGCTGCACTACGCGCCTGAATCGCCTGATCCGATCGCAAACACGGAGCTTCTCGATCACGATTAACAGGCGGATTGGTGGGACGATCTGCGCCGCGTGACCGGCCGCACCACCGTGATGCCTCCCGGACAGGACGAGATCACCGGGAAGCCGCAGCTCAACTACCTGGTGGCGCTGGCGCTGGCCTCCGGAAAGCTCCCGGAAGGCGAAAACACCAATCTCAATCAGGTGTACGAAGCGCTGGTCCTGAATGTCTGGGACCGGCCCCGGGGAAGTACCAGTCCGTCAAGCCGAAACAAGCCTACCTCTTCGCGCTACTGGAAGAGGTAGGGCCGGTCACCTGGCACGGCGACGGTAAAGGCGCCACCGTCGCCGCCATCCGTGCGCGCTGTGAATAGGCCCGGTTGCTACCGGTGCTTGAGGCGCTGCACCAGGGCGCAGAGGCGGAGGTCTTCAGCCTGCTGGTGGCCTACTTCTTCCGCGAGTGGGGACACAACACGGACCACGACCGGACCGTCGAATTCGCGCACAAGAGCCTCGCGGAATACTTCCTGGCCCGCCGGCTGGTCTTCGCGGTGCAAGAGATCCACGAACAGCGAGACCAGCGGAAAAAGCCCGGGTCCCGCACGCTGTCAGGAATCAGCCAGACGGAGGCGCTGGTCCACTGGGCGGAGTTGTGCGGCCCTACACTACTGACACCTAACTCCGACGAGTTCCAAAGGCGGGAGCTGGAATTGCGGGATCACCCGTCCGTCGACTCGTGGCAGCAATGCCTCGCCGGTTTGGTCAGCGCGTCGCTTGCGGCAGAAGGAATGCCCATGGGGCAGACCCGTCCTTCCGGCCAGAGCTTCCCGGAGTTGCTCCGCGCTGCCCGCAATGCGGAAGCGGCTTTGCTGGTCGCATTAGCAGCCTGCGCACCTTGCTTTCTAGGGCGTCTCTGGCAAATGCGAAGCTGGTTTGGTAGATTCTCTCCACGATGGCACGTGGAGACTTGACGGATGAACAGTGGCAGCGGCTGCTGCCGCTGCTGCCGCCGGAACGCTCTGGCGGCAAAGGACATCCGTATGCACCCCATCGGCCGGTGCTCAATGGCATCTTGCGGATCTTACGCACGGGCGCTCCGTAGCGGGATATACCCGCGCGTTATCCCCCGTTCGGCACCTGCCACGATCGGTTGGCCCACTGGCAACGGAGTGGTTTATGGCTCCGGATCTTGCAAGAACTCCAGGGCCTCGCGGACCCCCGGGGCGAAATCCGCTGGGAGGACGCGTCGACCGATAGCACCACCATCCGCGCGCATCAGCATGCGGCGGGTGCGCGCCAGCAACCCCGGCAAGAGCTAGGTGGCGTAGCGGCAAAAAGGGGGAAGCGGAAGCACCCGTTACGGAGGCGCTCGGACGCAGCCGAGGTGGGTTGACCACCCAGCTACATCTGGCTGGAGCTGGCCTGGGAAAGCCCCTGGCGGTGCTGGTTACCGAAGGTCAACGCCACGATCGCACGCCATGGGAACCGGTCTTGGAGCGTATTCGGGTGCCGCGGCGAGCCGCGAACGGACCTCCGCGCTGCGGCCGGCCCCGGAAGCGGCCGGGACGGTTGCGCTTGGACAAAGGGGATAGCTCTCCGCGATGTCGGCAAGCGCTCCGCCGGCGAGGGATACCACCCCTGATCCCCGAGCGGCGCGATCAGCGGGCGCAACGACAACAGAAAGGGAGCCGAGGGGGTCGTCCTTGCCGGTTTTCCCGGGAGGAGTATCGCGAACGAAGTTGGATCGAGCGACTGATCAATCGCCTGAAGCAGTACCGCCGGATCGCCACCCGCTATGAGAAGCGGGCGGCGAACTACGAAGCGTTCGTCCTGATCGGCTGCCTAATGCTCTGGCGGTAGCACGGATTTGCCAGACACGCCCTAGTCAGTATGCTCACTGGCTGGCCCGGCGGCCGGAGTTGCCCAGGGTGCGGTTCCACGACCTGCGTCATTCGAACGCCACCATTCTCTTCCAACAGGGAGAGCATCCCAAAGTAGTGAGCGAGCGCCTGGGGCACGCCTCGGTTAAGATCACGATGGATGTCTACAGCCACGCCCTGCCGGAGATGCAGGTAGTTGCCGCCCGCCTTGATGCGGCCTTCGATGGACCGCGAAATAGCACTTCTGAAAGCAATTCGATGCCTGCGGCTGGGTGAGTTTCCCGGTTCGTTAGTATTACAACGACGAGTTCAGTGAAAGAGGATAGGCCGTAGAAGGCTGAACGCGATGGAGTTACCTTCGTCTCGGGGTCGGGCGAACTTTTCACGCGCAGGGGGCTACTGCTGTCCGGGGATGGGTTGACCTCTCCCGGGGGTTATCCGGTGTCCCATGCGCACGAGGCGCTAGGCTACGCCCTCCCATCGAAGCCGATCCTGCGCGCACGAGACGCTAGCCCCTGCACTCTCGCATCTGCATGTCGTCACTGATGCGAGGGGTAAAGGAGAGTGATCGGCTAGCTCGCTGCTACTGGGGAGTGATGGTCACATACCGATCAGGAGCCAGTGAGCGTACCTGTGTCTCCCCACCACCTGCCCAGCGGACTGTCACGTTGACCGGATCGGTACTCGCTCCGAGACCGAAAAGCACTCGGGGGTCGTTGCTGGAGGCAAAGCTGTAGCTGGTCCGGCAATACCGGGTCCAGCGCCGCTTCCCAGCTTCAACGACCACCTGGGCGCCGAGGGTGCGTAGGTCTCCACCCGGATGCTTCAGTTGCACTCCGAGCCAGTGATTGGACGTATTGAAGTCGTTCCGTAGCAGGACACCGGGAGAACCGTTGTTGTTGGTGAGCAGATCCGTGTCCCCGTCATTATCCAGGTCTCCAAAGGCCAGGCCACGCCCGACCGTGGGAGCGAGGAAGTCGGGACCGGCAGACGCACTCGCATCTCGGAAGCGTCCATTGCCCACGTTCTCAAAGAGTTGGCGCGCTTGACGATAAGGCGCATCCGGATCCACGGTCTCGATCAGCGGATGGACGTGACCATTGACCTGCAAGAGATCCAGGTCACCGTCCCGGTCGAAATCCACAAAGCCGAGTCCGAAGGTCAAGACCCGGGAGGTGGCGATACTCAGCCCCGCGGCGGAGCCGGCGGCGGTGAATAACCCCTGGCCGCTCCCGCGATACAGCCCTTCCGGCTCACCGTCGAAGCTTCCGACGACCAGATCCAGGTGGCCATCTCCGTCGTAGTCACCCCAATCACAGCCCATTGAGGCCAGAGCGCGCCCGCCAGTACTGTAGGCAATGCCAGCGGGAACGCCTACTTCTTTGAAATGGCCGGCTCCTTCATTGTGGAACAGATAGTCCCCGGTGCCGTCATTCGCCACATACAGGTCGGGACGTCGATCTCCATCGTAGTCATCGACCAGCACCCCGAGAGCGCGTCCGTTGGGATCACGCAGCCCGGCACGCGCGGCGCCTTCGCGGAACGTGCCATTTCCCTGGTTTAGATACAGCAGGTCGGGCTCTGCCACATACTCGGCGGGGTCGCAGCCGACCATCACGCCCATCCGTCCGCAGAGCTGCTTGCTCTTCTCCGTGAACCGGACGTAGCGCCCCACGTACAGGTCCAGGTCCCCGTCTCCATCGGCGTCGACGAAGGCGGAGACGGTACTCCAGCCGCCTCCCGCTACGCCGGCCCGGCTCGTGACGTCTTCGAACGTCCCATCGCCCCGGTTATGGTACAGGATGTTCGTGCCGTAGTTGGTGACGTACAGGTCCGGGTGACCGTCCCCATCATAGTCCGCTACGGCGCAGCCCATTCCGTAAGCATGGCCCTGCACCCCGGCTCGATCCGTAACATCTTCAAAGGTGAAGTGACCCCGGTTTCGGAAGAGGCGATTGCCGCCGTCCTTCGGATGGGTACCATCGATCAGGTAGAGATCGAGCAAGCCGTCCCCGTCATAGTCCAGCAGGCCACACCCGGAGCCCGTGGTCTGGAGCAAGTTCGGATGCATCACCTCCACGAAGCCGCTGTGATGCGTGAAGGACACTCCGGCCGCGGCAGTCACGTCACGGAACCACGGCTCCGCCCGAGAAGATGCCGCTTTGCCGGGCCTCGGTGCGCAACCCGGTAAGACGGAAAGTACCAGGAGGGCGGTGAAGAGGTGGAATGGCCGCATTAACCCGCTTTCCTACCAGGCGAGGACGTGACCGGTCTGGTGGCCTGCTTCTGTGCCCGCGTTAATCGCCGACTGATCTCGGGATCCTTCGGGCGAATTCGCAGCGCCTGCTGGAGTACTGGCAGCGCGCGCGCGCCTTCGCCCCGTCCGAACAACCAATCGGCGTAGTCCAGATAACGCCGAATCTCATTCGGATGTTCCGACAGCGCATCCACGAAACGCTCCTCCCGAGCGTGCAGCACGGTCAGTTCGGCAGAGCGCTCGCGGCTCTTCTGACTCTCGGCGGCTCGCCCGGTTCTGGCCAGGACGTCGGCCAGGGTGTAGTGGAGCCCGGGTACGTCAGGATAACGCTGGAGGCCTTCGTTCAGTACCTGGGCCGACTGTTTCAGGTCACCCCGCGTGAGGTAAGCCAGGCCCAAGCCATAGTAAACATGGGACCCTTGCTCGCCCGCGGCCCGCGCGCCCTCCAGGTGTTCCAGCGCTGTCGCCGCTTCCTCTGGTCCCGCAGCCGTTATGGCCCAGGCGAGCCCCAGATAGCTGCGAGTGCGAGCCTCTTTGTCCCCCAACTCGCGGGCACGAGCCAGGATCTCCCGCGCCTCGTCACAGCGCCCCCGGTTGACCAGCACCTCTCCCAGCCGGGCGAGTGTTTGCGGGTTATCAGGATGGAGGTCGAGTGCCTTGCGGTAATACTTCTGCGCCGTCAGGGAAGACCCGGCAAGGCGCCACGCATCTCCGGCGAGGCGAGCCGCTTTCTCGCTCTTGGGATCAACGCGCAGCGCTTCTTGAAATACCTGGGCCGCCACGGCGTACTGCCCGGCAGTCAAGAAAAGCCGTCCGAGATTCAGGCGGGGGCCGAGCCGCTTGGGAGCACACTTGACGGCGATCTGGAATTCGCGCGCCGCATCACCAGGGCGACTCAGCTGGGCATACGCCATCCCGCGGATGTTGTGCGCGTCCGAACTGTTCGCATCCAGGGTCAGGGCGAGATCCGACTGGCGGAGTGCCCCCTCCGCATCTCCCTGCTGCAGCGTCCGGTAGGCCAGTTCCCGGAGGGCTCTGGCATCCGTACCGGAATTCGCACGTCGCCGGACTTCTTCCAGCGGTAACTGGCTGTACTCCGGGGAAGAAGGGGGAACCGGCGCCGCAACGGGTCGGCAGCCGGCCGTGATCAGGCCGGCTGCGACCACCACCCAGAGCGAGACGGCATGTGCTGCTCTATTTCCAGGGCAGCACCCCGTGAAGGAGAAACAGGCCGGCCGGGCTCCTGCCCGTGCCGACCCCTTTAACTGCCCGCTCAACCGCATTAACCTCCAGGTCCTCCCGGCGGCCTCGAATTCGGATCCATACCAGCCGGCTTCAGCCGATCCCCCTGGGGGGCATCATTGGGCCCGGTCGGCGTTCCTACTCCGGCCGCTTTTGGGGCACCCGCAGATTGGCACCCAGAGATGGCGCCGCCTCCCGCGACCAGGAGCAGTACCAGCGATAACGTGGTTAGTGTGCGTACCATATACGTCAGGACCTCACTAGTCTTGTTCGCGTGTCCACATCGCGGGGGTTGAGTTCTTCACCGCCTTGACGTGACCGTCGCAGAACAGCACGTTGTTGTTCTCACTGTGCCGGCCATAAACAACACCGCTCTGCTTGGAGTCATACGGCCCAACCGCGCCAGGCCGGCCAACCCAGGAACTGGTGGACTCGACCTGCCAGATCTCCTTGGTCCAGCCTTCGGTCACGAAGATGGTGCCGGCCACGTCGTCGATGGAGGCCATCGCGGCCGTGCCCGTGCTGGTACCGCCATTGCTCACGAGGGGCGGATTGCAGGTGCCGCTCGGCTTGAAAGTGGAGCAGTTGCTACCAGCACCCCCCCAATACGCCGTGTTGCCAATGTAGGTGGTGACTAGCGGGTTGGGAAGCCCCGCTGGGCGCAGGTAACCGTAGTTGATCTTCGGAGCGGCACTGGGGCAGACCAGCACCTGCCAATTCTTGATGTACGGCTGCAGGTCGTCCTCCCACCACCAGAGCGCCGTCCGCGAGGCGTCGTAGTGGTAGTTGTAAGGCAGGTTCTCGTCGTAGTCCTGCGTGTACATCATGAAAGCGCTGCCGAGTTGCTTGAGATTACTCTGGCAGGCTGCCTGGCGTGCTTTCTCACGCGCCTGAGCGAATACTGGGAACAGAATCGCCGCCAATATCGCAATAATCGCGATGACTACCAGCAGCTCGATTAAGGTAAATCCGAGCTTTCCTTTCCGGGACAGCAACCGTGTCATCGAATGCATCCTCCGGGCATCACGGGAAGGAGTTCACGCTTGCATTCCACCCCGTGTGCTATTACAAATCGGAACCTCGCATTTTACGTGCTTCGCATTGGGTTCCCTGGTGGTAGTTGGATCTTCTTTGCCCAAGTTAAGGTTTCCTGCGCTGCTGAAGGAAATTCCTCACTGTAATTATTCCTGCTCACCCTCCGAACTTAGGGGCTCCGAAAAAGCTCGAACCTCCGTGAGCGCAGTGCTGAACCCCAACAGGCCAGAAGGCCATTCTCTGAAGAAGAGGGCCTTCTGGCTCCAAAACGAGCAACCTACGAGCCTCGCGCGGCACCTTCCCGCGCCGCACCCGGATGTCAGAACGGTCGTGCTCCCGGTATACCTGAGCTAGCCATTTTTCGCCAGTCAGCAACGCGCGAGCGATCTGCCGAATTCGCGGCTGAGGGTCCGTCTTGGCTCGGCGGAAATTGGTGAGAGTGTCCCCGGCGGGGGACCTTCGCCGAGCCCTTCAAACTCACGGTCGGCGAATACCTCCAGAAATGGTTGACGGACGCTACGTGCGCTACCACATCCAATGAGACGTATGAACGGCATGGGCAGATCATCCGTGTGAACCTAACGCCCGCGCTCGGACACGTGCGGCTACATCAGCCCTCAGCTCTTCAGATCCAGGCGTGCTACAACGTGGCATTGGAGGATGGATGATGAAGGGACGGGCGCGAAGGCAGGCTGTCATCCACCACGGTGAGACAATGGCACGCCGTGCTCCGCCGCGCTCTGAAACAGGCAGTGACGTGGGATCTACTTCCGCGCCACATAGCGGATAAGGTAGAAATGCCCCACAAGTAGGAGCCAGAACAGCGGGCGCTGTCAGTCCCCGAAGTGCAGCAACTCCTCGCAGAGCTGGAAGCATCCGGGAGTTGGATGCATCTGCCGGTACTGATCGCAGTGGCGAGTGGCTTCCGGCGGGGCGAGGTGCTGGGGCTTACCTGGCAGGACGTAGACCTAAAAACCGGGTCCCTGACCGTTCGACGCTCACTGGAGGTCACAAAGGCTCGTGGCATTCAATACAAGCCGCCGAAGACCCGTTCTGGCGCCAGGTCGATCTCTCTTCCGAAGTTCGCGGTTTCGGCGCTTATCGTCCATCGCGGTCAACAGGCACAGCTTAAACTGCAACTCGGACCGGCGTATCAGGACGAGGGGCTCGTCTTCGCACACCCTAATGGAACGCCTTATAATCCTGACCACCTCTCCAGCCAGTTTGCCCATTGGCTGGCACGGCGGCAAGAGCTTCCGCGCATTCGCTTCCACGATCTGCGACACTCGAACGCGACCATCCTCTTCCAGCAAGGAGTTCATCCCAAGGTGGTGAGCGAACAGCTCGGGCATGGGTCGGTGAAAATCACGCTGGACACGTACAGTCACGTCGTGCCAGCGATGCAAGCCGCCGCCGCAGATCAACTCGATGCAGCGTTTGGGGCCACCCCTGGGGGTGCTCACGTGATCACGGCAGGGTAATTGGCGGGTTTCGTGACCAATTTGTGACCATTTGGCCCAGAACGCAAAACAGCCCTCCCGTTTGGGATGGCTGTTTCGTGCCTGCTGGCGGAGTGCCGAGAGCCGGGATCGAACCGGCGACACACGGACTTTCAGTCCGTGCGAGATCCTGATAGTGGGTGACGACACCTGATGTTCCGTGCCTGAAGGCCGCCGCCAACTGTTCATTGCTGACGGTCTCTGACGCTGTCTGCTAACAGATTCGTTAGCAACGCGTTAGCAGTGAGCCACCATCGCGCCTAGCGTCAAGTCCTTTCTTGTAGTCACGGAGCCGATCATTCGTAATGTGCAATGCTACTGAACCCAGCCGAAATTGCCATCAAACGAAGGTCACCCCGAACACCAGTCGCCGTTGAATAGCATCCGTGAGATGCTTCCACCCCAGGTGTCGTCGCCACTTCCGAGAAGAGCCGGCTAATTTACGCTTGGTCCACTCGCCCGCAACAGATCCCTAGTGCCCGGTGCAGCAGGATGTGGTTATTCACCCTCCCGGGCGTGACGGCTATGGTTCGACTTCCGCTTTCCGTATAAACAACTTTCGTCATTCGAATCTCGGCCGCCGCTCGGGAGTCGGTCGGGGCCAACCAGCCCATCTGCTTGCAGGGCCATGCGGCGGTCGAGCCGGAGATGAGTGTTCCATGGTGACGGACGCGCGCCCTTTAAAGCACAGCACCAGTTAAGAGATCTGCAGTAAACGCCAGGGGGCCAGATCGGTAAACAAGGAATCGCGCAGGTTTTAGGCCGGGACACCTAGAACTCAAGCAGGACCACGATGTGTCCCGGCAGGCTCTTGGTCTGCCGGCTCCTGATGCGGATGGGGCATGAGACCGGGTTTGGACCTGTTTAAACGAACGCGGCAAGCTAGCGGCCGGACTGCACGCCAGGAGCAGGCCGGTCGGCCCCCAGCACGTGTGGGAGGCTTAGAGTGGGTTCTGGAAGCTGGCGATGACGAGGAATATCAGGTCCGCTTTCAAAGCTTCTGTACAGAGACGTTAGAGCCGCTCGTGGACCGTTGTGTGGCCCGCCAACTTGGAATTTCTCTGGGGACCGTACGGCGGGGACCAGAGCGCCCGGAGGAAAGCGACGCAGTCGAGATCCGCTCGAAGACCATCGTCAAAGTCCTCGCAAAACTCGATGAAACCCGCAGAGAGCGGACGAAGGTCGAAAGTCGTCACGTCCTTCCGATCCAGGACCTCGAGGCCTATATTCTCAAAGCGGTCTGCTCGCAGCGGGCCGAGATCACCCGCACCAACGCCTGGCGCACCTATTGCCGCCAGGTGCGCCGGGTAGTGGACCAACATCCGGTCCTGAAGTGGTGGGATGGCGTGGACGGCCGGGGCGTGGTGGGTCGGGCCGTGTGGCGCGACTGCGGAGTTCCCCCGGTCACGCTGCCAGACCCCGAAGTATTCTTGTCCGCGTACCAGCCGCGCCTCGATGCGGTACGGTCACACTCGTACGTAGAAGCGACCGTCATTATTGAAATAGTGGATTGCGTTCAGGCTCCCCTGCTCGTACATGACATGCTTCGGCTGCTCGCCGTCTACTATCAGGTGGCGGATCGGCGTCGCGCCCCGCTACGGGATTCCGATTCCCCTCCGGAAGGATTAGAGGGGGTCCGCGCGGACCCCGCTCACGCCGTGGATGCGACCGTTCTGGGGGTCGAGATCATCGATCGGGTCTGGTGTGCAATCCAGCGAATGCCGCCCGGCTGGCGTCACGCAGCCCTTCTGGGAATCGACGACCTGCTGGCGTTGATAGTCGGTTATTGGGTCGCCACCCTGGGTAGTGTGGCGGCGTCGATCGACCTTTCAGAGGCGGAGTTGGAGGAACTCTGTCCGAGAATCGCGCTCCGGGCAGAGGAGCTCGCCCGTCGCCTGCGGATCGCGACTGGAACGGTGCGCAACCACCGAATGTACGCGCGGGAGGCCCTGCGGGAGTTGTGGAAGAAATGGGATGATGTTTAGGACTCGGCCAGGGGAGCGAGGATAGACGCGTTGGAACGCTCTGAGACCGAAGCAAGGGGAGAACATCTTTCACCTGACGAGGTCGAAGCCTATTGGAGTCGCCGTCAGGGGGCCGACAGGCTGCGCCGTACCACCGCGCACCTGGAGGTTTGCGCCGAGTGCCGCGTCGCCATGGCTCGCTCGCCGCACGCCGGCCTGGTCGCCCGCCGGTTGAAAGCGGAGCTGCTGGATGATCTCCACCTGGACTATGAGACCCTCGCGGGAGTTCTCGACGAGACCCTCGGGGCCGATCAACTGGCGTACGCCGTCAAGCATCTGAAAGCGTGCCGGCGCTGCAAGGATGATCTGGAGGGCATTCGTCAGGTTTCGCTCCCTGTGGCGGGAGCGCGGCGGCCCATGGAAACAGAGACTGCGCGAGCCAGTCCGCAACGGGGGAGGGGATGGCGATGGGTTCTCGTACCGGCCATGGCTGCGGCGGTGGCCGGGGCGTTCTGGCTGGGCCGAGCCACCCAGCCGAATCAGTCTTCGGCGCCCCCGCCCGCCGTGGCGGTCACTCCCTTCCGGGGGCTCGACGTCGTCCTGGAGAAAGTGGACCAACTGCAGCGTGAGGTGGCGCGGCTGGCCGCGGCGGCTCAGCAGCGGCCAACCGGTCTCGCGACTCCCACTCCGCCCCGAGCCGGAGGGTCCCTCCCAGAAATGGCGCTAGACGGGGACCTCCCCGTTTCCGTGCGAAAGGTGCTGCTTTCGGGGGTACTGAGCTTGCCGCGCACCGTCACCAGCCTTTTCCCCGGGGAAGAAGTCTTGCGCGGGCCACGGAGTGAGAATCACCCCATCACCGGACAGTTCCCCACGCAGACGGTGGTGGATGACCCCCAACCCGAGTTTTCCTGGAACGAGGGAGGCGACGGCTGGACTTTTATTGTCACGCTCGCACCGGCAGACGGTTTGGGTGAAGTGATCCAGAGCGGCCCCTTGCGTGCTGCACCCTGGCGCCCTCTCGCGCCGCTGCCGCGGGGGAAGGTCTACACCTGGCAGGTGAGCGGGAGTTCTCCCGAAGGGAACCAGTTCGTTACCCCGACTCCCAAGCCTAGGTTCCGCGTGCTTGATGCGGTCGGGCACCGCGCACTCGTTGCCGCCCGCCGCCGCTACCGGACCGAGCCGCTGGTCCTGGGCGTGCTGCTGGCGGAGCACGGCGTGCTTCACGAGGCCCGCGAGCAGTTTCTGCTCGTTCCGCAGGGGGACCGCGGCTCGGCACAGGCGCGACGGTTCGTGGCGCAGATCCCGGGTGAGCTATTGGCGCCGCGCCCTCCCGCGCGCGGACTCCCCCAGCCGCCGGGTTATCTGGCCCTGCCCGCCGCCGGGTTGGACGAAAGCGGCCGGCGCTATCCCCTCCTCGCCGACGCTTATCTCCGCCTGCGCGACCCACTGCAACTGGCCATGCCGGATGACTGGGTGCGGCCCTACGGGCCGGGGGAAGAGGGCCGTACCCAACTGTTCAAGCGCGGAGAAGCGCGGCTCGTGACCCGCTCGGGTCCTGGCGGTGCTCCGGCCTTCGGCCTCGCTGGGGAGATTCTGAAGAAGTATGAGCAAGTAGCTAGAGAGGGGGGGCGCGGCGGCGCGTTCGGCCCCCTCGGGTGGGCGACTTCGGACGAAGAAGCGGCGCCGCCCTCCCGAAATGGGCACGCCGCCCGCCGGCAGCACTTTGAGCACGGCGCTATTTACCACATCCTGGGGGGACCACAGAAGGGCCACACCTTCGAAGTGCACGACGAGCCGGAAGCCAACCTCTTTATCTATCGGAGGTACGTGGAGCTGGGCGGCTGCGAGGGAAACCAACAGCGAGACCCGGACCTCCGCTACCATCCAGGCCTACCCGACGATAACATCGCGCTGGCCGCCGCCAATCCGAAGACCGGGCAGACCGGCATTATCGGCCGGTTCGAGGGGTGCCAAATCTATGGGGTGCGCGGGCGCGGCACCTTTGTAGTGGCCGGAAAGATCTCCGATAAGTTCGAAGTGCTGGGGGGCACGGACGACCCAGCCGGCTTCCCCGTCTCCGATCGGGTGAAAACGGGGCCTTCGGGAGTGACGCTCGGGGTGGAAGGCGTGGCGCAGGAATTCGAAGGCGGCACATTCTACTGGCGTCGCTTTGGAAGCGATTGGGACGGCGAGGCGTACCTCGTGGCTGGCGAGATGCTCAAGTTTTACCTGGGTCTGGGAGGCGTGAAAGGGATTGCCGGCTTCCCCACTTCGGATGCCGCCGACCACATTTCCCCTACCGGAACGCGAGGGCGACGGCAGACCTTCGAGGGTGGCTCGCTCTACTCCAGTCCTCTCGGGACGTTCTGGGTACCGGCTGCCACGGCGCTCCGGTACGAGGCGAAATTCGGCTTTCCGCTGGAAGCTCCCCAACCCGGGGGCCGGCAGCGGTTCGAAGGAGGCACCCTAGCGCCAGTCGCCCCATAGCACGAAAGGCGCCCAGTGGCGGGGATGGCGAAAGCGCGGATTCTGGAGCATCTTGAGTGCCGCGCTCTGGAGGGCGTGCGATCGGCTTTCCTGGTTGGCCAGGGAGGCGTAGAACGGTCGCATAAACGCCGGCGCGCTCTCATCCACCACCTCCCACAGCGTCAGCACCTGCGAGTGCGTCCCCGCCTCGAACAGCGCCCCGGCGAGACCTGCGAGCCCGCCCCGCTCACCTTCCGGACCGGCGGCCGTCCGGCAGCTCGAAAGCACCACCAGTCCGGCGGGTAGGCGTAGCTCAAGGATTTCGGCCGCCGTGAGGATCCCGTCACTCCCCGCCGCCGGGGCCAGCAACAGACCGCTTTTCCAGGGTGACCGATCGTCGAAGAGCGTGTGTCCCGCGAAATGGACCAGCCCGTATCCCGGTAGCGCAGTGCGGAGGGCGGCCTCCGTGGCCGCCGCTCCGTGCAGGGACTGCACCAGCGGCAGCGCGTCCCGGATCGCCGTCTCCTCCGCCAGTGCGTGCTTGAGGAGTGGAAACCCTTTCCCCTGGGTCGGATCGCAGATGACGAGCGCTCGGCTGCGGGACAGCGGTTCGCTCGGCTCGCGCAGCGCCATGCTCGCGGCGGTGGCGCTGTCCGCGTAGACGATCTCGAAATCCTCGATCAAGAACCGGGGACTCTCCCCGCTGGCTCCCGGCTTCATCAGGGCCTGGAACGGCAGGCCCCGGAGCGGACCGTCGGCGCAAATGACGAGCCGCTTCTTGTTCCGTAGCTCGCCCTCGATCGGCCCCAACAACATCCGATAGAGTCGCTGGGCCGTTTCGGCGTAGCCCACATCCTCCAGCGCGCACTGGCGCCGGAACCGCTCCACCTCTTGCCGCAGCTCCGCGCACTGGAGCTTGCGCAGGCCCCCCCACCTTAACGTTGCCTCCCCCGTGCCGCTCTCGATGCGGAAACAGACTACGGGGTCGATCAGGTTCCCCTCTTTATGCTGGATGGTGGCCCCTTCCAGCGCGGCATACTCTAGCAGGAGCGTGTCCGCAGGTAGGAAGTCACCGACCAGATCAAGCGAAAGCGCCGGGCCGATGCGCGCGGAGGGTGCGGTCTGCCGCGGTTTGGGCGGAGCCGGGATGCCCGGGAGCACTAGCTCGCTGCGCAGCCGGCGGGTCTTGAACTTCTGCGTCCACTTGAACGCGGCGAACGGCATGCTATACGAGAGCCACAGTGCCGTGAAGTCGTCTTGCTCGCGCTCGCCCAGGGTCATGGGCCGGTTCTCGGGAGCCCAGCCGAGGGGCAGGGTTTCCAGTAATTGCAGGGCCTGCCCCTGGTAACGCAGCGCCCGGGGCGTTAGGACTTCGTCATTCACATCCTTCGCGGCATCGCGGGTGCGGCAGCCCAGGGTGTACAGCACACGGGCCTTGAGGTACGTGGCGCGGGGGGAGAGGGCGGGGTCGGGGTAGCGTTGGAGCACCGCCAGAGCCCGCTCTACCCGCGCCAGGGCCTCTTCCTGCCTGGAGAGAGCCATCTCGTACTCCGCCTGTTCCAGGCGGAGCCCCGTTTCTAGCGGGGAGCCCGCCGGCACGAGTGCTTCCGCCGCAGTCAGCGCCGCGGCGGCGTCCTTTAAGCGTGTCTGCTCCCGGTGCGTCCGCGCCTGCCCCAGAAGCGCCTCCACGCGTTGCGCCTCGGGGCCGGGTGCGGTGGTTCCCGGATTGGTGGCCGGCTTGCCGGGTGCGGCCGGAAGCACCGGGGCACCTGGAGCGGCCAGGGGCAGCACGGCAGCGAGCAGCAGGCAGAGCAGCAGTGGGTGGGAGGCGGTTCTCATAGCGTTCTGGCCGGGCGAAAACAGTGACCGAGAGCCGAACAATCGGTACGGCTGACCCACTATTCGCGAGCAAGCGGGCACATTCCTGATCGGCAGAAGAGTATCTCGAAAATAAATCTTCGCCATTCCATGACGTTGCCGCGGCAGTTCCGTCCCTTTGAGCCGACGGGCGAATTAGCCCGTCGGCCCCGGGGCGCCGGGAAAGGAGCAACCTGATGGCTAAGGATGACAACAAGTGCAGCTACTGCCACGGCACCGGCAAGTGCCAACACTGCACGGAAGATCCCTATCGCAAGAAGCAGTGCGACTATTGCCACGGCACCCGCAACTGTCTCCACTGCTACGGCTCCGGGCGTAAGTGATGAGCGGTCCTTCTCCGGCTGGCTCCCGCCGCACCGCGAGCCGGCCCCCGCTCAGCACCACCGCGAGCCACCGTCCTCCACCTCCCGGAGCACCGGCCCGGCAAGCCAGCTCGGTGGGTACCCTCCGGCACGACGTGGATCCGGTGAGCGAATATCAGCGGCTCGCCGAAGAGGATGAGCAGGCCGGTCTGCGGCTGCAGCTGGCCGGCCTGTTCCGGCACGCCATCTACTTCTTTCTGCAGGCAATGGAGAAGCAAGTCCGCGCCAAGATCTTCAGCATCGTGCTCGCGGGTAATCCCTACTTTCGTGAGAACAACCGCAGCCATTCGGTGGATCTCGCGCTCGAGTTCCTGGTGGAAGTGGTGAGTATCGACCCCACCGTCCGGGAGCGGATCCGGGCCATTCTGGATACCTACGTGGTCGGCGGCATCCGTTTTAGCCAGCTCTACAATAACGTCCGCTACCCCTTTTTCTCCGAGCGCTACGGCACCTTTTCCGCACTGGACGTGGAGGCGACGGATGCGGAGTTGATCCGCCAGCGCCTGACCTATCTGAAGACGATGCTCCAGGAAATCGAGCGGATTCGCTAGGCGCCTGCGGGCCGGGAAATCACCGTGAAACAAACCTACTACGAATTGCTCCAGGTGGCACCCACGGCCACCGGGGACGAGCTTCGCACCGCTTAGCGCAGCCTGGCGCGGCGGCATCACCCGGACCTGAACCCGGGTAGCGATGCGAAGCTTCGTGCGCTCAACCGTGCCTATGAGCTCCTTTCGAACCCTCGCAAACGCGAGCAATACGACCACCAACTGGAGACCGCGGCCAGCGCGCCTCGCGTCGGCAAGTCCGCATCCCCTGACCTGAAAAACGGAGGCAAGACGATGACTGAGAATGTACGACTGGGAAGCTTTGGTGCCATTAGGGAAGCGCAGACCTTCGGCCAGCTTGGGAGCCTGGTACTGGACGGCAGCGGTACGATGACGGAGCCAGCGCAGGGGGAAATCACCAAGGCGCAGGCAGCGAATAATGCCGTACGGGAGATGTTCACGCGCTCTTCCGTGTCCCGTTATCGGAAGAACTTATCGTTCGCGGTGATCACTTTCGACGAAGAGGCGAAGGTCCACACTCCGATTACGCCCGCGACAGAGATTGATGACAACGGCAATTTCCACTCGCAAACGGAACACGGGGGAGGCGCGCGAATGGAGGAAGGGCTCAAGCGCGCGAAGGAGATCGAGGAGATTCGTAGCAATCGCAAGATCAAGATCTGCACCACCTACTTCGCGACTGTCGGAAAGACGGATGTAGAGGCGCAAAATCACTTGCGGGCCTTGGCCAGCGATCCCACCGGCGGCTACAAGACGGTGTACGACGCCGAGTCGCTGCACAAGTTCTTCATCGCTTCTCTTTCGACCGCTCTCCTCACGAAAAGCGGATGTCTACAGCCACGTCCTGCCCGAGATGCAAGTCGCCGCCGCCAGCCGGCTCGATGCGGCCTTCGGCAGCCCATCTCAGACGAGCGCTCGGCCGGCAAACGGGTAACTTTTCGCGTTCGTTAGCAATCCGTTAGCATTTGACCCACTGAGCAAAACAGCCCTCCCGGGTGGGAGGGCTGTTTTGTGCCTGCTGGCGGAGTGCCGAGAGCCGGGATCGAACCGGCGACACACGGATTTTCAGTCCGTTGCTCTACCGACTGAGCTACCTCGGCAAGCGGTTCGGGTGAACAGGCGAGATTATAAGGGACACTCCGCGCCAAGTCAAGCTTGCAATTCCGCGCGATTCCCCATAGGAACTTCTCTGCCTACTCGCTATAGTACAAGAGCTTGGGGAATAGGTGAGCGAGGCCCGTGCGCCGAACTTCAGCCTGTGACGCCGTATCCGTACCAGCCGTGCCATGATGCTAAGGGACGCCACCACCGGGATCTATGCCCGGTCCGCTCTTAAGGAGCGGCTGCAGGAAGAGGCGGCCCGCGCGCGCATGACGGGCGAGCCGCTCTCCCTGCTGCTCATCGACCTGGACTACTTCAAGAGCATCAACGACGCCTTCGGTCACAGCCGGGGGGACGCGGTGCTCATGGAGTGGGCGGAGCGCCTCCGTTCCGCCATCCGCAGCGGCGACCTCCCCTTCCGCTACGGCGGCGACGAGTTCGTGGTGCTCCTCCCCAACACGCCGCTGGCGCTCGCCACGGCCCTGGCCCACCGGCTGCTGGCGGACGTGCACGCCCAGCCGTTTGCCGGCGAGCCGGCGCTCACGCTGTCGCTTAGCATCGGCGTGGCCGGCTTCCCGGAAGACGCGGATACCCCGGAAGCGCTCTTCGCCCGGGCGGACTACCGCCTCTTCGAGGCCAAGCGGCAGGGGCGCTCGCGGGTGGTGGATTCCACCGCCACGTCCGGCGCCGCGCTGCGGATGAACGAGACCGTGCGGCTGGTCGACCGGGACGATGCGCTCGGTGAGCTGCAGCGGTTCCTGTCCACCCTTCCATTCCAGCACCGCGGCGTGGCCTACGTGGAGGGGGTGCGGGGCTCCGGGCGGTCGCGCTTCTTGCGGGAGGCGCAGCAAACGGCGGCGCTGCTGGGCCTCGCCACTCTCTCGCTGTGCGGGAAGCCGGGGCATCGCGGCGATCCGTTTGCCACCCTGCGCCTGGCGCTGCCGGACCTGGACGAGCGAGCGTTGGCCATCGAGCCGTTGTCGGTGCTCTTCCCCCCGCGCGTCAGCGATTGCGTGGGCCGGCCCGCGCTGCTCGTACTGCTCGACGACGTGTCGGAGATCGACCGCGCCACGCTGGAACTGCTGCAGCGGGTGCTGGCCTCGGGCGGGTCAGACACGGTGGGGATCGTCTGTGCGGTAGACACCAGCCGGCGGGCGCACGTCACCCGGTTCCACGCCCCCTCCGTCACCACCATTGAGCTGCGCCCGCTCAGCGCGGAGGCGGTGCGGGTGTGGGCGCGCACGCTGCTCCAGTGGGAGCCGCCCCAGGCGTTTCTTAGCTGGCTGCACCGGGAGACGCGCGGACTCCCGCGCTTCCTCCACGCCGGCCTCGTGCTCCTTCTGGAGCGGGGCCTGCTGGCCGTGGAAGAGCAGGGATGGATCCTCCGCCCGCACTACGAGGCGCTGCGGCTGGGAGACGCGGTCGGGGCCGGCGTGCAGACCTCGCTGCACAACCTGCCCACGCTCACCACCACCTTCATCGGCCGCGTGCGCGAGATCGAGACGGCCCGCGCCCTCCTGGCCCGCTCCCGGCTGGTCACGCTGGCCGGCCCCGGCGGCATCGGCAAGACCCGCCTCTCGCTGGAGCTGGGCGGCGAGGTGATCGATCACTACCCGGACGGCGTCTGGCTCGTCGAACTGGCTGCGGTCACCGATCCGGGCCTCGTCATCGCCGCAGTGGCCTCCGCCCTCGGCCTCTCGGAGGAAATCCGCAGCTCGCCCCTCTCCACGGTCACCAGCCACCTGCAGCACCGCGTCAGCCTCCTGATCCTCGATAACTGCGAGCACGTGGTGGACGTGGTGGCCGGGCACGTGGACGCGTTGATCCGGAGCTGCCCGCACCTCAAGATCCTCTGCACCAGCCGGGAAACGCTGGGCGTGCCGGGCGAGCAGGTCTTCCGCGTGCCACCGCTCTCGCTGCCCGCCCTCGAAGATCTCGAGCCCCACGCGCTGGACGCGAGCGTGCGCGCCGGGCACTGGGAGGCCCTGCGCCTCTTCCGCGACCGCGCCGTGCTCGCCCGCCCGGATTGGGAGATCACGCCCGCCAACGTCGCGGCGGTCACCCAGATCTGCCGCCAGCTAGACGGCATCCCCCTGGCCATCGAGCTGGCCGCGGCCCGGGTCCGGATGCTCTCCGTGGAGCAGATCGCGGCGCGCCTGGAAGACCGCTTCCGGCTCCTCACCGGCGGCAGCCGCACCGCCCTGCCGCGGCAGCAAACGCTCAAGTCGCTCATCGATTGGAGCTATCAACTGCTCTCCCCGGAAGAGCAGCGGCTGCTGGCCGTGCTCTCCGTCTTCTCCGGCGGCTGGACCCTGGAGGCGGCGGCGCATGTCACCGGCGACCCGGATGGCTACGAAGTGTTCGACGGCCTCACGCGCCTGGTGGACAAGTCGCTGGTGCAGGTGGACGTGCTCGAGACGGGGGAGCCGTCGTCGCGCTACCGGCTGCTGGAGACGATCCGCCAGTACGCCGGAGACCGGCTCTTCGAAGCCGGCGAGGCGGACGCGGCCCGGGACCTCCACCTGGAGTACTACGTGCAGATGGCGGAAGCGGCCGGCGTGGAGCTGGTCGGGCCCCGGCAGCGGCACTGGTTGGACCGCCTGGAGACGGAGCACGACAACGTGCGGGCGGCGCTGGATTGGGCCGCTGCCCGGCACCCGGAGGCGGGGCTCCGGATCGTGGCGGCGCTGCCGCGCTTCTGGCTGGCGCGGGGGCATCCCACGGAAGGCCGGGAGCGGTACGCCGCGGCGCTCGCCGCGAACCGGGAGCGCGCGGGGGAAAGCCCGGAGGTGGCGCGCGTCTATCAGCAGGCGCTGTTCGGCGCTGGCTGGCTGGCCGTGACCCAGCGAGACGGCCTGGTCGCCCTCGCCTGCCTGGAAGAGGCGCTCACCCTCGCGGAGCGGCTGGACGATCCGGCCGCCCGCGCGCAAGTCCTCTGCGAGTTGGGCTACGCCCGGCACATGACCGGCGACGAGCCGGCCGCCGCCGCGGCGTGGGAGACGGGCCTCCGCCTCGCCCGCAGCCTCGGCGATCCGGGTCTGCTCGGCTTCGCGCTGCGGGCCTGGGGCTTCCACCTCCAGATGCTCTACGCGGATGAAGAGGCGCTCATTGCCCTGGAAGAGGGGCTGGCGGAGTTGCGGAAAACGGGCGACGAGTGGCTCATCGCCAACACCCTCTGGCGCATCGGCCTTACCCGTCTCTGGCGCCTGGGCGATTACCGCCTGGCGGCCGACCTCTTCCAGCAGTGCGAGGAGCTGTGGACCGCGCTGCGCGACCGGGTGGGCGTGTCTCAGGTGTTGGGCGAGCTGGGGTGGATCGCCTACTTCCAGGGAAACGTGGCGGGCAGCCGCCGCTACTTCGAGGAGTTCCTGGTCTACGCCCGCGAGCGCAAAGACCTGCGCGCGCTCGGCCACGCCCTTTACGATCTCGGGAAGCTGGCCCAGTGCGAAGGGGAGTACGAGGCCGCGGTGGAGTTCCTCCGCGAGATCCTGCACCTGGACCCCGAGCACTTCGCCGTCGTCCGGCAGATCCCCTGGGCGCTCCAGACCCTCGGCCTCATCGACGTGCTGGAGGGCCGCGAGGAGCGCGCCCGCGAGCGCCTGGGCGAGGCGCTCCTCCGCTTCCAGGAGCGCGCCGACGAGGTGGGCATCGGAATCTGCATTCAGACCCTCGCCCGCCTCCGCGTGCAAGAGGCACCGGCCGAAGCGACGGCGCTGTTCGCGTACGCCTCCGCGGCCGTGGTCCGCGCCGGCTGGCGGCTCACCCTCCTGATGCACCCGGAAGACCCGGAAGACATCGCCGCCCTCCGCGCCGCCCTCGGCGAGCGGGAGTTCGCCGCCGCTCGCAAGCGCGGCACCCGCCTCACCCGGGACGCGGCCTTGGCCCTCGCCGTGCAGGAGGGACCTCCCGCCCCGGCGAAACTGACGTGCCGGTAAGGGGCACGGAGTGATGCGTAATACGTAATGCGTAAGCAGAAGGCCAAAGTCCTTACGCATTACGCATTACGCATTACGAATTACGCATTACGATTACGCATTACGCATCACTCCGCCCCCGCCGTCGAACCAATGCGCCCTACTCACGCAAACCCAACTCGTACGAAGACCAAGGAGTGCCCATGGCGGGCGTTACGCTGCGCGGACTGACCAAAGCGTTTAAGGAAGTCGTCGCCGTCGATCACGTGGACCTGTCCATTAAAGACAAGGAGTTCATGGTCTTCGTCGGCCCTTCCGGGTGTGGCAAGTCCACCTGCCTGCGGATGATCGCCGGGCTGGAAGAATCGACCTCCGGGGACATCTTCATCGGCGACCGCCTGGTGAACGACGTCTCCCCCAAAGACCGGGACATCGCCATGGTCTTCCAGAACTACGCGCTCTACCCCCACATGAGCGTGTACGAGAACATGGCGTTCGGCCTCAAGCTGCGCATGCTGGGCAGCTTCTTCTGGCAGGCCACCCACTGGGCCGAGGCGCAGAAGCGTAAGCAGGAGATCCGCGCCAAGGTCATGCGCGCCGCGGAGATGCTGGACCTGGAGAAGCTCCTGGAGCGCAAGCCGAAGCAGCTCTCCGGCGGGCAGCGCCAGCGCGTGGCCCTCGGCCGCGCCATCGTCCGCGAGCCGCAGGTCTTCCTCATGGATGAGCCGCTCTCCAACCTGGACGCCAAGCTCCGCGTGCAGACCCGCGCCGAGCTGATCAAGCTCCACCGCCGCCTCGGCATCACCACCATCTACGTCACCCACGATCAGGTGGAAGCGATGACGATGGGGGACCGCATTACCGTAATGAAAGACGGCCTCGTCCAGCAGTGCGATACGCCGCTCAACCTCTACCACCACCCCGCCAACATGTTCGTGGCCGGCTTTATCGGCAGCCCCAGCATGAACTTCCTGGACGCGAAGGTGGTGAAGAACACGGAAGGCTACCTGTTGGACATGGGCAGCTTCCAGGTGCAGGCCCCCCGCCGCGCGGAAGAGCCCCTCAAAGCGTACGAAGGCCAGACCGTCGTCTTCGGCGTCCGCCCCTCCGATCTCTTCGGCAAGGACCAGCTCTCGCCTAACCTCCGGCCTACCGCCGGCAACACCATCAAAGCCCTCTGCGAAGTCACCGAGCCGATGGGCGACCGCATGCACCTCTACCTCTCCAACGCCCCCCATAGCTTCGTCGCCGACGTAGACGCCGAGACGAAGGTGCAGGAAGAGCACGAGCTGGATCTGGTCCTCGACATGGAGCGCACCCACGCCTTCGACAAGAAAACCGAGCTGGCAATCTACTAACGCCCAGCGGGAATGCGGACTGCGCTACCGGGTCGGCAGACGGACGGGGCGCAAGCCGCCTCCCCGCTATTCCTGCATTCCTGATAACCCCGTAGCCCTCGCTCTACTTGACGAACCGGGTTCGCGCGATGGCGCGGATGAGGGCGGGGTCGTAGTAGAACGGGTTACCGAACTCGGCCTTCGCGGTGGTGCGGTAGCGGGATCCCCGGAGGTCGGAAGTCGGGAAGCCGCAGGTGAGGCCCACCGTCTGGTCGCGGCGGTCCGGCTGCTCCCAGGCATTGCCGCCGGCCATCGGCAGCATGCCGTCGCCTACCTGGATGATGCGGTCCAGGCGCCAGCGGTCGGGCGTGAGATCCGGCGTGGTCCAGAGCCAGGTGGTGCGGTCGATCCAGCGGTTCCAGCCGGATACCTGGCGCTGCGCCCAGTCTTCCCAGGAGTTGCCGCCGGCGTTCAACTCCCGCTGGTGCTGTTGGAAGTAGCGGTGGAGACCGTCCTCCACCCAGAAGCCCACGGCCTGGGCGTCTGTGTCCACCGCCAGGGAGTTGTTCCCCTCGCACGTCTCGTCGACCACGTTCGCGGGGTCCAGGACCAGCTCGATGCGGTGGCGCTTGCCATCCCACTTGGTGGTGAGGATCGCCTCGGTGGGCAGGAAGCGCTCCAGCTTGCCGAACTGGATCGACTGCACCTTCTCGCCGTCGATGCGCCACTCGCCCGTTACCGAGGCGGCGTCCGCGGTGCCGTAGTTCTTGATGTGCGCGAACCACTGCACGGTCTGTCCCACTGCCAGGCGGTTGGCGCCGTCTAACGGAAAGCGGGGCTGGCGCTCCAGGTAGGTCACGTCCCAGTCCGGCTTGCCCTGCGGCAGTACGTCCAGGTCCAATGGCTCGGAACGAACCGTCCCCTGCACGGCGGTAAGGCGCACGCGCCCGGGTTGGGCGGCGTAGAAGCGGGTGAAGGCGTCCACCGATCCGCGGTTCGCGGGCTCGATCACCCACTGCACGTCCGGCGTCATGTTCTGCCGCGCGCCCGCGTCGAAAATGCCGTTCGCGCGGAGGGGCAGCACGGCGCCGACCGCCGTGGTAGTGTCCGGCGCTTCGATTTGCATCCGGTTCAGGCGCTGGCTGGTCCAGAGCGCCCACTCGCCCAGCCGCGGCCTCGCGCCGGGCACGGTGGCACGCACTTCCAGGCGATACACTCTGAATGCGCGGGGCGAAGCCGGCACCACCTGCGTCAGGTTGTCGGAAGTCGTCTGGCGCGGCGCGCCCAGCCGCTGGTAGCTTCCCTTTCGCCCCTGGAGGTCGGCCACCGAGTCCGCCGCATCCAGCGCCCACTCATGCCCGCCCTCGCCGGGAGTCACATCCGCCTGCACCACGGTCGCGGGCCGGTCCAGCACCACCTGCAGCCACGCAGGGCCGGTCCCCGCGGCAAACTCCACGCCCGTATAGCGGTTCCCGTCCTGCAGCGCCTCCAGCTCGCCTGACGCCAGCGGGGAAGCGGTCAGCGTGGCATGTCCCTGACGCCGGAGCAGCGCGAAATCCATCGGCCCCTGCGTGATGAATGCCTCCGCGGGTTTGGGCGCCGGTGCTGGCGGCGGGGTCGCTGGCGTGATGGGAGTCTTGGGCGCCGCGGGGGAAGCTGGCTTACGCGCCGGGGTCTTCGGGGCAGAAGCGGACGCCCCCAACGCGGCGAGCGACGAAAGGGCGAGAGACACGAACAATCGGGACAAGGCAACTCCTCTGCGGCAAGCGACGAAGCGGTGACGCAGTAATACATTGCCTGAAACGAGGATCGGTAACCATGCGATCTGGTTGCGGGACTTCTGGGAGGGTGTTCAGGTGTTAGGCGTTCAGGTGTTAGAGGCCCCGCAGGGTCCTACTCTTACTCCTACTCACTTGGCCTTCAGGCATTCGGGCCCTCAGCCACGTCTGCCCTCTATCCATAAAGTCGCGGCCTCCAGCCGCCCCACCCCCCGACTCCCGGCTCCCGCCCAATCAAGGTCCGGAGATTCGGAAATTGCGCGGGTCCGTGACCCACCGGCCGCCGACCACCAGGAACAACGCTCCGAACCCCAGCGCCAGCAGCGCGGCGATGGCCAGCACGCGCAGCGCCCCGTGCCAGCGGCAGGCGGCCAGCCGGGCCGCGCCGAGGCCCAGCGCCCCGCCCGTCACCCCGCCGATCAGCGACCACAACCAGCGCGGCTCCGGAGGGAACAGCCCCACGATCATCCCGCCCACAATCGCCCCCAGCGCCAGCCACACCGTTCCCGATCCGGTCCGCATATCATCACCCCATGAGGTCATCCCTCCTAATCCTAACGCCACACCCGGTTTGAAGACCGCTTCGGCCGGGTTAGGGCCACACCCAGCACTCCAGCACTCCAGCACTCCAGCACTCTGGCTTCAGAGCAATCCAGGCCCACCACCCCCAGACACTCTGGCTTCAGAGCAATCCAGGCCCACCACCCCCAGAAGCACATTTCATAGAGAATCTTTCGCCCCGGCGGGGTTTTGCTCGCGCTTCGATTGGGGACGGTAGGGGCGCGGGGCCGAAGACGCCGCGGCGCACCCGGGTGGGTGTCAGGGAGCACCCGCATATTCATGGCTCGAAGTTGGCCGCACTGTTGCGTCGAGGCAATAGGAGGGGACGTATGGATCGACAGGAACTGCGCTCGCTCACCGGTGACGGGGGGTGGCAGGGGCGGGTGGAAGCACAGTCCGTGGTGCACCGCGGAGTTCCGCACGCGCGGATCTATCTGGACGGAAGCGACCCGATCCTGGTGCCGCGGGAGCTGCTCCACGATCAGCCGGACGGCAGCTTCTACCTTCCGCTTACCCGGGAGCAGTTGCTGCACGACAGCCAGCCCCTTCCCGCCGCTTCCGCCCCGGCGGCGCGCCCCGGCCCCGGCGGCGATGAGCTGGTGGTGCCCGTGATCGTGGAAGAGGTGGACATTCGCAAGCGCCAGTGGGAGACCGGCGGCGTGCGGGTGGGCATCGACGTCCGGGAGCGAGAGGAGCTGGTGGACCAACCGCTGGTGCGGGAAGAGGTCA
>Ga0255338_1002444_pt1 | contig 27111 bp, 24 predicted proteins | sample MeOH1_35cm_T4_19_FD_203715 | JGI IMG/M metagenome (GOLD analysis project Ga0255338, IMG submission 203715) | Sandy soil microbial communities from University of British Columbia, Vancouver, Canada - MeOH1_35cm_T4_195 | ecosystem: Engineered > Artificial ecosystem > Sand microcosm > Unclassified ...
CGGGCCGGTATCCAGGCCCGAGAGTTCTTCCTCGCCCACCGAGAAAGCCACCACCGGGATGTCCTCGGCCTTGATGCCCTGCGCGGCGAGCTCCTTGTAGAACGGCACATTGGCGTCGCCGTTGATGGTCGACACCACGCCGGTCTTCTTGCCGGCAGCGCCGAACTTCTTGATGTCCGCCACGATCGACTGCCAGTCCGAATGCCCGAACGGCGTGTAGTTGATCAGGATGTCCTCATCCTTCACGCCCTTGGACTTCAGATACGCCTCCAGAATCTTGTTGGTGGTGCGCGGGTACACGTAGTCGGTGCCGGCCAGCACCCAGCGCTTCACACCCATGTCCTTCATCAGGTAATCCACGGCCGGGATCGCCTGCTGGTTGGGGGCGGCGCCGGTGTAGAAGACGTTCTTGGACGATTCCTCGCCCTCGTACTGCACCGGGTAGAACAGCAGGCCGTTCAGTTCCTCGAACACCGGCAACACGCTCTTGCGCGAAACCGAGGTCCAGCAGCCGAACACCACGTCCACCTTGTCCTTGGCCAGCAGTTCACGGGCCTTTTCGGCGAACAGCGGCCAGTTGGAGGCCGGATCCACCACCACGGCTTCGAGCTTCTTGCCCAGCAGGCCGCCCTTCTTGTTCTGCTCGTCCACCAGCATCAGCACGGTGTCCTTGAGCGTGGTTTCGGAAATGGCCATGGTCCCGGACAGCGAATGCAGCACGCCCACCTTGATGGTGTCGGCGGCCTGCGCCAGGCCACTGAGCAGCGCCGCCGCGGTGGCCAGCGCCAGACGTCGGACAAATCGGTTCTTGCGATCGTTCATGCGAGGTTCTCCGTTTCGATGTTGCGGGCTAGATCTGCAGCTGCACGCCCAGGATGAAGAAATCGGTCGACGAGCTGCCGTCGTAGTCGTCGGCGCCGTAGGTGGCAATCACCTTGGCTTTCTGGCCGTCGATGATGTAGCCCAGGCCCAGCTCCCAGCGGTCGTGGTCCGGCCCGTTGTCGTCGCTGACGGCCTGATAGCGCACGTGCGGCTGCAGCTTGCCGATGCCGAATTTCTGCGGCGTCAGGTAACTCGCCAGCACGTAGTAGCCGGTGCCCTGATAGCCGAAGGCCGGCACCTTGTCGTCGTGGTCGTAGTCGTAATAGGCACCCTCCAGGCTCGCCGCGCCGCCGTCACCGACCTTGTGCTCCAGCAGGGCATCCACGTTCCAGCCAAAGAAATCACCCGGCGCGCCGGCCGTGCCGGTGCCGTCGGACTGGTACTGCGCCGCCGCGCCGAAGGTCAGGATGTTCTTCTCGCCAAAGTACGAACTGGTGGTGTAGAAGCCCGGCTCCGGATCCCATAGCGCCCACTGCAGGCGTCCTGCGAACAACAGGTTGTCGTCCTGGTTGGGGTTGCTGGACGCCATGCCGTAATGCGATTTGTCGATGCCGTCATAAGCGCCAAACGCATACCCGAACACCCCGCCGTCGATCGAGCCGTTCACCGCCACGCCGTTGTCGCGGCCGGCGAAGATGGCCGGATACGCCTGCGCGATGGGAAAGGTCCAGGCGTTCAGGTAATACGGGCCGTCCAGGTTGGCACGGTCCGACGGCGGCAGCTGCCGACCGGCCCAGATGTTGAACTCCGGCGCAATGGTGAATTTGGCAATCCCGTCCAGCACCCGGATGTCCTCGTCACTGCCCGTGTCATAACGTTCAGTGTTGAACTCCAGCATGATGTATTGGTGCACCTGTGCATTCACGTACAAACGAATGCTGTCGAGCAGGAAATCGTTCGACCGGCCCCCGTCCGGCGCCATGTCCTCGACGGAACTGAAACTGGTGCGCAGGCCCGCGCCCACGGACACCCAATGCGTATCGTCAATGCTGAACTTTGCACCGGCGCTGGCGGCGTCGGCAGCAAACAGGCTGGCACTGGCGGTCGCTGCCAGCAACGTCGTTCTCGCAAGCTTCATCGAAGACATGCCCGTACTCCCTGGGTTAGGTCATGCCTCCTCCCCGATGGCGTTGATGCCAGTGCAACTGCCGTGCCACCTTGCCGACAACCTTGCATTCAACCGGATATGGTGACGCCAGCACCATGACGCCGCGCGCGCGTCGCCCGGCGTGGTGCATCAACGCGCGCGCCGGCACCGCGTTGGGGCGCCTTGCCGATGCGACGGGCGTCAACCGGCGAGCGCGCCCTCGCGCACGATGAACTCAACCACCGTGTCCAGCCCGGCGCCGGTCTTCAGGCACGTGAACACGAACGGCCGCTCGCCGCGCATGCGCCGCGAATCGCGGTCCATCACCTCCAGCGACGCGCCGACGTGCGGCGCCAGGTCGGTCTTGTTGATGATGAGCAGGTCCGAGCGGGTGATGCCCGGCCCGCCCTTGCGCGGAATCTTGTCGCCGGCCGCCACGTCGATCACGTACAGCGTCAGGTCCGACAATTCCGGACTGAAGGTGGCGGCCAGGTTGTCGCCGCCGGACTCGACGAACACCACGTCCAGCGGCGCAAAGCGGCGCGACAGCTCGGCCACGGCGGCCAGGTTCAGCGACGCGTCCTCGCGGATCGCCGTGTGCGGGCAGCCGCCGGTCTCCACGCCGACGATGCGCTCGGGCGCCAGCGCCCCGGCGCGGGTCAGGAACTCGGCGTCCTCGCGGGTGTAGATGTCATTGGTGACCACGGCAATCCGGTACCGGTCGCGCAGCGCCTTGCACAGCGCCTCGGTCAGCGCGGTCTTGCCCGAGCCGACCGGACCGCCGATGCCGACCCGCAACGGGCCCGATTGTGATGGCTGTGTCATCGTCACTCCCGTAGGTCGATCAGGACCGGAACAGCCGGCTGTACTGTGTTTCGTGCCGGCAACTGGCGATGGACAGCCCGGGCGAGCCGGCGCCAATGTCCTCGTCGGCCAGTGCCAGGCCGTGCGCCACGGCCGCCGGAATACGCGGTGCCAGCGCATACAGCAGGCGCTGGGCGGCCGCATGGCCCAGCGGCACGGCGCGTAGCGCGGCGCTGGCCTGCGCCTCCAGCCACGCCCACAGCAAGGCCTGCGCGGCGTCCTTCAGCGCGATGCCGTAATGCGCCACGGCCAATGCGTACAGCGCCAGTGCCGTGCGCTGCGGCCGGTCGGCCCACGGCGCGGCGCCCGGCACACCCAGGTCGACCAGCAACGCGGCCCAGGCAGTACCCAGCGCCCGTTCCTGCGCACGCAGCTCGGCTGTGTCGCGCAGGGCCAGCAGCAGTCCGGACCAATGCTCGGCGCAGGCGACGTCGGCATTCACAAAGGCCGCCGTCAGGCGCGCCAGCAGCGGCACCTCCAGCCTCGCCAGCGTGTGTTCCAGCAGGCCGCCGATCCACTGCTGCGCCTGCGCCGGATCCCGGACCCAGCCCAGCTCGACAGCGCTTTCCAGGCCCTGCGAATAGGCAAATGCCCCCACCGGCAGCGCCGCGCTGGTCAGCTGACGCAGGCGCAGGTCGCTGACCGCGTCAGCCGTGTTCATGGGAATGCACATGGCCGGATACCACGCCGGCCCCGTAGGCGCCGGCTTCCGGTTCGAACGGCAGCTGCGCGAAGCCCACCTCCAGACCGAGGCCGCGCAGCATGTCGTCGAGCACGTGGTCGTGCAGGTAGCGCAGCCAGCCGGGACCGAGCTGGACCGCAATGTGACGGTTGCCCAGGTGATAGGCACCGCGCAGCAGCACATGGGCATCTGCCGCGCTGGCGATGGACACGGCCTCCGCGGCAGCGCGCACGGCCAGCAGGCAGCCTTGCGCATCGGCCAGCAGGCTGCCGTCGCGCAGCACCGTGCCGCGCGGCAGGTCGATCAGCGCCTCGCGGCCATCGGCCAGCGCGATGCGCTGACGCGACCGCGCACGGCGCTCGAACGGCAGCGTAACGGACCCCGCAAGGTCGCCACCACACAACGCGAAACGGTCGAAGCGAATCATGGGCAGCTCAACGCAAGACTCGGGCCAAGCGCGGATGCTGTCGATGAATCCTGGCGCAGACCGATGGCAGGTTCGCTCGGCCGCCGCCGCCATTCCCGACCCGACAGCGGGCCAACGCTACACGCCCGGCGCCGCGAGCCGGTCCAGAAAAGCCTGCTGGGTGTTGCTGCGCGGAAACGGCGCGCCGGGTACCGGGACACCCAGGAAAGCGCACAAAGGCCCCCAGCCGTCGTTGACGTCGTACACCAGCAGGCGCGGCGGCGCAATCTGCGCCTGCACGGCGGCATTGTGGTCGTCATACACGGACAGCACGTGCGCCTTGTCCTCGACCTGGCCGAAGGTGCCTTGCAGGATCAGCTCGCGCGGCATGACCAGCTGCGCGTAATGCGGATCATCCTGCGCCGGCAGCGGCCGGCGCTGGGCCGGAAAGAGGGTGCTGCTGATGCTCTCGTACCAGGCGTCCCGGTCACGCACGGTGAGGATTACCCTTGCGGCCGGATAGTGACCGGCAAGCTGGCGCCAGAAGTGCGCCGACGGCCAGTCCACGGCCGCGCGGTAGCCCTGCAGCAGCGCGTCCCAATCGGCAGCGCCGCTGTGGAAGGCATCGCGCCAGCGCTGCGCATGCCCGGCCTGGGTAAACACCTCGTGCATGTGGTAGCAGGGACCGAAGCCGAGCTGCTCCAGGGCGAGCTTCAGCGACAGGGTGCCGGTGCGGCCAAAGCCGGCGCCGATGATGGACAGGGTCATGGTGGGTGTGGGGCTCGTGCAGGGCGGCGTTGCAATCCGGACGGATTGTGGCGCCAAACAGGTCTACTCAAGAAACAGCCGATACGCCGCGCTGGCGGTCTCGTCCACGTACTCGAAGCCGCCCTGGGCGAGGTGATCCCGAAAACGCGCCCGCTCGCCCGACGGCACCTGCAGCCCGACCAGCGCCCGCCCGTCGGCGGCGCCGTGGTTGCGGTAGTGAAACAGGCTGATGTTCCAGTGCGCGCCCAGGCGGTGCAGGAAATGCGCCAGGGCGCCCGGCCGTTCGTCGAAGGCGAAGCGGTACAGCAGCTCGTCCGCCAGCTTGCCGTGGCCACCGACCATGTGCCGCAGGTGCAGCTTGGCGGTCTCGTTGTCGGTCAGATCCACCACCGCATAGCCGTGCTTGCGCAACTGCTCGTACAGCGCCTGACGCTGGTTGCCGGCGGTCTGCACGCCGACGTAGACGTGCGCCTCCTGGGAGCTGGCGTAGCGGTAGTTGAACTCGGTGATCTGGCGGGCGCCGATGGCCTCGCAAAAGTGCAGAAAACTGCCCGGCCGCTCCGGAATGGTGGCAGCGAACACGGCCTCGCGCCGCTCGCCGATCTCGGCCCGCTCGGCCACGTAGCGCAGGCGGTCGAAGTTCATGTTGGCGCCGGAACACACCGCCACCAGCGTGCGGTCGTGGCAGCGCTCGCGGGCCACGTAGCGCTTCAGGCCCGCCAGCGCCAGGGCGCCGGCCGGCTCGACGATGGCGCGCGTGTCCTCGAAGGTGTCCTTGATGGCGGCGCAGATCTCGTCCGGGTTCACCAGCAGCATCTCGTCCACGTACTGGCGGGCAAGGCGAAACGGCTCGCGGCCGACCTGGCGCACGGCGGTGCCGTCGGCAAACAACCCGACGCTGCGCAGACTGACGCGCCGGCCGGCGCGCAGCGAGCGCTCCATGGCGTCCGCGTCGTCAGCCTCCACGCCGATGATGCGGATGTCCGGCCGCAGGCGCTTTACATAGGCCGCAATGCCGCCAATCAGCCCGCCGCCGCCAACCGGCACGAAGATGGCATCCAGCCTCCCCTGGCGCTGGCGCAGCAGTTCGGCGCCGATGGTGCCCTGCCCGGCAATCACCAGCGGGTCGTCGTAGGGATGCACGAAGCTCAGGCCCCGCTCGGCGGCCAGGGTGAGTGCGTGCCGGGCGGCCGCGGCGTAATCCTCGCCGTGCAGCAGCGCCTCGCCGCCCAGGCGTTCGACCGCGTCGATCTTGATCTGCGGCGTGGTGACCGGCATCACGATCAGGGCATGGCTGCCCAGCCGGTGCGCCGCCAGCGCCACGCCCTGCGCGTGGTTGCCGGCCGACGCCGTGATGACGCCCCGTTTCAGGGCCCGTCGCGACAGGTGCGCCATCTTGTTGTAGGCACCCCGCAGCTTGAACGAGAACACCGGCTGCAGATCCTCACGCTTGAGCAGCACGCGGTTTTGCAGACGCAGCGACAGGCTCTGCGCCATGTCCAGCGGGGACTCGATCGCCACGTCGTAGACACGGGCGTTGAGCGTCAGGACCAGATAGTCGCGGGGCATGGCGTGGGAACCGGTGAAACCTGGGGGAACGCGTCGCCCGGTGGCGGTCGATCATGACCGATACGCAAAAAAAACGCCGGCCGGGGCGCACCGTCCCCGGCCGGCGTTCGTCAGCCAGGACGGCTCAGGCCGCCATCACGAAAATGGCGATGATGCAGGCCAGTCCGCCCACGTAGGACAACGAGCGCAACGTCGCCTGATCGGCGATGTAGAACACCGCGTGCAGCACACGCAGCGCCACGTAAGCCAGCGCCAGCTGATTGAGCGTGCCCTGCGCCAGACCAAGCTGGTGGCCGATGATCACCGCCGCCGCGAACGGGGCGAAGTTCTCCAGCGCGTTCTGCTGCGCCCAGTCGGCGCGCTTGCGCCAGCCGGTTGCAGCGGCCAGTGCCTCGCGCGGCTTGCTGTTGTCGAAACCCGCACTCTTGGCCATGGCGCCCAGCACCGGCGGGAAAAACACCAGTGCCAGCACACACCAATAGGCTATCGTCATGCTCCCCTCCGATTGCGTTGTCAAGGGCTGAAAATCACCACTCAGGCCACCGCCGACAGCCCCTCCCGCCGGTACGCCTGTTCCAGAAACCGCGGCTGCATCCAGCTTTCCAGTTCGACCTGGCCCAGATAGCCGTGGCTTTGCATGAAATCGATCTGCACCTGCAGCAGGCGCCGGACCTGCGGCCCGAACGACGGCCACAGTTTCTTGTGGAAATCCGGCTCGTAGGTGCCTCGGATGTCGGCCTCGGACACGCCCAGTTCCTTTGCCAGGGTGGCCGTGGCCTCGGCCGGATGCGTGGCCGCCCAGTTGGCGGTGCGCACCAGCACCTGCAGGTAGCGCTCGACCGCCTCGGGCGCCTCCCTGGCCAGGCCGGCGCTGACGGTGATGATGCGCGGGTTGGCGTTGACCCTGTGCGCGGGGTCGGTCTGGTCGGTCATCAGGTCGTACAGCTTGCGGATGCGCCCGGCATGGCGGCGCTGGATCAAACCCACCTCGGCGTTCTTGCAGAAGACGGCGTCCACTTCGCCGCGCAACAGGTGGTCGACATCGGCGTCGTACAGGCTCGGCCGGTCACCCTGTTTCAGATCCGCATTGATGCTGCCGTGCATGTCGTCGTTGATGGTCATCTCGACGAAGCGGACGTCCGACTCCTGCATGCCGTTGGCGGCCAGGGTCGAGTAGAAGCCCTTGTGGGCGTTGACCTTCATGAAGTCGATCAGGATGTAGGGGCGCACCGGCAGCCCGCAGCGGCGACCGGCCAGATCCTGAACGCGCCGTGCCGGGTCGTCGGCACGCACGAACACGGCCAGCGAATCGGCGACAAAGGTCAGGCCCACCGCCAGGGTGTCGGCGCCCTGGGTGCGCGCCCAGAGCGGCGGAATGGCGCCGCCTTCGCGGAAGGAATCGGCCAGGCGATGATCGAAGTGCGTGTCGGCCTGCGACGGGCCCAGTTCCCTGATGTTGCGGACCTCGAAATCCGAGCCGTCGAATTCCTGGTCGAAGGACTTGCGCTGGAACGCGATGCCGGAAGCCGTGGCCACCGGGCAGCGCGTATACCATAGGGTGCGAGGCATGTTCATTCCTCCTCGTACACCGGAGGAACCCCCGGATGCTTGAAAGCGCGCACTGTAGCCCCCAGCTGCCAACCACGACAACCGCCAGCAGGCCCACCCGTGCCGGATGCGATGACCCCACCCGAATTCGAGACCCCCGAAGCCGCCGAAGCGGCCTTCTACAAGGCGCTGGAAGCCGCCGACACGGTGCTGATGCAGGCCGTGTGGGACGACGGCCCGGACCTGGTGTGCGTGCACCCGATGTGGCCGGAGCTGCATGGCCACCGCGCCATCTTCGCCGCCTGGCGACGCATGTTCGCCGCCGGCCCGCATCTGACTGTCGCCACGGTGCCGGTGCTGACGCGCTGCGACGGCGAGCTGGCCACGCACGTGGTGCACGAGCAGCTTGGCCTGCGCGGCGACGAGACCCAGCAGCCGCCGGTCGTGGCAACCAATGTCTATCGCCACACGGCGGCCGGCTGGCGGATGATCCTGCACCACGCCTCGCCGACGCCAACCGTCACCATCGACGAAGACACCGTCCTGCACTGAGCGCGGGCGCCTGTGTGGCGGTGCGCCGGTTTTTCATGGTCCCGAAACGATGAGCCTGCTGTTCGAGCCCCTGACCCTGCGCGCGGTGCGTTTTCGCAACCGCGCCTGGATGTCGCCCATGTGCCAGTACAGCGCCATCGATGGCGTGGCCCAGGACTGGCACCGCGTGCATTACGCCAGCCGCGCCGTCGGCGGCGCCGGCCTGGTCATGGTGGAAGCCACCGCCGTGACCGCCGAGGGCCGCATCAGCCCCGGCGACCTTGGCCTGTGGAATGCCGACCAGCTGGCCCCGCTGCGCCAGATCGCCGCCGGCATCCGGCAGCACGGCGCGGTGGCCGGCATCCAGCTGGCACACGCCGGGCGCAAGGCGTCGGCGCGCGTGCCCTGGCAAGGTGGCGCGCCGCTCGCCCCCGCCGACGGCGGCTGGCACGCCGTTGCGCCCAGCCCGTTGCCGTTCGCGCCGGATCACGCCACGCCCACGGCGCTGGAGCCGGTCCATCTGGACGTGCTGCCGGACCAGTTCGTGCGTTCCACGAAACTGGCGCTGCAGGCCGGTTTCGAGGCACTGGAACTGCACATGGCGCACGGCTATCTGCTGCATTCCTTTCTGTCGCCGCTGTCGAACCAGCGCACGGACGAATACGGCGGCAGCCTCGACAACCGCCTGCGTTTTCCGCTGCGGGTGGCGCAGGCGGTGCGCGCCGCGTGGCCGGCCGAACTGCCGCTGCTGGTGCGCGTGTCGTGCACGGACTGGGTGCAAGGCGGCTGGGACCTGCCGTCCACGCTCGAATTCGCCCGCCGGCTCAAGGCGCTGGGTGTCGATCTGCTGGACTGCTCAAGCGGCGGCACGGTGCCGGAGGCCAGGCCGCCCGTCGGGCCGGGCTACCAGACCCGCTTTGCGGCAGCGGTGCGCGAACAGACGGGCCTGGCCAGCGGCGCCGTTGGCCTGATCACCAATCCCGAACAGGCCGAACACATCCTGCGCACTGGCCAGGCCGATGCGGTGTTTCTGGGCCGCGCCCTGCTGCGCGATCCCTACTGGCCCCTGCACGCCGCCACGGCCCTGCGCGCCGGGGTGGACGACTGGCCGGCGCCGTACCAGCGCGCCCGGCCCGGCTGACCACAGGGCGCTCTAGACCGCAACCGGAACGTCGGCGAACTGCATCCGGTGCAGCCGGGCGTAGGCACCACCCTGGCGCAGCAGGGACGCATGGTCGCCGCGCTCGACGATGCGCCCGTCCTGCATCACCAGGATCAGGTCGGCGTTCTCGATGGTCGACAGGCGGTGCGCGATCACCAGCGTGGTGCGGTGGCTCATCAGCGCGTCGAGCGCCTCCTTGATGTGCCGTTCCGATTCGCTGTCCAGGGCCGAGGTGGCCTCGTCCAGGATCAGGATCGGCGCGTCTTTCAACAAGGCCCGGGCGATGGCGATGCGCTGGCGCTGGCCACCCGACAGCAGCACGCCGTTGTCGCCGACCATGCTGTCCAGACCCTGAGGCAGCTGGCGGATGAATTCCATGGCATGCGCCTGCTCGGCGGCACGCACGATGTCCGCCTCGCTGACCTCGCCGCGTCGGCCGTAGGCAATGTTGCTCCCCACCGTGTCGTTGAACAGCACCACGTGCTGGCTGACCAGCGAGATCTGCGCCCGCAGCGAGGCCAGGGTCAGTTCCCGGATGTCGATGCCGTCGATCAGGATGCGCCCGGCCTGTGGTTCGTAGAAACGCGGCAGCAGCCCGACCAGGCTGGTCTTGCCGGAACCGGAGCGCCCGACCAGGGCCACCCGCTGGCCGGGCTTTGCGTGCAGCGACACGCCGCGCAACACCGGCGCGGTGCTGGTCGCGTAGGCGAATTCGACATCCTGGTATTCCACTTCGCCGCGAGCGCGGCCAAGCACCTGTCTGCCGGTGTCCGGTTCGGCCAGTTCATCGATCAGTCCGAACACGCTGCGCGCGGCGGTGATGCCCTTCTGCAACACGCCGTTGACCTTGGTCAGGCGCTTGACCGGTGCCTGCAGCATGGTCACCGCCACGATGAACGACGTGAAACCACCCACCGTCGTGCGTTCGGTGCTGGCAAACGTGGTGGCGGCGTACAGGATGCCGGCCATGGTCAGCGCAATCAGCAACTGCACCACACCGTTGCCCAGCGCGTCCACGGACACCCATTTCATGTGCAGGTGGCGGTTGCGCTCGGACAACCGGCCGAAGCTTGCCGATTCGCGGTCCTGGCCGTTGAACAGCTTGGTCACCAGGTGGCCCTCCACCACTTCGCCGGCCGCCGCAGTGATGTTGCCCATGGAAGCCTGGATGTGCGTGCTCAGGCGCCGGAAACGCTTCGATACGGCGCTGATGCTGGCCGCCATGCCCGGGCCGATCACCAGGAAGATCAGCGCCAGTTTCCAGTTCAGATAAAACATCCAGCCGAGCAGGCCCAGCACCGCCACGGTGTCCTTGAGCAGCGTGGTCAGGGCGTCACTGGTGGCGCCGGCGACCATCTCGACGTCGTAGGTGACCTTGGAAATCAGTGCGCCGGAGGCCTGGCGGTCGTAGAAGCTCGCCGGCAGGCGCAGCAGGTGGTCGAACATGGCCGTGCGCAGGTCCTTGATGACCCGCCGCGCCACCCAGTTCATGCCAAAGTCGGACACGAACGTCGCCACCAGGCGCACCACGAACAGGCCGACCATCACCACCGGCAGCCAGCGGATGGTCTGCGGATCGCGCTGCACGAAACTGCCGTCCAGCATCGGCTTCATCAGCGCGGCAAAGGCCGGGTCGGTGGCCGCGCCCGCGATCATGCCGACCAGTGCCAGGGCGAACACCCGCCAGTGCGGCCGCGCGTAGCCCAGCAGGCGGGCATATATCTGCCAGCGCGCGGCGCTGTCGACCACGTCTTTCATGGAGCGGCGCCCGCGGTCTCCACGGTGAAGGCGAGGTGCTCGAATCCCGCCTCGCGTGCTGCCACCATGGCGGCGATGACTTGCTCATGAGGAGTCTTGCCGTCCACGGATAGCGCCAGCACTTTGTCCTTCGCGTCAACGGCGGCCTGACGCAAAACCTTCATCAGACCAGCCCTGTCATCAGAACGAATAGTGACGCCTTGGAACGCGTACTCGCCATCGGCACTGATTGCCAATTCGATTACGTTATCTTCAACCTGCGCCGCCGCCTGCGGCAGTTCCACCTTCAGCTGCCCCAGCCGACTGAAGCTGGTGGTCACCATCAGAAAGATCAGCAGCACCACCAGCACGTCGATCAGCGGCACGAAGTTCAGTTCCACATCGTCCGGGCGGCGCCGGGTGCGAAAGTTCATGCCCGCATGGCCGCCCGGTCACGGTGCAGGCGCGCCGCCAGCTGCGCCAGCGCTTCAGCCAGCTCGGCCGCCTGGCGTTCCAGGTCGGCCACCAGCTCGTCGACGCGGCCGCGATAGTAGCGGTGAAAGACGTAGCTCGGAATGGCCACGAACAGTCCAAAGGCCGTATTCACGAGCGCGATGGCAATGCCGCTGGCCAGCTTCTCGGGGGCGCCCAGGCCGGTCAGGCTGATGGCGTTGAAGGTCTCGATCATGCCAATCACGGTGCCAAACAGGCCGATCAGCGGCGACACGGTGGCCAGCGTGCCCAGCATGTTCAGGTAACGCTCAAGCTCCAGCGCCAGGTGGCGGCCGGTGTCCTCCACGTTCTCGCGCTGGCGCTGGCGGTCCTCGCCGCCGTGCATGAGCACCGCCGCCAGGATGCGACCCAGGGGCGAGTGCAGGCGCAGGCTATGGATGCGGGCCGCGTCCACCTGGCCGGCGGCGCACCAGTTCTGCACTTCCTGCAGCAAGCCGGACGGCAGTACGCGTCTGCGCTGCAGCGACCAGGCCCGCTCCAGCACGATACCCAGCGCCAGGATGGAGCAAAGGACCAGCGGAATGACCGGCCAGTCGCCGGCCTTGAGCAATTCCCACACGGCGGCCGAGACCCGATGTTGAAAGGTTTGAATAAAAAGACAGAACCCGCCGACTAGCGGGCTGGCAGTTTATCACGGTGCCTGCTGCGCCCCGACCCGCCACCAGCGTGCGTCGTGGGCGCGCTGCGCCGTCACGTCGAGGCCCTGCGAGCCGGCCGCGATGTGCAGCGCGCCGGCCTCGGCGGTGTTCCACAGACGTGCTCCGGCCGCCGCGTACGCCGCGGTGACCAGCGGATGCGGATGACCAAAGCGGCTGCGGTAGGCGGCCGAGAAAATCACCTGCCGGGGCTTCAGGCGGTCGATCAGCGGCGCATACAGCGCGCCCCGACTGCCGTGATGCGGCGCCAGCAACACATCGACCGGGTCCAGCACGTCGGCATCCACCAGATGGCGCTGCGCGGCCAGTTCCACATCCCCGGTCAGCAGTACGCTGCCGCCGCCAGCAGCGCGGATCATCAGCACGCACGACTGGTCGTTGTCCCCCGCCGCCGCCAGGCTGTCGCCCGGATGAAACTGCCGAAACTGCACCCCATCCCAGGTCCAGGCGTACCCGTCACGGCAGGGCTCGACGCGGCCCACGCCCCTGATCTGCCGGGGCGTGCCGCTGACGATGCCGCCGGTGCGGATGCCATCCACGATATCGGCCGCGGCGCCGGCGTGATCGGCGTCGCCATGCGACAGCATCAACAGGTCCAGGCGCCGCGCGCCCAGGCGCGCCAGCTCGGGCAGCACGATGGCGTCACCGGCACTGAAGCGCTCGCTGAACCGCGGCCCGCTGTCGTAGACCAGCGCGTGACTGCGGGTACGGACCACCACCGCCAGGCCCTGACCGACATCCAGCACCGTGGCGCTGAAAGCCCCCACCGGCGGCAACGGCGGCCGATAAAGCAGCGCCGGCAGGCACCACAAAAGCCCGACCCAGCGCCCCGGAAAACCGCGCGGCAGCAACAGCACCAAAACACCCACCGCGCACGCCGCCAGTGCCGGCCAGGGCACGGGCGCCCACAACAGGCCGGGCGCCACGCCGCGCAGCGCCTCCAGCAAAGCCAGGGTGCCCGCGCAGACCCATTGCGCGGCCAGCAGCAAGGGCCCGGCCAGCACGGGCAGCGGCAGTGCGGCCACACCCAGCAGCGTGAGCGGCACCGCCAGCAACCCCAGCAGCGGCACGGCCACGAGATTGGCCGGCACCGACATGGGCGACAGCAAGCCGAAAAATCCCAGAGTCAGCGGCGTCAGGGCGAGCGCCACGGCCGCCTGCAGACGCACCGCACCGGCGGCGCCGTCGCGGGCGCGCTTCCAAAGGGCGTGCAGGCGACCGGGCGACTGGCCGGCAAGCACCGGTTCATCCTCGCGGCGTTGCCTGCCAGCGCGGCCCAGCGCCAGCCACAGCAGGATGCCGACCGCGCCAAACGACAGCCAGAATCCGCTCGCCAGCAGAGCCAATGGATCGGCCAGCAAGACCACCAGACCGGCCAGCGCCAGCAGGCGCGTGGGCGATGTCTCCCGCCCACTGGCCGCGCCCAGCGCGGCCACGCTGAACATCAACGCGGTGCGCCGCGCCGGCACCGCAAAGCCGGCCAGCGCCGCATAGCCGAACACGCCAAGCGCCGCCGCCACGGCCGCCACGCGGGGCGCCGGCACACGCCGCGGCAGGCCCGGCAGTCGCCGCCACAACCACCCGACCAGCGCGTACACCAGCACGCCCGACAAGGCCACATGCAGACCCGAAATCGCCAGCAGGTGCGCGGTGCCGGTCTCGCGCAGCGTGCGCCAGGTGGCCGGGCTGACCGCACCGGTGACGCCGATGGCAAGACCGCGCACCATCCGCGCCGCATCGCTTTGGCCAAGATGCCGGTCGAGACCGTCGCCGATGGCCTGGCGCAGGCGCTGTACCGGGGCGCGAAACACCGATGCCGGCAGGCGCTGCGCCGGCCCGGCGCGCACATAGCCGGTGGCGTCGATGCCCTCGCCAGTCAGCCAGCGCTCGTAATCGAAACCGGACGGATTGCGAAAGCCGCGCGGCGCCTTGAGGCGTACCGGCAACTGCCAGCGCTCACCGGCGCGCGGGCTGGGGCGCTCGCCGTACCAGGACAGCAGCACCCGGCGCGGGCCATGCACCGGCTGGCCGGCCACCGTGAGCTGCTCCACATCGACCCGCAGGCGCGCCCGCAGCGCGTCGCCCTGCGGCAGGTCGCTCACGATGCCGGTCAGCCGGGCGTCACGTCCCTCGAATGCTGTTGGCAGGCGGCTGGCCAGCGACAGCTGCGCCGCCTGCAGACCGTAGGCGCCGCCCGCCAGAACAGCCGCCAGAACCAGCAGCGGTTTGCGCTGCCAGCGGCCAATTGCGGCGATTGCGGCAAGCGCGGCGCCCGTGGCCAGAACGGCCGTCAGCATCGGCGGCGGCAGCTGCGGCGCAAGCAGGGCAGCCGCCAGACCCGCAGCAAAGGCAAGCGTCAGCGTGACCAGACTGACCGGCATCGCGAAGTCGCGCCCTCCCCTGCGCGGCCGTCCACGGCGCAAACCCGCGGCTGGGCCACCTTATCCTTAAGTCAGGGAAGCGCTGAATAAATCCATCCTGGATTTCTCAGCGCCCGCCATCGGCAAAGCGTGGTTTTCCGATGGCTCACAAAATCAGTGGCGTGCTGCCACTGATTTTGGCAGCGCATCCCTGCGCTGCGGGAAACGCTGAATACTTCAGCGATTCCTTAGTGCTGCTCGACGTTCCGGTTAGCACGCGCCGACGGTGCGCCGGATCGCCCTGTGCTTTTTGGCGTCGCCGGATCATGACGCCGACGATCATCGCGCAGCGAAGCCGCGCTCCTGCAACCAACCGTGCCGGCGGGCCGTTGCCCCTCCACCGGGCAGGCGATCCCCGCCCTAAGGATCGACTGCGACCTGATTCATTCCCGACCGTTCACAGCCAACGCATGCAGCCCACCTCGAAACGGTGCGCCAGCAGCTCATGGTAGGGGTAGGCGCGGATGCGGTAGCGCTGCAGGCCGGTGCGCCGCGGGCGCAGCGCGAGCCGGTAGGCCACCTCGCCGCCCGGCAGGCTGGTGTCGGGTGTCAGTTCGAGCCGTTCGCGCAGCACGAAACTGCCGTCTTCCTGCTCCTCGCCCAGCAGGCACTCGACCACCACGTCCTCTGTTCCCAGGCCGTTCAGGCGCACCGCGACCTGCACATCGAGCGCCTCGCCAAAATGCAGCACGCGCGCCGCATCGCCGGCCTGTTCGGCCACCGGCGGTTCGAAAGCGACCCCGGACCAGCGCTCGCGCACACGCTGTTTCCAGGCCGCCAGCGTGGCCGCGCCGTGCGCAACCGCGTCGATCTTCTGGCGGTGGTCACGCGCCGGTGCGTACAGCTTTTCGACGTAGTCGAGCACCTGACGCTCGGCGTTGAAGCGCGGCAGGATGGTGATCATGGACGCCTTTGCCATCGCCACCCAGTCGGGCGAATAGCTGTGGCCGGCGCGCTCGAAGTACAGCGGAATCACCTGTCGCTCCAGCAGGTCGTACAGGTCGCTGGCTTCCTCGTGATCGCGGTAGGCCGGGTCGAAATCGGACCCGTGCGGCACGATGCCCCAGCCGTTGCTGCCGTCGTAGCCCTCAGCCCACCAGCCGTCGAGCACGCTCAGGTTGAGCACGCCGTTCATGGCCGCCTTCATGCCGGAAGTACCGCTCGCCTCCAGCGGATAGACCGGATTGTTAAGCCACACATCGACGCCGGACACCAGCCGGCGGGCCAGGTTCAGGTCGTAGTTTTCCAGCAGCAGGATGCGGCCGATGAACTCCGGGCGCATCGAGAACTCGTGAATCTGGCGGATCAGTTCCTGGCCCGGCTTGTCGCTCGGGTGCGCCTTGCCGGCGAACATGATCAGCACCGGGCGGTCCGGATTGCCCAGCAGGCGCGCCAGGCGCGCCGGATCCTGAAACAGCAGCGTGGCGCGCTTGTAGGTGGCAAAGCGGCGGCCAAAGCCGAGCACCAGCACGTCGCCGTTGTCGTCGGCCAGGTGGCGCGTGATGCGCCGCAGCTGCGCATCGGCCACACCGGCCCGCCGGTGCTGCACCGCCACGCGGCGGCGCACCGTCTGCAGCAGCAGGGTCTTGAGCTCCTGGCGCAGGCTCCAGAAGCGATGATCCGGCACGTCCTTCAGGCATTCCCAGTAATTGAGGTCGGTCAGGGAAGTGCGCCAGTCGGCGAAGCGCACGTCGAGCAAATTCGACCACTCCTGGGCCAGGAAGGTGCTGGCATGCACGCCGTTGGTGACGTGCGTGATGGGATTTTCGGCCGGCGGGATGTCGGGCCAGACGTAGCGCTCCATGCCGGAAGCGACCTCGCCATGAATCTTGCTGACGCCGTTGTGAAAGCGCGTGCCACGCAGCGCCATGGACGTCATGTTGAAGCTGCCCTGGTTCTGCGGCGACTGGCCGTAGGCGCGCAGCGCCTCCACGCTGATGCCAAGCCCCGGCGCAAAGCCGGCGAAGTACTTGTCGAACAGCGCTGCCTCGAAAATATCGTGACCGGCCGCCACCGGCGTGTGGGTGGTGAACACCGTGTTGGCCGCCACCCGCTCCAGCGCGGTCGGGAAATCGTCGCCCTTGACCACCCACTCGCGGCAGCGCTCCAGGATCTGGAACGTCGCGTGGCCTTCGTTGATGTGCCACACCGTGGCGCTCAGACCCAGCACGCGCAGCGCCCGTACGCCGCCGATACCAAGCACGATTTCCTGCTGCATGCGCCACTCGCGATCGCCGCCGTACAGCTGGTAGGTCAGCGCCCGGTCCGCCGCGCTGTTGTCCGGCAGGTCGGAATCGAGCAGGTACAGGTCGATATGCCCCACCTTGGCGCGCCACACGTGCAGGCCGACCTCGCGACCGGGCAGGTCCACCGCTACCCGGATCGGCGCGCCCGCGGCATCCAGCGCCAGCGTGACCGGCAGGTCGTCGATCTGGTGCGGGCGGTACTGCGCCTGCTGCTGACCCTGCCCGTCGATGATCTGCGTGAAATAGCCCTGCCGGTACAGCAGGCCGACCGCCACGAACGGCAAGCCAAGGTCGCTGGCAGCCTTGCAGTGATCGCCGGCCAGAATGCCAAGGCCGCCGGAGTAGATCGGCAGGCTCTCGTGCAGGCCGTATTCGGCGCAGAAGTACGCCACCAGGTCGGCCTGCGGATCGAATTTCGCCGCCACCTCGCCGCGCGCCTGGGCCTGCGTGTAGCTGTCATAGCCCGACAGCGCGCGGCTGTATTCCTCCAGATAGCCGCGGTCCTGGGCGGCTTCGTCGAGCGCCTGCTGTGACACCCGGCGCAGGAACACCTTCGGGTTATGGCCAACCACCCGCCACAGCTCGGCGTCCAGGCGCGCGAACAGCGCCCGCACCCGCCGATCCCAGCTGTAGACCAGATCCCCGGCCAGTTCCTCCAGGCGCCGCAGGCGGGCCGGAATGCGCGGCTGGACTTCGAGGGTAAATGTGGTTTCGGTCACGCGCAGAAGTTCCTCTTGAAAAGCGGGGGGAGTGGCGCCGGAAAGCCGCCGAGGACGGGGGCGAAATTCCCCTTTTCGGCAAGAAGCCGCCTCAGTGCTGCCCCGTTCCGGCCTTGCCGGTGTTGGCAAGCAGTGTCCGTGCCAGCCCCTTGCGAAGTTCCTCGGCCAGCAGCAAACCCAGCGCCAAGGGTAGCAAGCCCAGCCACAGCCAGCCGGGCAACGGCGCCGTGCCAAGCAGGCTCCAGCCAACCGGCGTGTACAGAAAACCCCCCAACAACGCCAGTTCCAGCCCCACCCCCCACCACAACAGGCGGTTGCCAGCGATGCCGGTGCGCACGATCGACTGCCTGGCGCTGCGGCAGACGAACACGTTCACCACCTGCAACACCACGATGGTCGCCAGGCAGGCGCTCGTTGCCTGGCGGTAGAGCGGCGCATCGCTTGCCAGCACCTGCCCCCAGTGCCAGCCACCGGCGCGCAGGATGAGGTACCAGGCTGCCATGGCGGCGGCAGCCTGCAGCGGGCCCAGAAATCCATACGCGCGTGCCAGCAGGCGGCCGTCGAGCAGCCGCTCCCCGCGTGGCCGCGGCGGCCGGTCCATGACCCCGCGCTCGGCCGGTTCCGCGCCCAGCGCCAGCGCCGGCAGGATGTCCGTGCCCAGATCAACGGCCAGAATCTGCGGCACCGTCAGCGGCAGCGGCACGCCCAGCAGCACGAAGCCAAGGTAGGGCACGATTTCCGGCACGTTTGAGGTGAGGATGTAAGTGAGGAACTTGCGGATGTTGTCGTACACCGCCCGCCCCTCCTGCACCGCCGCCACGATGCTGGCGAAATTGTCGTCGGCCAGGACCAGGTCGGCCGCCGCCCGCGCCACATCGGTGCCACTGCGCCCCATGGCAATGCCGATGTCGGCGTGACGCAGCGCCGGGGCATCGTTGACGCCATCGCCGGTCACCGCCACCACCTCGCCCTTGCGCCTGAATGCCTGCACCAGGCGCAGCTTCTGCGCCGCCGAGACGCGCGCGAACAGCAGCTCGGGCGCGTCCAGCGCCAGATGCAGCTCGGCGTCGCTCATGTGCGCCAGATGCGGTCCGTCGATCACCGTTGCCGTGGCGTCGGCCAGGCCGATCTGGCGCGCCACCGCCAGCGCAGTGGCCGGATGATCGCCGGTCGCCATCATCACCCGGATGCCGGCCCGGCGGCAGTCGGCCACGGCCTGCGGCACCTCGGCGCGCGGCGGGTCCTCGCAGGCCACCAGGCCCAGCAGCGTCAATGCTTGCTCCCAGTCCGCACGCGGCGTGTCGGCCGGCAGTCGTCGGCCAGCCAGTGCCAGCACGCGGAATCCCTGGGCGGCGAAGTCCGCCTCGGCCGCCTGCAGCCGCTGCCGGGCGGCGGCATCGAGCGGCCGCGGGACGCCATCCGGCCCCGCCTGCGCATGGCACAGCGGCAGCAATGCTTCCAGCGCCCCCTTCACGTACAACACCGGTCCGCCAGGACTCTGAAGCAACACGCCCTGCCGCCGCCGATCGGATTCGAAGGGCAGCTCGTCCAGGCGCGGCCAGTCGGGCAGATCCCCCAGCGCGGTGCGCGCCAGGCGCAGCAGCGCAAGCTCCAGCGGATCGCCGAGCAACGTTGCGTCGCGCCGGGGATCACCCTTCAGGTCATGACACAGCGCGGCTGCCTCGAACAGCGCCCGCTGCGCCGCCACCACCGGTCCCGGCGCCGGCACCTCGACCACCGCGCCGTCCACGAACAGCCGCCGCACGGTCATGCGGTTCTCGGTCAGGGTGCCGGTCTTGTCGGTGATGATGACGGTGGCGGCGCCCAGCGCTTCCACTGCCGGCAGATGGCGCACCAGCGCCTGGCGGGCCGCCATGCGCCGCGCCGCCATGGCCAGCGCCAGGGTGACGGTCGGCAACAGGCCCTCCGGCACGTTGGCGACGATGATGCCGATGGCAAACGTCAGACCAGCGGCAGCAGGCAGGCCCGCCAGACCGCCGATGGCAAAACACAGCACGCCAAGGCCGATGGCAAGGCCGGTCACCAGCCGTGACAGGCGGGCGATCTCGCGCTGCAAGGGGCTGGCAGCAGGCGGCTCGGCCTGGGCCAAACGGGCGATCTGCCCGAACTGGGTGTGCATGCCGGTGGCGAACACCAGCGCCTGCCCCTCCCCGGTCAGCAGCACGGTGCCGGCGTGCAGCAGGTTGTCGGCATCGCCGTTCCTGACCGCCTCGCAGGGCTGCGCACTGCGCCGCAGCGGCAGTGACTCGCCGGTCAGCGCCGAGCTGTCCACCTGCACGCCAAAACCGGCCACCAGCCGGCAGTCAGCCGGCACCCGGTCACCACCCGACAGCAGCAGCAGATCGCCCGGCACCACCGCCTCGGCCGGTAGCTCACACACCTCGCCGTCACGGCGCAACCGCACCCGCGGCGGCAGCAGCTTCTCCAGGGCGGCAATGGCGCGTTCGGCCTGGTAGGCCTGCCAGTACGAGAACAGGCCGTTCAGGACAATGACGGCGACGATGGCGTAGCCCAGCGCGGCCAGTCCGCTGCCCGGATCGCGCCAGCCCAGGCCGAACGCCAGCGCCGCCGCCAGCCACAGGACCAGGGCAAAAAAATGCGTGAAGCTGGCCAGCAGCTCACGCCAGCGCCGACGGTGGACCGGCGCCTGCAGCCGGTTGGGGCCAAATTCCGTCAGGCGGCGCTGTGCCTGCGCCGTGCCCAGACCATCCGGCCCGCTGTGCAGCGCGGCATAGACGGCCTCGGCGGACAGCGTGTGGATGTGGCCTGGCGCGGCTTGGTTCATGGCCGGCGGCTTCGGTCCGGATCAGGCACTCAAGCTACCCGCTCAGCCTCAGCGGACCGCTGCCGCTGAAACGGTTTTGCACCGCGTCTGCGGCGGCCGATCACGCGACTTCCAACTCCAGATGCACACGCCGGCCAAGCGCCGTGGCGATGTTCACCAGGGCATCCAGGAAGAAGCGCGACACCCGCCCGCGCAACAGGTCATTGATGCGCGGCTGGGTAACGCCACAATGGGTCGCAGCGTCGGCCTGCTTCCAGTCGTTGGCCTTGATGATGGCCGCAATCAGCTGCATCAGCTCGGCCCGCGCCCGAAGGTTGGCGGCCTGCTCTGGCGTGTCGGCAATCGCATCCCATACGCTGTCGAACGTTTCGGTCCTGGTCATCGGGCACCTTTCATCAGGTCAGTGCATCGCTTCCTGGCAAGCCCGATGTCGCGCTTGGCCGTCGCTCGCACTGTGCAGGCCCGCAGCGCACCCGCCTCAGCGCACGCGCACCGACACCGTGCCGATGCCGTCGAAGCGAGTGCGTGCCTCATCGCCTGCCTTGAGCGGAAACTGCCGCGTGAACGAGCCGCTCATCACGTACTGCCCGGCTTCCAGACTCCGCCCGTACTCGGCCAGCTTGTTGGCCAGCCAGGCCAGTGAGGCGTAGGGATCGCCCATCACCGCATCGCCGCTGGCCTGCGCCACCAGTGCGCCGTTGATGTCCACCTCGCAGCGCACGGCGGCCAGGTCCGCGCCCGCGTCCAGCGGCACCTGCGTACCAATCACGAAGGCCCTCTGCTGCACGTTGTCGGCCACCGCCACGGCCAGTTGGGCGGTGAAATCGCCACGGTTTTCCACCAGTTCCATGGCCGGATGGCAGGCACTCACGGCCGCCCGCGCCGCGGCCACGTCCACGCCCGGACCGCGCAGGGGCTTGCCCAGGCGCAGGCACAGCTCGTTCTCGAAGCCGGCGCCCTGCCAGTCGGCAAGCTCGATCTGCGCCCCGCTGTCGAGGCGGCCGCTTTCCAGCAGATACCCGAACACCGGCTCGTGCACGCGAAACTGCTCGCGGATCGCGGCGGCCGTGAGGCCCACCTTCCAGCCCACCTGGCGCGCGCCAGCGGCGATGGATTTGTCCAGCAGGCCAAGTTGCACCTGGCAGGCCTGGTCCAGCGTGAGCCTGTCGAACCACTGCGGCGGGTAGTACACGCCGCGCTGGCGGCAGGTCCAGAAATCCTCGACGATCGCTTGTATGTTCATCGGTTTACCTCACAGCACCGACCGCAACTGGCCGCCGTCGACCGGAATACTCAGGCCGGTCAGGAACGCCGCCCGCTCGGACGCCAGAAACGCCACCACGTCGGCCATTTCCTGCGGCAGGCCCAGACGCTTCATCGGCACCCGCTGGGCGCGCAGGGCGATCTCGCCGGCCGGATCGCGTCCGAAGTGCCTGGCCTGCATGTGCGACACCTGTTCCAGGCGCTCGGTGTGGATGGATCCGGGCAGCACGTTGTTGACGGTAATGCCCTCGGCCGCCACCTGTTCGGCCAGGTAGCGCGCGTAGGCCACCACGCCCAGGCGCGAGGTGGACGACAGCACCAGGTTGTCCTCGATCTGGCGCACCGACAGCGCCAGCACGTTGATGACCCGCCCGTAGCCGTGCGCGCGCATGGCCGGCACTGCCTGGCGGCACAGGCGCACCACGTTCATGAAATTCTGCTGATAGGCGAGCAGGAACTTGTCGTCGTCCAGCTCCAGCGGCTGGCCCGGCGGCGGGCCACCGGTGTTGGTCACCAGCACGTCCAGGCGCCCCCAGCGCCGCTGCGCGGCTTCGACCACGGCGGCCGCGCTGTCCGCGGACGTCAGATCCAGCGCCAAGCTGGCCACGTTTGCACCCGGCACCTGCGCGCCGATTGCGGCCTCGGCCTCGTGCAGCCGTTCGGCATTGCGCGCCACCAGCAGCACTCGCGCGCCCTCGGCGGCGAGCCCGGCGGCAATCGCCCGCCCCATGCCCTGGCTGGCGCCACACACCACCGCCACGCGGTCCTTGAGTCCCAAATCCACTGCCTCTGCCTCCCGCTGACCTGACTGGCCGGCAATGCTACCAAGCCGGGCCGCCGCGCCCGGTAGAATTCCGCCCCCGCCAAGTCAAACGATCAACGGAGTCAGGCAATGTCCTTTCGCATCGAGCGCGACACCATGGGCGAGCTGGAAGTCCCGGCCGACCGCTACTGGGGCGCACAGACCGCCCGCAGCCTGAAGTTCTTCGCCATCGGCGGCGAGCGCGAACGCATGCCGCTGGAAGTGATCCACGCCTTTGGCGTCCTGAAACAGGCCGCCGCGCTGACCAATGCCGATCTTGGCCTGATGCCGCAGGACACCGCCGACCTGATCGCCCGCGCGGCGGCCGAAGTGGCCGACGGCCGGCTCGACGACCACTTCCCGCTGGCGGTGTGGCAGACGGGCTCCGGCACCCAGAGCAACATGAACGTGAACGAGGTGATCGCCAACCGCGCCATCGAGATGGTCGGCGGCGTCCTGGGCTCCAAAAAACCCGTCCACCCGAACGACGACGTAAACAAGAGCCAGTCCTCGAACGACACCTTCCCGACGGCCATGCACATCGCCGCCGCCCGCGAGGTGCACGACGAGCTGCTGCCGGCGCTGCGCCACCTGCGCGACGTGCTGGCCAGAAAGGCGGCCCAGTTCGAGCCGATCATCAAGGTCGGCCGCACGCACATGATGGACGCCGTACCGCTGACCCTGGGCCAGGAATTCAGCGGTTACGTGCACCAACTCAACGACGTCATCGACGCGGTGGGCAGCGCCCTGCCGCGGCTGTACCAGCTCGCCATCGGCGGCACCGCGGTCGGCACCGGCCTGAACACCCACCCGCGCTTTGCCGATGCGGTGGCCGACCGCATTGCCGAGCTGACCGCCCTGCCCTTCATCACCGCGCCCAACAAGTTCGCCGCGCTGGCCGCCCACGACGCCATCGTGTGGATGAGCGGCGCGCTCAAGACCGCAGCCGCGGCGTGCATGAAGATCGCCAACGACTTTCGCCTGCTGGGCTCCGGCCCGCGCTGCGGCATCGGCGAGCTGTACCTGCCGGAGAACGAGCCGGGCAGCTCGATCATGCCCGGCAAGGTCAATCCCACGCAGTCCGAAGCGCTGACCATGGTGGCGGCGCAGGTATTCGGCAACGACGTTGCCATCAACGTCGGCGGCGCCAGCGGGCATCTGGAACTCAACGTCTTCAAGCCGCTGCTGATCCGCAACCTGCTGCAGTCGATCCGCCTGCTGACCGACGCCAGCCGCTCGTTCGCCGACCACTGTGTGGCGGGCACGGTGGCCAACGAGGCGCAGATCGCCCAGTACCTGGACCGCAACCTGATGCTGGTGACGGCGCTCAACCCGCACATCGGCTACGACAACGCCGCCAAGGCAGCCAAGAAGGCGCATCACGAGAACCTGACGCTCAAGGAATCGGTTGTGGCGCTGGGCCTGCTCAGCCCCAAGGATTTCGACCGCCTGATCCGCCCGGCGGACATGCTGGGGCCGGGCTGAGACAACTTCGTCAACAGCCAGGCATCAGAATGCAATCGCAGCCCGCACGTCGCAGCGCGCAGGCTGCGGGGAGTGACGCACGCTGCAACCGCCGGCACGGGATGCGCCCATGACCGAACTTCTGGAGCCTTATCTCGCCCGCCTGGGCATTACGGGCCCGCTCTCGCCAACACCCGAAGCGCTGCTGGTACTGCACCGCGCGCATGCGCTCAGCGTGCCGTATGAGAACCTCGACGTGCAGCTGGGCCAGCCACTGACGACCGATCCCACGGCAGCGCTCGCCAAGCTGGCGACCGGGCGCGGCGGCTGGTGTTACGAGATGAACGGCGCGCTGGGCGCCGCGCTGGCGCTGCTCGATTTCGAGGTGACACGCCTGGCGGGGGGCGTACAGCGGGCGACCCTGGGTGACGCGGCGCTTGGCAACCATTTGCTGCTCAAGGTCGACGTCGGCGACGCAGCCTGGCTGTGCGACGTCGGCTTCGGCGATGGTTTGATCGAGCCGATTCCCCTGCAGGAAGGGGTCCATTGCCAGGGTGTGCTCAGGTTTCGGCTGCAGCGCCTCGCCGACGGGCTGTGGCGCTTCCATGGCGATGCCAGAACCGGCGGCGCGCCGTCGTTCGATTTTGCCGATGCGCCAGCCGACGAGGCCCTGCTGGCGCAGCAATGCGCCGCGTTGCAGAGCGCCCCGGAATCGCCGTTCGTCCTCAATGCAGTGGTGCAACGGCACCGGCCGGACGGGCACGTCGCCTTGCGCGGCCGGGTGCTGCGCACCCTGACGGCGGACGGGGTGCGCGAGCGGACGCTGGACGGCCCGGACGACTATGCGGCGACGCTGGCTCGTGAGTTCGGGCTCACACTGCCGGCCACAGCGCTGTGGCCGCGGATCCTTGCGCGGCACGCGGCACTGTTCGGATAGGAAACAACAGTTACCACGCCGGCCGCCCCCGTCATGGCCGCCGCGCCGGCATTGAGCCCGATGTCACGAAAGCTTCGCAATCTGTGGATGATACTGTCCTGATTTCGACTCGCCATTCTCAGCCAAGCAGGCGCGTGTGCGGAACTACCTTGACCGCCTGAAAGCGGAACTGCAGCGCTACTCATCCGCCCCGGCGATGACCGACAGCGGGCTCTGGCTATTCTGGCTGGCGCTGGCGCTATTGGTCGCGGCTACAGCAATGGTCTGGTCCGGCGGCTATCAGGCGGGCTTTCACACCCTGAACTCGCTCTGCGCCGCATCCCGCCACCCGGCGCTTTGGCAGACCGTGACGTATCTTTGCGATACCTTGCCCGCCGTGCTGGTGCTGCTGCCGTTTGCGCGCAAATATCCCCAGCTTTTATGGCTCGGGTTGATTGCCGCCATCATCGCGTCTTTGGGCCTGCACACCATAAAACCGCTGTTCGACTCGTACAGGCCGGCCGCTGTTCTGGCGCCGGGCAGCTTCGAGTTGATCGGCCCCGTTTACAAGCGCTCGAGCTTTCCGTCCGGCCACGCGACGACGGCGTTCGTCACGGCGGGTGTCTTTGCCTATTTTTCGCGCTGCGCATGGCAGCGTGTCGCATTGCTGTGCGTGGCAGGTATCGCGAGCCTGGGGCGGGTGGCAGTCGGCGCTCACTGGCCGGTCGATGTGGCTGCCGGTGCTGCCCTGGGGCTGGCCAGCGTCGCGGTTGCGGTGCCAATCGCCAAACGATGGCGGGGCGGCTTGCATTTTTTGCCCTATCACCTGTTCGTACTGGCGCTGGGCGCTGGAGCGGTCGGCGCATTTTTCATGGAGATTCCGTACCCGGCCGCCAAACCGGTGCTGTGGCTGATCGCAGCCGTGGGTTTGACTGCGTTAACCGATCAATTCGTGCTGCAACCCCTCCAGCTGCGCGGATCAGAGAGACGTTGATTCATTCAGTGCGGTAGGGCGGGTTACGGCTACGCCCAGCCTGCCGAATCATCACCACGGCGGTGCACGACTCGGCAACGTTCCGCGCCAGGAATCAACTACGGCGCAATGCGCTGCGCTTGTTGCGCCCTGCCGCCCGCTGGTAATCCGCTACTCCAGCCTGGACGAGCTGGACGGGATATTGGGGCACATCCGGTAATTGGCCTTGTGGCAATGTAGTGTCGCTGGGCTATTCCGCCTCGCGCGGGCTGGCGAAGTCTCGCAGCCAGGGTTCAAGGTGCGCGATATCGAAGGTTCCGGTCTCGAACATCCGCAGCATCTGGACATGTATTTGCAGCGGTGGCCGCTGCAACCTCCAGCCGTTGATGCGCAGGAACACATCAGCAGCAGCGAAGGCAATCCGTTTGTTGCCGTCCACGAAGGGATGGTTCTTGGCCAGGCTCTCCAGCAGTGCCGCGGCCTCGGCCACGATGTCCTCGTAGTAGCCGGTCTGTGGCCTGAACAGCGCCGCTTCCAGGGCGCCGGGGTCGCGCATTCCGGGCGTGCCGCCGTAGCGCTTTATCAGTAGCGCGTGCATGGCCAGCACGTCGGCCACCGTCAGGTGGTCACGCCCGCTCATGGCCGGTTACTTGGCCAGCTCCCGGTACAGGCTGTCGAACTCCTCCAGGCTGGATGCAAACGATGCCACCACATGCCGGCGCGGGCGCTCCCTGCGCTGCCGGTCGATGTAGTCGCGCAGCGCCTCGTCGAGCACCGCCTGAAACTGACGGCCTTGCGATTCGGCAATCTGGCGCAGGGCGCTGAGCACCTCGGGCGCGGCCTGGGACGAAAATTTCTCGCGAACGGTCGTACTCATGGCAGGTTCATCATGATGACACTTGGCGTTTCATGATATGGCAAGGCGAGCAAATCTGCTGCTGGCTCGCGTGGCAAGCACGCCTTAGCCTGGGGAAACGCTTACGTCTTGACGCCCCTCCTTCCCCTGAGGGACGTTCTCCGGCTGATCCCCGGAGCGATGGCTGGGCAGGCTGAGGAAACGCTTCGGTCTTTGAACCTGTGATTCAGATAAGCCGCCG
>Ga0255338_1002445_pt1 | contig 27097 bp, 25 predicted proteins | sample MeOH1_35cm_T4_19_FD_203715 | JGI IMG/M metagenome (GOLD analysis project Ga0255338, IMG submission 203715) | Sandy soil microbial communities from University of British Columbia, Vancouver, Canada - MeOH1_35cm_T4_195 | ecosystem: Engineered > Artificial ecosystem > Sand microcosm > Unclassified ...
CGCGCGGTGCACATGGCGCACTGGCTCGCCCGCGAGCTCGAGGCCGGCGGCCGGCGGGTCGGCGAGGTGCTGCCGCCGCTCGAGGGGATCGAGCCGGACGGCTCCGGCGGCTCCTAGGTGGGCAGCCGTCCGCGGTGCTCCCGGGCCAGGTCGCGCACGCGGGCGAAGTCCTCGTCGGTGAACACCCCGTTCACCCCGGAGATCGCCGCCAGCTTCATCCCGTGGCGGAGGCCGAGCCGGTAGATCTCCTTGACCTTCGCCCACTCGATCGAGCGACCCACGGTGAAGGTCTCGTAGCGGCCCTCGAGGGCCAGCACGACGGTCTCGGCCAGGCAGGCGTAGACGACGCCGGGCGGGAGGCCGATGTTCTTCATCGAGACGTCGCCGGGGAGCTCGATCTCACCCGACTCGATCACCAGGACGTCCGGGCGCAGGTCCACGTCGTCGGCCGAGAGGTCCAGCGGGCGGGCGACGTCGGTGATCACGCAGCCGGGCTTGACCGCCATGATGTCGAGGACCCGCTTCCCGGCGCCCGAGGTGGCCGTGACCACCAGGTCCATCTCCGGGAGGTGCTCGTCGGGTGTGGCCGCGATCCCGATCCGGGCGCGTGGGCGCTCCCGCTCGATCGCCTCCTTGAGGGCGAGCAGCTTGGCCGACTCCGGGGACACCAGCCAGATCTCGTCCGTGGCGAGCGCGAGCAGGCGGGCGCAGACCGAGCCGATCGCGCCGGTCGCGCCGACCACCATCGCCCGGCCCCGGATCCGGCCATGCTCGTCGCGCTCGGCGAGCCCGAGCCGGTCCACGGCCTCGTGGGCGGCCCAGAGCGCCGCGGAGGCGCTGTAGCTGTTGCCGGTCGTGACCGGCAGCGGCGCCCGCTTGGCCACGGTCACCCCGGCGTCCCCGACGACCTTGGTGAACGCGCCGAGCCCCATGACCTGGGCGCCCAGCTTCCGCGCGATCTCGGCAGCGGCGAGCAGCCGGCCGTAGGTGAACTCCGGGCTGTGCGCCATCAGCTCCTTCGGGGTTCCGCCCACGGTGATCAGCCAGCCCTCGGCCTCGGCGCCGGTGGGGGACCTGATCCCGGTGACGTGGCTGTAGGTGAAGGGCGGCGCGTAGGCCAGCGCCTTCTCGACGACGTCCATGAAGACCGGCGGGGCGACCTTGCTGAGGGTGCCGAGTGGTTCGACGTTGGCGAAGAACTTCCGGGACAGCGGGTGGATGACGAACGCGAACCTGCTCTTGCGCCGGGGCCCGTTGGGATGGAGCACGCGTGGCTCGAGGCCGGCGGAGACGATCATGTCGAGCAGGTCGTCGTGGGTCAGCGGGCCGTCGACGCTGGCGAGCATCATCGCCTCGAGCACGGCGGCGGTCACGGTGACGTCGAACGGCTGGGGCGTGCTGTCCAGGACCAGGTCGACGCCGCGGCCGGCCAGCTCGGCCAGCCGGTCGGCGGAGATGGCGGAGGTCACCAGCGTCTTCCCGGCCAGGTCCTCGAGCCCGAAGCCGACCAGCTCGTCGTAGCAGGCCACGACGACGTCGGCCTCGCGGGCGGCCTTGCGGACCAGCGCGCGGGCGACCAGGTCCGCGGGAGCCATCAGGTCCGACCTCACCGCGTCGGGCAGCACCCGCAGCGGCCAGGTGCCCACGGTCGCGGCCAGGTCGAGGAGCGGGTTCGCGTCGAGCAGCGCGGGCACGTGTAGCCGCTGCAGCGGATCGGCGAACTCCACGTTGTCGGTGAACTCCCGCAGGATCCGGGTGGCGCGGTCGTGGTGGCCGCCACCGAGGACCACGGTGCGGGCGTTGTCGAAGTAGCCGGGCATCTCGGCCTGGACGTGCCGGATGGCCCATTCCTGGAGCACGTCATGGAGGGCCCGCCCGTCGGTGACCGGGACGGCACTGGTCGCACCCATGACCCGGACCACGGCGGTGAGCTCGCCGTCGTACAGGCCGGTGGCGCGTGCCTCCCGGGCCCCGGTGACCGCGATCGCCGCGGCCTTCTCGCCCCAGCGCCGCACGAGCCGCTCGGCCTCGGCCACGTCGCCACCCGCACCGATCCGGAGCAGCCGGAACGGGCGGTCGAACAGCGTCACGCACTCGTCGTAGTCGCGGTCCGGGCCGGTGAGGCTCACGTTGACGATCAGGGTCGGGGCTGCGGGCATCAGGTCATGGCCTTCGCGTCGAGCTCGGGGTGGTCGGCCATGAACGCGAGCAGCCGCTCGGCGTAGTCCGCGAACCGGGGACAGGTCACGCCGGTGCCGGCGAGGTCGGTGGCGGTGTTGGTCGTGTCGTACAGGGTCGGGGAGGCGAAGTACTCGACCGCCTCGGCCGGGAGGCCGAGCAACCACTCGACGCCCGGCACCCGGTCGACCGCGGCCAGCGTCGGCCGCAGCGGCAACGGCACCCAGAGGACGCGCCGGCGGAGGATGCCGGCGAAGGTGTCGACCAGCTCACGGATCGTCGGCGGGTTCGGGTCGGTCAGCGCGTAGGTCCGGCCCAGGGAGATCGTGGATGCCGACAGCGTGTCCATCGCGTCCACCACGAAGTCACGGGGCACCAGGCCGAACCGGACCCGGTCGGGCGGACCCACCTGAGGGACGACGGCGAGCCGCGGCTGGCGGCGCAGGAACGTCGCGAGGAAGTACGGACCGTCGTACTTCTGGGTCTCCCCGGTCCGGGAGTCACCGACCACGATGCCGGGCCGGTAGACGGTGGCCGGGAGCCCGTCGGCCATCGCCTTGCGGACCAGCATCTCGGACTCGAACTTCGTCGACTCGTAGTGGTTGCGGAACTCCTGCCCCTCGTCGAGGGAGTCCTCGGTGAAGACGCCGTCGTGGCGTCCGCTCACGTAGCAGGTGCTGACGTGGTGCAGTCGGTCGAGGTGCGGCCTGGTCCGGCAGAAGTCGAGGACGTTCGCGGTGCCGTCGACATTGACCCGGTGTGCGAGCTTCGTGGGCACGGCCAGGTCGTAGACCGCCGCCAGGTGCCACACCTCGGTCACGGCGCCGAGCTCGTGGTGCGGCACGTCGCCCAGGCCGAGGCCGGGTGCGGTGATGTCGCCCTCGACGAGGTCGATGCGCCCGCGCGTGTACGGATGCGCGGCCTCGATGTCCCGGACCCGGCGGCGGGCCGTGTCGAGGTGCCGCTGCTGGACCACGGCGAGTGCCCGCGCATCGGTGCGGCGGGCGAGCAGCCGGGGGAGCAGGGCGGAGCCGAGGAAGCCGGGGAAGCCGGTCATGAGGACGACGCTCATGCAGTCACGATGCTCCGCAGCGAGCAGGTCAGGGGAGGGTCGAACGACCCTGCCGCCGGCGGCGAACGGCATCAGGCTCCGGCAGTACGGCGCCCGAGGGGCGCTACGACCGCTCCGGGTCCGGCAGGTGCTCCGCGCGACCGCCCATGCCGGCTCGCCGAATCAGGTCGGAGACGAGGTCGTGGGCGCGGGCGATGGTGTCGTCCAGCATCCGCAGGGCGGCGTCGGTGTTCCCGGCCTCGAGGGACCAGCGCGCTGCAGCCATGCCCTGCACCAGGGAGTCGTTGATCTCGATCGCCTCGCGGTGCAGCAGCGCGGCGGCCTCGAAGGAGCGCCGCTCCAGCTCGATCCGGTGCGACCGGTCGGTCGCCTCGCCGACCAGCACCCCGAGGAGCAGCATCGGCAACGCCCGCGACGCCCAGCCCACGGGAGTCAGCGACACGTCGTCGGTGACCGCCCACAGGCCGATCAACGCCACGGCCAGCAGACCGGCGCCGGCGCCCGCGCGCATCCCGAACGCCGTCGCGACCAGGGCGACCGGGAAGGCGTAGAGCATCGAGTAGGCGTCCGCCGCGTCCCCGGCGAGGAGGCGCAGGGTGAGCACCCCGGCGAACAGGATCCCCGCCAGCGTGAGCACGAGCGCAGGACGCGGCTCGGACAGCGGCCGGGCGCGCACCGGCGCGGTGGGCCGTCCCAGGGAAACGGACATGCCCTCAAGGGTGCCTGACGGCGACCTCGGTCGCAGGGGCCGAAGGACCCCCGCGATCGGCCGTCGGACCCTTCTCCGGGTCTCGTCCCCGGGTCCGCGAACAGGTGCCGCCGGGCCGGTCCGCGCCTACGCTGGAGCCATGAACACCATCCATCTCACCGACGCCGAGCTGGAGATGGCCCGCCACGGGATGACGGCCTACCTGCGCAGCTTCGGCCACGACGAGGCCGACACCCTCGAGCTGATCAAGGCCGTGCTCGCCAAGCTCGCCGCCGCGCAGCCCGACGCCGAGCCGTCCGCCTTCATCGGCTGACCGGTCGCGCCCGGGTCAGTCCCCGGTCAGTCCCCGGCCAGGTCGTCCAGGCCGGCGGCGTCGAGCACGGTGATGCGGCCGCGACCCAGCCGGATCAGGCCGAGCTCGGCGAACTCGCCGAGCACCTTGGTGGTGGTCTCGCGGGAGGTCCCGGCGAGGGCGGCCAGCTGCTCGTGGGTCAGGTTCACCTGGGGATGGCGCCCGAGCGCGTGGGTCGAGGCCATCACGCTCAGCGTGCCGGCGATCCGCTCCGGCACGCTCTTGAAGATCGCGTCGGAGAGGCGCTGCTCGACCAGGGCCAGCCGCCGGCCCAGCGTCTCGGAGATCCTCGTCGCGATCCGCGGGTCGCCCAGGAGCAGGCGCTGGACGTCGTTGCGGCCCATCACGCACACGGCGACGTCGTCCATCGCCTCCGCGAAGCTGTCGTGCATCCGCTGTCCGACGACGACCATCTCGCCGAAGATCGTGCCGGGCGTGATGATCGCCGTGGTCAGCGCCCGTCCGTCGGGGGAGACCCGGAAGATCCGGACGCGCCCGCCCTTGAGGATGAACAGGGTCTCCACGGGCTGGTGCGGCGAGTAGATCAGGCTGCCCGCGCTGAACTGCTTCATCGGCGCGGCAGCGGCCAGCGCGTCCATCTCGGCGGCGTCGAGGTCGGCGAAGATGTCCACCTCGGACATGCACCAGACCTTGGCAGGGTCGGCGGCGACGCGGTCCATCCGGGCATCATCCTCACGGCGGCTGGGCGACCAGGGTGGTGTGCCCTGGGTGACGAGGGCCTCGAGCTCGTCGCCGACGCGGCACGCCGACGCCTCGCGGCTCATCGTCCCACGCACGGCTGGGGTACTGCTCACGGCGGCCTCCGTCGGGTCGGGAAGGGGACTGCCGCGAGTGTGTGCCCGCCCGAGGGGCGCTGTCGGTGAGCGCGCTCACAGAAGGACCGGGGTGCGCGGGCCTAGCCTCGCCGGACCGATCAGGACCCAGGAGGAACCCCATGGAGTACCAGGCCGTCTGGCAGGGGGTCGTGCTCGCCCGCAGCTCCGACACCGTCGTGGTGGAGGGCAACCGCTACTTCCCGCCGGAGTCGCTGGACCCGACGTACTTCGAGTCGAGCCCGACCCGGAGCGTGTGCCCCTGGAAGGGGCTGGCCTCCTACTACTCGGTCGTCGTCGACGGCCGGACCAACCCGGACGCGGCCTGGTACTACCCGCGTCCGACCCCGCTGGCCCGCAGGGTCAAGGGACGGGTCGCGTTCTGGCACGGGGTCGAGGTCGTACCCGTGCCTGAGTGACGGACGGTGCGGCGGGGGCGAAGGTCCCCCCGGCCGGTTGCCTGTGGCCCTGCGATGCGTCGGCATCGAGCGTGAGGCTGGAGTCAGGACAGAGCGGAGGTGTCCGCCATGACGATGTTCGCCAACCGGCACGAGGCCGGTCGCAGCCTGGCGGCCGGGCTCGCCCATCTCGGAGGACAGGACCTCGTGGTCCTCGGGCTCCCGCGCGGCGGGGTGCCCGTGGCCGCGGAGGTCGCCCGCGACCTCGGCGCGCCGCTCGACGTGATCGTGGTGCGCAAGCTGGGTGTGCCGTTCCAACCCGAGCTCGCGATGGGAGCGATCGGTGAGGGTGACGTCCGCGTCCTCGACGCCGACATGGTCGCGAACCTGGGGATCACCGACGCGGCCCTGCGGGCCGTCGAGCAGCGCGAGCGGGGCATCCTCGAGGATCGGGTCGAGGCGCTGCGTCGCGGACGCCCGCGCGTCCCGCTGCGGGGCCGGATCGCGGTGATCGTGGACGACGGGATCGCCACCGGCGCGACCGCCCGGGCCGCGTGCGAGGTCGCCCGCAGGCTGGGTGCGGCCCGGATCGTGCTGGCGGCGCCGGTCGCGCCGGCGGGGACGACCGCCGAGCAGTTCTCCGCCGACGAGCTGGTCTGCTGCGCCATGCCGCTCGGCTTCCGGGCGGTCGGCAACCACTACCGCGACTTCGAGCCGACGACCGACGACGAGGTGATCGCCCTCCTCGACGCGGCGCGGTCGGACCAGTGGCGCGGGCACGGGCCGGTGTCCACCGAGCCCGGTCACGAGCTCGCCACCGATGTCGACATCGTCCTCGAGCGAGGCGTGGTCCTGCGCGGCCACCTCGACGTGCCAGCCGGCGCCGGCGGCGTCGTCGTCTTCGCGCACGGCAGCGGCAGCAGCCGGCTCAGTCCGCGCAACCAGTACGTCGCCGGGCAGCTCCGTGCGGCCGGGCTGGGCACCCTCCTCCTGGATCTGCTCACGCCCGAGGAGGAGGGCGACCGCGACCTGGTCTTCGACATCCCGCTCCTCGGCTCCCGCCTCGCCCGGGTGGGCGGCTGGGTCATGTCCCGGCCGGAGGCCGCGTCGGCACGCCTCGGCTACTTCGGCGCCAGCACCGGAGCCGGTGCGGCCCTGTGGGCCGCGGCGGAGCCGGAGTCCCAGGTCGCGGCCGTGGTCTCGCGTGGCGGGCGTCCGGACCTGGCGGGGGACCGGCTGCCGTGGGTGAAGGCGCCGACGCTGCTGGTGGTCGGTGGCGCCGACACCACCGTGCTCGACCTGAACCGGAGGGCGCAGGCGCGGCTGCAGTGCCCGAGCCGGCTGGTCGTCGTACCGGGCGCGACGCACCTGTTCGAGGAGCGGGGGGCCCTCGAGCAGGTCGCCGGGCTGGCCGCGGACTGGTTCGGCGGACACCTCCTCGACCGGCAGCCGCACCCGGAGCGGCACCTGCGGTGAGACCTGCGGCCGGCGCCGTCCGGGACCGAGGTCCCAGGATCCGGGACCCTCGGCCCTGTCGGCGCCATCGCCGCCGCACTTGACTGGCGTTCAACGGCGGAGGACCTCGAGACCGGCACACCGACTCACGCAGATGGTGCGCGGGGGCGGTCTCGTGGTCCTCCCTTCGCGTCCCGCCACGCCACCCGGGTCAGCCGGGCGTCAGCCCCGCGAGCCGGCGGATCGCGGCCAGGCCGTCGGGGGTCCCGGGCCAGTGCCGCTCGATCGCCTCGGCGCCCGCGTGCCGCGTCACCGACCGCAGCGCGAAGGCCACGATCACCGCGTCGTCGGCGTACCCGATCACGGGGATGAAGTCGGGCACGACGTCGAGCGGCATCGCGAGGTAGCCGAGCAGCAGCCACAGCCGGATCCGGACACCGCGGGGCACCGTGGGATCGGCCGCGAGCCGCCGCAGCAGCCGGACCAGGTCGGGGAGCAGCCGGAGTGCGTCGCGGATGCGGACCTCGTCGGGCCGGCCGAACCAGAGCGCGACCACCAGCGCCAGCCACAGGAGGAGCAGGCCACCGCCCACCGCGATCACCCATGTCGACCACGACCACTCCACGCGACGATTCTCCGGTACGCCGCTCCGGCACCCCCGGCGGCCCGCCGGGGGTACCGTCGGCGCCATGGTCGATCGACCGGACCCTCGATGCCTGCCGCTCGAGGTGGAGGGGATCTCGCTGCATCGGGAGCCACGTCGCGCCGCCCGCCGTCCCCGGCTCCGCCCGGCGTCGTCGCGCCGCCTGCTGATCCGGGTGCGCCTCGCCGCCGCGGTGATGGGTCGCGCGCACGAGTGACGGTGCGAACGGCCTCCGGTGCGGTGACCAACGGCCCTCCGACGGGAGGTCCCGGCGGGACCAGAGTGGGAGGAGGAGGGATGCGCCCCGCGCGTCCCGGGCCCCGGAAGGAGTGCTGAGCGCGATGTTCGCCAAGGCAGGAGATCGACTGGTGATCCACGGCCACCGCGTCGGTGAGCCGGACCGCGACGCGGAGATCCTCGAGGTGCGGCACGAGGACGGCACCCCGCCGTACGTCGTGCGCTGGTCGGACTCGGGCCACGAGGCGCTGGTCTTCCCGGGGCCGGACGCGTTCGTCCAGCACTTCGAGGGTGAGGGCGCCGGCCACACCGCCAAGGCCTGACCCGGCGACGACGGCACGGGTGGGTGGAGAATCCACCATGGCCCTCGCCGTCTGCCTGCTCCTGGACCAGCCTGCGGACGACGTCGTCCGCCGGCTCTGGGAGCGGATGGAGGCGGCCGGGGTGCCCACGCTCCGCTCGCACACCCACGGCCGGCACGTGCCGCACCTCACCTACGCCTCCCTGCGCAGCTGGGACCTTGCGGCGGTGACCGCGCAGCTGGGCGGGCTGCCGGAGCGGCCGCCGATGCGTCTCCACCTCGACGGGCTCGGCATCTTCCGGCGCAGCCGGTGCTGGCTCGCCCCTGCGCTGACCGCCGACCTGGCGCCGCGACAGGCGGCCGTGGTCGACGCGGTGCTCGCGACCGGCGCCGACCTGCACCAGCACTACCGGCCCGGGACCTGGACGCCGCACGTCACGCTCGCGCCGCGGATGCACCTGCGTGACCTGCCGACGGTCGCCGGCCTGGTCAACGACGTCCTCCCGGTGTCGGCCACGGCGTCGCGTGCGGCCCTGATCGACACCAGCACGGGGGAGCGGCACCCCCTGGCGCGCCTGGTCTGAGCCGATCCGTCGCGGCCGTCCGGGGCCCCTCCCCAAGCGACCGCGCAGCCGCTAGACTAGAACGTGTTCCAGTTTTCCCGCTGCCCGAGAAGGAGCAGACATGCGTACCGCCCTTTGTGATGAGCTCGGCATCGAGTTCCCCGTCTTCGCGTTCACGCACTGCCGTGACGTCGTCGTCGCCGTGAGCAAGGCCGGCGGGTTCGGCGTCCTCGGGGCGGTCGGGTTCACGCCGGAGCAGCTGGAGATCGAGCTGAACTGGATCGACGAGAACATCGGTGACCGCCCGTACGGCGTCGACATCGTCATCCCCAACAAGTACGAGGGCATGGACTCGAACATGTCCGGCGACGACCTCACCGAGATGCTGCGCTCGATGGTCCCGAAGGAGCACCTCGACTTCGGTCGCAAGGTGCTCGCCGACCACGGCGTGCCCGTCGACGAGAGCACCGACGAGGACACGCTGCAGCTGCTGGGCTGGACCGAGGCGACCGCGACCCCGCAGGTCGAGGTGGCGCTGCGGCACCCGAAGATGACCCTCATCGCGAACGCCCTCGGGACGCCGCCGGCGGACATGATCGAGCACATCCACGCCAGCGGACGCAAGGTCGCGGCGCTCTGCGGCTCGCCGTACCAGGCGCGCAAGCACGCGGCCGCGGGCGTCGACATCATCATCGCCCAGGGTGGCGAGGGTGGCGGTCACTGCGGTGAGGTCGGGTCGATCGTGCTCTGGCCGCAGGTGGTCAAGGAGGTCGCGCCGGTCCCCGTGCTCGCCGCGGGGGGCATCGGCAGCGGGCAGCAGATCGCCGCCGCCCTGGCGATGGGCTGCCAGGGCGCGTGGACCGGCTCGCAGTGGCTGATGGTCGAGGAGGCCGAGAACACCGCCGTCCAGCAGCAGGCGTACGCCGACGCCACCAGCCGCGACACGGTGCGCAGCCGGTCGTTCACCGGCAAGCCGTGCCGGATGCTCAAGAACGACTGGACCGAGGCCTGGGAGACGCCGGGCAACCCCGAGCCGCTCGGCATGCCGCTGCAGTACATGGTCTCGGGGATGGCCGTGAAGGCCACCCACAAGTACCCCGACCAGACCGTCGACGTCGCCTTCAACCCGGTCGGCCAGGTCGTCGGCCAGCTGACCAAGGTCGAGAAGACCTCCGCGGTGATCGAGCGCTGGGTCGAGGAGTACGTCGAGGCCACGACCCGGCTCGACGAGCTCAACGCCGCCGCGCTGTAGCCCCGCCGCCGACGTCGCTCACCGGTGGCGCACGGAGACGAGCACGACCGTCTCCGTGCCCCCGGCGACGTCCTGCTCACGCACGATCCCGAGTCCCGGCGCGTAGAACTTCGCGGCCAGGACCCGAGGCTCGAGGCGGGTCCACTCGAAGGTGCGCACGACGTCGTGCAGGCGCCCGTAGGGGACCCGCCCGGTCGCGTGCCGCTGCACGATCCAGGCCTGGTCCTCGGCGTGCTCGCGGAGGTACTCCTGCCGGTAGGCATCGGTGGGCTGTGGGTCGGCGGGCATGATCGTGCCCGCGACGGCGCCGTGCACCCCGGCCTCCCACGACCCTTCCCGGCTCTCGAGGTGCCCGCGGTCGTCGTAGGTCGCGGTGTCCTCCCCGAAGTACCAGACGTTGCCGTCGTCGTCCGCGGCGTACCAGTCGTGCGTCCGCTCGGCGAGGGTCCCGTCGTCACGGCGCAGCACGTCGCGCACCACGGTGGTCCGGACGCCGAGGACGGTCCTCGTGCGGTCCGTGACGGTCACCCGCTCGTGGAGCCGCTCGCCGTCGTCGCGGACCCGGTACCGGGACACCGTGCCGGGCCGCAGCGGGAAGTACGGGTTCTCCTGCGGGTGGTCGAACAACGCACCGCGCGCCGGGGGTGAGACGTGCGCGGCGGACGTGCCTGGGCCACCACCCCCGACCGGTGCTGCGGTGACGACGCCGGCGGCGAGCGCGGCGCCGACGATCAGCCGGATCGTGCTCATCGTCTCGTCCTCCCATGGTCGTTGCCTCCCCCCACGATGCGCCGCCGGCGCCGAACCCACAACGGTGGGTCAGGGCAGCCTCGCCATGCTGACGAAGGTCCCGAAACGTCGGGACCTTCTGTCGTTCCGAGCGAATAGAACACGTTCTAGTTTCGGTCTCAGGCACTCGTCCCGAGGAGAACCGATGACCCAGACCGTTCTGGCCGCCCCCGCTGTGAACAGCCCTGTCCTGGACGGTGTCCGGGACCTGCTCCCGAAGATCCGCGAGCGGGCCGAGGAGTGCGAGCGTGGACGCGTCGTACCGGGGGAGTCGGTCGAGGAGATCGCGCAGACCGGCTTCTTCCGGGTCCTGCAGCCGCAGCGGTACGACGGCCTGGAGGCCGACCCGCTGACCTTCTACGACGGCGTCCGGCTGATCGCGTCGGCCGACGCCTCGACCGGCTGGATCGCCTCGGTGCTCTCGGTGCACGCCTGGCAGATCGCGCTGTTCCCGCCGGCGGCCCAGGAGGCCGTCTGGGGATCGGACACCGGCACGCTGGTGTCGTCGTCGTACGCCCCGACCGGCCAGGCCGCCGCGGTCGACGGCGGGTTCCTGGTCAGCGGCCGCTGGTCCTTCTCGTCGGGGTGCGACCACGCGACGTGGGTGCTGCTCGGCGCGCTGGTGACCGGCCCCGACGGTCAGGTCGTGGACTTCCGGACCTTCCTGCTGCCGCGCAGCGACTACGAGGTCGTCGACGCGTGGGACACCGTCGGTCTCGCCGGCACCGGCTCCCACGACATCCAGGTCGACGGCGCCTTCGTGCCCCTCGACTTCACCCTGTCCATGGCCGACACCGGCCGCTGCTTCGGGCCGGGCCAGGCTGTCAACCCGGGGAACCTCTACAAGCTCCCGTTCCACTCCCTGTTCACCTCGGCGATCACCACGCCGATCATCGGGATGGCCCAGGGCGCGTACGCCGACCACGTCGCGACCCAGCGGACCCGGGTGCGGGCGGCGTACATCGGCGAGAAGGCGGTGGACGACCCCTTCGGCAACGTCCGGATCGCCCGGGCGGCGTCCGAGGTGGACGCGGCGTGGGCGCTGCTGACCAGCAACATCCGCGAGCTGCAGGGCCATGTCGAGCGCGACGAGCCGATCCCGCTGCAGCTGCGGGTCAAGGTGCGCCGCGACCAGGTGACCGGCACCGAACGTGCCATCGAGGCGATCGACCTGCTCTTCGAGAGCGCCGGCGCCCGGGCCCTCGACCGCGGGTGCCACCTCCAGCGGGTGTGGCGCGACGCGCATGCCGGCCGGGTGCACGCGGCCAACGACCCCGAGCGGGCGCTGCGGATGTACGGAGCCGTCGAGCTCGGGCAGAAGCTCGAGCCGGGGATGTACTGAGATGGGCGTCGGGCTGAGGTCGCTGGGCTACCTGCGGGTCCAGGCCACCGACGTCGAGGCGTGGCGGACGTTCGCGACCAAGGTGCTCGGGCTGGCCGAGGGCCGGGGTCCGAACCCGGACCACCTCTACCTGCGGATGGACGAGCTGTCCGCCCGGATCGTGGTGGAGCGCGGTGACCAGGACCGGCTCGCCGCCATCGGCTGGGAGCTCGCGGACCACGCGGCGCTGAGCGTGGCGGTCGACCGCCTGAAGGATCACGACGTCGTGGTGGAGACGGCCACGCCGGCGGAGCTCGCGGAGCGCCGGGTGCAGGAGATGGTCCGGTTCGCCGACCCCTTCGGCAACGTGCTCGAGCTGTTCCACGGGGCAACCTACGAGGCCCGGCCGGTCGTCACGCCGTACGGCACCCGGTTCGTCACCGGGACGCAGGGCCTGGGCCACGCCGTGCTCCCGGTCGGCGCCGACGAGGAGGCGCTGCGGTTCTACGTCGACGTCCTGGGGTTCCGGCTGCGGGACTCGATGCGGATCGCCGGCGAGCTGGTCGGGCAGGAGGCCGGGTCGACGGTCTGGCTGCGCTTCCTCGGCTGCAACCCGCGCCACCACAGCCTGGCCCTGGTCGCGATGCCGGCGCCGGCCGGCTGCGTGCACGTGATGCTCGAGGTCGACCGGCTCGACGACGTCGGTCGCGCGATCGAGCGGGCCCGCCGGCACGCGACCCCGATCAGCGCGACGCTCGGGCGCCACATGAACGACAACATGCTGTCGTTCTACGTCCGGTCACCCGGCGGCTTCGACGTGGAGTACGGCTCGGACGGCCTCCAGGTCGACGACACCGGCTGGGTGGCCCGCGAGTCCACGGCCGTCTCTGCCTGGGGGCACCGGTTCGATGGCTGACCCCTCCCACGACTCCCACCCGCACCCGTCACTCACGCACCCGGAGGCACCCGTGTCCGCATCCATCCTTCCCGAGGGCTTCGACCTCACCGATCCGGCTGTCCTCGAGCAGCGCGTCCCGCACGAGGAGCTCCTCCTGCTCCGGCAGAACGCGCCGGTGTCCTGGGTCGACCAGGCGCCCGAGGCGCACGCCGGCCTCCCTGAGGGCTACTGGGCGGTCAGCCGGCACGAGGACGTGCTCGCGGTCTCCAAGGACAGCACCAGCTTCTCCACCCGCGAGAACGGCGTGATCATCAGGTTCGCGGCCGACATGACCAGGGACCAGGTCGAGGCGACCCGCGAGATGGTGATCAACCACGACCCGCCGGACCACACCCGGCTGCGCAACATCATCTCGCGCGGCTTCACCCCGCGGGCCGTCGAGGCGCTCCGGGCCGGCCTGCAGGAGCGGACCGACCGGATCCTGCACGAGGCCCGCGAGAAGGGCTCGGGCGACTTCATCACCGACATCGCCGCCGAGCTGCCGCTGCAGGTGATCGCCGACCTGCTGGGCGTGCCGCAGGAGGACCGGCACAAGATCTTCGACTGGTCCAACGAGATGATGATCTTCGACGACCCCGACTTCGGCCAGGACCCGACGGTCGCCTCCGCGGAGCTGCTCGCCTACTTCATGGCGCTCGCCGAGGACCGGCAGCGTGACCCTCGTGACGACATCGTCACCAAGCTGGTGAAGGGCGACGCCGCGGGCAACGCCCTGACCGCCGACGAGTTCGGCTTCTTCGTGATCCTGCTGAGCGTCGCCGGCAACGAGACCACCCGCACGGCGATCGCGCACGGCATGAACGCGTTCTTCGACCACCCCGACCAGTGGGAGCTCTACAAGCGGGAGCGCCCGGCGACGACCGTGGACGAGATCATCCGGTGGGCGACGCCGGTGACGGTGTTCCAGCGGACCGCCCTGACCGACGTCGAGATCGGCGGCCAGCTGGTCCCGAAGGGGGACCGGGTCGGGCTGTTCTACGCGTCCGCCAACTTCGACGAGAGCGTGTTCGCCGCGCCGTACCGGTTCGACATCCGGCGCGACCCGAACCCGCACCTCGCCTTCGGCGGGCACGGCGCGCACTACTGCATCGGCGCCAACCTCGCCCGCGTGGAGATCGACCTCATCTTCAACGCGATCGCGGACATCGTGCCGGACATCCACAAGACGCGGGAACCGCGCCGGGTGCGGCACGCCTGGGTGAACGCCCTCAAGGACCTTCCCGTCAGCTACGTGTGAGGAGAGCACCATGACCAGCACCGCACCCGACTCCCGCCGGATCGACCCCGGTACGCCGCCGGCCCGGTTCGCCCGCGGCTGGCACTGCCTCGGCCTGGCGCGGGACTTCCGCGACGGCCAGCCGCACAAGGTGACCGCCTTCGGCACCAAGCTGGTCGTGTGGGCCGACGGCGACGGCCGGCTGCAGGTGATCGACGGGTACTGCCGCCACCTCGGCGGAGACCTGGGCGACGGCACCGTCAAGGGCGACGAGATCGCCTGCCCCTTCCACGACTGGCGGTGGGGCGGTGACGGCCGCTGCAAGCAGATCCCGTACGCGCGCCGGATCCCGCTGCGGGCCCGGACCGGGACCTGGCACGCGATGGAGCGCAACCGGCAGCTGTTCGTCTGGCACGACCCCGAGGGCAACCCGCCGATCGAGGAGCAGCTGGTCCCGGCGATCCCCGAACTCGAGACCGGCGAGTGGAGCGACTTCACCTGGCAGACGATCGAGATCCCCGGCTCCAACTGTCGCGAGATCATCGACAACATCGTCGACATGGCGCACTTCTTCTACATCCACGGCGCCTTCCCGACGTACTTCAAGAACATCTTCCAGGGCCACGTCGCGACGCAGTACATGAACTCGCGGAGCCGGCCGGACCTGGTCAAGGAGGGGCAGACCTTCGAGGAGTCGCTGCTCTCCTCGGAGGCGTCGTACTTCGGCCCGTCGTACATGATCAACCGGCTCACCACCGCGTGGCACGGGATGGACATCGAGGTCGTCCTGGTGAACTGCCACTACCCGGTGACCCAGACCGACTTCGTGCTGCAGTTCGGCCTGATGGTCCGAAAGATCCAGGGTCTCGACGACGCCCTGGCCCTCACGGTGGCGCAGAAGTTCACCGACCTCTTCGCCGAGGGCTTCATGCAGGACGTCGCGATCTGGCGGTCGAAGTCGCCGATCCAGAACCCGCTGCTCTGCGAGGAGGACGGGCCCGTCTACCAGCTGCGCCGGTGGTACGACCAGTTCTACGTCGACGTCGCCGACATCGCTCCCGAGATGACCGAGCGGTTCGAGTACGAGGTCGACACCACCCACGCGCTGGGGAACTGGGAGCGCGAGGTCGCCGAGAACCTCGAGCTCAGGGGCGCGGCGCCGGTCACCGAGCCGGCCACCTGACGGCGGTGTCGAAGGTCCCGGAGGACGGATCGACCGGCCCTGTGCGGCCCGGCCCCGCGGCGCGAGGCTGGGGTGGGAACGAGCGGAGGTGTCCTCGATGAGCACGATCACCGGTCACGACGACCACATCGGCGCCACGACGGCCGAGGGGCGCGCGTCCATGCGCGTGGAGCACCGGGGCGGCGACCGGTTCGAGATCGCGGTGCGCGGGCACCACGTGCTCGTCGACCAGCCGGTCGAGGCGCACGGTGAGGACCTCGCCCCGACCCCGACCGAGCTCTTCGTCGTCTCGCTGGCGTCCTGCGTCGCCTTCTACGCCCGTCGCTACCTGCGCCGCCACGACCTGCCCGAGGACGGCCTCGCCGTGGACGTCTCCTGGTCGATGGGGTCGAGCCCGGCCCGGGTCGACGCGATCGACCTGGAGATCCTGCTGCCGGAGGGCTTCCCGGAGTCGCGGCGGGACGCGCTGCTGGCAGTCGCCAGCCACTGCACGGTGCACAACTCGATCACGACCCCGCCCGCGATCGGCGTGCGCCTGGGCGGGTCCGAGGGCTGACGCCCGCGGCTCGGCGCGGCGCCAGGGCTCAGGCGACCTTGAGGAGGTCCCGGAGGAAGCGGGCACCGGCGCCGCCCTCGGCGAGAGCGAGCGCGACGGCGCCGGGGACGTCGAGGTCGGTGAGCAGTCGGGTGAGCACCGGCTCGACCGCGTCGGCGCCGGTGTCGCCGACGGCTGCAGTGAGCCGGTCGAGGACAGCGGCACCGTGCTCGAACTCCGCATCGGTGCACTCCCAGGGGGCGTCCCAGCGGCGGTTCAGCAGGGTGAACCTGATCTGCCGGCCCGTGTAGCGCTCCAGGAGGTCGCTGACCAGGACGAGGTTCCCGGTCGACTTGGCCATCTTCTCCCCGTCGAGGCGGACCTCGCCGACGTGCACCACGGCCCGGGCGAACGGCGTGACCCGGCTGGCCGCCTCGACCATCGCCGCCTGGTAGGCGTGGTGGGGGAAGGCAAGGTCGCTCCCGCCGAGCAGCACGTCGACGGAGTGCCCGAGCGCGGCCACCGCCATCGCGGAGCACTCGGCGTGCCACCCGGGGCGGCCCCAGCCCCAGGGGCTCGGCCAGGCCGGGTCGTCCTCCGGCGACGGACGCCAGACCGGCACGTCGAACACCGACTCCCTGCCGGGCACGTCGTGCTGGTCGCCGTACGCCCGGGAGGCGGCGAGCGCGGTGTCCTCGTCGAGCCCGGCTCGACCGGGGACCGCGTCTCCCCGGAAGTAGACGAAGCCGTCCCGCTCGTACGCCGCACCGGCGTCGAGCAGCGCCGCCGCGAGCCTGGTCACCGCCGGGACGTGCGTGCGGGCGTGCGGGCTCATCGTCGGCGGCGCGACCGACAGCGCGGTCATGTCGCGGTTGAAGAGGAACTCCTGGGTGGCCGCCAGCTCGTCGAAGTGCCGGCCGCGCGTGCGGGCGGCGGCGGTGAGGACGTCGTCGACGTCGGTCACGTTGCGGGCGACGACGGCGTGCGACCCGGTGGCGTGCACGAGCGAGGCGATCAGGTCGGCCCAGACGAAGGTCGCCGCGTGGCCGACGTGGGTCACGTCGTACGGGGTGATCCCGCAGCAGTACATCCGCAGTGGGCCGGCCGTCAGCAGGTCCACCCCGGCGATCCGGACGGGTCGCGCCCGGTGCTCGTGCAGGAGGTACCGGCCACCCTCCTGGGCGTGCGTGGGCGCTGTGGTGGCGGCTGCGGTGGCGGACTGGAGCGGATCGACGGCGGGTGTGGACATGCCCCGATCATGCCCCCTGCGCGCGGCTCACGGCAGCGAACTCACGGGACCGAAGGACCCGGGTTCGCCGGGCCCTTCGTCAGGTGAGGTAAGGCTGTCCGACCGAGGACACGCAGACCCGTCCGGACGTCGAATGGGAGCTGCGGACAGTCCGCGATCGGTCCAGGCAGGTGATGGCGATGACCCCGACACAGCAGGCGGGCAGCACGACCCGGTACCCCGTGGTGCCGCACGTGGACCGCAGCCCGGCGGCCTGCGGTTGCGGCCAGGACCTCGACCTGTGCGCTGGCCGGCACTGTCCCCGGTGCGGCACCCAGCTCGGCGCGTTCCGGCCCGAGCCGGCGGGCTTCTGGAAGGCGGCCTGACGATGTGCCCGCAGGTCCCACGTCGTCGGGACGTCTGTCCGTACGCCGCCCGCCGCCGCTGGCGCGCGGCCGGGCACCGGTGCCGCTGGTCACCGAGGAGTCACCGTGTCCGCGCCTGAGCCGGTCAGGAGCCGGGTGCGGCTGACGGACGCGGCGCTCCGGCTCGTCGCCGACCGGTCCGATCTTCCCGCCGGCTCCGTGCTCCGCTGCTTCTCCCGCGCCGTCGTGGTCACCCGGCGACGCGGCGTACCGCACGACGTGGTGCCCGAGCGTGCCTTCGCGCTCGCGCACCAGCTGCTCGCCGCGCGGGCCGATCCCGGCGCCGCACCCCGCGCGCCCTCGTCGAGGTCCTCGGCGCCGCCCGCTGCTGAACCTGACCGGGATTCAGGCCCGGCGGCGGCGGAAGGCGACGACCAGGAGCACGCTGCCCAGGACCAGGCCCACGCCCGCGGTGACGAGCAGGGTCGGCACCAGCCAGTCGAGGGCGGGGACGGTCGCTCCGACGGCGACGTCGCCGACCACCTGAGGACTGCCGTCGGCGTTCATCATGACCAGCGTCCAGTCGCCGTTCTCGAGCGGCCAGACCAGCTGCTGGTCGCCGGTGCCGCTCGTCTGGGCCACCCAGATGTCGCGCTCGGCCGGCGGCACGGCGGGGGCGCCGCCGCCGCTGGTCTCGTAGACCGGGTGATCGGTGAAGTCGGTGAGGGTCGCGTGCTGCACCCCGCCGAGGTAGGCCTCGACGTCGGCGGTCGACGCGATCCCGAGGAACACCGGGGTCTCGGCGCCGGTGCGGACGGTGACCTTGACGTCGCCCAGTAGTCGTTCAGGCACGAACGCGGGTGCAGTGCCGCTGTCCAGCGTCAGGTTCTCCGACGTGATCGCATGGGTCAGCGTGGACAGCTCGGTGCGGCCGCTCATCAGGAACCCGTCGTCGTCACGCTGGGTCTGGTCGACGAGGGCGAGGGCACCGCCACCGAGGCCGACGCCGAGCCCGGCCAGCAGCAGGACGCTGCCGGCGATCAGCGCCACGATCCGCCCGGCACCCCAGTGGTGGGGCGTGACTGGCGCGACCGGCGCACGGGTACCGACGGCCGGTGAGGTGCTGACACGCGCCACGGGGGCCGGCCCAGCCGGGTCCGCGGGCCACGTCGTGGCCGTCGCAGGGCCGGCCGTTGGCCCTGCCGCGGGGCCGGACGGGGGCATACCCGTGGCGGCGTGCAGCGTCGAGGGGTCGTCGCCTCCCTGGTCGAGGCGGAACGGCGGGTAGACGTCGGTCATCAGCGCGGCGTACGCCGCCACGCGCAGCACCCACCGGTTCAGCCCGAGCACCAGGTCGAAGATCGAGCGCGGGTAGCGCCCGCTGAAGAGCAGCACCACGGCCGCGACCAGGACCAGCAGGCCGATCAGGCCGGCCCCGCCGGCGGGCCAGGTGTCCTCGGACCGGGCCGCGTCGCTGCTGGCCCAGCCGGCGCCGCCGACGAAGAGCCCGACCACGAGGTAGTGCGGGATCGCCAGCAGCCACGACTTCACGAGGACGAGGCCGCGGGAGAGGTGCTCGGGGTAGTCGATCTCGAGGTGGGCCGGGTAGTCGGGCCGCTCGTCGAGAGAGAACGGCGGGTACCGGTCGGTCCCGAGCGCGCCGTACGCGTAGTAGGCGACCCGCCACGTCCAGCGCAGCACCCCGACGTTGAAGTCGAAGATGCTTCGCGGGTAGCGCCCGGTGAAAAGGATGGCGAAGAAGGCCACCACGCTCAGGACCACGAACGCGACCCACAGGAACGCCAGGACGACGTAGTGGGGGATCGCCAGCAGCCACTTGAACAACCACTGCCAGCGGCTCAGGTTCGAGTCGACGTGTGCTTCGACGTGGACGGGGTAGAACGACGCACTCATGGGTCTCGCCTCCGGTCTCTCCTCCCACTCTGGTCCGGGGCGGGCGACGCCGTCAGGGTCCAAAGCCGTCGGATCAGGGACCACTGGTCTCCCGGGCGTGTTCCGCGGGGGATCACGGCACGGGCCGACGGTCGCGGCCAAACCGGGCCCTTCGGCACTTCCCCGGCCCACGCCGATCGTCGAGGCTCTGAGTAGGGATCGTGCCGGACGGAGGTTGGAGCCGTGAGCGACTACCAGAGGAACGAGAGCGCCGCTGCCGCCAGGGAGGCTGCCGAGGCCGCGGGTCACCCGCACGCACGCGGGTCGCGCGCCGGCGACATCGAGGCCGGGCTGATGCGGTACCTGGCCGCCGAGCAGTACCACGAGAAGGTCGAGGAGACGCGCGAGAGCGCGGCCGAGGAGAAGACCGGCGCCCCGAAGCCGGGCACGCCACGGTGATGCGTGCCTGGGCGGTCTCCGGCCGCCCCGGCGTGCGCGCCCGACTCGAGCCGGTCGAACGCGCGATCCCGACCTGCGCCGACGACGAGGTCCTGGTGAAGGTCGAGGTGTGCGGCGTCTGCCGCACCGACCTGCACCTCGCCGACGGCGACCTGACCGCCCGGAGGACGGGCACGGTCCCCGGGCACGAGGTCGTGGGGGAGGTCGTCGGGCTCGGGGCTGCGACGACACGCTTCGCGCCCGGGGACCGGATCGGGATCGCCTGGCTCCGGCGCACCTGCGGCCGCTGCCGTGAGTGCCGGACCGGCCGGGAGAACCTGTGCCGCCGGTCCGAGTACACCGGGTGGGACGCCGACGGCGGCTTCGCCGAGTACGCCGTCGTGCCGGAAGCCTTCGGATACCGCCTGCCCGAGGGGTTCACGAGCACGGCTGCGGCGCCGCTGCTGTGCTCCGGGATCATCGGCTACCGCGCCCTGCGGCGGTGCGCGCTGCCCCCGGGCGGCCGGCTCGGGCTCTACGGGTTCGGGGCCAGCGCCCACCTCACTGCACAGCTGGCGATCGCGCAGGGGGCGCAGGTCCACGTGCTCACCCGCGGTGAGGACGCGAGACGGCTCGCTCTCGAGCTCGGGGCCGCGTCCGCGGGCGATGCGTACGACGCCCCGCCGGTGCCCCTGGACTCGGCGATCCTGTTCGCCCCGGTCGGCGACCTGGTCCTGCCCGCCCTCGAGGCGCTCGACCAGGGCGGGACGCTGGCCGTCGCGGGCATCCACCTGAGCGACGTACCGGTGCTGGACTACCAGCGACACCTGTTCCGGGAGCGGACCCTGACCAGCGTCACCGCGAACACCCGGCGCGACGGTGAGGAGCTGCTCGCGCTGGCCGCCGCGCTCGGCCTCCGCCCGCGGACGACGGTCTACGCCTTCGACGAGGCCGACCGGGCCCTCGAGGACCTCGCCCGGGGCGACCTGGTCGGGGCCGCGGTGCTCCAGGTCGGCTGACCGCGTCCGACCGGTCGGACGCCGTTCGGTCCGGGCCACGGGTCGATCGGCCCTAGGTCCGGTGGTCGCCGGCCGGTTGAATCGTGGTGGCGGCGCGGGACGCGTCGCGGATCGAGCCCCGGAGGTGGATGTGACCCAGGCGGATCACGCTCCTGCGGCCGACGTCCCGATCGGTCTCTCCTCGGCCGAGGCACAGCGGCTCCTGGACGTGCACGGCGAGAACCGCCCGCCGTCGCCGCGTCCGCGACGGCTCTACACGCGCGTCCTGTCCCAGGTCCGCGACCCGATGATCCTCCTGCTGCTCGCCGCGGGGACCCTGACCGCCGTGCTCCACGACGTCCCCGACGCCACCATCATCGCGGCGGTCGTCTTCTTCAACACGCTCATCGGCGTCGTCCAGGAGGTCCGCGCCGACCGGGCCATCGCGGCGCTGACCGAGCTGACCGCGCCGACCAGCCGCGTCCACCGCGACGGCGAGCTCGTCGAGATCTCCAGCGAGCACGTCGTGCCCGGCGACCGGGTCGCCCTCGCGGCCGGGGACATCGTGCCGGCCGACGGCGTCCTCGTCGGCGCGCGACAGCTGCAGGTCGACCAGTCCGCGATGACCGGGGAGTCGGTGCCGGTGCACCTCGCCGAGGGTGAGGAGACCACCGGCGGCACCCTCGTCGTCGGCGGGCGGGGCGACGTCCTCGTCACCCGGACCGGCGCGGACAGCGGGCTCGGCCGGCTCGCGGTCATGATCGCCGCGGCCCCCACGCGGGCCACCCCGCTGCAGCGCCGTCTCACCGAGCTCAGCCGGGTCCTCGTCCTGGTGATCGGGACCCTGACCGGGGTGGTGGTCGCGATCGGGCTGGTGGAGGGCCGCTCGGTCACCGACATGGCGATCGTGGGGGTCAGCCTCGCGGTGGCCGCGGTGCCGGAGTCGCTCCCGGCGGTGGTGGCCGTCGCGCTGGCGCTCGGAGCGCACCGGATGGCGCTCAGGAACGCGGTCGTCCGACGGCTGCCGGCCGTGGAGACCCTCGGGTCGGTCACCGTGATCGCGACCGACAAGACCGGGACGATCACCGAGGGGCGGATGGTAGCCGAACGGCTCTGGACGCCGCGGGATGCCTACACGGTCGAGGGGCGGGGGTACGACCCCGAGGGCGCCATCGTGCCCGCCGGGGGCCCGGCGGGACGTGAGGCCGGGGGCGACGTACGCCGTCTCCTGCGCGACGTGCTTCTCTGCAACGACGCGCGACTCCTCCACGACGACGCGGGCTGGGCGGTCGTGGGCGACCCGCTGGAGGGCGCGCTGATCACGCTCGCGCGCAAGGGCGACCAGGAGGCGCTCGAGGCCGACCACGGGTGGATGCGGGTCGCGGAGGTTCCGTTCGACCACCTCGCCCGCCGGATGACCACGACGCACCGTGACCTCGACGGGCACTGGCTGACCGTGTGCAAGGGCGCACCCGAGGCGGTCCTCGCCCTGCTCGAACCCTCGGACGCGGTCCGCCGGGCCGCGTCGGCGGCGGACGACCTCGCCCGTGAGGGCTACCGGGTGATCGCGGTCGCCGACCGGTCCTCGTCGGGCTCCGAGCCGGTGGCCGACCACGACCTGGAGCTGGTCGGGCTGGTCGGCATCGACGACCCGCCGCGCGCCCACGCCCCGGCCGTGGTGGCCGCCTGCCGCCGGGCCGGGATCCGGTTGCTGCTGGTCACCGGCGACCACCCGGCGACCGCCCGGGCGATCGCCGAGCGGGTCGGCATCCTGGCTCCCGGCCCGGACGGCGAGGCCGAGGCCGAGTCGGTGTTCGCCCGGGTGCGGCCCGAGGACAAGGTCGCCATCGTCGAGACCCTCCAGGCCGACGGCGAGGTCGTGGCGATGATCGGCGACGGGGTCAACGACGCCCCGGCGCTGCGACGCGCGGACATCGGGGTCGCGGCCGGCCTCGGCGGCACCGAGGTCGCGCGCCAGGCCGCCGACCTGGTGCTGATGGACGACGACCTCTCCACGGTGGTCTCGGCGGTCGAGGAGGGCCGCCGGATCTTCGCGAACATCCGCTCGTTCCTCCTGTACGCCGTGTCCGGCGGCCTCGCGGAGGTCGGCGTGATGCTCCTCGGCCCGGCCGTCGGCATCGAGCAGCCACTGCTGCCGGCGCAGATCCTCTGGATCAACCTGCTCACCCACGGGCTCACCGGTGTCGCGTTCGGCAGCGAGCCGGCCGACCCGGCCGAGATGGCCCGCCCGCCACGGCCGCCGGCCCAGTCGGTCTTCACGCCGCGCTTCACCGCCAACCTCGCGCTCGCGGTGGTGGCGCTGACGCTCACGGCCCTGGCCGTCGGGGTGAGCACCACCGGCCCCGCCGACCAGCGCACGTCGATCTTCCTCACCCTCGGGCTCGGCCAGCTCGGCGTCGCCTGGGCGATCCGGGCCCGTGCGCGCGGCACCCGTCGCCGGGCCGGACTCGGGTTGGCGGTGGCCGCCGCGGCGGTGCTGCTCGTCGCCGGGATGGTGCTCGAGCCGCTGCAGGACCTCCTGCGGACCCGCACCCTGGGCGCGACCGAGCTGGTGGTCGCGGTCGTCGCGGCCGTGGTGCCGGGGCTCCTCGTCGGGCTCCGGGTCCGCAGCGAACGCCGGGCCGCCCTCGCCGCGGACCGGGCTGCCGACCCGAGGTAGCCGGTCGGTCAGACGCGGGTCGGCCAGGCGCCGGACGTGGAGGCCCGCGACCGGTGCCGCGCTCGGGTCTTCAGTCCCTTGGCGGCCCCGTCGACGAGCAGGACGGCCGCGCCGGCGCCGGCGGCCAGGGCCCATCCGGTCGCCGACGGCCAGCCCCCGCCGAGCAGCGCGCGCACCGGCGGTGCGCCCACGAACACGAGCAGGAGGACGACCTCGGCGGCGACGGCGTACAGGACCAGCCGGTTGCCGGTGAGCCGCAGCCGCCACGCCGGCCGGCTGTTGCTCCGGCAGGCGAAGGCGTTGGCCATCTGGCCGACGGAGATCGCCGCGAACGCCGTCCCCGATGCCAGTGCGAGCAGGTGGTCCGACGGCTCCGCACCCCAGGTCCAGCCGCCGGAACGCAGCACGATCGTGAACGCGGCCATCGAGACGATCGCCTCGGTGGCACCGAGGACCGCGAAGGCCCTGAGCAGGAGGGCCCGGTCGACGACCGCCTGCGCCCGCCGACCGAGCATGACCCGCGGGTTCGCGGGCTCGGCTCCGAGGGCGAGGGCCGGAAGCATGTCGGTGCCGATGTCGAGAGCCAGCACCTGGAGCACGCCGATCGCGAGCGGGAACTGGCCCCCGCTCGCTGCCCACAGCGCGAACGGCGTCAGCTCGGCGATGTTGTCGGTGAGGTGGTAGGTCAGGAACCGGCGCACGTTCTGGAAGGTGGCCCGGCCCAGCTCGACCGCCGCGACGATGGTGCCGAAGTGGTCGTCGAGGAGGACGAGGTCGGCCGCCTCGCGGGCCACGTCGCTGCCGCTGGCACCCATCGCGACGCCGACGTCCGCCTCCCGCAGCGCCGGGGCGTCGTTGACCCCGTCCCCGGTCATCGCGACCACGTGGCCGCGTTCGCGCAGCACGCGGGCGATCCGGAACTTGTCGGCCGGGGTGACCCGAGCGACCACGACGCCCTCGCTGCGGTCGAGGAGCGCGGCCAGCTCGGCGTCGTCGACCGGCAGGTCGGCGCCTTCCGTGACGATGCCGCCGTCGCGGAGCAGACCGACCTCGCGACCGATCGCCTCGGCGGTGCGGGGGTGGTCGCCGGTCACCATCGCCACTCGGATGTCGGCGCGGCGACACGCCTCGAGCGCCTCGGTGACGTCGTCGCGCGGCGGGTCCTCGAGGGCGACCAGGCCGAGATAGGTCAGGTCGGTCTCCCAGTCACCGGACGCTCCCGGCGGCCACGCCCGGGTGGCCACGGCCAGCACGCGCCGGCCGGCGTCGACCATCGCGTCCAGCTCGGTGAGCGCGGAGGCCGGTGGCGAGACGCAGCGCTCCAGGACCCGCTCGGGCGCACCGATCACGAAGACCTCGGCCCCGTCGCGGCTCGAGCTCATCAGCCGCTCCGCGGTGTAGGGCCGCCGGCGTACGTCCCAGCCGTGCCGGTCGTCCAGCCCAGCCCTGAGCGCGAGGCAGTGCAGGGCCGCCTCCATCGGGTCCCCCTCCGCGACCCAGGTGTCCCGCTGCACGACCCGGCCGGTCACGCAGGCGAGGGCGGCGCGGGCGATCACCCGGGTCGCGGCGACCGCGTCGTCGGACCCGGAGAGGGTGCCGACCGGCTCGTAGCCGGTCCCGGTGACCTGAACCGTGCCGGACGACGTCGACACCTCCCGCACCGCCATCCGGTTCTGCGTGAGCGTGCCGGTCTTGTCGGTGCAGATGAAGGTGGTGGCGCCGAGCGTCTCGACGGCGTCGAGCCTCCGGACGAGGGCGTTCCGCGCGGCCATCTGCTGGGCGCCGCGGGCCAGCGAGAGGGTGACCGTGGGCAGCAGGCCCTCGGGCACGAGCGCGACCGAGACACCGACGCCGAAGAGGAATGCGTCGGTCGCGGACAGCCCGAGCAGGAGCGCCCCGACACCGAGCAGCACCCCGGTCGCGGCGGCGATCACGGCGATCACCCGGACCACCCGGCCCAGCTGCACGGACAGCGGACTCGGCGGCCGTGTCGCGGACGCCGCGAGCGCCGAGATCCCGGCGAGGGTCGTGTGCGTCCCGACGGCGAGCACGGTCGCCTCGCCCTCGCCCTGGACGACGAAGGTGCCGGCGAGCAGCTTCTCGGCCGGTCCGCGCGGCACGCTGCCGCTCTCCCCGGTCACCATCGACTCGTCGAGCCCGAGCTCGTGGGCGTCGTCCAGGACCAGGTCGGCGGCGACCCGGTCGCCGGCCGAGAGCAGCACCACGTCCCCGACCACGAGGTCGGCCGCGTCGACGACGGCCGGGCGGCCGTCGCGCAGGACCCGGCTGGCGGTCGGCAGGAGGCGGCGCAGCCGATCGGCAGAGCGGTCCGCCCGGTACTCCTGCCAGAACGCGAAGCCGGCGTTGAGGACGACGATGACCGCGATCGCGACCGCGAGCGCCGGCATGCCGGCCAGCAGCGCCAGCACCACCGCGACCCAGAGCAGCAGCGCGAGGAGATGGGTCAGCTGGCGCCCGAACTCACGCAGCAGGTTGCGACGTACCGCCTCGGGGATCACGTTGGGCCCGTCGCGGGCGAGCCGGTCGCGCGCTTCGGTCGAGGTCAGGCCACGGGCCACGGCGGTCGTGCTCGTGGTCACCGGGTCCATCCGATACTTCCTCGTCGACGAGAGGTGCGGCTCTCGTTCCAGCCTGACCGCGCGCACCACCGCCCTGAAGGGGAGAAGGTCCCCACTCGACGGAGGACCTCTGACTCTGCTCGGCCACGGGCTTCGGAGAGACGGTGGGAGTACCCCACCTGGCCGGGACCTGCCCGGCCGGTCCTCGCACAGAAAGGCAGCCCGATGACCACCCTGGTACGCCCTTCGGAGAGCCCCATCTCCGAGTTCTTCCAGTGGCTGGACCTCAACCGGCCCTCCACCCTGTCGGACCTGATGCACTACATCCCGGTGGAGAGCTTCACCAGGGACGGCGCGTACGTCGTCCGCGCCGACCTGCCCGGCATCGACCCTGAGAAGGACATCGAGGTCAAGGTCGACGGTGACGTCCTCACCATCCACGGCGAGCGCCGCGAGGAGCAGCACGACCACGGACACAGCGAGGTCCGCTACGGCTCCTTCACCCGCAGCGTGCGCCTGCCCAGGGGCGCCAGCGCGAGCGACGTCGTGGCGCGCTACGACGCCGGCGTGCTCGAGGTGACCGTGCCCATGAAGGAAGCTCCGGCCGAGCCGATCACGGTGGCCGTGCAGCGAGCGGAAGGCGCGACGTCATGAGCCCCGACACTCCCGTGACCAAGTCCTGGACCGTGCAGATCGACATCGGCGAGCACGAGGGCACCACGCGCGCGACGGCACACCTGCGCACCGGCGACCAGACCTCGCTGACCGGGACCGGGTCGGCCCGGCTGAACCCAGCGGACCCGAACGTCCCCGAGATCGGTGACGAGCTCGCGGCCGCCCGGGCGCTGTCCCACCTGGCCCACGTGCTTCTCGAGGCGGCGGCCGACGACATCTCCGGCGTGCTGCACAAGCCGGTCGACC
>Ga0255338_1002446_pt1 | contig 27088 bp, 25 predicted proteins | sample MeOH1_35cm_T4_19_FD_203715 | JGI IMG/M metagenome (GOLD analysis project Ga0255338, IMG submission 203715) | Sandy soil microbial communities from University of British Columbia, Vancouver, Canada - MeOH1_35cm_T4_195 | ecosystem: Engineered > Artificial ecosystem > Sand microcosm > Unclassified ...
GTCTTCCACGACATGCGCAAGGGCATCGCCGGCTGCGACGTGGTGATGATGCTGCGCCTGCAGCTGGAGCGGATGGACGGGGTCATGGCGCCGTCCCAGCGCGAGTACTTCCGCTTCTTCGGCCTGGACCGCGAGAAGCTGGCCCTGGCCTCGCCGGGCGTGCGGGTGATGCATCCGGGCCCGATGAACCGCGGCGTGGAGATCGATTCCGAGGTGGCGGACGACCTGAACGTCAGCCTGATCCAGGACCAGGTGGAGATGGGCGTGGCCGCGCGCATGGCCGTGCTGACCTCCCTGGCGGCCCGCCTGGAGAACGACCGATGACCCTCCTTCGCCAAGGCTTCGGAGGGCTGACGGCCCGATCCTTCGAAGCTCCTGAAGGGAGCGTAGTAGGATGAGCCGCCCGGTCGCCTTCACCAACGCCCGCATCATCGATCCGGCCAGCGGCTACGACGGCCCCGGCGCGGTGGTCGTCACGGAAGGCGTTATCGCCGACGTGGCAAAGGGCTCCGGCCTGGGCGCCCTGTCTTCCGACGTGGAGGTCATCGACGCCGGCGGCGCGCTGCTGATCCCCGGCCTGATCGACATCCGGGTGAAGACCGGCGAGCCGGGTTCGGAACCCAAGGAGACCCTGAAGTCCGCCGCCCTGGCCGCCGCGGCCGGCGGGGTCACCACCATCGTGGTCCAGCCGGACACCCATCCGGTGATGGACGAGCCGTCGGTCGTGGACTTCATCCTGCGCCGGGCCCGCGACATCGAGCTGGTCAATGTCTACCCCGCGGGCGCCGCCACGAAGGGCTGCGAGGGTCAGCGGATGGCCGAGATCGGCCTGATGCACGAGGCCGGCTGCCTCTATGTGACCGACGCCGACCGGCCGATCGTGGATTCCAAGGTGCTGCGCCGGGTGCTGAGCTACGCCAAGGCGTTCGGGGTGCCGGTGGCGCACCGCCCGTCCGACCCCTGGCTGTCGGCGGGCGCGGCGGCCAGCGAGGGCGAGTTCGCCGCGCGAATGGGCCTGCCCGCCGTCCCGGCCATCGCCGAGAAGATCATGCTGGAGCGCGACCTGGCGCTGGTGGAGCTGACCGGCGCGCAGCTCATCGTCGACCAGGTGACCACGGCGGGCGCCCTGGAGAGCCTGCGGCGCGGCCGTGACCGCGGCCTGCCGGTCACGGCCACGACCTCGATCAACCACCTGTCGTTCAACGAGATCGACATCGGCGACTACCGCACCTTCTGCAAGCTGGACCCGCCGCTCAGGTCCGAGGACGACCGCCAGGCGGTGATCGAGGCGGTGGCCTCGGGGTTGATCCAGGTGATCGTGTCGGCGCACGCCCCGGCCCCCGCCGAGGACAAGCGCCTGCCCTACGACGAGGCGGCGCCCGGCGCGGTGGGTCTGCAGACCCTGCTGGCCGCCCTGCTCGCCTTCCACCACGAGGGCCAGATTCCGCTGATGGACCTGATCCGCGCGGTGACCTCAGCGCCCGCCGACCTGCTGGGCCTGCCGGCCGGGCGAATCGCCAAGGGCGCCCCGGCCGACCTGGTGCTGTGCGATCTGAACGCGCCGGTGGTCATCGACGCCGACAAGCTGATCTCGAAGTCCAAGAACTCGCCCTTCGACGGCCGCAGGCTGCAGGGCAAGGTGATGCGGACGATCGTGGACGGTCGGACGGTCTACGCCGCCTAGCTCCCCGTTGGGACGACGCTGGCCCTCTCCACCATCAGCACCACGACCCCGCGCTGAAGCAGGTGTTCGCCGCGGAGGTTTGAGCGTCCCTAGGCGGCCATGGCCAGGACTTCGAGCGGCAGCAGCGAGGGAATGTTGAGGAGGCTGAGGATCCGGCCCTCGAGCGGGATCACCGCGTCCACGAAGATCTCGCCGTCGCCGGAATCGAAGCGCGGCGGCGGCTGCAGCTGTTCGGCCGGCAGGATCATGGTCTCCTGCACCGCGTCCACGAGCAGGCCGGCGGGGCGGTCTTCGTACTGCACGACCACGATCACGTGCCGACCCGAGACTTCGGTGGCGCCCAGGCCAAGCCGTGCGCTGAGGTCCAGCACCGGCATGACCGTGCCGCGAAGATTGATCACCCCCAGCACGAAGTCGGGGGCCTGCGGCAGTGGCGTGGAGGCGGTGTAGCCGCGGATCTCGCGCACGGCGCGGATGTCGATGCAGAAGGCGTTGCAGCCAACTTCCAAAACGATCAGTTCGACGGTTCCGCCCCCAGCGCTCGCGTCGTACATCAGGCTCGCTCCAGTCGATCGTTCGAAGCACGAATAGCATTGCGCGATTAACTGACGCTGAATTCTCGCGTTCGAGAGGTCAGTTTCTTCCGAATACGACTGTCGAACCCCATTTGCGACACGACTGCTCCGCGACAAGCATCATAGTTAATATCGAACTTACCAATACTTCTGGACCAAAGACTTAGCCGACCCGCACGAGCTGGGTCCGCGCCCGAAAGTTCTTTCTTTGTTCTTGCCAAGCTTCGTTCGCTGGCGTACCCGGCGTCGAGCGCGTGAAGGTCCGGCGACCGGTCGGCGCTGACGAAGCCCGCGCGCCGCGCTAGGACTGGCGCCAGAGAGGGAGCGTTCATGGCCGAGATTCTGAGTCCGATGATGATCGGCGGGGCGCTGGCGGGCGGCTATCTGCTGGGCTCGATCCCGTTCGGGGTGATCGCCACGCGGCTGGGCGGCGCGGGCGACGTGCGCTCGATCGGCTCCGGCAACATCGGGGCGACCAATGTGCTGCGCACGGGCCGCAAGGACCTGGCGCTGGTCACCCTGCTGGGCGACGGCGGCAAGGGCGCGGTGGCGGTGCTGCTCGCCTGGCTGGCCACGCGGCATGGGACGGCGGAGCAGCAGGCGGTGCTGACCTCGTTGGCCGGCGGCGCGGCCTTCCTGGGCCACCTGTTCCCCGTCTGGCTGGGCTTCAAGGGCGGCAAGGGCGTGGCCACGTTCTTCGGCACCCTGCTGGCGGCGGCGTGGCCGGTGGGCCTGGCGGCGGGCGCCACCTGGCTGATCGTGGCCTTCCTGTCGCGGATCTCCTCGCTCGCGGCGCTGGTCGCGGTCGCGGCGGCGCCCCTGTTCGCCCTGTTGCTGGGCCGGCCGAGCGCCATCGCCCTGCTGGCGCTGTTCATGGCGCTGCTGATCCTGGTCCGGCACTCCGAGAACATCCGCCGCCTGGTCAAGGGCCAGGAACCCCGGATCGGCGCCAAGACGTCGGAGATGGCGGGCCACAATGGCGGGCCGCCACTGCCCCCCGAACTCTACAAGGACAAGAGGACTCCGAAGGGGTGATCCCTCAGCTCTCGGACGCCCGGCGACGGGACTGGCTCAGGCTGGCCCGCACCGAAAACGTGGGCGCCGTCACCTTCGACCAGCTGATCGGCCGCTTCGGCGAAGCGTCCCTGGCGCTCGCCGCCCTGCCCGACCTGGCCCGGCGCGGCGGACGGATGGGCGGGATCAAGATCGCCACCGAGACCCAGGCCGACAAGGAACTGGCCGACGGCGCGGCCCTGGGCGCGCGGCTGATCTGTTCGTGCGAACCGGATTTCCCCCAGGCGCTGGCCGCCCTGGACCCGCCGCCGCCGCTGATCTGGACCCGGGGCGACGCCAAACTGCTGGACCGCCGCACCGTGGCGATCGTCGGCGCGCGGGTGGCCTCGGCGGCCGGCCAGCGGTTCGCCCGCGGCCTGGCCGCCGAGCTGGGGCAGTCGGGCCATGTGATCGTCTCGGGCCTGGCGCGCGGCATCGACGCCGCCGCGCACGAAGGCTCGCTGCCCACGGGCACGGTGGCCGTCCTCGGCGGCGGGGTCGACGACATCTATCCGCCGGAGCATCGCGACCTCTACGCCCGGATCGTCGAGCACGGCTGCGTGGTCTCGGAAAACGAGCCTGGCCGCACGGCCGTCGCCCGCGATTTCCCCCGCCGCAACCGGATCATCGCCGGCCTGTCCCGCGCCGTGGTGGTGGTCGAGGCCGAGTTCCGCTCCGGCTCGCTGATCACCGCGCGCCTGGCCAACGAGCAGGGCCGCGAGGTGCTGGCCGTGCCGGGCTCGCCGCTGGACCCGCGCGCCAAGGGGACCAACGACCTGATCCGCCAGGGCGCGGCCATCTGCGAGGGGCCGGAGGATGTGCTGCGCGCCCTGGAGGGCCTCGGCGGCTTCCGGGAGCCTGAGCGGACCGCGTTCCAGCCGGCTCCGGCCGAGCCCGATGACGCCTTGCGCGAACGCCTGGCCGACCTGCTGTCGCCGACGCCCGTCTCCAGGGACGAACTCGTCCGCGCCGCCCAGGCCCCCGCCCCCGCCGTTTTCGCCGCCCTGATGGAGCTGGCGGTGGCCGGACGCGCCGATTTGCTGCCCGGCGGCATGGTCACAGGGGTATGAGGCGTGAAGGCGCGCAAAAAACATCTCACATGGCGCCAGATGGTTGGGGCCCTCATCGGAGCCGGCTTCGGGCTCGGCGCTTTCGTTGGCTTCGCGGGCTGGACCTGGTTCAACGTGGTGATTGCGGTGGGACTTCTGGCGGCTCTTGGCCTCGCCGCCCATGACAAATGGCGGGACGAGAAGAATTAAGCCCCTTAAGGGGCTGGCTGGACTGTGCGCACGCGGCCCGTTGACACGCCGCAAGGACCACCCCCACGTTCCGCGCTCTTTTTTGGATAGATGCACCCTAGATGAAGCTCGTCATCGTCGAGAGCCCCGCCAAGGCCAAGACCATCAACAAGTACCTTGGCTCCGACTTCAAGGTGCTCGCCTCGTACGGCCACGTCCGCGACCTCCCCGCGAAGGACGGCTCGGTGCGCCCCGACGAGGACTTCGACATGTCGTGGGAAGTCGACGGCAAGGCGGCCAAGCGCTTGTCCGAGATCGCGGACGCCGCGAAGGGCGCCGATCACCTGATCCTGGCCACCGACCCCGACCGCGAGGGTGAGGCCATCTCCTGGCACGTGCTGGAGGTCCTCGCCAAGAAGCGTGGCCTGAAGGACATCCCGGTCCAGCGGGTGGTGTTCAACGCGATCACCAAGACCGCCGTCCTGGACGCGATGGCCAACCCGCGCGAGCTGGATATGGAGCTGGTCCGGGCCTACCTGGCCCGCCGCGCGCTGGACTATCTGGTGGGCTTCACCCTGTCGCCGGTGCTGTGGCGCAAGCTTCCGGGCGCCCGCTCGGCCGGCCGCGTGCAGTCGGTGGCCCTGCGCATCGTCGTGGACCGCGAGCTCGAGATCGAGCGGTTCAAGACCCAGGAATACTGGACGGTCGAGGCCGAGGTCAGCGCCAACAGCGACCCCTTCACCGCCCGCCTGGCGAAGCACCAGGGCAAGCGGCTCACCAAGTTCGACCTGGGCGATGAGGCCACGGCCTTCGCCGCCCGCGACGCGGTCAAGGCCGCGACGTTCAAGGTGGCCACCCTTGAGCGCAAACCCGGCCGCCGCTCGCCGCCCCCGCCCTTCACCACCTCCAGCCTGCAGCAGGAAGCCTCGCGCAAGCTGGGCTTCAACGCCCAGCGCACCATGCAGGCCGCCCAGAAGCTGTACGAAGGCATCGACATCGGCGGCGAGACCGTGGGCCTCATCACCTATATGCGGACCGACGGCGTGCAGACCGCCCCCGAGGCGCTGGACGAGGCCCGCCAGGTGATCGGCGGGCTCTACGGCAAGGAGTATGTGCCGGAGAAGGCGCGGATCTATTCAACCAAGGCCAAGAACGCCCAGGAGGCCCACGAAGCCATCCGGCCGACCAGCCTGGCCCGCAATCCCGGCAAGTTGCACCTCGAAGGCGACCTGGGCCGGCTCTACGAGCTGATCTGGAAGCGGATGATCGCCTCGCAGATGGAAAGCGCCCGCGTGGAGCGGACCACCATCGACCTGGAGAGCGCCGACGGCCAGACCGGCCTGCGGGCGTCGGGCGTGGTGGTCACCTTCGACGGCTATCTCGCCGTCTACGAGGAAGGCCGCGACGATCCGGACGACGAGGAAGGCGGCCGCCTGCCGCAGGTGGCCGAGGGCGCCCCCGCCCAGGTCCGCTCCGCCAAGGCCGACCAGCACTTCACCGAACCGCCGCCGCGCTATTCCGAAGCCAGCCTGGTCAAGAAGATGGAGGAGCTCGGCATCGGCCGGCCCTCGACCTACGCCTCGATCCTGACCGTGCTGCGCGACCGCGCCTATGTCCGGATGGAGAAGCAGCGCTTCGTGCCGGAGGACAAGGGCCGCCTGCTGATCGGTTTCCTGGAGGAGTACTTCCTCCGCTACGTGGAATACGACTTCACGGCGGGCCTGGAAGAACGTCTCGACCTGGTCTCGGCCGGCGACCTGGACTGGAAGGTGCTGCTCCGCGAGTTCTGGAACGACTTCAACGCCAAGATCGGCGAGACCGCCGAACTGCGGATGAGCGACGTGCTCACGGCGCTCGACAAGACCCTGGGCCCGCACCTGTTCCCGGACAAGCCGGACGGCAGCGACCCGCGCGCCTGCCCGGTCTGCAACACCGGCCGCATGGGCCTCAAGAGCAGCAAGTACGGCCCGTTCCTGGGGTGCTCGAACTATCCCGAGTGCCGCCACACCCGGCCGCTGACCGTGGCCGAAGAGGGCGAGGATGGCCCCACGGGCGACCGCGAGCTGGGCGTCGACCCGGTGACCGGCGAGACCGTCTTCCTGAAGACCGGACGCTTCGGCGTCTACGTCCAGTTGGGCGAAGGCGAGAAGCCCAAGCGCTCCAGCCTGCCCAAGGGCTGGTCGGCGCCGGACATGGACCTGGAGAAGGGCCTGCGCCTGCTGCGCCTGCCGCGCGAGGTGGGCAAGCACCCGGAGGACGGCAAGCCGATCCTGGCCGGCATCGGCCGCTTCGGGCCGTTCGTGCTGCACGAGGGCACCTACGCCAACCTGCCCAACGCCGACGAGGTGTTCGACGTGGGCGTGAACCGCGCCGTCGACCTGATCGCCACCAAGCGGGCGGGACGTCGCGGCGGGGCGGAAGCCGCGGCGCTGAAGGACCTGGGCGCCCACCCGGTGGACGGCCAGCCGATCCGCGTGCTCTCCGGCCGCTACGGCCCCTACATCAAGCACGGCTCCACCAACGCCAACGTGCCCCGCGGCGCCGACCCGCTGGAGGTGACGCTGGAACAGGCCGTGGCCCTGATCGCCGAGCGCGAGGCCAAGGGCGGCGGCAAGAAGGCCAAGAAGCCGGCCCGCGCGGCCAAGGCCAAGGTCGACGGCGAGGCCAAGACCACGGCCAAGAAGAAACCGGCCGCGAAGAAGAAGACCGCGGCTAAGAAGCCTGCGGCCAAGAAGGCTCCGGCCGCGGCCGCCATCAGCGACGACGAGACGCCGTTCTAGCCCTCATCCGTCATCCCGCGGATCAGCCTCCGGCTGACTGTGGGATGACGAGCTGGGAACAGGGCCGCTATTGTCGCGCCATGCCCACCGCGATCCTCAACGGCCTCCACTTCCACTACGAGCGCGCCGGCGCTGGCCCACGGCTGCTGTTCATCTCGGGCACCGGCGGCGACCTGCGAGTGACGCCCAACGTGTTCGCCTCGCCGCTGGCCAGGGCCTTCGATCTGCTGGCCTACGACCAGCGCGGGCTGGGGCGGACCGACAAGCCGGACGTTCCCTATTCGATGGCCGATTACGCCGACGACGCGGCCGCGCTGCTGGACCATGTCGGCTGGGACGAAGCCCTGGTGCTGGGCGTCTCGTTCGGCGGGATGGTGGTCCAGGAGCTGGTCCTGCGGCATCCGGGGCGGGTGAAGCGGCTGGTGCTGGCCTGCACCTCGCCGGGGGGCGAAGGCGGGGCCTCTTACCCCTTCCATGAGATCGAGCACCTGAAGGGCGAGGAACGCGCCCGCTTCCTGCTGCCGATCAGCGACACGCGCCGCGACGCCGCCTGGGCCGCCGCCAACGCCGCCGAATATGAGAAGCTGGTGGAGCTGAGCAGCGCTGACCCCTTCGCCGGGGAGCCGGGACGGGCGGAAGGCGCCCACCGCCAGCTGGAGGCTCGCGCCGCCCACGACACGTGGGACCGGCTGCCGCGGATCGCCTGCCCGACGATGATCGCCGCCGGCCGCTACGACGGCATCGCCCTGCCCGCGACCCAGGAGAAGATGGCTTCGCGCATTCCCGGCGCGGAGCTCAGGTTCTTCGAAGGCGGCCACCTGTTCATGCTGCAGGACCGGGCGGCCTACCCGGCGATGATCGCCTTCCTTGGCGACTAGGCCCAGGCCCAGCTCGGGTCGTCTGCGTCATCGGACCTACGTGGGGGTGGACGCACCCGACGCGGCCGGGGCCGGGCGCGTCGCGGCCCGAGCGGGCGGACGAGGGTTCTGGCGGCGGCCATCGCCCGTGTCGCCATGCCGGCGATCCGGCGCTTCAGAAGGGTGAGCTGCGCGCCGACCCCCAGGACCAGCGCCGGGACGCCCACCATGATCAGCAGCGAGAAGTCCGCGAGGCCCAGCAGCGCGACGACCTCCAACCCGCTGACCAGGAGCCCAACCACCACGAGGGCGGGCAGCAGGCCCGTGAGCAGGCCCCAAGGGGTGAGCCGCGCCAGGAACCGCGCCGGAGCCCGGATGAGCGCCTCACCCAGCGGACCCTCGGGCGCGATGGCGGCGGCCGCAAGCAGCGCGGCGACAACTCCCAGGACGAACATCATGCCTCCCCAGCTCGCCTAGCAGTTGGGCGTGGGATTGCGGCGGCGCAAGGCGTGCCAGCCTCCAGCACGGCCACCTTGGGCAGCATCAACCCGCCGCCAGCTCCAGGATCTCGACGATGTCCTCCGGGCCGTGGATCGGCCGGGGATTCGAGCGGACGCCGGCGTCGTGCATGGTGTGCTCGGCGATGGCCTGGAAGTCCTTGGGCAGGATGCCGACGCTGCGCAGGTCGGTGGGCAGGCCCAGGCCCGCCACCAGCTCGCGCACGGCGCTGGCGGCTGGGCCGGGGTACCCCAGCAGCGCGCTGATCTGGGCCTGCGGCGCGATGGCGTCCCGCGCGCTCCAGGCCAGCACCGCCGGCAGGGTCACGCACGAGGTGATCCCGTGCGGCACGCCATAGCTGCCGCCCAGGGTGTGGCCGATGGCGTGGCTGACGCCCATGCCCCGGCCCGAGCCCACGCCGCTGATCGCCAGCCACATGCCGAACTGGCACTGCAAACGCGCGTCGAGGTCGTCAGGACGACCCTTGGTGGCCGACAGCCCCTGGGCCAGCCCCTTCAGGCCATCGGCCGCCAGGGCGTCGGCGTAGGGCGCGCGGACCGGGTGGCAGAGCTGCTCCACCGCATGGTCCACGGCCTTCATGCCGGTCGAGGCCCACAGGTCGGGCGGCGTCGACAGGGTCATGGCCGGATCCAGCACCACCGCGCGCGGCGCCAGCATCGGGTGGGTGTAGCCCTCCTTCACATGCCGGCTGGGGTCGCTGACACCCGCGAAGGGCGTGAACTCGGCGGCCGAGAGGGTGGTGGGGACCGCGATGAACCGTATGCCGGCCGGGACCTTCGTCACGTCCACCCGGTCCACGCCGCGGCCGGCGCGATAGGCGTCGAGCTGGTCCGCCCGCTCCAGGCCCGCCCAGAGGCAGAGCTGCATCACCTTGGTGGCGTCGATCACCGAGCCGCCGCCCAGGGCCACGATCAGGTCCGCGCCCGACCGGCGAGCCTCGGCCGCGCCGCCGATCACCCCCTCGCGGGGCGAATGGGCCCCGATCTGCGAGTAGACGCCGATGCAGAGGTCGCCCAGCGCCGCCGCGAACCCGGCGGCCAGGCCGTCGGCCAGCGAGCGGGTGGTGGTGACCAGCAGGCGGCTCGCGCCCCAGGCCTTCGCGAGCTCGGCCACCACCTCGGCGGCGGGCCGGCCATAGACCACCTGATCCTGTTTCGGGAACCTGTGCGTACCGCTGAGCATCTTTTTCTCCTCGGCCGCGAGCATAGCAGCCGCCTTCAGTGGTAAGCAGGACCGATGGCCCGAACCAAGATGCCGAAGTCCACACGCTTTGCCAAAGGCGTGCCCGACCGCGAAACCCTCCTGAAGTTCATCCGCGAGAGCGGCGAGACGGACAAGGCCGCGATCGCCCGCGCCTTCGGGCTGAAGGGCGAGGACCGACGGGTGCTGCGCGCCCTGCTGCAGACGCTGGAGACCGACGGGACGCTGGGCAAGCGGGGCCGCAAGGGCTTCGCCGAGGCGGGCGCCCTGCCCGAGGTGGGCGTGGCTGACGTGGTCGATCGCTCGACGGACGGCGACCTGCTGGTGAAGCTGACCAAGGGCGACGACGCCCCGCTCGTGCCCCTGGCGCCCGGCGGGGACCCCAAGAGCGGAGCGCCCGGCATGGGCGACCGCCTGCTGGTGCGGTTCGTGAAGCTGGAGAACGGCGAGACCGAGGCGCGCCTGATCAAACGGCTTGGCCAGAGCGCGCACCGCATCCTGGGCGTGATCCGCAAGTCGAACCGCGAAGTGCGCGTCGAGCCCGTCGACCGCAAGACCAAGGACACCCTGCTGCTGCCGCAGGGCGAGAACGTGCGCGACGGCGACCTGGTGCTGGCCCAGATCGAGAGCCACGGCAGCCGCTACGGCCCCAAGCACGGCAAGCTGCTGGAGATCGTCGGCCGCGAGGACGAGCCCCGCGCCTATTCGCTGATCGCCATCCACACCCACGGCATCCCCATGGGCTTCCCGGAGGGCGCGGAAGCCGAGGCGGAAGCCGCCGAGCCGCCGACGCTCAGCGGTCGCGAGGACCTGCGCGAGGTCCCGCTGATCACCATCGACCCGATGGACGCGCGCGACCACGACGACGCGGTCTACGCGGAGCCCGACACCGACGAGAAGAACCCCGGCGGCTGGATCTGCTGGGTCGCCATCGCCGACGTGGCCGCCTACGTCCGGCCGGGGTCGGAACTGGACCGCACCGCCCGCGACAAGGGCAACAGCGTCTACTTCCCCGACCGGGTGGAGCCGATGCTGCCCGAGCGGCTGTCCAACGGCCTCTGCTCCCTGCGAGAAGGCGAGAACCGCGCCACCATGGCGGTGCGGATGGTGTTCGGCGCCGACGGCCGCAAGCGCAGCCACAAGTTCGTCCGCGGCCTGATGCGCTCGGCCGCCAAGCTGTCGTACGAGCAGGCCCAGGCCGCCATCGACGGGACGCCCGACGACAAGACCGGCCCGCTGCTGGAGCCGGTGCTGAAACCGCTGTGGGCCGCCTACGCCTGCATGAAGAAGGGCCGCGACGCCCGCTCGCCCCTGGCCATCGAGAGCCTGGAACGGAAGATCGCCTTCAACACCGAGGGCGAGATCGCCCAGATCACGCCGCGCGCCAGCCTTGAGGCGCACAAGCTGATCGAGGAGTTCATGATCCAGGCGAACGTCAGCGCCGCTGAGACCCTGGAGCAGAAGAAGACCCCGCTGATCTACCGGATCCACGACCAGCCCAGCCAGGAGAAGATCGCCGCCCTGGTGGACTTCCTGGGCACCCTGGGCCTGCCGTGGACCAAGGGCGAGGCGCCGCGCACCGAGCGGTTCAACAAGCTGCTGGTGGAGACCCGCGAAGGGCCGCACGCCGACATCATCAACGAGGTGGTCCTGCGCACCCAGATGCAGGCGGTCTATTCCACCGAGAACATCGGGCACTACGGGCTGAACCTGGCCAAGTACGCCCACTTCACCTCGCCGATCCGTCGCTACGCCGACCTGGTCGTCCACCGGGCGCTGGTCACGGCGCTGGGCCTGGGAAGCGACGGGCTGTCGGACTGGGACATCTCGAAGATGAAGGACACGGCCGAGCTGATCACTCACGCCGAGCGCCGGGCCATGGCGGCCGAGCGCGACGCCACCGATCGCTATGTGGCCGCCTTCCTGGCCGATCGGGTGGGGGCGACCTTCGAAGGCCGGATCACCGGCGTCACCCGCTTCGGCCTGTTCGTGCGACTGGCCGAGACGGGCGCGGACGGGCTGGTGCCGGTGTCGAAGCTGGGCGGGGAGTTCTTCATCCACGACGACCGCTCCCACGCCCTGGTGGGCGAGCGCTCCGGCGCGCGCTGGCCGCTGGGCATGACGGTGGAGGTGCGGCTGGAGGAGGCCACGCCCATCACCGGCGGCCTGCTGTTCCACATGCTGAGCGAGCCCGCCCCGCCGGACCGGACCGCGCCCCGCCCCCGCCTGGGCATGCGCGCCCGCGGCGATCGGCGACCGGGCGGCAAACCCCCGACCGGACGACCGCCGGGCATCCGGACGGGCCGCAAGCAGAAGATGGGCGGGAAGCGGCGCTAGCGGCCTTCCGCCACGGCGCCCTTCCCTCCGCCTGTGGCGACGCCATACAATTGTTCGCATGAGTGAAGCCGAACCCGTGGTCCACAAGCCGGAGGGCCCGCCGCGCATCGCCGGACAGCGCGCCGTGAGACCCAAGAACGCCGCCACGGTGATGATCATCCGGCGCGACGCGAAGAAGCCGCGCGTCCTGATGGGCAAGCGCCACGGCGGCCACAGCTTCATGCCCGACCGCTGGGTGTTCCCGGGCGGCCGGATCGACCGCGCCGACTACCGCGCCCCCTTCGCCACCGACCTGCGCGCCGACGTGGGGGGACTATTCGACCGCTACCTGCCCGCCGGACGCGGCCGGGCGCTGGCCCTGGCCGCCATTCGGGAAACCTGGGAGGAAGCCGGCCTCCTGCTCGCCAAGCCCGCCCAGGCGCGCGCCACGGGCCCCTGGAAGACCTTCGCCGCCCAGGGCGTCCTGCCCGACCTGGAAGCCCTGGACGTGATCGCCCGCGCCATCACCCCGCCGGCGGTCGGCAAGCGCTTCGACACCTGGTTCCTGCTGGCCGACGCCGAACGCCTGACCAGCCTGGAGCGCCAGCCCGACTGCGGCGAGCTGCAGGAGATCGACTGGATCGACTTCGACGACGCCATGGGCCTGCCCCTGCCCGCCGTCACTCGCATGATGATCAAGGAGGCCGTGGCGCGGATGGAGGACCCCAGCCGCCCGAAGCCTTTCCTGCGCTACAAGGACAAGAGCATGAAGCCGACGGCGCTCTAGCCAAGCCGCGGACGGCGCCTATCTCCTTGAGGTCCTCCGGGGAGTCCGCATGAAGATCGTCGCCCTCGCCGCCCTGGCCGCCCTGGCCGCCGCCCTCGCCTGGCCCGCCGCCGCGGAGCCGGTCCACCAGCTGCGGATCTACGAGATCTTCGACGGCAACAAGCAGGCGTTCCACGACCGCTTCCGCGACCACGGCGCGCGGATCATGGCCCGCCACGGCTTCAAGGTGCTGTCGATGTGGGAAACGCGGTTCGAGGGTAGGACCGAGTTCGTCTATCTCCTGGAGTGGAAGGACGAGCCCGCCATGAAGGCGGCCTGGGCGGCGTTCATGGCCGATCCGGAGTGGGCCGAGATCAAGCGCGTGACCGGCGCGGCGAACGGCCGGCTGGTGGGCGCGATCCAGGACCGCACCCTGCGGCTCACCCCCTATTCGCCCGGCGGCCTCACCAGTCCTCCCGCCCGTTGACCTGCTTCACCGGCAGCGCCTCCCAGGACAGGTCCTCGAACAGCCGGGCGTTCACGGCGATCCGCATGTTGTCGAAGTCGGGCACGCCGGTCTCGAAGCCGGGCATTTCCGAGTGCGTTCCCATGCCGCAGACCGGGCAGTAGTTGTGCCTCACGAGGTAGTCGCCCCACTGGTAGGTCCAGACGCGGCTAGGCGCGGTGGCGAGCTTGAACTGTTCGGGGCTGCAGTAGGCGACCAGCCCGCCGCGGCGAATGCAGAACGAGCAGTTGCACGCGGTGAGCTCGGCCGGCATCTCGCTGACCTCGAACTGGATCGCGCCGCAATGGCAGCGGCCTTTGACGGGCATCGAAGGGTCTCCGCTTGTGGCAGGAGGGCCACCCTGGAACGCCCATCCTGCCGCCGTGGTGTCAGCAGCCGGCCTTCGCCATTGACTTCCGGCCGCGGATTCGTATTTTCCGCGCCTCCTAACTCCCGCCGGCGGTGCGACCCCGTTTGGCCCCGCAAGGATTCGAGCCATGGCGAAGCCCGCCTCCATCAAGATCCGCCTGAACTCGTCGGCCGACACCGGCTTTTTCTACGTGGCCAAGAAGAACGCCCGCACCAAGACCGACAAGATGGTCCTGAAGAAGTACGATCCCGTCGTGCGCAAGCACGTCGAGTTCAAGGAAGGCAAGATCAAGTAGGCTGACGAAGCCTCCGATCTCGTTGGAAAACGCCCGGCCTCACCGCCGGGCGTTTTGCGTTGCGGCGAGCCCGGTGGCGAGGCCCAGAACCGTCAGGCCGAACATGAGCCCGATGATCTCCGTCAGCCGCAGCTCGCGTGCATCGACCGCCGCACCCAGCTTCAGCACGTCGTCGTAGTGGCCGAAGAACGACATCCAGAACATGGCGCAGGCAAAGCCCCAGCCGGCCGTCAGCCAGTGCGCGGGGCCGCGACGTAACGCCACCACGCCGCCGATCACCAGCAGGGTCGCGGCGACGTAATCCACGACCCAGAACGGCCACCACTGCCAGTCGCCCCAGTTGCGGACAGCCTCCAGCACCGCCAGCGCCAGGCCGAAGACGACGGCCAACCAGGCTGAGATCCGGATCATGGCGTCCTCCCCCCGTTTTCCCTGAGCATAGGCTCGCAGGCTTGGCCGTAAAGCGGGCGACCGCCGGTTGACGACCGCCCGGGACGGCGCGAGCATGGCGGATCGACAACCCGCGCCTTGCGGGTGTTCGCGGGGTGCCGCCCCGCGGCGAGCAGGTGGATGGCCCGACTTCCCAGCGAAGTTTGCCGCTCGCCCGCTCTCCGCGGGGCGTTTCCTTTGAGGAACCCCCATGGAGCATCCCCGCACCGGCCTCACCGCGGATCAGGCCGAAATCTACGCCCGGGACGGCGTCGTGCGCCTCTCCCGACTGATCCCCTTCCCCGACATCGAGGCGATGCGGGCCGCCGTCTGGCGCAAGCTGGACGCGCGGCCGGAACGGGCGGCGCGTCCGTCCAAGCTCACCGCACGCGACGGCGAATTCGACGCCATCGGCAGTCCCGCTGTCCGCGCCCTGCTCGACAGCCTGCTGGGCGAATGGGACGAGCCTGTGCGATGGGGCCTGCCGCTGGTGGCCTTCCATACCGGCGAGGCGGCCTGGGACGTGCCGCACCGGAACTGGCACGTCGACCTCGGCGGCCTGCCCGGCGACTATTCGCTGGCGCGATTCTTTGTGGTCCTCGAGCCGTCGCGGCCGGGCGGGGGCGGCACGGGCTATGTCGTGGGCTCGCACCGGCTGTTCGCCGCCATAGCCGAACGTGAGGGCCGCTTCCGTTCATCGGCCGAGGCCCGCCGCGGCCTGATCGCGCACGCGCCCTGGTTCGGTGAGCTATCGTCCATCCGCCCCGGCGAGGACCGCATCCGGCGCTTCATGCACGATGGCGCCGAGGTGGACGGGGTCGGAGTCCGCGTATGCGAGATGCTGGGAGAGCCGGGCGACGTGATCGTCATGCACCCGCTGATGCTGCACGCGCCCATGCCGAACGTGCTGGCGACGCCGCGCATGATGCTCACGCAGTTCGTGTACGGGCGGCCCTAGGCGGCCCGGGCGATGACCCGGTTGCGGCCGCGGGACTTGGCCTCGTAGACGGCCTCGTCGGCGCGCTTCAGCAGCGCGGTCGGGGTGTCCTCGGAGCCTGCGCTGCAGGCGACGCCGATGGAGATGGTCACCGACAGCAGTTCCTGGCCGCCCATCACCCGGAACGGCGCGCCGGCGGCGTGCAGGCGGATGCGTTCGGCGATGCGGCGCGCGTCCTCCAGGTCGGTGTCGGGCATGACCACCACGAACTCCTCGCCGCCGTGGCGGACGGGCAGGTCGATGGCGCGGACGTTGGAGGCTAGGCGCACCGCGAACTCGGACAGCACCTCGTCGCCCACGTCGTGGCCGAAACTGTCGTTGACCTTCTTGAAGTGGTCGATGTCGATGACCAGCAGCGAGACCGGCTCGCCGCCCTGGTTGGCCCGGCGCATCAGCGCCTCGAGCTGGCCGGCCATGTAGCGGCGGTTGTGCAGGCCGGTGAGCTGGTCGGTGACCGCCAGCTCCAGCGAATGGTCCAGGTTGGAGCGCAGGTAGTCGGTGTAGCGCTTGCGGCGGATCTGGGTGCGCACGCGGGCGGCCAGTTCGCCCGGGTCGATCGGGCGGGCCAGGATGTCGTTGACGCCGATCTCCAGCGCCTTGACCGCCTTCTGCCGCTCGTCGAAGTCGGCGATGGCCAGGATCGGCAGGCTGCGGGTGGCCTCATCCGAGCGGAGCTGGGCGGCGAAGCGCAGGCCGTCGAAGGCCTTGGCGTTGGCGTTGACGATCACCAGGTCGACGGGCCCGCGGGCGGTCAGCACCGCCTTGTAGGCCTCGCTCTCGATCACCGGGCGGTGCTCGACGGCCAGTTCGGCGGCCACGCGCTCGGCCTGGCGGAGGTTGTCGTCGACGATCAGGATGCGGCCGCCGGAACCGCCCAGGCGCGAGGCGGCGCCGGCGATCACGCCCATGCGGCGGCCGGAGGCCTCCCGGGCGCGGAGCTCGTCGATCACGGCCTTGAGGCGCACCAGGCTGCGCACGCGGGCGAACAGCATGACGTCGTCGATGGGCTTGGTCAGGAAGTCGTCGGCACCGGCCTCGAGCCCCGCCACGCGGTCGGCGCGGCCGTCCAGGGCGGTGACCAGGACCACGGGCACGTGCCGCGTCGCCGGGTCGTCCTTGAGCCGGCGGCAGACCTGGAAGCCGTCCATGCCGGGCATCATCACGTCCAGAAGGACGATATCGGGGAGTTCCGAGGCGGCGATGGCGAGCGCGGTCGGCCCGTCGCTGGCCGTCAGGACGTCGTAGTACTCCGCCGAGAGCTTGGCCTCGAGCAGGCGCACGTTCGATTCGATGTCATCGACGACCAGGATGCGCGCTGACATGGCTTAGTTCAGCAGCCGTCTGATGGTTTCCAGGAAGTGGCTGACCGAGATCGGCTTGGAGATGTAGGCCTCGCAGCCGCCCTCCCGAATCCGCTCTTCGTCGCCCTTCATGGCGAAGGCGGTGACCGCCACGACCGGGATGTGGGCCAGATCGTCGTCTTCCTTCAGCCACTTGGTGACCTCGAGGCCCGAGATCTCCGGCAGCTGGATGTCCATGAGGATGAGGTCCGGGCGATGCTCGCGGGCAAGCGACAGCGCCGCCAGACCCTCGCGGGTCTCGAGGGTTTCATAACCCTGGGCTTCGAGCAGATCATGAAAGAGCTTCATGTTCAGCTCGTTATCCTCGACGATGAGGACCTTCTTGGCCATTGAGGACCCGACTGTTGGAGGCGCGGCCGATGTTCGGCCCTTCCCCACCCTGTCGGAGCTTATCGGGCCGGATATCCTTAAACTTCGTTATCCCCACTGGAACACCGTTGGTTGAGCACCTGCATATCGTCGCACCCAGCCTTGCGTCTTTGGGCCTCTCCACCGAGAGGCCGCTGGTCCTGGTCGACGTCGACGAGGTGCTGAGCCTGTTCATGCAGGGCTTCGGCGACTTTCTCGCCGGGCGGGGCCTGGAAATGCGAATCGACCGGTTCGCCCTGTTCCAGAACATCTATCGGCCGGGCGCCTCCGAACACCTCGACCTGGCCGAGGGCAAGAAGCTGTTCGACGCCTTCTTCGCCGACCATTGCCATCAGATCGAGCCGGCGCCGGGCGGGATCGAGGCGCTGAACCGGCTGGCGAAGTCGGCGGAGATCCTGATCCTGTCGAATGCGCCGGCCGAGGCGGAGCGGCTGCGCACCGAATGGCTGCGCACCCACGGCCTGCCCCATCCGCTGATCCTGAACTCCGGGCCGAAGGGGCCGATCGCGGCCGGGCTGGTGGCCCAGACGCGGCAGAAGACCGCCTTCGTGGACGACCTGATCCCCAACCTGGACTCGGTGCAGGACCATTCCCCGGCCACCGCGACCTTCCAGCACGTGGCCGACCTGCGCCTGCGCCCGCTCGCGCCGCGCTCCGAGCGGCACGCCCGCATCGACGACTGGGCCGAGCTGGCCGACGCCATCGAGGCCGCGATCCGGAGCTAGACTCCGCGCGACCGGAGCACCTCGGCAGCCGCGCGAGCGGATTGAGCGAGGGGGCCAGGCAAGTCGTCGAGCGAGAACCAGCCTAGCCCGGTATGTTTCTCTGGCTCGAGCAGGACGGGCTCGCCCTCGAACCCATTCGCCAGAAACGTCGGCGACACCCAATGCGCGGCTTCCTCGGGCGCCACATAGTCCACGACGCAGAGGAGTTCGAGCGCGCCGAGCTCAAGACCGATCTCCTCCGCGATCTCCCGGCGCGCGGCGACTTCGGTCCGTTCCCACAGGTCGACCTTTCCGCCGGGCAGGCTCCAGCAGTCCGCTTCCGGAGGCCGGGCGCGGCGGATCAGCAGGAGTTTCCGGTCTCTGAGGACGGCGACGCCGCAGCCGACCCTGGGTCCGTTGGTTGATTCCGCAGCCATGCGATCATCGTAGACTGTGCCGCTCGCCCCGCCGCCAGCCTCATTCGGATGACGACCGGCCGCTAGCCCTCCTGCGCCGCCAGCTTGCGGACGTTGGCGTCGTGGTCGGCGCGGGTGATCCGGTAGAGCGAGATCGCCAGGATGGCGCCCGCGTAGAGCGCCGCCACCACGCAGATGTAGGCCAGCCCCAGGTTGTCGATGACCTCGGGCGCGACCTGGCCCGGCTGGGCGTCCCGCGGGAAGGCGATCAGGGCCAGGATGGCGCTGGAGATGAAGATCCCCACCCCCGAGACCACCTTGGCCACGAAGGCGCTGACCGCGAAGAACAGCCCCTCGGACCGCCGCCCGGTGCGCAGTTCGGAGTCCTCCACCACGTCGGCCATCATCGAGGAGATCAGGATCGAGGTGATGATGGTGGTGGCCGTCGCCACCGTCCCCATCACCAGCAGGATCGGCAAGAGCATCGGATCGCCATTGGCCGGGAACACGCCCAGCAGCCGCAGGGCGATCGGGCTGACCCCGAAGATCAGCGACAGGCCCTTCATCAGCCGGGCGGCGTCGCGCTTGCCGAACGCCTTGGACGCCGGCGGCGCCAGGACCAGCGCCAGGATGGCCGAGAGGAAGTTGCTGGCCGCCAAGAGGGCGATCTGGCCGGAGCTGAGCTCCCAGAGGTAGGTGCCCATGTAGAGCGTCAGCGACAGCACCAGGCCCATGGCCATGGCGTTGAACAGCCCCGCCACGATCAGCATCAGGAACGAGCGGTGGGCCACGGTGCTGGCCATCTCGCGGAACACCTGGCCGACGCTGACCTTGCGCACCGGCGGAACCCTCAGGCGAGGGATGTGGCGGTGCGTGCCGACGGTGGAGACCAGGATCGCCGCCAGCATCACCGCCGCCGCGCAAAGGGCGTAGGCCTGATAGCCGTCGCGGTTGAGCTGGCCCACCGGGTGCTCGGCGTCCGGTTTCAGGAACACCTGCAGCGCCAAGACGGTCATCCCCACGCCCCCGACCCAGCCGAAGAACTGGCGGTAGGCGAAGACCTGGGTGCGCTCGTGGTAATCCTGGGTCAGCTCGGGCGCGAGCGCCGAGGACGGGATCTCGTACATCGTGATGAAGCTGCGGATCACGATCGCGACCGCGACCAGGTAGGCGAACATCAGGCCGGGCGACAGCTCAGGCGGGTTCCACAGCAGGACGTAGGACAGCGCCACCGGCACGGCGGCGGCGTACATGAACGGGTGCCGCCGTCCCCAGCGCGAGCGCCAGTTGTCCGACACCTGGCCCATGATCGGGTCCAGCACCGAGTCGACGATGAGGGCGATCATGATGGCGGCGCCGACCGTGGCGGCCGGCATGCCGATCACCTGGTTGTAGAAGATCAGCAGCAGCGAGGAGAAGCCCTGGTCCTTCACACCGAAGGCGATCGTGCCGGCGCCGTAGAACAGCTTGGTGGACAGGCCGAGCTTGGCGTGGGCGGGCGTAGTCGTGGTCAAGGGAACCTCCCGAGGAACATCGATCTCCATCGATGCCCGGACGCTATCGTACGCTGTAAATTATACAACGCGCACCTCCAACAACAGCCGATGCGATGTAGCAGCAGACGGGGTGTGCAGGGCCAGCGATCCGGCCCCGCCGCGAGGCGAGCACCTCCGGCGCCGTTGACGCGCGGGCGAGCACGACGTCTTCTCGGCGACCTTGTTACATCTGGATGCATCCATGCTGATCCGCGCGGGCCTTCGCGGCCTTGTCTCGACCGCCGTCGCGGCGAGCCTGCTGTTCGTGCCCGCCGTCGGCCAGGCCGCCGCGGATGGAGGCTACAAGGTCCCGCCCGCGCCCATCGCCCAGATCATCGACGCCGCCCCGACCCCGGCCGTCCAGCTCTCGGGCGACCGGCGCACCCTGGCGATCCTCGACCGCGAGGGCCTGCCCTCCATCGCCGCGGTGTCCGAGCCGATCCTGCGGCTGGCCGGCTACCGGCTCAATCCGCGCACCAACGGCCCGATCGAGGCGCGCACCACCTGGAACACCGGCCTCACCTTCAAGGACGTCGCGTCCGGCAAGACCACCGCCGTCGCCCTGCCGGCCAGGGCCCGCTTCATCGGCCCGCAGTGGTCTCCGGACGGCAAGTCGCTGGCCATCGCGATCGAGGCGGCCAGCGGCCTGGAGCTGTGGGTCGTGGATGTGGCCGCGGGCCAGGCGCGCAAGCTGACCGGGCCGGTCCTCAACGCCGCCTTCGGCGCGCCTTACAGCTGGCTGCCCGACTCCAAAGGCCTGGTCGCCCGCATCGTGCCGGCGGGCCGCGGCCCGGCGCCGCCCGAGTCGACCACCCCGGACGGCCCCACGATCCAGGAGAGCATCGGCCGCACCGCGCCGGCGCGGACGTACCAGGATCTGCTGGCCGGCCCGCGCGACGAGGCGCTGTTCGACCACTATTTCACCAGCCAGATCGTCCGGGTGGACGTCGCCACCGGGGCTGCGACGCTCATCGGCTCGCCCGCCGTCTGGTCCTCGGTCTCGGCCTCCCCCGACGGCCGCTGGCTGCTGACCGCCAGGCTCAAGCGGCCCTTCAGCTACGTGGTCCCGGCGCGGGCCTTCCCGACCGAGATCGCGGTCCTCGACATGACCGGCAAGGTCGTGAAGTCCATCGTCGACCGCCCGCTGGCCGACGACGTGCCCTCGCCGTTCGACGCGGTGGTCAAGGGCCCACGCAACGTGGAGTGGCGCGCCGACGCGCCGGCCACCCTGCTGTGGGCCGAGGCCCAGGATGGCGGCGACCCGCGCAACAAGGTGACCTTCCACGACCGGCTGGTCCTGCTGGACGCCCCGTTCACCGCCGAGCCCCGCAAGCTGGTCGACCTCAAGGAGCGGTATTCGGGCATCGACTGGGGCCGCGCCGACACCGCCATCGTCACCACGCGCTGGTGGCTGGACCGGCATGAGACGCGGATCGCGGTGAACCCCTCCAACCCGGGCGAAGGCCGCGTGCTCGTCTCGCGCAGTTCGCAGGACCGCTACGGCGACCCCGGCCGGCCGATGATGCAGCCCAACGCGGCCGGCGAGCCGGTCATGCAGTTCACCGCCGACGGCAAGGCCGTGCTGATGACCGGCCCCGGCGCCACGGCCAAGGGCGAGTACCCCTTCGTCAGCCGCCTGGAGCTGGCCGACGGCAAGAGCCGCGAACTGTGGCGCAGCGAGAGCGGCGTCTACGAGGCGCCGCTGGCGTTCGTGGACGAGAAGGCGACCCGGCTCGTCACCCGGCGCGAGAGCAAGACGGCGGCGCCGAACTACTACGTCCGCACGCTCGGCGCGAAGACGCCCAAGGCGCTGACCGCCTTCCCGGACCCCGCGCCGCAGTTCGCGGGCGTGACCAAGCGGCTGATCACCTACACGCGGGCCGACGGCCTGCCGCTGTCGGGCACGCTCTACCTGCCCGCCGGCTACGACGCCAAGCGCGACGGGCCGCTGCCGCTCCTGATGTGGGCCTATCCGGCCGAGTTCACCGACCCGGCCATGGCCGGCCAGGTGGTGGACCAGGCGGCGAACCGCTTCTCGCGGCCGGGCGGCATCTCGCACCTGCTGCTGGTGACCCAGGGCTATGCGGTGCTGGACAACCCGGCGTTCCCGATCGTCGGTGCGTCCGGCAAGGCCAACGACACCTATGTCGAGCAGCTCACCGCCGACGCCAAGGCCGCCGTGGACGCGGTGGTGGAGCTGGGCGTCGCCAGCCGCGACCGCATCGCCGTGGGCGGCCACTCGTATGGCGCGTTCATGACCGCGAACCTGCTGGCCCACACCGACCTGTTCCGGACCGGCATCGCGCGCTCGGGCGCCTACAACCGCACGCTCACGCCGTTCGGATTCCAGGCGGAGGAGCGGACCTATTGGGAGGCCACGGACATCTACACGAAGATGAGCCCGTTCACCTACGCGACCCGGATCAAGGAGCCGATCCTGCTGACCCACGGCGGGGCTGACGACAACACCGGAACCTTCCCCGTGCAGACCGAGCGGTTCTACGCGGCGCTGAAGGGCGCCGGCGCCACGGTGCGCTACGTGGTTCTGCCGAACGAGGCGCACGGCTACCGCGCCCGGGAGTCGTCGCTGCACACCCTGTGGGAGATGACCACCTGGCTCGACACCTACCTCAAGGCCAAGCCCGCGGCGGCCGGCCGGTAGATCAGGGGGCGGAGGGCGCCGGCAGGGCGGTCGTCCGGACGTGGATCACGGCGTAGCGGTCGCTCCAGACGCGCCGCCAGCCCGGCTTGGCGTCCATCTCGCGGATCAGCGGCTCGCCGGTCTCCAGCAGGGTCCAGTCGATCCTGTACCGGGCCAGGGTGCGATCCAGCGCCGGACCGCCCTCGCCCCTGGCCTTCAGGTAGGCCGCGAAGAAGGCGTCGCCGTACATGTCCGCGCGGCCGTCGATGAAGGGGCGAACCCCCCGGTGGATCAGGTACCCGCCGAAACGGTAGGCGTTGAACACGGGACGCTCGGCCAGGCCGGGCGGCAGGTGGGCGAGCGCGGCCGCGGGCGTGGCTGCGTCGTCGCCCCGCGCCACGGGCTTCACCCAGCGCGCGGCGGTGAGCCCGACCGCCAGGACGACGAAGACGACGACCACCGCCCGCGACCGGACCTGTGCCAGGCGCTCGCGCCCCCAGGCCTCCGCCAGGGCCGGCGCCACGATCAGCGGGCCTATCACGGCCAACAGGACCTGATGCCGCGCGTGCTGCAGGCCCATGTGCAGGAGGAGCAGCAGCAGGGCGAGGCGCAAGACCGGGATCCGAACCCCGTGCCGCAGGCAGACGAACAGGGTCGCGAGCAGCGTGAGCTCGAACGGCCCCGGCTTGGTGAAGTCCGCCGGAAGCCACTCCGTGATGGCGCTCAGCGTCGTCATCGCGCTGGTCTGGAAGGGGTAGAGCAGGCCCGCGGGCCCATGCGGCGTGAGCATCGCGGCGCCCAGGCTCAGCAGCCCCACCGGCGCCCAGGCGCGGATCACCGGCCACGGATCGCGGCGGCCCTCGACCAGGGCCTCCAGGGCGAACAGGCCCATCACCGCGATCCCCAGGGCGTAGCTGGCGTGCAGGTTGGCCCACAGCACCATCAGGACCGGCAGGAACAGGCGCGGCGCACGGTCCAGGTCGCGGGCCCGCAGCAGTTCGACGGTCCAGACGGCCAGGAGCGGCAGGGCGATGAGATGCGGGCGGGCCAGCAGGCTGGGAGCCATCAGGCCCATGACCAGCACCAGCACGACGAGGAGGCTGGTGGCGCTCAGGAACTGGCGCAGGCGCGAGGCCACCACCCCGACCGTGGCGGCGGCGGCCAGCCCGCTGAGGACCAGCAGGCCGTTCCAGCCGCCCAGGCGCACGGCCAAGGCCATAACCACCTCGGCGAACCACTCGTGGGAGAGCCAGGGGCGGCCGGCGTAGGTGTGCGAGAACACGTCCACGGCAAGCACCCGCCGATGGTCGATCATCCAGTCGCCAGCGGCGAGGTGCCAATAGGTGTCGCCGTCCAGCAGCACGGGCGGGGCGAACAGCACCACGCCGAAGATCGCCGCCATGGCGAGGGCCTGCACCCAGCCGGCGGCGTCGGGCCAGGACAGGCCAGGCCGGGTCTGGCCGGCGGGAGGGGGCGCGGTCACCATGGCCGATGGTTAGTCGGCAGGCCGTGAAGCTGGGGTTTACGGCGTCGGCTTTCGGCGACGGATAGGCTATGGCCGGACGGATGATCCGCATCGGCGTGGACTTCGGCGGGACCAAGATCGAGGCGGCGGCGCTCGACGCCGAGGGCCGCTTCCGGGCCCGCGTGCGCGTCCCCACGCCGCCCGCCTACGAGGACCGGCTGGAGGCCACCGCCAAGGTCGTGGCCGAGGCCGAACGGCAGGCCGGCGTCCGGGTCAGCCGGGTTGGCGTGGGCGGTCCGGGTTCGCCGTCGCCCGCCACCGGCCTGATGCGCAACTCGAACTCGACCGTCCTGAACGACAAGCCGTTTCCGGCCGACCTGCAGCGCGTGCTGGGCCGCGATGTGCGCTATGCCAATGACGCCAACTGCCTGGCGCTGTCAGAGGCCCGCGACGGGGCGGCGGCGGGCGAAGGGGTGGTCTTCGCGGTGATCGTGGGCACCGGCTGCGGCGGCGGGATCGCGGTGGACGGCCGGCTGGTGGCGGGCCGCAATCTGGTGGCCGGCGAGTGGGGCCACACGCCCCTGCCCTGGCCCAAGGCCGACGAACTGCCCGGGATCAGATGCTGGTGCGGGCGCATCAACTGCCTGGAGCTGTGGCTGAGCGGTACGGGATTCGCCCGCGACGCTGGCCGCCGCGCCGAGGAGGTTGTCGCCAGCCCCGACCCCGCCGGAATCGCGGCGCTGGACCGCTACATCGACCGCCTCGGCCGCGCGTTGGCCGTCGTCACCGACATCCTCGACCCTGACGTCGTCGTCCTGGGCGGCGGCGTCTCGAACCTCGACGTGCTGTACGAGCGCCTGCCCGCCGCCATCGCGCCGCACGTCTTCTCCGACGTCTTCGCGACGCCGGTCCGCAAGGCGCTGCACGGCGACAGTTCCGGCGTGCGCGGCGCCGCCTGGTTGTGGCCGCCGGAATGAGGTCCGGCGGCCAGGCGGGCGATCACCAGAGGCGCGCCAGTTTGAAGCGGGGAAACCAGAAGCGGACGAGGCGCGCCTCGTGGGCCGCGGTCACCTCGGGCGCGTTCAGGTCCTTCAGCGCGCGGCGCACGGCGTCGCCGTAGCAGTCGTCCTGGAAGTAGACTCCGGACATCTGATTCGAAGCGCGACAGACCTGGATGGCGGCGGTGCGAATCCGATCCAGCATCAGATTGGCGTCGGCGCTGCTCCGCAGGTTGAGGTCCGCGTAGTTGATGACGGCCCGGGGCGGGGCGGGCTCTTTCCACGGCGCGGCGTGGGCCAGGCCCGGGCCGGCCGTGGCGAGAAGCGCGAAGGCGCTGAGGGTAGCGATGTTCATGTCGATCTTCCTGACGTTCAGACCTCACAGCGAGGCGATGCGCCATTCCACCGCCGAGCCCCGATCGGTCGCCAGGACGCCCGCCCGACATTCCTCCGATGAAGTTCCGACATTCTCCCGATGACCGCCTGCCTCCGACGGCCCGGGCGACTTGCGCGCCGCGCCGAGCTGCGCCCATCATTCGGCGGGGAGCGAGGGCGATTGCGGTGACCGTCACTCAAGACGCGGGGAGGAATCCTCCCGTGGTCCTGGCCCGGGAGCAGCCGTTCAGGCTGGGCGGGGTCGAGGTTCGCCCCGCCACCCGCGAACTGGTCGGTCCGGGCGGGCGCGAGGTCCTGGAGCCGCGGGTCATGCAGGTGCTGGTCGCCCTGGCGCGTGCACCCGGCGAGATCCTGACCCGCGAAGACCTGACCGAGAGCTGCTGGGAGGGCCGGATCGTCGGCGAGGACGCGCTCTCGCGCGTCATCTCCCGCCTGCGGCGCGCCTCCGAAGGGGTCGGCCGCGACGGCTGGACCCTTGAGACGGTCACCAAGGTCGGCTACCGGCTGCTGCCCGCGGGCCACGATCCGATGGCGAGCCCGCTTGCCCCGGCCGCCGCCCCGCCCAGCCGGCGTCGGGTCCTCGCGGCGACCGGCGCGGCTGGCGTCGCCGTCCTGGGCGGCGCGGCCTGGTGGCTGTGGCGCCCGGGCCGGATCTCACCCAAGGCCCGCGAGCTCTACGAGAGCGGCCGCGAGGCGATGCGGCCCGGCTTGCGCGAAGGCACCGCCCAGGCCGTCGGTTTCCTGCGCGAGGCCGTGGCCGAGGCGCCGAACTTCGCCGACGCCTGGGGCGCCCTGGCGCTCGCCTACCAGGCCAGCCTGCGCTTCACCGAGCCGGCCAAGCAGCCGGGAGTCCGATCCCAGGCCGAGGCGGCGGCGCGCCGGGCCCTCGATCTCGACCCGGGGGAGCCGCAAGCCAGCGCGGCGCTGGCCCTGCTGGCGCCCATCTACCGCAACTGGGGTCCGGCGGAGCGGCTGTACCTGCGCGCCCTCGCCCTGCATGCCCGCGAGGGCGAGCTGGAGTTCGCCTACGCGCGCCTGCTGAGCGGCGTGGGCCGGATGCGCGACGCCGTGACCCACGCGCAGGCCGCCGTGGTCGAGGACGAGTTCGCGGTGTGGCGCCAGTGGATGCTGGCTCTGGCCCTTTGGGCCGCCGGGCGGCTGGAGGAAGCCGACACCGTCGTCGCCAAGGCGCTGGCGCGCTGGCCGGGCCACTACGCGCTCTGGTTCCAGCAGCTCAGCATGTTCATGTTCAGCGGCCGCGCCGACCGCGCGGCGGCCATGGGCGCCGACCCCGCCAATCGCCCACTGAACATCCCCGCGGCCGACGTCGAGATCAGCCTGTCCGTCGTCCGGGCGCTGGCCAGCGGCGCGCCGGGCGACATCCGGGCCGCGGCCGACCTGAACCTCGAGCGCGCGCACAGAGGGACGGGCTATGCCGAGAACGCCATCACTGCCCTTTCCGCGTTCGGTCGCCTCGACGAGGCCTTCGCAATCGCGCGCGCGCTGTACTTCGGCGAAGGGTTCGTCATCCCCGGACAGCGGTTCTCCACGCCCATCTACGCGGTGGAGGGCACGCGCCACACGCACATCCTCTTCCTGCCGCCGACCCAGGCGATGCG
>Ga0255338_1002447_pt1 | contig 27072 bp, 25 predicted proteins | sample MeOH1_35cm_T4_19_FD_203715 | JGI IMG/M metagenome (GOLD analysis project Ga0255338, IMG submission 203715) | Sandy soil microbial communities from University of British Columbia, Vancouver, Canada - MeOH1_35cm_T4_195 | ecosystem: Engineered > Artificial ecosystem > Sand microcosm > Unclassified ...
CAGATCCTGAGCGCGATCGACAGCCTCCTGGCCGAGTCCGGCACGAACAAGTCGAGGCTGCTGAGTGCGACGATCTGGTTGAGCGATATCCGCAACCGCGCGAACATGAACGACGTCTGGACCGCCTGGGTGGATCCGCAGAATCTTCCGGCGCGTGCGTGCGTCGAAGCGAGACTGGCAGACCCGGATTGCCTCGTCGAAATCCAGGTCACTGCGGCGCAATAGGACGGACAGATGATTCACGAACTGCGCATTTACCACTGTCTGCCAGGCCGCGTCCAGGATCTGAGCAAGAGATTCGAGCTTCACACCTTGAAGATCTGGGAGCGACTCGGCATTCGCCCCATCGGCTTCTGGACGGTTCGCGTCGGGCCGAACAACCAGAACTTCTACTACATGCTCAGGTGGGAGAGCTGGGAGGAGCGCGAGCATCTATGGCATGCCTTGAGTGCAGACCCGGAGTGGCTGAAGGTGAAAGCCGAGACGGAGAAGGACGGTCCGCTGATCGGCCATGTCGAAAACATCATCCTTTCTCCGACCGCGTACTCCAACCTCAAATGACTCCCCCGCGTCAGGCATGACGCAGCCTGTTCCGGCGGGCCGCCCGCCATATTTGGAGAAATCATGCGCCTCAGATCACTTCCCAGAATCGGACTCGCGCTTCTGCTTTCCGCCTTCTGCCACATCGTCCTGGCACAGGGCTACCCGAACAAGCCGGTGCGACTCGTCGCCGCGTATCCGTCCGGCGGCAGCGTGGACATGGTGGCGCGCCTGGTGGGCGACAAGCTGCGTGAGGGACTGGGGCAACCATTCCTGGTCGACAATCGCTCCGGGGCGTCCGGCAATATCGGCACCGAGTACGTGGCGAGGTCCGCACCCGACGGCTACACGCTGCTGATGGGAAGTTCCGCGGCGCTGGCCTCGAACGTGCACGTCTATGCCAAGCTTCCGTTCAATCCCATCAAGGACTTCTCCCCCGTCATCGTGATAGCCCATCAGCCCAATGTGCTGGTCGTGCATCCCTCGGTCGAGGCCCGGAACCTGGCGGAACTGATTGCCCTGGCGAAGTCGAAGCCCGGCAGGATGAACTACGCCTCGTCGGGCAGTGGCACCTCCAATCACATGGCGGCCGAGACGTTCATGATGAAGACGGGTGCGACCCTCATGCAGGTGCCGTTCAAGGGCGGCGCGCCGGCACTGACCGCACTCCTGGGCGGCCAGGTCGACCTGATGTTCGAGACCGTGCCCACGGTGGTGTCGCTGGTGAAGGCGGGCAAGCTGCGGGCGCTGGCAGTCACGTCGAACCAGCGCCTCAGCGCGATGCCCGATGTTCCCACCATGGCGGAGGCCGGCCTCAAGGAGTTCGACTTCCGCGGCTGGATTGGCCTGGTCGCGCCCGCGGGCACGCCCAAGGAGGTGGTCGCCAAGCTGAATTCCGAGGTTCAGCGGGCCATCACTGGCGAACTTGGAAAGAAGTTGGTGGAACTGGGGCTCGACGTCGTTGGCGGGACGCCGGAGCAGTTCTCGACTTTCCTGCGCGAGGACATCGCCAGGTATGAAACCCTGGTCAAGGCCTCCGGAATGCAGCGCCAGTGACCGACATCGATTCCGAAAGACATTCGCGAGAGAGCTCATGAAGATCAAGCGCATCGAACACGTCGGCGTGGTGGTCAAGGACCTGGAGGCGAGCAGGCGCCTTTGGGAGGACTGCCTGGGGATCCCACTGGCGGGCACGGAAGTGTCCGAGCGGAATCGCCTCAAATTGTCCCTGTATCCGATCGGCGAATCCATGGTGGAACTGATCACGGGCCTGACGCCGGACAGCAAGTTCGGCAAGCTGGTCTCGGAAGGCAAGGTGGGCCTCAATCACATCTGCTTCGAAGTCGAGGACATCGATGACGCGCTCGCGGAACTCAAGGCAAAGGGAGTGCCTCTGCTGGATCAGGAGGCACGAATTGGCCACGCGGGTTGCAGGATTGCTTTTCTTGATCCGGCGGGGACCGAAAACTGCTTGATCGAACTCGCCGAGATGCCGCGTCAAGGGCATTCGTAGCGAAGGCCTGGCTTGTATAAATCGATGCCCGAAGCGACTGGCGCAACACGCTGGAAGGTGCTGATCACCAACGGCGTGCACCCATCGACCCGAGCTGCACTGGATCGTTTCGCCGAGGTAGTCATCGCACCCGACCCGTCCCCGGAGACCCTGCGCAAGGTGTCTGGCGATGCGGATGTGATCATTGTCAGGGCGCCGCTTCCCCAGGATATCTTCAGCAGTGCCCACCGCGTCCTGGGCGTAGTTCGGCACGGTGTTGGGCTGGACTTCATCCCCGTCGAGTCGGCCAGCGCCAATGGAATTCTTGTCGCCAACGCTCCCGGCGCGAATACCAATGCGGTGGCCGAATTCGTCGTCATGCAGATCTTGAACCTGCTGCGCAAACCGACGGGGGCCGAGCATCTGCTGCGGGAGATGGGATGGGCCAAGGCGCGGGCAGCGATGCCGCGGGGCGGTGAATTGTCCGGCCGGCTGGTCGGAATCCTTGGTTTCGGCGCGATCGGATCGCGGCTGGCACACATCCTTCATCACGGTTTCCAGGCGCGAGTGGCCGTTAGCTGCCGCCGCCCGGATCTGCTGCCTGTCTGGGCCAGCAATCTCGAGCTGGATGAAATCTGTGCCAGCGCCGATGTCCTGGTGCCTTGCCTGGCCCTCACGGCCGCCACCCGGCATTACGTGAGCTCGGACCTGATCGCCCGGATGAAAGCCACGGCTTATCTCGTGAACGCCTCCCGGGGCGCCGTTGTCGACGAAACGGCATTGCTTCGGGCATTGAGAGACAAAAGGATTGCAGGCGCTGCGCTCGACGTGTATGAAGACCCGGATCCGCAGCCCGGGGACGCCGTGTTTCGGGCGGACGGCATTCTGGCCACACCTCACATGGCCGGCAACACGGCCGAGGCGCACGAGCGCATCGGCCAGCATTGCGTGTCCGAAGCGTTTCGCATCCTCCATGGCGAAATGCCTCGGAACCTGATCAATCCCGAGGCGTGGGATCGGCACCTGGCGCGGCGCAAGGAGCGAGGGCTTTCGTTTCCACGGCCCTGAACATCTGCGTGGGCCGTTCAGCTGCGCCACGATGGTGCCGAGGTTCGCTTCCGCGCGGCGCGATGTGACACGGCGTGACGTGACAAGACTCGGCGCATGTTCACGACACGTATCCAGCCGCTACCGCACGCAAGAACGCTGCAGCCCTGTTTCGCCGAGGCCCTTGCGCCCCGATCCGGGTCCGAGAATGTCCATCAGGACAAGCCATGGAACCGGATCTCTACATGCACCGCCCCGCCCACGTCCGCGACCAAGAGCTCGCGGCGGCCCTCAAGGGAGCTCGAACGATGCCGGTTTCGGGCAAGCCGGTGCTGGTGGCCTTCCGCAACGAGTCGGGCGAGATGTACCGCTTCGCGCTGCTGCATGGCCCCACGCAGCTGCGCTACCTGCGCCACCGGCTCGTGCAGATGCACCTGCTGCAGGATCTCGACGACCAGGACGGCATGATGACCGTTCTCGGGAGAACCTGACGCAGATCATTGGCGCTTGCAAGCCTGTCGGGTTAAGCTGTGATTCCATGCCGAGCGCGCAGCCCTCCCCGCCTGCCCCCGTCTGGGCTCACCCCCTTCCCGAACTCGTTCCCGCCCTGCGCGAAGTCGCGGCCGCCCTGCGCCGCGTGAACCGCCATCCCGAGCCGGGCCCCGGCTTCCGAGTGGGTTTCTGCGATGCCGCCGGCCACGTGCTCGCGGGCACGCTCGTCTCCAGCTTCCACCAGGTGCAGATCCTCGCCCTTGCAATGGCAGACCTCGGCTACCGCGACGTGATCGCCGGCGCGGGCGACGAGATGCAGGGCTGCCACGTGCTGTTCGTGCCGCATGGCGAGCCGCTCAGCGCCCCGCGGCGATCGCCACCCACTCCTTGAAGGCCCGCGCGCTGCCCTCCAGCGCCGACGCCGGGGGCAGGATGCGCAGCAGGTCGAAGGGCCGCGGCACCACCTCGAAGTCCGTCGGCGCGGGCAGCACCTGCAGGCCCGTGCGTTCCAGCGCCCGCCGCGCCTTGCCCGCCTGGTAGAGCCGCGCCGCATGCCATAGCCGGTCGGAGGCGGGGGCGAGATCCGGTTGTCGAACATCGGCCGGACACTTTTCGCCACCCGGCGCGGCGTGCCGCAGCGCCCGCGCCGCAGGCGGCGAAGCGCGCTACGGAGCAAGTACAGTGCGCAACAGGCGATGAAAGAGCACGAGCAGTCCCTTCCCCCCGGCTTCATGGTGGTCCACGGCAACCACCCCGAGGCCCTGCGCGACCTGATGGTCGCCTGGATGCAGCGCAATCCGCTGGCGCCGCTGGAGGACGAACTGGTCCTGGTGCAAAGCAACGGCGTGGCGCAGTGGCTCAAGCTCTCGCTCGCCGCCGATCGCGCGCAGGGCGGCATCGGCGTGGCGGCGGCGCTGCGCACGCAGCTGCCCGCGCACGCGCTGTGGGACGCCTACCGCGCCGTCCTCGGGCCCGAGGCGGTGCCGCGCGACTCGGCGCTGGACGAAGCGCGGCTCGTGTGGCGCCTGATGCGGCTGCTGCCGGCGCTGCTCGACGAACCCGAGTTCGCGCCCCTGCGCGGCTTCCTCCACGACGACGCCGACCGGCGCAAGCTGCACCAGCTCGCGCTGCGCGTGGCCGACCTGCTGGACCAGTACCAGGTCTATCGCGCCGACTGGCTGGCGCGCTGGGCGCGCGGCGACGCGGTGCTCGCGCTCGCCCGTGCCGCGCGCGAAGAGCCGGTGCCCGACACGCTGCGCTGGCAGCCGCGCCTGTGGCAGGCCCTGCTGCAGGACGTGGGCGACGAGGGTGCCGCGGCCGGTCGCGCCGAGGTGCACCGCCGCTTCCTCGCCGCCGTGCAGGAATGGGACGGCCCGCGTCCGGCCAAGGTCCCGCGCCGCATCAGCGTGTTCGGCATTTCGTCCCTGCCGCGCCAGTCGCTCGACGCGCTGGCGGCGCTGGCGCGCTTCAGCCAGGTGCTGCTGTTCGTGCACAACCCGAGCGAGCACGACTGGTCCGGCATCGTGGCGCCCCAGGATGCGATGCGACGCCGCCGCCACCAGCCGCGCCCCGGCCTGCGCGGGGAGCCCGCCGCCGAGGCGCTGCACCTGCAGACGCAGCCGCTGCTGGCCGCCTGGGGCAAGCAGGGCCGCGACTTCGTCGGCCTGCTGGAGGAATACGACCGCCCCGACAGCTACCGCCAGCGCTTCGGCGAGATCGGCCAGCGCATCGACCTGTTCGCGCACGGCGAGGCCGACACGCTGCTGCGCCAGCTGCAGGACGACATCCTCGACCTGCGCCCGCTGGCCGAGACGCAGGCGCGCTGGCCCGACGTGGACGCGGCGCGCGACGGCTCGCTCGCCTTTCACGTCACGCACGGCCCGCAGCGCGAGGTGGAGGTGCTGCACGACCAGCTGCTGGCCGCCTTCGCGGCCGACCCCACCTTGCGCCCGCGCGACGTGATCGTGATGGTGCCCGACGTGGCCGTCTATGCGCCGCACATCCGCGCGGTGTTCGGCCTGGCCGACGAGAAGGACAGCCGCCGCATCCCCTTCAACGTCGCCGACCAGGGGCAGCGCCAGCAGGACCCGCTGCTCGGCGCGCTGGAAAAGCTGCTGAACCTGCCGCGCGAGCGCGTCGCCGTGAGCGAAGTGCTGGACCTGCTGGACGTGCCCGCGCTGCGCCAGCGCTTCGGCATCGCCGAAGACGATCTGCCGCTGCTGCACGGCTGGATCGAGGCCGCGCGCATCCGATGGGGCCTGCACGCGCAGCACCGCGCCTCGCTGGGCCTGCCGCCGGACATAGAGCGCAACAGCTGGCGCTTCGGCCTGCGCCGCATGCTGCTCGGATACGCGACGGGCCAGGGCGAGGCCTGGAACGGCATCGAGCCGCTGGCCGAAGTGGGCGGCCTCGACGCCGCGCTGCTCGGCCCGCTGGTGCGCCTGGTCGAGCGGCTGGAAGCGCACTGGCAGGTGCTGGACGAGCCGACGACGCCGGCGCTGTGGGTCGTGCGCCTGCAGCAGTTGCTCGACGACTTCTTCGTCGCCGACGAAGCGAGCGTGGACGGCCTCACGCTGCTGCGCGCGCGGTCCGCGCTCGACGAGTGGCAGCTCGCCTGCGAGGAGGCCCGGCTCGGCGAGCCGCTGCCGCTTTCGGTCGTGCGCGAGCACTGGCTGGAGAGCCTCGAGCCTCCGGGCCTGCACCAGCCCTTCTTCGCCGGCGGCGTGACCTTCGCATCGCTGATGCCCATGCGCGCGATCCCTTTCCGCTGGATCGCGCTGCTCGGGATGAACGACGGCGACTATCCGCGCTCGCGCCCGCCGATGGACTTCGACCTGATGGCGCGGGAACACCGCCCGGGGGACCGTTCGCGGCGCGAAGACGACCGTTACCTGTTCCTCGAAGCGCTGCTGTCGGCGCGCGAGCACCTGCACGTGAGCTGGGTCGGCCGCAGCATCCACGACAACGAGGAGCGCCCGCCCTCGGTGCTGGTAGCGCAGCTGCGCGACCACCTCGCGGCCGGCTGGCGGCTGCAGGGCGCCAAGGGCGAGCAGGCCGGCCGCGAGCTGGTGGCGGCGCTCACGGTCGAACACCGGCTGCAAGCCTTCCACCCGGCTTACTTCGACGGCAGCGACCCGCGGCTTTTCAGCTACGCGACGGAGTGGCGCGCGAGCCTGCAGGCGCCGCGACCCGCCGCGCCGGCGCCAGCGCTCGACGTTGCCGCTGCGCAGGCGCCGCTCACGCTCGCGGCGCTGGGGCGCTTCGTGCGCAACCCGGTGCGCGCCTTCTTCGAGCACCGGCTCGCCGTGCACCTGGCCGACGGGGATGCCGCCGCGCAGGACCAGGAGCCCTTCGGCCTGAATGGGCTGGAAAACTGGAGCCTGCAGGATGAATTGATCCGGCTGCAGCGCGCGGCCGTCGATGCCGGCGCGCCGCGGGAGCGGGTGCTGCGCGCGCAGCTGGATCGCTTCGCCGCCCGCGGCGAGCTGCCGCACGGCGCGTTCGCGGCGCAGGTGGCGGCGCAGCTGGCGGAACCCATGGACAAGCTGTTCGCGCGCTACGCGCAGCTGTTGCAGCAGTGGCCGCATGCGCTGCCCGACGAGCCGCTGGCCGTCCGCGACGAGGGCGCGCAGCCGGTCCTGCTGTTCGAGGACTGGTTGTCGCCATTGCGCGGCAGCGCCGCCGGCGCGCGCTGCCGGCTGGTGCTGGAAAGCAGCAGCCTGGTCAAGGAGCGGCGCTGGCGCCTGGCGCGCCTGCTGCCGCACTGGGTTGCGCACGTGGCCGGCCAGATCGAGGGCCAGGCCCTCACGACCGTGGTCGTGAGCAAGGCCGGCACCGCCACGCTGCCGCCGCTGGCGCAGGCTGCGGCGCTCTCGTGGTGGAAGGAGCTGCTGCAGGCCTGGCGCGAAGGCATGCGCCGGCCGCTGCCCTTCTGCGTCGAGAGCGCGGCGGCCTGGCTGCGGTATGCCGCGCCGGAAAAGGGCGAGCCGCTGCCGGAACGCGCGCGCGAGGAAGCGCGCAAGGGCCACGAGAGCGAATGCGGTCACGATGCGTATCTGGCGCGCGCGTTTCCCGACTTCGAGGCCTTCTACGGCGACGAATTCGAGCGCTGGGCGAACACGCTGCTGCGCCCGCTGCGCGACGCGATCGGCGCGCCGCCGAGGGGAGAAGCGGAATGAGTGTCGCCGGGCCGCCGACCAGCGCGGGGGGCACCGTCATGACCCCGGCGCTGCTGGACCCCATGCGCTTTCCCCTGCAGGGCAGCGCCCTCATCGAGGCGAGCGCGGGCACGGGCAAGACCTTCACGATCGCCGCGCTCTACCTGCGCCTCGTGCTGGGGCACGGCGGCGAAGCGGCCTTCCATGAGCCGCTGACGCCGCCGGAGATCCTGGTCGTGACCTTCACCGAGGCCGCCACCAAGGAGCTGCGCGACCGCATCCGCGCCCGCCTCGCCGAAGCGGCCGATGCCTTCGCGAGCGATGCCGAGGAGATCGATCCGCTGCTGCTGCAGTTGCGCGCCAGCTACCCGCCCGCCGATTGGCCCGCGTGCGCGCAGCGCCTGCGGCTGGCCGCCGAGTGGATGGACGAGGCCGCCGTCTCCACCATCCACGGCTGGTGCAACCGCATGCTGCGCGAACACGCCTTCGACAGCGGCAGCCTGTTCAGCCAGACGCTGGAGGCCGACCAGACCGAGCTGGAGCAGGAGGCCGTGCGCGACTACTGGCGCACCTTCTTCTATCCGCTGCCGCCGGAAGACGCCGAGTGCGTGGCCGGCTGGTGGAAGACGCCCGATGCGCTGCGCTTCGCCTTGCGCAACCTGCTGCCGCAGGCCGATCGCGTCGACGAAGCGCCCGAGCCCGCGACCGCGCTGCGCGAGGCGCGGCTCGAGCGCGCGCAGCAGCTCGAGGCGCTGCGCGCGCCCTGGCCCGCCTGGTGCGACGCGCTGCAGGCGCTGCTGGACGAAGCCGTCGAGGCGAAGAAGGTCGATGGCCGCAAGCTGAAGAAGTCCGACTACCAGCGCTGGCTGCAGAAGCTGCGCGAGTGGTGCGCGGGCACGCAGCCGCTGCCCGATCTCACCGACACGGCCTGGGCCCGCCTCACGCACGCGGGCCTGCGCGAAGCGTGGAAGAGCGCCGACGAGGCGCCGCGGCACGAGGCGCTGGAAGCGCTCGAGCGGCTGCGCGAGCGGCTCGCCTGCCTGCCCGAATGCCGGGACACGGTGCTCGCGCATGCCGCGCACTGGGTCGCTGGGCGGATGGCGGCGGAGCAGCATCGCCGCGCCGAGATGGGCTTCAACGACCTGCTCACGCGGCTGCGCGACGCGCTGCGCCGGCCGGAGAGCGGCGCGCGGCTCGCGGCCCTGATCCGCCGCCAGTTCCCGGTCGCCCTGATCGACGAATTCCAGGACACGGACCCCGTTCAGTACGAGATCTTCCGCACCGTCTACCAGGGCCAGGCCGGCACGGCGCTGATCCTGATCGGCGACCCCAAGCAGGCGATCTACGCCTTCCGCGGCGCCGACATCCACACCTACCTGGAAGCGCGGCGCGACACGGCGGGCCACCACACCACGCTGGGCACCAACTACCGCTCCACCAAGCCGATGGTGGAAGCCGTGAACCACCTGTTCCTGCAGGCGGAGCAGCGCGCCGCGGGCGAGGGCGCCTTCCTGTTCCGCGACGAGGGCGAAAATCCGCTGCCCTTCCTGCCCGTGCAGGCCAGGGGGCGCGAGCAGCGCTGGCGCGTGGGCGGTGCGGACGCGCCGGCGCTCACCTGCTGGTGGCGCGACCCGGGCGAGGTTCTGCGGATCGGCCCGTACCGCGAGGCGCTGGCCGCCGCGACGGCGACCGAGATCGTGCGCCTGCTGCGCCTGGCGCAGCAGGGCAAGGCCGGTTTCGTCGACGACAAGCGCAGGCTGCAGCGCCTGTGTCCGCGCGACATCGCGGTGCTGGTCAACGACGGCACGGAGGCACGCGAGGTGCGCAAGGCGCTGGCCGAACGCGGTGTCCGCAGCGTCTACCTGTCCGACCGCGACAACGTCTTTCGCAGCGCCGCGGCCGGCGAGCTGCAACGCCTGCTGCAAGCCTGCGCCGCGCCGGAGGAGGGCGGCCTGGTGCGCGCCGCGCTCGCCACCGCACTGCTCGCGCAGGACTGGGCGGCGTTGGACCGCCTGAACCACGACGAACTGCATTGGGAAGAGAGGCTGGAGCAGTTCCGCGGCTACCGCAGCTGCTGGCAGCGCCAGGGCGTGCTGCCCATGCTGCGGCGGCTGCTGCACGACTTCGAGGTGCCGCAGCGCCTGATCGCGCTCGGCGAGGAACGCCTGCTCACCGACCTGCTGCACCTGGCGGAGCTGCTGCAGCAGGCCAGCATGCTGCTCGATGGCGAGCACGCGCTGGTGCGCTACCTGGCCGAACAGCGTGCCGAAGGCGCGGTGGCCGTCGACAGCCGGCAGCTGCGCCTGGAAAGCGACGCGGACCTGCTGAAGGTCGTCACCGTGCACAAGTCCAAGGGGCTCGAATACCCGCTCGTCTTCGTGCCCTTCCCCTGCGCCTGCCGCCCGGTGAAGGCGGAGGACGTGCCGATCAAGTGGCATGACGACGAAGGCTTACTGCACCTCTCGCTGCGCGCGGACGAGGCGGTGCTGGCCCGGGCCGAGCGCGAGCGGCTGGGTGAAGACCTGCGCAAGCTCTATGTCGCGCTGACGCGCGCGCGCTTCGCGACCTGGATCGCGGTGGCGCCGACGCAGGACCTGGAGCGCACCGCGCTCGGTTACCTGCTGGCGGGCGGGCAGGCGATCGCGCCCGGCCAGGTCCAGCCGCTGGTGGAGGCTGCACTGGGATCCTGCGCCGCCATCGCCGTCGCGCCCATGCCCGCGGCCACCGAAGAAGGCTACGTCGCCGAGGAGGCGGCGTTGCAGCTCGCCCTGCCGCCGCCGCTGCCGGCGCACGCGCCCGAGCCTTGGTGGATCGCCAGCTATTCGCGCCTGCGCCGGGCCGCCGGCAGCACCCAGCGCGAGCACCGCATGCCGGAGACCGCCCAGGAAGAGACCTATCTCGAAGCGGCGCAGGAGTTGCGGCCCGAAGCCGAACCAACGGCATCCAGCGGCACCCTGCACGGCTTCCCGCGCGGCCCGGCGGCGGGCAGCTTCCTGCACGGCCTGCTCGAATGGGCGGGACGCGAGGGCTTCGCCGCCAGCGCCGAGGCAGGCGGGGAGCTGGAGCGCCAGCTCGAGCGCCGCTGCCGCCCCGCGCGCTGGGCGCCGCACCGCGAGGCGCTCGCCACTTGGCTCACGCACTGGCTGGCGACGCCGCTGGACCTGCGCCGCCTCGCACCGGATGCGCGCCCCGTCGCGCCGCGCGCGCTGCAGGCGATCCAGCCGGAGATGGAATTCTGGCTCGCCGCCTCGCACGTGGAGGCGCAGGTGCTCGACGCGCTGGTATGCCGCCACACGCTGCAAGGCCTGCCGCGCGCGCCGCTGGAGCAGCAGCAGTTGAACGGGATGCTCAAGGGCTTCGTCGACCTGGTGTTCGAGCACGAGGGCCGCTACTACGTGGCCGACTACAAGTCCAACTGGCTCGGGCCCGACGACGGCGCCTACACGCTCGAAGCCATGCGCGACGAGGTGCTGCACCACCGCTACGAGCTGCAGTACAGCCTCTACCTGTTCGCCCTGCATCGCCTCTTGCGCTCGCGCCTGCCGGACTACGACTACGAGCGCCACGTCGGCGGCGCGGTCTACGTGTTCCTGCGCGGGCATGCCGCGCCCTCGCAAGGCCTGCACCTGGAGCGTCCGCCGGCCGCCCTGATGGAAGCGCTGGACCGCCTGTTCGCGCAGGAGGTGGCGGCATGAACGAAGCCCTGCGCTCGCGCGAGGCGTGCCTGCAGCTGCTCGAGAGCTGGGTTGCGGCCGGCTGGATGCGCGAGCTGGATGCGGTGTTCGCCGCCTTCCTCGCGCGCGAAGCGCCGGACGCCGATCCCTTGCTCCTGATCGGCGCGGCGCTCGCCAGCCACCAGCTCGGGCGCGGCTACGTGGCACTCGATCTCGCTGCGGTTCTCAGCGAGCCTGGCGAGACCCTGGCGATCCCGCCGGAGGACGAGCGCGGCGCGGCGGGCCCCGTCGAACCGGGCGCCCTGCTGCAAGGCCTCACGCTCGCCGATTGGCAACGCGGGCTCGCCGATGCGCGCGTCGTCGCACCGGCCGAGGGCTGCACGCCCCTGGTGCTGGAAGGCGCGCGCCTGTACCTGCGCCGCTTCTGGCAGCACGAGCAGTCGGTGCGCGCCGGCATCCAGCAGCGGCTCGCGGCCGAAGAGGCCTGGAGCGCAGCGGCGCTGCGGCAGGCGCGCATCGCGCTGGACGAACTGTTCGCGCGCGAGGAGGAGACGGCTAGCCCCGACTGGCAGAAGATCGCCTGCGCGGTGGCGCTGCGATCGCGCTTCAGCATCGTCACGGGCGGCCCCGGCACCGGCAAGACGACCACCGTGGTGCGGCTGCTCGCCCTGCTGCAGCACCTCGCGCTTTCGGGGCAGGGCGGCGACGCCCGCCGCCTGCGCATCCGCCTTGCGGCGCCCACCGGCAAGGCGGCGGCGCGCCTGAACGCCTCGATCGCGAGCGCGGTGGAGGGGCTCGCACTCGCCAGGCTGCCCGGCGGCGAGGCGGTGCGGCAGGCGATCCCCACCGAAGTGAGCACCGTGCACCGCCTGCTGGGAAGCTTCGGCGGCACGCGCCGCTTCCGCTTCGACGCCACCCATCCCTTGCCGCTGGACGTGCTGGTGCTCGACGAGGCCTCCATGGTGGACCTGGAGACCATGGCCGCCGTGATCGCGGCGCTGCCTGCGCGCGCGCGCCTGGTGCTGCTGGGCGACAAGGACCAGCTTGCCTCGGTGGAAGCCGGCAACGTGCTGGGCGAGCTGTGTGCGCGCGCGGATGCGGGCCACTACCGGGAGGCGACGCGCGACTGGCTCGAGGCGCTCACCGGCGAGCGCATCCCGGCGCAACTGGTGGACGCGCGGGGCGAGCCGCTGGACCAGGGCGTGGTCAAGCTGCGGCACAGCTGGCGCTTCGACGCGGCCAGCGGCATCGGCCGGCTCGCCGAGGCGGTGAACGAGGGCGACGCGGCGCGCGCGCAGGCGATCCTGCACGCGGGCCACGACGACCTCGCCTGGCTCGAGCTCGATGGGCGCGACGCGATGCTGCGGCGGCTGGTGCTCGAAGGCTGCCGCCACTACCTCGAGCGGGTCGCGCAGGCGCCCGCGCCCGAGGCGCCGCGCGCGGCCTTCGACGACTGGGCCCGTGCGGTGCTCAAGGCCTACGGCAGCTTCCAGCTGCTGTGCGCGGTGCGCCGCGGCCCTTACGGCGTGGAGGGCCTCAACGAACGCATCGCCGCCCTGCTGCACGGCGAGCAGCTCACGCCGGCGGCCAAGGGCTGGTACGCCGGCCGGCCGGTGATGGTCACGCGCAACGACTATGCGTTGGGGCTCATGAACGGCGATGTCGGCATCACGCTGCCGCTGCCGGTGCCCGGCGAAGCGCGCATGCTGCCGCGCGTGGCCTTCGAGGGCAGCGACGGCGGCATCCGCTGGATCCTGCCCAGCCGCCTGCCCGCGGTGGAGACGGTGTTCGCGATGACGGTGCACAAGTCGCAGGGCTCGGAGTTCGGCCATGCCGCGCTGCTGCTGCCGCAGGAGGCGAGCCGCGTGCTCACGCGCGAACTGGTCTACACCGGCATCACGCGGGCGAAGCAGCGCTTCACGCTGGCCGTGCCCGCGGGCGCGCAGCATGTGCTGGAATCGGCGCTGGCGCGGCGCACCCGCCAGGGCGGCGAGGGGCCGCGCGTGGCCGGAGGAATCCGTCCATGAGGACCTCATCGCTCGGTAGGCTGGCCGTGAGCTGCGCGAACCCCGGCGTTTGACCGCGCTCGCGCGTCGCTGGGGTTGCGCTATCGCTCCACCGCCGGCCTACCTGGCCGGTGCCGGCTCGCCGAGCGGCTGCGGCGCCATCAGCGTGAAGCCCTTGCGCGGCAACTGCAGCGAGACGACGGCGGCGGCGAGCAGCAGCGCACCGGCGGCGCCGAACGCGATCCAGTGCGTGCCGAAGCGCTCGTAGGCCCAGCCCCCGAGCCAGGAGCTGATCGTGGCGCCGGCCTGGTGGCCGAGGTAGGCCATGCCGTACAGCACGCCCACCAGGCGCACGCCGTACACGTCCGCGAGGATGGCCGACGACAGCGCGATGCTGCCCGCCCACACCAGCCCGCCGATGGTGGCGGTGGCGTACAGCTCCCACTGCGTGCCCACCAGCACCAGCGCGAAGAAGCCGAGCCCGCGGATCGAATAGATCACCGCCAGCAGCTTGCGGCGCGGCACCCGGTCCGCCAGCCGGCCCAGGGCCAGTGTGCCGCCGATCGCCACGATGCCGATCAGGCCGATGCCCATGGAGCTGGTGAAGGCGTCGAAGCCGTGGTCCATCAGCATGGGCATGCCGTGCGTGCCGAGCAGGTTCATGCTGAAGCCGCAGCAGAACAGGCCGAAGAAGACCTGCCAGAACGGCACGGTGCGCATGGCCTCGCGCAGCGTCAGGCTCAGCGGCGGGGTGCCTGGACGGGCGCGCTGGGCCGCCACTTCCTCGGGCAGCAGGTCGGTGTGTTCCGGCGCCGTGTCGCGGATCACGAACAGTGCCGCCGGCAGCGTGAGCGCCATGAACACCGCGGCGAAGCCGACCAGGGTGGCGCGCCAGCCGAACGACTCGATCGCCCATGCGCTCACGGGCGTCATCACCGCCATGCCGGCCATCGACCCGGTGGAGAGGAAGAACAGCGCCATGCCGCGGCGGCGCGTGAACCAGTGGCTGATCACGGGCGTGAGCGACACCGGGCTCACGAAGGCCAGGCCGACCGAAAAGCCGACGCCGAAGGCGAGCAGGAAGGCGACCGGATCGCGCGTGAGCACCGCCCACACCACCGAGGCCCCCACGCAGCCCGCCCCGAGCAGCAGCACGCTGCGGGTGCCGAAGCGCGCGATCAGGTGGCCGCCCACCGGCATCGCGAGGCCGTAGCACGCCATGCCGATGGCCACGATGGTGGCCAGCAGGCTGCGGCTGAAGCCGAGGTCGTGCGCGATGGGCAGGAAGAAGGGGCCGATGCCGAGCCGCATGCCGGTGGACAGCAGGGTCAGCAGGGCCGCCGCGGCGACGATGTTCCAGCCGAAATACCAGCGGCTGCGCAATGCCGAAGTCAAGCTTCACTCCTCGTGGGCCGAGGGTGGGGGGCCCCGGCGGCCCCTATTGTGGCGGCATCAGCGGGCCGGCGCCGGCGCCGGGGCCATCAGCGGGGCGGCGCGCCGGGGCAATTGCAGCGAGACGAGGGCGCCGGCCGCCAGCAGCAGGGCGCAGGCGCCGAACGCGACCCAGTGCGTACCGAAGCGTTCATAGGCCCAGCCGCCGGCGAAGGATCCCAGCGCCGCGCCCATCTGGTGGCCGAAGTAGGCCAGGCCATAGAGCGGGCCGACCAGGCGCAGGCCGTACACGTCGGCCAGGATCGCGGCCGACAGCGCCGCCCCGCCGGCCCACACCAGCCCCATGAGCGTGGCGGCGAAATAGAGCTCCAGCCCCGAGCTGGCCAGCACCAGCGCGATGAAGCCCAGGCCGCGCACCAGGTACACCGCCGCCAGCAGGTTGCGCCGCGGCATCTTGTCCGCCAGGCCCCCGAGGAGCACGCTGCCCGCGATCGCGGCGACGCCCACCAGCCCGATCGTCATGGCGCTGGTCGGCGCGTCGAAGCCGTGGTCCATCAGCATCGGCATGCCGTGCGTTCCGAGCAGGTGCATGCTGAAGCCGCAGCAGAACAGGCCGAAGGCGATCTTCCAGAAGGTGGCGGTGCGGACGGCCTCGCTCGGCTCCAGCGGCTGCGGCAGGGTGGCCGCGTGGACGCGCTGCGCCCTTGCCTCCTCGGGCAGCAGGTCGGTGTTGAGCGGCGCGACATCGCGCATGAGGAACAGGGCCGCGGCCAGCGTGCAGGCGGCGAGCACGACGCCGAAGCCCGCCAGCGTGGCGCGCCATCCGAACGCCGAGACCGCCAGCGCCGTGACCGGCGTGACCACTGCCAGCCCCGCCATCGCGCTGGTGGCCAGGAAGAACAGCGCCATGCCGCGGTGGCGCGTGAACCAGTGGCCGATCACCGGCGTGAGCGCCACCGGGCTGGTGAAGGCCAGGCCCACCGAGAGCAGGCCGGCGAAGGCGAACAGGAACATCGCCGCGCTCTGCGTGTTGGCGGCCAGCACCGTCGCGAGCAGGGACGCCGCGGCGCCAGCCAGCAGCACCGCGCGCGTGCCGTAGCGCGAGACGAGAAATCCCGCCAGCGGCAGGGCGAGCCCGTAGCACAGCATGGCCGCGGCCATGATCGCGGACAGTGCCGTGCGGCTCAGACCCAGTTCGCGCGCGATCGGCAGGAAGTAGGGGCCGATCCCCAGCCGCATCCCGGTGGACAGCAGCGTGAGCACGGCCGCCGCCGCAACGATGTTCCACCCGAAATACCAGCGGGTACCGATTTCCGAACGCATGGGCCTCTCCCTGTCTCTCCCCCCGCGCACTGCACGGCGGGATGCGTATTGTTCGCGAGCGCGGGCGCGAAATCGCACCGGTGCGCAGGGGGCTTGCCATGCATCAACATGCGGCGCGCGGGCGCGGTCCGCTGCCCGCGCGTTAAGGCTGGTTTAATGCGCGCATGCCCGACTCTGCCCTCACCCCCGAACGGCTGGCCGAACTGCGCGCGTGGGAAGGCCGCAGCGAAACGCTGCGCGACGAGATCACCGCCGCGCCCGTTCGCAATCTCTCTGCCACCCTCGACCGCGACGATCCCCCGCCGCAGGCCGGCACCGAGCTGCCGCCGCTATGGCACTGGCTGTATTTCCTGCCCGATTACCCGCAAGGCGAGCTCGGTCCCGACGGCCATGGCCGCCGCGGCGGCTTCCTGCCGCCCGTGCCCTTGCCGCGCCGCATGTGGGCCGGCGGCCGCCTCACCTGGCATGCGCCGTTGCGCGTGGGCGAGAGCATCGAGCGCACCTCGCGCATCGGCTCGGTGACGCACAAGTCGGGCCGCAGCGGCGACCTCGTCTTCGTGCTGGTGCAGCACGAGGTGCGCAACGCGCAGGGGCTCGCGCTGACCGAGGAACACGACATCGTGTACCGCCCGCTCGCGCGCCCCGGCGACGCGGCGCCGGCGCCGGCGCCGCAGGCTGCCCCGGCCGACGCGCCCTGGTCGCGCGAGATCGTGCCCGATCCGGTGCTGCTGTTCCGCTATTCGGCGCTCACCTTCAACGGCCACCGCATCCATTACGACCGCAGCTACGTCACCGAGGTGGAGGGCTATCCGGGCCTGGTCGTGCATGGCCCGCTGATCGCCACGCTGCTGGCGGACCTGGCGCGGCGCGAGCGGCCCGACGCCATCTTGCGCAGCTTCAGCTTCCGCGCCGTGCGGCCCACCTTCGACCTGCATCCGTTTCGCGTCAGCGGCAGGCCGGCAGGGGATGGGCGCAGCGCGCAGTTGTGGGCGCAGGACCAGGAGGGGTGGGTGACGATGCAGGCGGAGGCGCGGTTCGCGTGAGCGCGGTGAGCGGCGTGAGCAGGGCGATCTGATGGTGGCGGCCGGCTTGGGCCGTGTCGAAAGCAACCCGGCCGCAAATGCTGCTATACTCTATGGCTTCGCGGCTGTAGCTCAGTTGGATAGAGTACTTGGCTACGAACCAAGGGGTCGTGGGTTCGAATCCTGCCAGCCGCACCAAATTTTCCGTTTGGGATCAACCGCTTAGGAGTGACAGCTCCTAGGCGGTTTTTCTTTGTGCGGGGACTTTCCGGGGACTCGCCTCCTCGGCCTTTCGCGCCTGGTGCTCCTGCCTGAGGGTGCTCAGGCTCTTGTTCCAGGTTCCGGTGTCGGCCCGGATCTTCTCCAGCGCCCCGTGCAGCTCGACGATCTGCGCCATGCTGTAGTGGTGCGTCATCGACTGCCGCGAGTGCCACAGGATGTCGGCGATGGTGCTCTCCGGCACGCCCGCCTCCCGCAGCCGCATGCCCACGGTGTGCCGCAGGTCGTGCACGTGTAGGTCGCCCAGGCCCGCGGCCGCGCGCGCGTTCTGCCAGCCGGTGTTGTTCATCGTCTCGATCGGCCGGTAGGCCATGGTGGGCGCCTGGTCCAGGTTCTTGACCCGTTCCCTGCGCCAGACGAACACGAACTCCCTGTGCCGGCCGCGGCAGGCCTCGATCACCGACTGCGCCACGCTGTTGCAGACCACCAGCCGCACGCGGCGGCGGCCCTTCACGTGCTCGCGCGGCACCTCGAAGACCGAGATGCCCAGTTCCGGGATGGGGATCTCCCATTCCCAGCGCAGGCTGCACGCGACGTCGTCGCGGATGCCGGTATTGAGCGTGAAGAGGGCCATGCGCGCGAGGTGGTCCGGCAGCTTCGGCAGCAGCTTGCGCTGCTCCGCCCAGCTGATCGGCCGCGGCTCGCGCTGGTGGCCTACCAGCGGCAGCATCGTGATCTTCGGAGCGTGGCCAAGCCACGTGTGGCCCGCGTCGTCGCGCCAGACCGTGGCGGCGAGATTCAGGATGCGCCGCACCACGCCCAAGGCCAGGTTGATGGTCTTGTGCGCGCGGCCGGCGGCCAGCCGGGCCGTGATGTACGGAGCCAGCGTGCCGTCGTGCGCCTGCTGCAACTGCAGACCGCCGATGTAGTACATCACGCCTTCCTGAGGGCGACCCTTGGGCCCCTGCAGCAGGGTGACCTCGGTGTCGAGTGACGTCTTGTCCTGGTTGGTCAGCAGGTAGTGCGCTGCGGCTTCGTCGAAGGTGCGCTGCGGCCGCTCGCCGTGCAGGACGGTCTGCCGCTTCTCGCCCAGCTGACGAATCAGCCAGCCTTCCGCTTCCTCGAAACTAGCGAAGCCGCACTGGCGAAATCGAGTGCCGCGCCACCACTTGTCGACCTCCCAGGACCCGTTTCCGGAGGGGTAGATGCCCCTCGTGCTTTGGCCCATGGTCTTTCTCCTTTCTGTTCGGCGGGCCGTCCGTTCCGAGGGGCATTCTGCTCCCCGGCCGGCTGGGTGTCGTTGGCGGCCGGATCCTGCTCGCCAGCGGCGGCCGCCTTGTATTCGTCGAAGAGGCGGTCGAGGTCGCCGCGGTCGAAGATCAGGCAGCCGCCCTGCGGCATCGCGACGAGGCGCGGCCGCCACTTCTCATCGAAGGTGCGGCGCTTCACGCCCACGTAGTCGATCGCCTCGGCGTAGGTCAGCCCGCGCTTCATCGCTGGCCGCTCCCGCCGCCGCGCACGCGCGCGAGCAACTGCGACGTCGTGTCCGCGGCGGATCGATCGGAGTCGTGGGCATCGACCTCCACCAGCCTGCAAAGCGTCAGTGCGGCCGAGGCGAGGTCGCGGGCGCGCGCTTCGCGACCAGCGTTGCCGGTGAGGGCTTCTTGAATCTCCCCCATGAACGTTCGGTACAGCATCGCGACGCCCATGCGATCAGACACCTCCTGGCCAGCTGCATAGGCGTCCCAGCCGGCGAGCTCGGTCTCCAGCAGCTCGCCGATCGTGCTGAAGTGCGTGCGCGCGATGTCCCGCGCGCTGCGCACCATCTCGCGGATCTCGAGCCGCGCCTCGTAGAAGCGCGGCGACGGGTCCACGATGGGGAAGGCGAAGCCGGCGAACTGCACGTCCGCTGGAAGCACGCCGAAATCCGGGATCTCCAACCAGTTGTCCGGATCCAGCTGGTCAGCTTGCCATGCGGCTTCCCGTTCCTGCTTCGTCTTCTTCATGATCCTAGCGCTCAGATGGGCGCGCGGCAGCGGAAGCCGCCGCGCAAGAGCTCAATGGTGCACCGCCTCGTCGTGAACGAAGGCCGCCTTCGGCAGCGCCGCCGGCATCGGCGTCTGGCGCGCGAACTCCATTCGCGCGGCGGCATCACCGCCGTCATCGAGGAGCGCATTCAGGAGCTGCAGGCTTTGAAAGATCAAAGGCCAGCGACCATCCGTCTCGCAGATGGCTGCAAGCACCTTGCGCAGCCCTGCGCCGACGTTCATCAGCTGCAGCACGCTGGTCTGCGGGTCGTGTCGGTACAGCGCCTGCTGCGCGGCGTAGAACGGGCCCCACACCTCGCTGTGCATGAGGTCGAACGCAGCGTCAGCCTCACCGTCGTAGTGCTCCGTCAGGTCGATCCACGCATCCAGCCGCTGGATGACGTCGTTCAGCTTGATTTCCGCGGGGTCGGTGAAGACCGGTTCGTCGGGCATGTCGCCGAAAGCGGCGGCTGGCGCAGCCGGTGCCGGCATGTCGAGGATCTCGACGACCTTGGCCAATGCGAAGAGGGCCGCCTTGGTGTGGCTGTAGAACGTGCCGGGCACCTGGTTCATGCTGTGCGCGCCGACGGTGAAGGCCTGCAGATCGTTCACCTCGCCGAGCAGTTGGTCCGCCGGGTCCACGTACACACGGCGGATGACGGCGTCAAGCTTCTCGGTGGCTTGGCGCAGCAGCATGGACGCACTCGGTCCGTTTCCCCACTCGAGGCCCTCCACGCTCAACGCGTCGGTCAGCGTGCCGTTGCACTTGCGCAGCAGCTTGTCGACGTCGCGGCGCCATTCCTCTCCAGGAGCGACCTCCACCTCCTCCTCCAGGTACATCGTGTCGGGTCCGCCGACATGGTCCCGCTCGGTGAAATTCTTCAGTTGGTAGGGGTCTTCGCCCCCATTGCCAGTGGCGACGAGATGGCTGGAAAGCGCGGCTGCGAAGCCCTCGAGGAGCTCGGGTTGCGCGGTGATCTTGTTGAGGAATTCGGCTGCGAACGACCGCTGCTGGACGCCGCGGCCGCGGACGCAGGCCCAGAGGCTCGCGGCGTCGCACTCGTCGTCGCCGGCTGCGTCGAGGTCGATAGCCACCTGGATCATGTCGGCGCAGAGGGCGACCCCGGCGAGGAAGGGGGCATGCGCCTGCTGCCGCGAATCGATGTCGCGTCGTTCTTCGATCTGCGACGGGTCGCACTGTTCGCCGGTGCCAGCGCCGCACTGGTCATGGGACAGCTCCTGGATCACGCGTGCGGTGAGCGAAATGATCCCGCTGTCCACCGCGCTGTTCAGGAAGCCAGTCGCGGCGGCGCAGAACCCGTGGCGCAGCTCGGGTTGGCGAGCGATGGTGTCGAGCGCCTCGGAGATCGCGCTGACGTCGATCGGCACGCCGGGGTAACGGTACGCGGCGTCCAGCCACGTGGCATCGCGATTCGCGGCCACTGCCGTCATGACGTTGCAGAACAGGGTCTTGCCGGCCATGAAGGCCTGCTGTTCGTGCTCGCCGGACGGCTGCGGCGGCGCCTCCGGCTGGATGCTCGCCTCGTCGACGAGGGTCGCGATCCTGTCCATCGTGCGTGCCACCGGCTCCAGGATCTCAGGCAGACCTGCGGCCGTGTCGTCCAGGTTGATGGCGGCGATCAGGAACGCGTGCACGTCGTATGCCGTTGTCTTGTAGTCGTCGACCGAGCCGGCGCGCAGCGTGGGCATCGCGCGCTCGAGCAGCTTGATGCCGTGCCAGATCAGGGCGCGCGCCACACTGCCGTTCTCGGTGCTGTCGAGAGCCTTGATGTCGTTGGCGTTGCGCAGCTGCTCCAACAGCTTGGGCAGCATGTCGCGGACCTGCTCGCGCCAGGAGCTCGGGTCATCGGCCGTCTCGCAGGTGGAGGTGATGGATGCGGGCGGTTGCCGGCCGAAGTTCATGGGGTGCGCCGGTTGCGCCTGCGCGATGTTCACAATCTTCTTCGTTGCGCGTGCGGGCGCGGCGGTGATAGAGTTCATTCGTCTCTCCTTCGTGTTGCTACGGGGACTGATACGAAGCCCTGGCGGGTCCAAGCGCCAGGGCTTCTTCGTTTCTGAACGCGTCAGGTCACCGCGCAGCTGCGCCGGCAACCTGCTCCTGCTGCAGGCGGCTGTGCTTCAGCCGGTGGATGATTTCCTGATTGAGCGACCGGCTGTTCTCCGCCGCCTGCTGGCGCAGCCAGTCGCGCAGATCGTCGGGAATGCGAACGCCCGTGGGGGGCAGCGGTTTGGGGTCATTGGCCACGCGGAGCTCCTTCCTGTATGACTACGCGGCGTAATGATAACGCCGTGTACTCATCGCGTGTCAACACCGTTTAGCTACACGGCGTAGCTATTGCGCGTGTTCTGCGGCACCCGCAACGGAGAGAGCATTGGTTGGAAGGTGGCGGCTCGTCACCTGGCGGCAGCGCGATTCCAGCGGACCCGAAAATCACTGCTGGCTGTGGCTCCAGCGATCAGCGGCGTCTGATCTTCTTCACAGGAGCGGAGCGCCCGCCTGCACCGGACTCCTGGGCTGCGCTGCGGGTGTCTTCCTGATGAGGGGGTGCTGATACGGCGCGGACCTTTCCCTCGACGACGTCCCAGCCCTTGAACTCGAGGTCGCCGCGCCTTAGCGCCTTCATCTCGGCCTCCAGTTTCAGCCGCTCCTCTTCCGGCACTCGCAGGAGTACGCCCATGGCTTCGGCCATCGCCTCCCCATCCTTTTCCAGGATGCCGCGGGCCAGCCGCGCCCGCACGGCCACCCCACTGGCCTCTTGGAGCTTTGGCGGCAGCGCGCCGTGGATGTCCATCACCAGCTGCGCGAGCAGGTGCTGCGTGAACTCGTTCATCTGATGGAAATGCCGTAGCAGGAGCAACTCCTTCTCCATTCCGGCGAGCTCCTGACGCAATGCCACCGCGTCAGGGGCATCTTGGAAGCTGTGTTGGAGCCTGGCCACGACCTCGGCATTCATTGATCTGCCCGACGATCGCGCAGCCTCTTCAAGACGCTGACGAAGGTCGGGAAGCATGCGCAGGCCGAACGGAGCGATCGATCCGGTGGGTGCGGTGGTGGTCTTGGGGGCGCCGGCCATAACTACGCAGTGTAGCCAAACGGTATTGACAGCCCATAACTACGCCGCGTTATCATTACGCCGCGTAGTCGCAGAAAGGGGGCCTCATGGACGCGCGAACGCGCACGAGTGGCGCACCTGACCATCACGTCCGCCTCTTCAACACCGGTCCCGCACCGCGGAGCCGAGTTTGGCGCATGCGAGTCACCGCGGCATGGGCCTCGAAGCGAACCTGCAGGTCCCCGTCGCACACAGCCAGCACGAGCCGAGTTGTTCGGATGCAGAGGATCTGCTCGCCGGCCGCCGTTGTGTTGATGCTGGTGGAAGTCCGCACGCTGGTGTGCATCTGGGCTGCCACTCTGGGATGTTGCTGCTCTGCCATCGACGGCAGTGTTCGTTTTTTTGCCAAGGTCAACGAGACAAGACGGCGCAAGCCTCTTGCGCGGAGGTGTCTCGATGCAGCATGAACTCGCGGCGCGGCCGCCGATGCTGAAGGTCGACCCCGACCTGGTGCGCCGCATCCCGACGATGACGAAGGCGCTGCAGGTGTGCCAGACGCTGAGCGGCCTGGACGACAAAGCGTTCGTCGGCGAAGGCGGCATCGTCAAGGACCTCGCGCAGTGGTCCAGGATCATGGGCAGCGGTCAGCACTTCTTCCCACAGAACGAGCTGAACCGGTTCATGGACAAGGCGGGCAACGAGGTGCCCGTGTTGTGGCTGCTGCACTCGCGCGGCTACGACTTCACGCTGCTGCACCGGCTGGAGAGCGAGACGGAACGCAAGCTCCGCCTGGCCGAGGAGGCGCTCGCGCGCGAGCGGGAGAAGAACCGCGTGCTGGTCGAGGCCTTGCATGGAAGGGTCGCGGCATGAACGCGCACCCGCAGTTACGCGGCAGCTCCTTCGCGGTGCCCGCAGATGACGAGAAGGCGGCCGAGCTCGCCCTGCGCGACGCCGCGCGATCCCGCCAAATCTGGTTGGGACTGAAGCAAGTACGGCAACGCCGGGCCCGCGAGCACCTCGCGCAGGAAGCGCGCTTTCTCGAGGGACGCATTCTCGAGACCGCCAACGCGCTGATCGAGCGCGCGGCACGGCGCGACGCTACCACCTCAGGAGTGCTCGATGAATCAGAAGACCCGCTGGATTGACCAAATGGACGCCCCGTGCGACCCCAACATCTTCCTGCGCGCTGTCGCGGCATGGGAGCGTGGGCGCGACGTGCCGATCCGCCACCAGGAGCAGCTGCAGCCTGGTCGCCTCTACCTCGCCGACATCGACCTCAACCGCGCGGCCATGGAGACGGTACGCGAGCTGCGCGCCGCCGGCGTGCCGAACCCGCAGGCGTATCTCTGGCGCCTGATGCACATGGGCGAGATCCTCCGCGCCGCGGCGGCGCTCGGGCTGGCGGACCTGGTGCGCGAGGACAAGGTGCACACCGCGCTGCTGCGCGCCGCCGCGGTGGCCAAGTTCCGCGTTCCGGTGAGCGATGCCATTCGCGCGCATGAGGAGGTCGGTGTGTTCGACCTCGAGGACGCGGTCGCAAAGACGGCGCAGTTCCAAGCAGCGGAGAAGGCGGGCGGGTGAGCATCAAGGCAATGAATCTGGTCTGGTGCACACCGATCGAGCCGCCCGCGCGGAAGACGGTGGCCCTGGCGCTGGCCGACCACTGCAACGACAGCGGCGGCAGCCTGCGCGTGTCGCATGCGACCGTGGCCTTGGAGACCGGCCTGTCTGTCGACCAGGCGCGCCGCTACATGCGCTCGTTCATCGCCGAAGGCCTGCTGATCGTCGAAGCGAACGCGAGCGGCGGCGCGCCCGGCATGGTCCCGCAGTACCGCCTGGATCTCGGGAAGTTCAGGGCCGTTGCGGATTCGGTTCAACCCACCCGCGAGCTCAACCGGCTGCGGAAGTCCAGGGGCCTGCCGGAGCTGCCGACGGGGGGCGTGGATGCACCCCGTTCGAAGCAACCGACAGGCAATCCAGAGCCCCGGGAGCAGCCGCAGACGGGGGGCGCCGATGCACCCCCTGCCGTCACCGCTCAAGCTCCGACGGGGGGCACCCATGCACCCCGTACGGGGGGCGTGGATGCACTCCCTACGGGGTGCACCGATGCACCCCCTTTCGAACTGACGGGGTGCATGGATGCCCCCCGTCTGGAGGGGAGACGGGGTGCATGGACGCCGGAGACGGGGTGCATGGGTGCCCCCCTAACCCAAATACAAGAACCAAATACCAAAGAGAGAAATACATCTCTTGTTCGATCGTCGGGATCCGCGAAGACAAAACGCCAGCATGCCGAGCACGAGCTGTTCCCCGCGTTCTGGGAGCACTACCCGCGCAAGGTCGCCAAGCCGAAAGCTGCCGAGGCCTTCGACCGCATCGGCGTCACGACCGAGATGCTAGCGACCATGATCACCGCGATCGCACAGCAAGGCCTCGCCGAGCGCTGCGCGGCCGGCGAAGGCCAGTACGTGCCGCACCCCGCGACCTGGCTGAACCAGCGTCGCTGGGAAGACCAGCCGCCGCGCGGCGCGCCAGCAGCGTCCCGAGCGCCGAGCGCCCCGAGCCGACACCACGGCTTCGAGGAGCGCGACTACGGCGAAGCCGGGGACCTCACCCCCCTCACCTGACCAACCAGGAGAAAGCCATGGAAGGAATCCTCGAATCCGCAAGCCGCACGGCCGGTACCGTCGCGTCCGTCAGGGCGCTCGCGCGCGGCGCTTCCGTCGACCTCGGCCGCCTGCAGCAGAACTGCGTGCTGCACGGCCCGTATTTCAGCCTCGGTGTCCGGGGCGGAGCGGCAGGTCGCAGCGAGGCTTGGAGCGGCTGCAGCACCTGCATCGAGCAGCACGCGGTGCTAGTGCGCCGCCGAGCCGAGGAGGCCGAGCGCCGCCGGTGGGAAGAGCAGTTGTCGCTGCGTATCGACGCCTCCGGCGTTCCCCTGCGCTTTCGCGGCAAGCGCCTCACCGACTACCGGGCCACGCACAAAGGCCAAGTGGAGGCGCTGCGCATCGGGACGGAGTACGTCGAGACCTTCGAGCAGCTGCGCCGGCAGGGCGCCTCGCTCGTGTTCGCCGGCAAGCCAGGGACAGGCAAGAGCCTGCTGGCCATGGCCATCCTGCAGGAGCTGTGCCGGCGCGGCTACGAGGCGAGCTACACCACCTGCCAGTCGCTGATCCTGCGGATCCGGGCCACGTGGGGCCGCGACGGCGATGGCCGCGAGGCGGACGTGGTCAGCGAGTTCTCAACCGTGCCATTCCTGGTGATCGACGAGATCGGTGTGCAGGCCGGCACGGAGAACGAAAAGGCGCTGCTGTTCGAGATCATCGACGCGCGCTACGGCGAGATGCTGCCCACCATCTACGCGACGAATCTGGACTCGAAGGAGTTCCGCGCCTTCGTCGGCGATCGGGTGTGGGACAGGCTCACCGAATGCGCGCGGTGGGTGCCGTTCGCCTGGGGCAGCTACCGCGCCACCGCGAAGGAGGAGCTGAAGCAGCGACTGGAAGCCGCGCAGCCTCCCCAGCGCGCCGCCGCGAGCGGCCGGCAGACAGCGCCGCGGCGGGCGGCGGGCGATTGGACGGACAACGCGATCTGACACCAGCGCACGTGAACCGCTTCACGACATCGGCGGCTCCTCGGAGGGCCAAGGCAGAAGGTCCGCGGCTAGGGGCGCCTGACCTGGTCGCGCAGCGCGGTCTTGGCGGCCTCCTTGGCGTCATCCCAGGCCTTCACCCAATTGGCCGATGGCGTGTCTGTGTTGGCTCCCCTGAGGCCGTTCTCGGATCGGAACTCCCACGTGTAGCCACTGGCCGCGGGGATTGCACACAGCGTCACCTTCACGCCGTCGATCTCAACGTCCTTGTTCATCCTGGGCATCGCGGAGCCTCCTTCCGCCTGATCGTACCTGCGCCGTCAGCGCCGCTTCCAGAGCCTCTTGAAGGCCTCGTCAGCTGCGACCGCCTCCGCGTTTGCGGCTTCGAACTCCGCGCGCGATCCGCCTGGCTGCAGGTGGCGAATGGCCTCGCGCACACGCTCCCACGCCTCCAGCACGGCGTCGCAGTTCTCCGCGACCTCTTCGCTGCTCCCATCCGTGTACTCGTGGGGCACCTTGTCCCTCACAGCGCGTCAGGCGCTCTTCGCTGCCATGTGCCGGACAACCGCAACCAAGGCTGCTTCGATGAAGCTGGCCGGGGTGTTCCTGCCCACCGTCCCGCGGGCTTCGCCGATTTGCCGTGTTGCTTCGTAGAAGGTTGCGTGCCACACATCGCCGATCTGACGCGCCAGCTGTGCGGTGCACAACGTGTTGCCGTCGGCGTCCTCGATCGTGAAGACGCCGGCGAACTCTGGTTCCGCGGTGAGCTGCACGGCAGGGTTGGTCCTGGCACCCAGAACGATAGGCACGCGCAAGAAGTGGCCTGGGGCGAAGTTGCACGTCTCCACCTGCACGAAGGTCACTTGGCCCGTCCTGAAGACGAAGCCCCACTCCAGCACGCCGAAGGGCGCGGGCTGCGGCAAGTGCGCGTTGAGGATCTCGGGCTTGATGTCTTTCAGGCGATCGTCGGCCATGAACGCTCCTGCAAGTTCGCGAGGGGAGTATGCGCGCGTCG
>Ga0255338_1002448_pt1 | contig 27071 bp, 25 predicted proteins | sample MeOH1_35cm_T4_19_FD_203715 | JGI IMG/M metagenome (GOLD analysis project Ga0255338, IMG submission 203715) | Sandy soil microbial communities from University of British Columbia, Vancouver, Canada - MeOH1_35cm_T4_195 | ecosystem: Engineered > Artificial ecosystem > Sand microcosm > Unclassified ...
GATCGTGCGGCCGTGATGTCATCCCCAGGATCCTGATGCTCTTCCTCACCGGCCTCGTCCTCATCTTCCTCATCCAGTGGCTGCATCTGCGCCTGCTGCGCCTGGAACTGCCCGGACGGTTCTACCGGGTGCTCCCCTGGATCCTGGGCCTGATCCACGTCCCCCTGATCCTCTTCGCGGGACTCCGGCTCCTGGGCCAGGGCGGGCACGAGGCGCTGCCGCTGCTGCGGGGCATGGCCCGCGGCGGGTTCTACTTCCAGGCCTTCACGGTGCTGCACCTGGTGGCGGGCATGGTGGCCGAGGGCCTCTGGCACGTCTGGAGCCGGGACCGCCCCGAGCCGCCGGGAGAGGCGGTGGATCCCGGCCGCCGGGCCTTCCTGCGGACCGCCGCCCTCGCCAGCACCGGCGCGGCCGCCACCTTCGGCGCGGTCGGGGCCCGGGAGGCCTACGGGGATCCGGTCATCACCCGCCGCGCGCTGGCCTTCCCCGACCTCCCCCCAGGGCTCGACGGCCTGCGCGTCGCCCAGCTCAGCGACCTCCATTCCGGGCCCCTGATCGGGCCGGACCTGGTGCGCCGCTGGCGGGATCTCACAGCCCGAGAGCGCCCGGACCTGCTCCTCCTCACCGGCGACCTGGTGGACAGCCGGCCCGACGAGCTGGCGCCGATCATCGACGCCTTCCAGGGCTTTCCCGCGCCCTTCGGGACGTTCGCCATTCTGGGCAACCACGACTATTTCGACGACCCCCGCCCCATCTGGCGGGACCTCGAGGCCGCCGGAATCCGCTGCCTGGAGAACGCCTCGGCCCTCATCCAGCGGGGAGGCGGCACCTTGGCCCTCATCGGCCTCCAGGACCCGATGGCGCGGAACGGCCGGTTCCGGCACATGGTCTTCGGCCCGGGACCCCGGCCCGTCGAAGCGACCCGCGACCTGCCCGCCGACGCCTTCCGCCTCTGCATGAACCACCGGCCCAGCGAATGGGAGCGCGCCCTGGAAGCTGGCGCGCGGCTCACGCTGTCGGGCCACACCCACGGCGGCCAGATCAATCCCATCCCCGGGGTCAGCAGCGCGCACCTTATCGGCCCCCATACCGAGGGCCTCTACCGTCAGGGCGAGGATCTGCTCTACGTGAGCCGGGGCCTGGGCGTGGTGGGCCTTCCCCTCCGCATCGGCGCCCCGCCGGAGATCGTCATCCTCACGCTCAAGCGAGGCTGAAGGGCGTCACCCTTTGATGAGCACCCACAACCCCACCGCGATGAAGGCACACCCCGCGGCCCACTTGATGGCGGCCTCGGGGATGTAGCGGAACAGCACGCCGCCCAGGGCCACACCGATGGCCGTGGCGCAGACCAGGGCTGCGCTGGCGGCGAGGAACACGGTCCAGATCTGACCGCTGCGCACGGTGGCCGTCATGGCCGCGAGCTGCGTCTTGTCGCCCACCTCGGCGAGGAAGACGGTGGCAAAGGTGGTCCAGAAGAGCGATCGGTTCATGGGGCCCCGCAGATCGTGATGAAGGTTCATGGTACCGGACTGCCATACTGGCCGGATGGTGCTCGACCACTTCGACCTTCCCACGAGCTACGTGGACACCCCCGAAAAGCTCCAGGAGGCGCTGCCCCTGTGGCACGCCGCGGGGGTGCTGTCCGTGGACATCGAGTGCAGCCTCACCGGCATGCACCACTGCCTACTGGCGCTGTTGCAGGTGGCCACCCACGACCAAGCCTGGCTGGTGGATCCCCTGGCCCTCGAGGGCCTCATGCGACCCGCCCTGCAGGCCATGGCCCAGGTGCCCTGGATCGTCCACGACTTCTCCGGCGACGGCATCGTCTTCAAGCGCCTCTACGACGTGGTGCCCAGCAGCATCTTCGACACCATGCTGCTCTCCCGCGCCCTGGGCTATCCCCAGCCCGGCCTGAAGACCATGGCCAAACTCAAGCTGGGCCTGGATATCCCCAAGGAGGAGCAGGATTCCAACTGGATGCTGCGCCCCCTGCGCGACACGCAGATCAGCTACGCCAGCCGCGACGCAGCCCTGCTGCTACCCCTGCTGCGCATCCTGGCCGATGAGGCCGATGCGAAGCGGGACCACCCGGAGATCGGCCCGCGCCTGGCGGCCCTGCCCAAGGACATGCGCCACCTGCTCAAGCGGGTGCGGGCCTACACTCCGCCCAAGCACGATCCCGTGGTGGACAAGGTCCGGCACCTGGGCGACCTGGCCGTGGACCGGGCCAAGAAGCTCACGGCCCTGCGCTGGGCCTGGGGCAACGAAGGCGATGTGGGCGCCGTCATGGAGCTGGGCAACCGCTGGCTCATGGCCCGCCTGGAGCACCCCCCCGCCACCCGGGAGGCCCTGGAGCGCACCATCCCCAACCCCCGCTTCCGGCGCAAGCGCCTGGATGCCCTCTGGGCCGTGTTCGAGGAGGGTGCCCACGAGACGGTGGACAACGGCGACGCAGCCGACGGCCTGATCTGGGATAGCAACGGGCGGCGCTGAGCCTTTAGCCACTCAAGCCCGGGTTCATGTGCATTCGGCATCCCACAGGAAATCCAGGCCTGAAGCGCTCTCGCCGAGCGACGAATCCCGCACCTGCGGGTGGTTCCCGCCAACAGCCAGCCACTTCCCGTCCCGACTCCAAGCCAGACAGCCAGCTGCCTTCGGAGCCTCGTGCGATGACTCGGCGGATCCTGTCTTCGCATTCCATCGGCACAGCCGGGAATCCCATCCCAAGCTGACCAGCCATTGGCCCGAGGGATGGAATGCCACGGCGGCGGCAACCCCGCTGTGGGCCTGGGTCTCCCACAGCACCTTTCCAGTATTGGCCTCGAAGACCGCCAGCCACCCATCCAGGTACGTCACCGCCAGCCGCTGACCCTTCGAATCGAAGTGGAGGCAGCTCACACCGGAATGGGGCCCCCCCAGTCGGCGCAGGAAAGTGCCGTCCGCGATCGACCAGAGGGCCACACCGTCCAAAGAACCTGTGGCTACGATTCTGGCATCCGGTGCTACCTGAAGGCTGTTGGACCGGCAGGCGTGGACCTTCCAGGTCTTCGCGGGCTGTTCCTCGTTCGTTCTCCAGACCGCCACCGTTCCGTCCCGGGCTAGGGCCACGAGGCCATCCGGAGTGAAGGCCAAACCACGCACGGCAGCGTTTAACCCCAGATGGAACTGCGCCGGTTTCCCCAGGGATGCATCGTCACCAGGCGTACCGTTCGGCCGGCGGAAGGCTGAGGCCTTGAACACACCGATCGATCCCCCATCCAGCCCAACGGCGACCCGTGCACCATCCAGCGACCAGGCGAGTGACCGGGCCGATCCATAATCAAGGGCCGAATATCCGGGACGGCTGAGGGGGTCCTCCCCGATCTGGGCAGGAACGGGGCGCATCGGAGCCTTGCGATTCCAAAGCCAGGGCCTCCCCGAAGGTGGCGTCGCAAGCAGAAGATCCGGATTCGGGCCGAAGCAGATCAGGGCGTTGCTGGGTGGGAAAGCCACAAGGCGGCGGACAAGATCCTGTCCCTTGGCGCGGCGCACTTCCAGGATGCCTTCCCCCTTGCGGACCAGCTGAGTTCGCCCCTGATCGACGGTCAAGGTGCTCGGACCAAACCCATTCTCGGACCAAGGGTACGAAGCCCTGGTTAAATCGAACTTCTGCCCGCTCCATGCCCAAGCTTGGTTCCCTGAAATGAACGCAGTGGCTCCATCGACGCTGAATCCCGGGAATCCAACCGGCCGGTTCGAGTCAAACAGGAACGCCCTGCAGCGCCCCTCGGGCAGGCTCCAGATGGCCCACCACCCCCACCGTTCAGGGACCGTGGGGTGTGGATGCCTGACCAGTAGCCACCGCCCATCACCTGAGAGACAGGCACTCCCTGAAAATTCGCCAATCCGGATCGGCGAAGGAAGGTCTCCGAGACGTTTGGCATCGCCTGTCTCGGCCTCGATCTCATATACGCCGTCTCCAGGTCCGACCATGTGGATGACCGCCTGCCCGGGATCCAATTGGAGGGTCATGGAGACCGATTGATCCCAGGTTCCACTGCCATCCATCCCCGTGCCCATCAGGGCCTGGCCATCGTCCCCTCCGCGCCAGGTCTTCGCGGTGAGCCATGTCTTTCCGTCCGGAGCAAAGCACCCTGGTAAAAGCCCCTCCTCCCCACAGGGATAGACCAAGTGCTCACCTACATGGACTCCACCAAGACTGCGTATCGGAAGACCCAGGTTCCAATCCCAGACCTCGAATCCTCCTGACACCTCAGGCAGGACCACCCACTCCCCTCCTGGATGCAGGAAAGAGGGTTCTACCAGGTTCCGTTCAAACGAAGGTTGCCCATCGGGATAAGGCTCAAAGTATTCAAGGTAGGGGAATGCTTCTTGGGGCGGATGTGGCTCCGGGCTCCATGATGCAGGGACCGCAGCGGACCCGCGGACGGGCCTGGAGGCAAGCCGTTCCCGCAACCATCCGGCAAGGCCCATGGCTGGCAACGTTGCACCGAGGGTCCAAAGAAAGGTTCGTCGCGTTGTGGGATTCATGGGCCAAAGTATCGCCCCCTTGCCTGGCCATGATTCAAGGGTTATTTCAAGTACGGCGCCAGGTACTTCCCGGTCACGCTGGCCTTCTTCCTGGCCACGTCCTCGGGCGTGCCCACGGCGATGACGCGGCCGCCTTCACCGCCGCCTTCGGGACCCAGATCCATGATCCAGTCGGCGGTCTTGATGACATCGAGGTTGTGCTCGATGACGATGAGGGTGTTGCCGGTCTCCACGAGCCGGTTCACCACCTCCAGCAGCTTTTGGATGTCCTTCAGGTGCAGGCCGGTGGTGGGCTCGTCCAGGATGTAGACCGTACGGCCCGTGGCCCGCTTGCTCAGTTCCTTGGCCAGCTTCACGCGCTGGGCCTCACCGCCGGAGAGCGTCGTGGCGCTCTGGCCCAGGCGCACGTAGCCGAGGCCCACGTCCATGAGGGTCTGCAGCTTGTTGGCCAGCACGGGGATGGGCGCGAACAGCTCCAGCGCCTCCTCCACGGTCATGGCCAGCACCTCGGAGATGCTCTTGCCCTTGTAGTGGATCTCCAGGGTCTCGCGGTTGTAGCGCTTGCCCTTGCACTGCTCGCAGGTGACGTACACATCCGGGAGGAAGTGCATCTCGATCTTGAGGACGCCGTCGCCCTCGCACTTTTCGCAGCGCCCGCCCTTCACGTTGAAGCTGTACCGGCCCGGCGCGTAGCCGCGGGCCTTGCTCTCCGGCAGATGGGCGAAGAGTTCGCGCAGCGGCGTGAAGAGGCCCGTGTAGGTGGCGGGGTTGCTCCGGGGCGTACGGCCGATGGGGGCCTGGTCGATGTCGATGACCTTGTCCACGGCTTCGAGACCCTTGATGGTCTTGTGCTTTCCGACGATGTGGACGCCCTGGTGCAACTGGTTGGCCAGGGCCTTGTAGAGGATCTCGTTCACCAGGGTGCTCTTGCCGGAACCTGACACGCCGGTCACGCAGGTGAAGAGGCCGATGGGGAAGTCCGCGTCCACCTTCTTGAGGTTGTTCTCCTCGGCACCCACCACGGAGAGGTGGCCGCGCTTGGCCTTCCGGCGAGTGCGCGGCACGGGGATGGCATCGCGGCCCGAAAGGAAGTCACCGGTGACGGAGCCCAGCGTGCGGCCGATCTCCTCTGGTGCGCCCTGGGCCACCACGAAGCCCCCGTGCTCGCCAGCACCAGGACCCATGTCCACCACGTGATCGGCGGCGAGGATGGTTTCCAGGTCATGCTCCACCACCAGCACCGTGTTGCCCAGATCGCGCATCTCCTTCAGGGTGTGGATGAGCTGCAGGTTGTCGCGCTGATGCAGGCCGATACTGGGTTCGTCCAGCACGTAGAGCACGCCCTGGAGCTTGCTGCCGATCTGGGTGGCCAGGCGGATGCGCTGGCCCTCGCCGCCCGACAGCGTGGCCGCGCTGCGATCCAGCGTGAGGTAGCCGAGGCCGACATCGTCGAGGAAACCCAGGCGCTCGCGGATCTCCTTCAACACCTTCTCGGCGATGACCGCGTCCTTGCCCTCCAGGGTCAGGTCCGCGAACCACTTCCGGGAGTCCCGCACGCTCTGGGCCACCACCTGGGCCACATTCAGCCCGCCCACGTAGACCGCCAGCACTTCGGGCTTCAGGCGCTGTCCCCCGCAGGCTTCGCAGGGGATGACGCGCATGGATTCCTCCAGCTCCGCCCGGATCTCCTCGCTGGTGGTCTCCCGGTAGCGGCGTTCGAGGTTGCCGACGATGCCTTCGAAGTGGTGGACGAAGTCGTAGCGGTTCTTCTTGTTCTCGTAGGTGAACCGCATCTCCTTTTCGGTGCCGTGCAGCAGCAGGCGCCGGATGTCCGCGGGCAGCTTCTTCCAGGGGGTGTCCAGGCTGAACTTCGCCTTCCGTGCCAGCTGATCCATCATTTGGGAGCGCCAGCCGTCTTCCGACACGCTCTTCCACCCGCTGGCCTGGATGGCGCCTTCGCTGATGGAGAGGGCTGGATTCGGAATGATCAGCTCCTCGGCGAACTGGCGCTTGAAGCCCAGACCATCGCAGGTGGGGCAGGCGCCGTAGGGGCTGTTGAACGAGAAGGAGCGGGGCTCCAGCTCCGGCAGGCCCTGGCCGAACTTCGGACACTTGCCGTTGTTGCAGGCCAGCTTGCTGGAGAAGAGCTGCTCGGTGCCGTCCAGGTCCACGAGCGCGCTGCCTTCCGCCAGGTTGCAGGCGATCTCCAGGCTGTCGGCCAATCGCGACTGGATGGCGGGGCTCACCTTCAGGCGGTCGATGACCACCTCCAGCGTGTGCTTCTTCTGCTTGTCGAGGTCGGGGATGCCCTCGGTGAGGTCCAGCATCTCGCCGTTCACCCGGGCCCGGATGTAGCCCCGCTTCATGAGGTCCTGGAGCAGCTTCTTGTACTCGCCCTTCCGGCCCCGCACCACGGGCGCGAGGATCTGCAGCTTCGTGCCCTCGGGCCTGGCGAGGATCTGGTCCGCCATCTCCTGGATGGTCTGGCTGGCGATGGGCTCGCCGCAGGCGACGCAGGTGGGCTTGCCCGTGCGGGCGAAGAGCAGGCGCAGGTAGTCGTAGATCTCCGTCACCGTGGCCACGGTGGAGCGGGGGTTCTTGCTGGTGGTCTTCTGCTCGATGGAGATGGCCGGGGACAGGCCCTCGATGCTGTCCACATCGGGCTTCTCCATCTGATCGAGGAACTGCCGCGCATAGGCCGACAGGCTTTCCACGTAGCGCCGCTGGCCCTCGGCGTAGAGCGTGTCGAAGGCGAGGCTGGACTTGCCGGAACCCGACAGGCCGGTGATCACCACCAGCTGGTTGCGCGGCAGCGACAGATCCAGGTTCTTCAGGTTGTGTTCGCGCGCGCCCTTGATGTGGATGTGTTCCATAGACCTTCCAGTTTACGCGAATTTTTCGCTTCCAGGAATTGTGTCTAAAATCATGGGATGCACCCGGCCGAGCTGGCGATCCTGCTTCACCGCGCCCTGGAGGTCCGACTCGCGGGGCTCCAGACGCTGCTGGCTGCCGTGGACTGGGCCGAGGAGGAGGAACCGCTGCACCAGGTGCGCGTGTCCGCCCGGCGCCTCGGGGCGGTGCTCGATCTGGTGGATCCCGAGGCCTACCCCGGCCACAAGGGCCAGCGGCGGGCCCTGAAGCGGCTGGTGGACATCCTCGGTCTCCCGCGCGAGCTCGATGTCCATGCCGCACAGCTGGAGCAGCGCCGCCGGTCGGCCTCCGCCTCGGTGCAGGGAGCCGTGCTGGAGCATCTGCTGGAGCGCGTGGACCGGGCCCGGGCCAAGGCCCGCCGCGCCATGCACAAGGAGCTGCAGGACCTGCGCCTGCCGGACCTGGACCGGCTTCTGGAAGTGCCAAGCCTCCCCTCCCCCTTCCAGCGCCTGTCCCTCCAGGAGGCCGCCTGGACCTGTCTCGAGCCCCGCGCCGAAGGCGCCCTCGGGGACCTGGCGGCCCTGGCCCTCCAGGAGGATGCGCCGGCCCTCCACAAGGCCCGGGTCCGCATCAAGAAGCTGCGTTACGCCGTGGAGTCCCTGGAAGGCGCCTTCGCGGCGACACCGGAAGCCCTGCTCCGGGATCTGCGGACACTCCAGACCGCCCTGGGGGAGCATCACGATCTGGCGGCCCTGGAGGTCCTGCTCTGGGAGGAGGAGGGCCAGCTCCGCACCCGGGCGCGCCACCTCCTCGCCGGCGGCGTGCTGGAGCTGCTGGGGGACGTGGCCGAGCTGCGGCGGGCGGCTTTCGGCCGCTTCACGGTCGCCGCCGCGAGCCAGGATCCCGCGGCCTTTGCCCGGACGGTCCGCCCTGCCCTTGGCCTTCCCCCCCCTGAAGCCGCGCCACGATGAGTTTCTGGCGTGTGCGGATCCGCCCCCTGGCCTGGCTGCGCAGTGTGCACGCCAAGCTGTTCCTGCTGCTGGGCCTCGTCACCAGCGTGCTCACCGTGGCCGTGGCCTATTCCATCACCCGCAACAGCCGCCGCGAGCTGGAGACCTACTCTCGCCAACTCACCATCGACACGGCGGTGACGGTGGAGACCGATGTGGTGGAGCGGGATCCCAGCTTCAAGGACCCGGACAAACTCGACCAGTTGCTGGAGACCATCGCCGGCCCCGACCGCAGCATCTTCCAGATCGATGTCTTCAGGCGCGTGGGGAAGAGCAACGAAGTGGAGCTGGTGCGCTCCTCCGGGGATGAGTCGATCGTGGAGTGGGGCCCCGAAATTGGCTCCTACCTGACGCTCACAAAGCCCCAGGCCGAACTGGTGGATCTGAATACGGGCGGCCGGGCCTGGAAGGTCTACCAGCCCATCCGCAACCACAAACCCGGGCAGGCGCCTCTGGGCCTCGTCCGGGTCTACTGCGACCTGGAGCGGTGGGAAGTGGTCTGGGACAACAACCTGAAGCGCACCCTGCGCACGCTTCCGGGCGTCCTCCTCGGCGAGTTCATCCTCCTCTGGCTCATCCTGCGCGTGCTCATCAGCGACCCCATCGAGGCCACGGTGCTGGCCATGGAACAGCTGGAGCGGGGCGAGGCCGGCGCCCGGATCCCCATCAAGCGCAGCGACGAGCTGGGCCTCATCGCGGCCCAGTTCAACGGCATGGCGGTCCAGCTCCAGCGGGCCGGCGAGGAGCGCGAGACCCTCATCCATGAGATCCGCGGCCTCAACGCCAGCCTCCAGGGCCGCATCGACGACGCCCTGTCCGAGCTCCAGACCAAGAACGTGGAGCTGGCGGCCATGGCCGAGCGCAACGCGCTGCTGCGCGAGGAGCTGGGGGCCCAGGAGCGGCTCGCCGTGGCGGGTCAGCTCGCGGCCACCTTCGCCCACGAAGTGGGCACGCCCCTCAACCTGGTGAACGGCCACCTCCAGCTCATGGAGGGGCAGAAGGACCTGCCGGAGCGGGTGCGCGAGCGCCTCGGGGTCATCCAGGCCCAGATCCAGCGCGTGAGCGGCATCGTGCGCCGCATGCTCGACCTCACCCGCCGTCCCCAGCTGCACCAGGAGGCCCAGTCCTTCGCGGACCTCCTGGAGGATCTCCGCCAGCTCTGGGCCCCCACCCTGACCTCGCATGGGGTCACCGTGGAGACCGAAGTGCCCGCCGAGTGCGGCCTGAATGTCGACCGCAAGCTGATGGAGCAGCTCTTCCTGAACCTCATGAAGAACGCCGTGGACGCCATGCCCGCGGGCGGCACCGTGCGGCTGTCCGCGCGCCACGCCGAGGAGAGCTCGCCCGGCGGCCACTGGTGGGAGATCCGCTTCCAGGATTCGGGCCAGGGCATCCCCGCCGACCTCCTGGGCCAGGTCTTCCGCCCCATGTTCACCACCAAACCCGAAGGCATGGGCACGGGCCTGGGCCTCAGCATCTGCCGTGAGATCGTCCGCAGCCACGGTGGCGAGATCCGCATCGACAGCGTCGAGGGGCAGGGCACCTGTGTGGTGTTCACCCTGCCAGGGGTGGTCTCAACCTAGCGTTCAGAACAGCAGGAACACTGAGGGCACAGGAATCCGCGGAGCCCTCAGAGAAGGCCGCTTCAGGATGAACGCGACATCACGTCTTCGCCAACGAAAGCCTGAAGCCGTAGACCGGCAATTCGCCCTGCATGAAGTCGAGCTCCTCGGACCGTTCAAACCCCAGGCGCTCGTAGAGTCCCCACGCCACCCGCATCGCCTGCGTCGTATGCAGAATGACCTGGCCGTGGCCCTTCTCCTGCGCCAGCTTGATGCAGGCGCTGGTCAGCTCCCTGCCCGCCCCCATGGCACGGAACTTGGGACTGACCCCCAGCAGACGGATGCCGGAGGCGTCTTTGACCGTGGTCGCGGTTCCGCCCGATCCGTACTCGGCCATGTCACCGAAGTAGACGATGCCGCCCATCAGCTCCTCCCCTGCGGAGAGCGCAACGAGCACCCTGGCGTCCGGCTTTTCGGTGAAACGCCCGATGTTGGCCAGCAGCTCGTAATACCGAGGCTGCTCGTCCGGGGTGGGGAACCCATCAAGGCTCGAATACACCTCGACCAGGAGTCGACCGAGGGCGTCGAACTCATCCGGACGGAGGTCACGGATCGTGAGTGGCATGGTCATCCCGTTTCCCCCGGCACCAACTAGATCTCGACGACTTCCACGTCCCCCAGCACTTCCTCCAGGAAGCGGCTGCCCACTTCCTTGAGGCGGCTGCTGGCGTCCGTGAGCTGGACGCGGAGGTCGCCGCGCGCGCTGGTGGTGCGGTAGCCGAGGGTGCCCTGCAGCAGGCGGTCCACGGCCTTGGCGGTGACGCGGCCGCTGTCGATCCAGCGGGTGCCGGGGCGGCAGCGCTCCAGGCTGGGCAGCAGGGTCGGGTAGTGGGTGCAGCCCAGCACCACGGTCTTCACCTCGGCGGGCAGCAGGTCGAGGTAGCGGCGGCAGATGGTATCGGTGACGGGATCGTCGAACCAGCCCTCCTCCGCCAGGGGCACCAGCAGGGGGCAGGCCGCGCTGTGGATGACCTTGACGGGATCGCGGCGGAGGATGGCCGCCTCGTAGGCCCCGCTGCCCACGGTGGCCAAGGTGCCGATGACGCCCACCGGCCCGGGCACCGCCGCGGCGGCCTCAGCGCCGGGTTCGATCACGCCGATCACCGGGCAGGGGCTCACGGCCTGGAGCGCCGGCAGGCCATGGGCGCTGGCCGTGTTGCAGGCGATGACGATGAGCTTGGGATCGTGGCGCTGGAGCAGCTCGCCCATCTGGAGCGTGTAGCGCTCGATGGTGTGGTGGCTCTTGCTGCCGTAGGGCAGGCGCGCCGTGTCACCCAGGTAGATCAGCTCCTCCTGGGGCACCAGCTGGCGCAGGGCGTGGATGACCGTGAGCCCGCCGATGCCCGAGTCGAAGACACCGATCGGACGATCCGCGCGGCTCATACCGGCTCCCGCACCGCCAGTACCGCGATCCACTCGCCTTCCGTCAGCACCTTCTCGGGTTTGAAGCCGTGGGATACGAGGCTCACCAGGGCCTCGTCCGTGCGCTCCGCCAGGATGCCGCTGGCGATGAGCCAGCCACCGGGGGCGGCCACCTCGGCCATGCGGGGCAGCAGTTCCTGGATGGTCTCCAGCAGGATGTTGGCCAGCAGGCCCGCGTAGGGGCCCCGCACCTTCGGATGGTCCAGGGTGCCGACGAAGCTGTCGTAGGGCCTGGCGCCCTTGAGCAGGTGGGCGTTCAGCGCCATCAGCTCGGTCATGGCGGGTCCGCAATCGGGGTCGATGTCGAAGGCCGTGAGGTCCCGTCCCCCCAGCAGGAAGGCCGCCAGGGAGAGGATGCCCGTGCCCGCGCCGATGTCGAGGACGGGGCCTTTCAGGCGCCCGGCCGCGGACAGCTCCTCCAGCAGCTCCATGCAGAGGCGCGTGGTCTCGTGGCCGCCGGTGCCGAAGGCCAGGCCCGGATTCACCACCAGGTCCATGCGGTCCGCCGGGCCCGAGGCGTCGTCCCAGAGGGGGCGCACGTGGAAGCGCCTGCCCACCTCGAAGGCGCCGAAGCCTTCGCGGCTCTTGGCCAGCCAGTCCTCGTCGCCGAAGGCTTCCGCTTCGACGAGGCGGACGCCGGGGAAGGCCGACAGGCCCGCCGTATCCGGGGGTGCCTGGTCGGGCGGGAAGTAGGCGTAGCAGGCCCGGGGCGGATCGGCCTCGCGGTAGAAGGCCGAGGATCCCAGCCCCTCCAGCCAGGCGCACAGCGCCTCTTCCTGGGGGTCGGGCACCTCCAGCTTCCACCTCAGATGCGTCGCGTCCGTCATGTCCTCAGGTTAACAGGGGCGGCTCAGGCCTCCGCCGCCTCGGCGCTGTCCGCGTCCTCCAGGTCCAGCCGCTTCATTTTCTCCAGGAACGTGGTGCGCTTCAGGCCCAGCAGGTCGGCGGCGCGCTTCTTGTTGCCGCGGGTGATGGCGAGGCTCTGGAGCATGAGCGTCTTCTCCATGTCCGACACCACCTGGTTCAGGTCCATGCCCTCGGCCGGCAGGTCCATGCTGAAGGCGGCGGAAGGCACCGGGGCGAAGGCGTTGATGGGCAGGAGGGTGACGTCCACCTTCGGCGCCCCTCCGGCGGCCGGCATCTCCGTCAGGCGCTCCGCGAGGAAGGCGAAATCCTCCCGCGTGAGCACCGGGCGCGTGCCCGACAGCACGATGGCGCGCTCGATGGCGTTCTCCAACTGGCGGGCGTTGCCGGGCCAGGGCAGGGCCATGAGCAGGGGATCCACGCTGGGATGCAGGGCCTTGGGGTAGAGGCCGTGCTCGCGGGCCTTGCGGTTGAGGAAGTGCTGGGCCAGGAAGGGTACCTCCTCCCGCCGCGCCCGCAGGGGCGGCATCGTGATGGGCACGACTTCCAGGCGGTAGAACAGGTCCTCGCGAAAGCTGCCGTCCTGCACCTTCTGCCACAGATCCACGTTGGAAGCCGTCACCACGCGCACGTCCACCCTCACGGGGGCGCCGCCGCCCAGGGGTTGCACCTCGCGCTCCTGCAGCACCCGCAGCAGACGCACCTGGGCGCTGAGGGGCATCGTGCCCACTTCGTCGAGGAAGATGGTGCCGCCCTGGGCCTCGCGGAACTTGCCCGGCGTGTCCTTGCGGGCGTCCGTGAAGGCGCCCTTGTTGTAGCCGAAGAGCTCCGACTCCAGCAGGTTCTCGGGGATGGCACCGCAGTGCACGGGCACGAAGGGTTCGCCGGCGTCGGCGCTCATGCGGTGGATGGCCCGGGCGAGCAACTCCTTGCCCGTGCCGCTCTCCCCCAGCAACAGCACCGTGGCCCGCGTGGCGGCGGCGCTGCGGGCCCGGGCCAGCACCTCCTGCATGGCGGGGCTGGTGCCGATGAGGCCGAAGGCGAGGGCCTGCGTGGCACTCAGCTGCGTGGTGGTACCCGAGCGCGGGCGCAGGCCCGGCATGGGCGGCTCGGGGCCCAGCACGCCCCAGCGCACGGAGCCCAGCGCGCCCCATTCCGACAAGGCCTTGGCGTCCATGGGCGCGGCATCGGGCTTGAGGGCCAGCAGAATGGGCAGGGCCGCCACTTCGGCCATCATGCGGTTCATCTCCGGAGGCGGCCAGGCACCCTGGGCGCTGATCACCCACAGGTCCACGTCCCGGGGCGGCAGGGCCGGGGACGGGCCGCGGTCCACCGTCACCTCCCACAGGGCCGCCCACCGATGCTCCAGCCCCCCGGTGTCGTCCCCGAGGGTGGACCAGTGAAGGCGCAGCAGTTGGGTCATGGGCTCCTTGTTTGGAACCAGCCTAGATGCAGGCGGGTAGCGGTCAAGTCAAAAAAATGACAACGGAAAAAATCAACTTGCCCCCAGGCGTACGATGAAAGGAGCATCCCGGAGGTCCCCATGGCCCTGACGGAATCCACGATGATCCCGCTCGGCACGGCCTGTCCCGACTTCACCCTGCCGGGCGTGGATGGGCAGCTCTGGTCGCGGGACGACTTCCACTGCCCGGCCCTGCTGGTCGTGGTGATGTGCAACCACTGCCCCTACGTCCAGGCTGTCGATGATCGCCTCAATGCGCTGGCCACGACCTACGCTGGGAACTGCGCGGTGGTGGCCATCAACGCCAATGACGCGGAAACCTATCCGGACGATAGCTTCAAGGCCATGCGGAGCCGGGCCAAGGCGAAAGGCTACGTGTTCCCCTACTTGTGGGACGAGGAGCAGACCGTGGCCCGGGCCCTGGGCGCCGTGTGCACACCGGATTTCTTCCTCTATGACGGCCACCGCAAGCTCGCCTACCGGGGCCGGCTGGACGACAACTGGAAGGACGCCGCCCACGTCACCCGCCGGGATCTGAAAGAGGCCATCGACCGCGTGCTCGCGGGCGGGGATCCCCCGGAGATCCAGCATCCGAGCATGGGGTGCAGCATCAAGTGGAGGCCCCGGTGAACCGTCTGCACCCCGCGTTCCTGCTGGCTTTCGCCCTGCTGGCCCCAATGCCCGCCCATGCGGAATCCAAGGGGCTGAGGCTCGGAGATCCCTGTCCGGCCTTCGCCCTGCCGGGTACGGACGGGCGCACCCACACGGTCGAGGCGACCGAACCCTTGCTGCTGGTGGTCTTTCTCAGCACGGAGTGTCCCTACGTGAAGGCCACCCAGGGCCGCATCAACGCCTACGCCAAACACTATGCGGGGAAAGTGCGGGTCCTCGGCATCAACGCCAACGACGTGGATGCCCACGCCAAGGAATCCCTGGCGGATATGAAGGCCCAGGCTCTGGGGCAAGGGTACGTGTTCGCCTACCTGAAGGACGAACCTCAGGGCGTGACGCGGACCTTCGGAGCTGTCTGCACGCCGGATTTCTTCCTCTTCGACGTTCAGCGCAAGCTGGCCTACCGCGGCCGCATGGACGACAACTGGGGCGATGCCGCCAAAGTGAAAGCACGGGACCTGGAGGTCGCCACCGAGGCCCTGCTGGCGGGCCGGCCACCCTCCCGGGACCAGGTCCCCAGCCGGGGATGCAGCATCAAGTGGAAGTAGACCGGTGCGCCTCTTCTTCGCCCTGCCCCTGCCGCCGGAGGTGAGGGAGGATTTGGGGCGCTGGCAGCGGGAGCAGACGGGGACCAGGGGCTGGTCCCACCCCGAGGGCTTGCACCTGACCCTGGCCTTTCTGGGGGAGCGCCCGGCCGAACGCCTGCCTATCCTTGATGCCCTCGCTGCCACCATCGCGTACCGCCATGGAGCGTTCACCCTGCACACGGCGGCACTGGGCGGATTCCCGAAGGATGGAATGGCGCGGCTGCTTTGGCTGGGACTCGAACCCTCCCACGCCCTGAACGCCCTGGCCACTGACTTGCATGACGCCCTAGCGGCCGCAGGGGAGGCCTTCGATGCCAAGCCCTTCCATCCCCACCTCACCCTGGCGCGGTTCCGTCAGGCCCGCGCCGTGGCCGCATTCGTGGCACCCCCGCCCGCCTCCTTCGCGGCCGACCGGCTGGCCCTCTTCGAAAGCCTGCCGCAGGGCGGTTACACGCCGCTGCGGACCTGGAACTTGCGACGGGTATGATCGAGGTTTCGCCGGAGCCCCGATGCGCCTCGCCCCGCTGCCCATCTGCCTCACCGCCGCCCTCCTGGGCCTGGGGGCCGCGCCCCTGCGCGCCCAGTGGGACCTGCGCCTGGAGCTGCCCCGGCCCTCGGGCCAGAGCCTGCCGCAGACCATCCTCTCGGGCACGAGCCAGCTGGTGGCCGGGAACTTCGACACGGGCAAGGGCTTCATCGCCACCGTGAACCGGCAGATCTTCCAGGTGGGTCCCCTGCTGAAGCTGGAGGGCGGCATCGAATACTCCCAGTTCACCGCCGATGGCAGCCTGGCCATCAACACCGCCACCCAGGGCACGAAGCTGAAGCAGCAGGGCGTGGGCCTGGGCCTGAACGCCCAGATCTGGGTTCCGTTCGTGGGGATCGCGGGTGAGATCGGCCTGATCCAGCGCCTCCAGCGCTACACCGTGGACACCGCCGGGGCCTCCAGCGCCAAGGACCTGAGCCGCACCTGGCTGCGGGTGGGCGCCCGGTGGCGCATCCCCTCGGTGCTGGTGCATCCCTACCTGGCCGCCAGCTACCAGCAGCCCACCAGCAAGGACCGCCCTGTGCGGCTCAACAGCGCGTCGGATCTGTCCGCCTACTTCACCGCCCAGGGCAGTGGCCAGGAGTTCGAGCGCCTGTGGACCTTCGGCGTGGGTGTGACGTTCTGATGCGCCCCCTCCCGATTCTCGCCGCGACACTGGCCCTGGGCCTCGCCGCAGCCGAGCGGCCCCGGCTGGTGGTGGTGATCTCCGTGGACCAGCTCTCCGCGGAGCTCATGCAGACCTACGGCCCTGAGCTGACAGGCGGCCTCGCCCGGCTTCGCAAGGAGGGCGTCTTCTTCACCGAGGCCTACCACGACCACGGCTTCACCGAGACCGGCCCCGGCCACTCGGTGCTGCTCTCGGGCCGCTTCCCCGCGCACACCGGCATCGTGGAGAACCGCTGGTACGACCGCACCACCGGCCGGTTCGTGTACTGCGTGGAAGATGAGGGCGCCAAGACCCTGCGCACTCCCGATCAGGCCGGTGCCTCCAATGCCCGCTTCCTGGGGGACAGTCTCGGCGACTGGCTCCAGACGCAGATCCCCGGAGGCCGGGCCTTCGCGGTGTCGGGCAAGGACCGGGCGGCCATCCTCATGGCCGGCCGCAAACCCACGGGCGCCTACTGGTTCATGGGCGCTGCGGGCTTCACCAGCTCCTCGACCTATGCCTCGCGCCTGCCCGAGTGGCTGGTCCGCTACGATGACGGCCTCAGGGACCGCTTCGCCACCCAGAGCTGGCTGTGGACGAAGGAGCCCACGACGCCCGAGGGCCGCGTGGCCAGCTGGACCTTCCCGGGCCAGGTGATCCGCAACGGCGCCCTGCCCCGCCTCGTGCAAGGCGCGGGCATGCCCCTCGACAAGACCTTCGAGGCCCGGTTCCGCAAGTCGCCCTTCTTGGACGAGGTCACCCTAGAGGCTGCCGAGGCCCTGCTGGACGGCGAGCAGCTGGGCCGGGGTCCCGCCACGGACCTGCTGGCCGTGAGCTTCTCCGCCACGGACTACATCGGCCACAGCTACGGCACCCTGGGCACCGAGATGCGCGATCAGCTCCACCGCCTGGATCGCACTGTGGGCCGCCTCCTCGATGACATCCGCCGCCGCGATCCGCAGGCCTGGGTGGTGCTCAGCGCCGACCACGGCGGCATGGACCTCCCCGAGGCCCTGGCCGAGAGCGGGTTCCCCGCCCGGCGCGTGAACCCGCCCCAGTTCCTGAACGAGCTGCGCGCCGACCTGAAGGCCACCTTCAAGGTGGATGCGGATCTCCTCCTGGAGTCGCCTGAACCCAACGACCTGTACCTCCGGGACGCCGCGGTGAAGACCGCCGGACTCGACCGGAAGGCCGTGCTGGCGCGGATCCAGGCCTGGCTGCGCGCCCGCCCCGAGGTGGCTGACGCCTTCACCGCCGAGGAGCTGGCCGCCACGGATCCCACCGCCACGGGCAGCCCCCGGGACAGCAACCTCCGCGTGCTGCTGCGCCGCAGCTTCCGGCCCGAGCGCAGCGGCGACCTCCTCGTGGCCTTCAAGCCCTGGACGGTCTTCGGCGTGCCCCCTACGGACTGGCCCACGGGCCACGGCACGCCCTACGCCTACGACCGCCGCGTGCCCCTGATCTTCTGGGGCCCCTGGAAGGGCGGAGAGCGCCCCGACCCCGTGCGCACCGTGGACCTGGCCCCCACCCTCGCCCGGGAGCTGGGCCTCAAGCCCGGCCCGGTGGATGGGAAGGCCCTGGATCTCGGGAAATAGGAAAGGCGAAAAGCCCCACCACCAAGGCACCAAGAAAAGACCAACCTGGTTATCGGTCCGACTCAGCCTGGAATGATCGAACCGCGAAAGACGCGAATCGCCCTGCGGGCGCGCGAACGGCGAACGATCCTGCTTCCGCCTCCACGCGCGGGGCGGGCCTGGCGGCCTTCTGGAGCCGGCATTCCCGCCCCGCGCGTGGCCAGCCGCGCATGGCGCGACTGGGGGCCGAAGGCCCAGGCGGCCAATCTCCGTCGCGTTTCGCGCCCTTTCGCGTCATTCGCGGTTGCTTGCTTTCCCGGCTGAGTCAGGACGATAACCAGGAAGACCAGAACCCGTGTCTTCCTTGGTGCCTTGGTGGTAATAAGTTGACTTTCGTGTCTTCAATAAACCCGGAGTTCCCCATGGCCCTCCCCCGCGATGCCAGCCTCGTGCTCCTCACCGGCGCTGGGATTTCCGCGGAAAGCGGGCTGCGCACGTTCCGCGACGCCAACGGGCTGTGGGAGAACCACCGGGTCGAGGACGTGGCCACGCCGGAGGCCTTCCATCGCAACCCGGCCCTGGTGTACCGCTTCTACAACGAGCGCCGGCGAGGCCTGCCGAGCGTCCAACCCAACGCCGCCCACCGGGCCCTGGCGCGGCTGGAGCGCGAATGGCCCGGAGAGGTCCTGCTGGTGACCCAGAACGTGGACGACCTCCACGACCGGGCCGGTTCGCAGAACCTGCTGCACATACACGGCGAGCTGCTCAAGGGCCGCTGCCTCGCCTGCCGCACCGTGCTGGATTGGCCCGGTGACATGGACCCCGATAGCCGCTGCCCGGTCTGCCGGCGGGGCCAGCTTCGGCCCCACATCGTCTGGTTCGGCGAAGTGCCCCTGGAGATGGAGCGCATCTACCTCACCCTGGAACGCTGCGCCCTCTTCGCCGCCATCGGCACCAGCGGCCACGTCTACCCCGCCGCCGGGTTCGTGGAAGCTGTGAGGCCCGACGCCCACACCGTGGAGCTCAACCTCGAGCCCAGCCGCGTAGCCGACGCCTTCCACGAGCACCGCGCCGGCCCCGCCACGGAACTGGTGCCGGCCTTCGTGGCGGAGCTGCTGGGGGGCTGATCCCTACTTCACCACCGGCAGCTCCACGCAGCTGGCCTGGCCGGGGGTGTGGTAGATGCGCTGGGTGGCGCTGCGATAGTCAGCGGGCCTGGCGAAAAAGATGTTGGGCACGAAGGTCTGGGGGTTGCGGTCGTAGAGGGGGAACCAGGTGGACTGCACCTGCACCATGACCCGATGGCCCGGCAGGAAGACATGATTGGCGGCGGGCAGGGCGAAGCGGTAGACCAGGGGCTCATTGGGTTTCAGGGCCTTGGGTGTTTCCACGCTTTCGCGGTACCGGCCCCGGAAGATGTCCGCCGAGACCATGAGCTGGTAGCCGCCCAGCGCGGGCTGGCTGGCCACCTCATCGGGATAGACATCGATAACCTTCACCACCCAGTCGCTGTCGGTGCCGCTGGTGGACGCCACCAGATTCGCCATGGGTTCACCGCTGATGCGCAGGGGCTCTTTCAGGGGTTCCGACACGAAGGCCAGCACATCCGTGCGACCCGAGGCCTCGCGCTGGTCATCCGTGAGCCACTGGGACCAGGAGTGGGCGGCGTCGTAGCCCACGGCCTGGATGGGCCGGGCACGGAAGGGCACGGGCTTCGCCGGGTTCGAGACGTACTCGTCGAAGGGTGCATCCCCGGCCCTGGGCGCGGTGGTGGACACTGTCAGCCCCGCCTCCAGATAGAACAGCGTCGCGTGCACGGCGGTGCCCTCGCCCGCCACGGGCCAGGCCGGGAGCTTCTTCCAGGTGTTCGTGCCCGTTTCGAAGGCGCTCACGGGGGGCAGGTCAGCCTTCGGGCCACCCTTGAGATGCTGGTCGAGGAAGGGCTTGAGGACCTCGCGGCGGAACTGCAGGGCCGTGTCCTGGCGGAACTTCAAGGGCCCGAGACCGCTGCCCTCGCCGATCTCGCCGCCGTGGTTCCAGGGGCCCATGGCGAGATGGAGGCCGCCGGTCGAGTCCTTCGGCTTCAATGCCTTCCACACGGCCAGGGCGCCGTAGATGTCCTCGGCGTCGTAGAGGCTGTGCACCAGCAGGGTGGGCACCTTCAGCGGCCCCCTCCCGGCGAGGACCTGGTCCATGGCCTGCTGCTGCCAGAAGCTGTCGTAGGCGGGATGTTCCGTGAGCTTGCGCCAGAAGCCCAGCTGCTCCATGCCGTGGCTCGCCGCCAGCGTGCCCGTGGACCCCGCCTGCAGGAACAGGTCGTAGTCGTCGTGGTGGCCCGTCCACCACTTCTCATCGTTGGCCCGGGTGGCTTGCTGCTCGTAGATGTAGCTGAGGTTCTGGGCGCGGAAGGCGCCATGGTGGAACCAGTCGTCGCCCCGCCAGCCGTCCACCATGGGGTTCATGGGCACCACCGCCTTCAGGGCCGGGTGCGGGTCCACGAGCGCCATCAGGGGCAGGAAGCCGTCGTACGAGATGCCCAGGATGCCCACGCGGCCGTTGCTCTCCGGCAGGTGCTTCACCAGCCAGTCGATGGTGTCGTAGGTGTCCGTGCTGTGGTCCACGGCGCTGGGATTCAGGGGCCCGCGCAGAGGCCGGTTCATCACGTAGTCGCCCTCGGACCCGTACTTCCCTCGAATGTCCTGGATCACGCGGATGTAGCCGCCCTCCACGATGAGATCCGTCACGTTGTCGTAACCCTGGAGCACGGGGCCCAGGTGCGGGCTGGCCGCGTGGCTCGTCTGCTCGGCGGCATTGTAGGGCGTGCGCGTCAGCAGGATGGGCGCATCCTTGGCGCCCCTCGGAACCAGGATGATCGTCCGCAGCTTCACCCCGTCCCGCATGGGGATCATCACCTCGCGGCGCGTGTGGTCCCAGCTTCCGGAGGCCACCTTGAACTCGGCGGGCATCTCGCTGGGGAGGATCGCGGGCGGCACCTGGGCCACCAGGCCCGCGGTCAGCAGCATCGCCACCACACCCAGGGTCCGTCGGAATGCCATGAACACCTCCTGCCGTCCCAGAGGTGGACGGACCCTGGCGCGTGGGGGCGGGGCCGGACCGGCTGCGGGATGGATGGGGGCCAGTCTAGCGGGAATCAGCCCCGCTCCTAGGCCTGACCCACGGCGCAGACGATGACAGCGTCCCCCGCATCGCCCTGCCGCCAGATGGCGGCGACCTGGCCACCGGGGGACAGCGCGGCGCCCGGGTCTTGGATCTCCTTCCGGCCTGGGGCCCCCAGCAGGATGGGACGGGCGCTCCAGACCGCGCCATCGAAGCGGCGCAGGCAGACCGAGGACTGGGCCTCCTGGATCTGGGACCAGATGACCAGCGCATGTCCCTGGGCGTTCACGGACAGGGCATGGGCCCGGCTCTGGCCCAGGTCCTCCACCAGGGGCGTGCGCTGGTCGTCCCAGCGGCCGTTGACGAAGCGCTTGGTGAAGAGTTTCATGGTGCCCGCGGATTCCTGGCGCCACACGGCATGGGCCCGCCCCTGGCCATCGAGGCCCACCAGGGGCCAGAGGATGGCGGAGCCCGTGGTGAGCCGGGGGGCCGGGGTCCACTCGATGGTCAGGCCGTCCAGGTGGCTGGCGTGAAGGGCCCTGACGCCGGCTTCGCCCTCCTCCACCCAGAGGACGACGGCGTTGCCCCGGCCATCGAGGGTCATGCGGAGGTAGGAGGCGTGCCCCTCGGCCACGAGGGTCGGCCGGTCGCTCCAGCACTGCCCCCCCAGGTCGTAGTGGCAGGCCACGATGCGGTGATCCTCGGGTTCGGCGCCCTTCTGGCTCCAGACCACCAGCCCCTGGCCGCCGCGGTCCACGGCGAGCTGGGGGAAGAGCGGTTCCGGCGAGGGATCGCCCAGGGTCCTGGGCTCGGCATCCCAGGCTCCCTCCTCGGCGTGGTAGCCGCAGGTGTAGATGCGGTACTCCCCGGGTTGGCCCAGGCACCAGACCACGTGGATGTTGCCGGCGAGGTCCATGCCCGTGTGCAGGCTGTGGACCTCGCCCGGCAGGGCCTGCAGGGTCCTCGGATGGGGCACCCAGGTCTCCGCCGCACCCAGCATGTGCCGGGCGCAGATCCTGACCTGAGGGCCCTCCTGCTCCTGCCATACGACGGCCATCTCACCCCGGACGTTCATGGCGATCTCGGGGGCATGGGCCTGGGTCCGGGCGCCGTCGAGACGCCGGGGGACCAGGTCCCAGGACCGGTACTCCGCGTGGTAGCGGCAGATGTAGACGCCCTCCTCGGCCTGGCCGCGGTGGTGCCAGGCCGCCATGGCGTTCCCATGGTCGTCCATAGCGATCTGCGGCCGGCCCACCTGCCCCCGGTCCAGCACCAGTGGCGCCCCCCAGGTTCCCGCCAAGGTCGGAGAACGGGGAGAGGTCAACCGGTTCAATAGCGTGCGGAGCGACATGGCTGTCCTCGCGGGACCGGACTCGGAGGGTAATGCGTTCTTTATCCTACTACCTTCGGCCTCCCGCGTGGCCTTCCGGTCAGGCTGTGAGGTCCTTCACGGTCTTCACGGCTCCGTTGTGCTTCACGGAGGCGATGCCGGTATCCCGGGAGGCCTCCGAGGCGTACATCTGGCTCGTGCCGATCACCTGGTGATTGGCGGCCTTCAGGTTGAAGAACACCTTCCCGTTGGACGCGGTCTTCTTCTCGTACCGCTCATCGAGGGCCGCGTTGGCCTGCACGGACTCGATGCCGTTCTCCGCCGACGCCTTGGCGTGGTAGAGCTCGCTGGTGAGGATGACCTCCCCGTTGCCTGCCTTCAGGACGAACCGGAACTGCCCGTCGCTGCTCTTGCTCAACTCGAACCAACCTGCCATGACTCACCTCCTCGGGTGGAAAGACATGCCCATCGGTCTACAGGAACGGAAGGATCCTAGCAGCAGATCGTGCTGAGTGACATTTTTTGCCCTTTCAGCAGCCTTCACCCCTTGGGCAGGTATACCAGCGCAAGGAACCCGACCTGCAGCAGCGCCGCGAGGGCGATCACGACGAGGCGGGACATGGGGCCCCCGGGGGTGCTGGGTCAACGCTGGTCGCGCGCGGTGCCCGGCGGGGCGGGTGGCACCCAGGCCCCGAAGGCGGCCAGCGCCTCCGGCTCGCTCAGGGTGCGGGCCTGTGCCATCACGTCCGGAGGCACCCACTGCGGGAACGCGACCTCATGACGGGCGTGGCGGCCGGAGGGCGTGTGCTCCTCCCGGACCTGGGCGAGCTGGCCGGGGGCGAAGCGTCCGGCCAGCCGGACCAGCGAAGGCCAGAGCCGGCGATGGACCAGGGTGACCTTGCCGTCGAGGAGCCGGCAGACCAGGATCTCCTCCGACGCGGTCACCGCTTCAAGAAGGGCGAAGAGGTGATGACTCTGCGCGTGGGCCCACCAGCTGCCCTGGATGGGCTCGCCGAGGATGGCTTCGGTCAGGCGGGGCGCGGCCCCCTTGGCCGACACGAGGACGACCCCCTGTTCCCGGACAAAGGCCAACGCCTGCTCAGCCGTTGCAAGTGGGCTCATGGCACCCCCACGGACGATGTGGACCGGGCCGCCCGGCGACGGGGCGATGAGCGGGGACGAGAACTCCGAACGATGGAACGCAGCACTGGGAACGCCGATAGGATCCGAGTCAGACGGGAGGTCAGGCCAGATCATCCACGAAATCCACTTTGGAGATCGGCTTGCTGGTGGCACCGACGCTGGGAACCCTGCTGGCAAAATGGGTCAGAAGCATTTCGATGAATCGCCCGTGATAGACGCTGTAGGTCGCTTTGGATAGGGCGACATCCTTGTGTCCGAGGATCCCGAACTTCAGATTCCCGGTATCCATGATGGGGCGAAGCCGCGCCAGGTTCTTCCACTGACCGGGGGTATGGGTGAAATCACCCTCTTTGTCGTAGGACCAGGTGTCGATTTCGTGACCGTCGATGGCCTTCTTGATCGCGGCCAACAGGCCATAAGGATCCTGAGTGCTGGCAATGAGCGCCATGGCTTCTCCTTGGGTGGGTGGGCGGCCGGATGGAAGCAGGTGGCTGGGCCCAGCGTGGGCGTCGGGTCCGCGTGGAACCAGGGGTCGGCAAGTCGATGTCCGCTCGCAGTCGAACGGATCGGTGGACCAGCCTCACCGGCACGGTGAGGTTCTAATGGGCATCCCCCATGGAACACCGGCCTGGGCTCGACCAAGGCAGAAACAACTGAACGGTCGATTCTGGGCCCCCAGTGGTAGGCGGCGCCCTGCCCGACGTCAGGAGAACTGGCGGGAAGAGCGTGCAGAAGGGCGATGCAAGCCGGGCCGGGGTGGAGCGGGTGGTTGGGCGACCGGGCTACTGCCAATAACTGGAGCGTCTTGGGAGTTTGATGGTCTCCCTGGAACCGGTGAATTTCCCAATCAAGTGGGTCTTCGTGATCCTGCCTTTGAAGGTTCTATGGCCGCCGCCAAGTTGAGGAACCGTGAATTCGATCGAATCACCCTGGATCCTGGCCTTGACCAGGGAGGGTTCCATGGGTTCTCCGGCTGATTCTTGATAGAGAACCCTAGGCTCACCAGCAAAGAAGATGAAGACTTCCATCCCAATGAGGTCACCAGCTTCTTCGACATAGTTCAGGTCACTAAAAATCCCGGTGACCTTGGTCTGAGCCTTGGTTTGCTGGGCGATGGCGAAGGAAGAAATGGCGGTCCCGATGACCACAGACGTGAGGGCTCGCTGGATGATCAAAGCCGTTCTCCTGGATGGCGCCCGAACGAAGGAAGCTGACCGGCCCCGCCACAGCAGTGCTGATCGGCAGGATACGGGAGAGGGGACGGACAGGGCGGAAGAGCTGAGCCGATCGCAGCTGGGTCTGGGTTGAGCTGGGGGTTGGTCCGAAAGAGCTCTAAGAGGACAGTCACCAACAGTCATTCCCTTCATATTTTGTGGAGGTGATGATGCCATCGGTGCCTACCACCAGTGTGATTCTGCAATAGAGATTTCCCTTCACCGAAAGGTGGGTGTTGACGGTCTGAACGCGCGTGGTGCCGGCGGTCACCCAGGCAGGTGGGTTCCCATTGGCGTCTGTCGAACCGGATTGCCCGGTGTCCAAATTTCGGTACTCCGTATACCAAGTGGTGTCCGTTTGAGTCTTTTGATGTTCAAAAACACAGGTTTTCTGGCCATCTGGGGCGGTCCTGATGCTGGTCAGTTTGGCATTGGGCATGGAAAATTCAGAAAAGGGTTTGCCAACCCAGCCATGAAGCCTTCCTTCAAAATCCGCCTTGTTTTTGATCGAAAGGCATCCGGTAAGGGCAACTACGGGGACAAGCGCGATAAGTGATCGAGCACCGATTCGCATAATTTCTCCATAGGGAGTGGGACGGGTAGAAGCATAGAGTCGAACACAACCACCACTCAAGCCAGAGGAAACTTGAAACCATTTTTGTTTCAATTAACAATCGAAAGGGTGTTCGATTTGAAACGGCCTAATGAACGAAGGCAGTCGGTTCAACCTGCACGGAGGCGCAGAACGAAGCCGAGGAAGCGACAGAGGCCTGAAGGCAGGCAGAGTCCGAGTTGAGCGGAGGGTAAGGCGAACGAGGGAATTGGTCATTGCTTGTGCTTAGAGAGGGTGGTCCAGCCTGCGAAGGAATTCAGCAAATTGATCGCTTTGGGTGAGATTTGATGAACCTTTTCGGTGCCTCTGAATGCAAATGCCGCCTTCGTTGCCCTGAACCTTGCAACATGGGTGTAGTAGGCCAAGGTAAGGTTTTCGGGGCAAGGACCATGCTCTTTTGCGTTCCAGGTCTCTGAAATCGAAGAGTCGGATAAATCAGGATATGCTTGACCCCAAGCAATTGTGTCACTGGCGTAGGGTTCTGCGTATTGCTTGAAGGATTCATAATCGGCTGGGGGCAAGCTGTTTTTAATGATTTGAGCCGTCCAAGGATCCGCGAAAATCCCAACTGGGCCATTGAAGCCAAATTTTCTCATAATATCGATAGGGAAAAATGATGTTGGGAAATTGACGTAGTACATCCACAATGCACACTCAAGAATCATGTGGACATCTTTCCAAAAGATAAGGCCATCAATGGAATGTCCAAGTGACCTTTGTCGATGCTGAAAAGTGCTCGCATCTGGGTGGTACACATGCTGGGAAATGTTAGAGAGTGCGCTTAGATGAGCGTTGATACGAAATCTAATTGGGCGACAGAACTTGTCTTGGGGCAGTGCAAGCCGAATGGCCTTTGATTGCCCTGGGTTTATTTGATCCTTGAAGTATTTTTCAAGGGGTTTGTATGTACCGGAATCGCGGATCACGCGAATGTAATAATTCTGATAGAGAGAAAATTCAAGAAATGGGCGCAACAGAGTTTCTGAAGCTATATACAGGCCTTCAAGCCATGAGAGGATACATTCCACTAGAATCGATCTGCTCTCATAGTAAAAGTAGTATTGCTGGAATAATGACTTTATGTCGTCACCATCTTGCATTGGGCAATCGAAAAGATCCTGAATGTGGGTGAACGCAGATAGTGACCATAGGAATTTCGACCATTCCTCGTTCACCTCGCTTCCGATTTCTTCAATCGATTCGAGTGCGCTAATCGCAGTCTGAGAGAGCGATTCTTTTTTGATTCCAGCTGCTTGGAGCAGTGTGCATGGAGGTGTTGTCTCGATATGGCCCTTCGGGCCGAAATAATAACTCTCGAACTGCTTGGTGGATTTGTTTTGAGCAAAAAGAGTCCGAAGAAGCTCGGAATTTGGTTGATCTTGAGGTATTTTGTCGGGCATAAGCGCCTAACTCAGAATTAGACGACCATATCTCTGCAAATCTTGGCCATCCAAGTGGAATTGAAAGATATATAAAGCGCCTTCATCTTGGATTTGGTTTCACCCCGATCATTTAGGCAACCCTAAAAACAACCGGAGGATCTCAAATCACGAGGCTTCTTCGCCCCCGATGATGCACCGCCGCCGCCCCGCTGTCCACGGCACGGCCGCCCCGATCCGCCGGGCCCCCTCGGACCTCCGACGCTCCGAGCCCCCGACCACCCCCCAGCCCTACCCCTTCAGCAGCCGGTCCTCCGCGAGCCGCAGCATATGCTCGCTGGCCAGGACGCCATCCTGGTGGTTCATGCGCTGGAAGTGGCTGCGCAGGTGGCGCAGGGTGCGGGGGATGGCGGGGGCGAACTGGCACTTGTGGCGGTGCACCACCTGGTGGCCGAAGGTGCCCAGGGC
>Ga0255338_1002450_pt1 | contig 27050 bp, 23 predicted proteins | sample MeOH1_35cm_T4_19_FD_203715 | JGI IMG/M metagenome (GOLD analysis project Ga0255338, IMG submission 203715) | Sandy soil microbial communities from University of British Columbia, Vancouver, Canada - MeOH1_35cm_T4_195 | ecosystem: Engineered > Artificial ecosystem > Sand microcosm > Unclassified ...
AGGACATCGTCAGGCTCTTACAGCAAAAACGCCCCATCATTCGATGGGGCGTTTTTTTTGTCCTGCGCTTACTCTTATTGATTGAACACCATCTGGCTGTCGATGCGCGCCGCGCCGGCACGCACGAGATCCTGCATGAGTTCATCGCCCCAGGCTGTGAAATCGTGGTGGCTGAAATGAGTCCGGTGCAGCAGGCCGAAGAATGAAGTTTGCGCGATCCATGACCGGAAGTCGCTCAGTGCCACCTGTTGGAGCTCCAGCAACTTGAATTTGATCAGGACCTTGGCCGCGTGGCGGGCATGGCGCCGTGGATCGCTGCGGAATTGCGCCAGACGTTGGCGCGCCACGGCCAGCGCGGCATCCACCTGTTGAAAGACCGCACCATGGCCGGGGATCACCAAGCGTGGCTGCAAGGACTCGATCAAATCCAGCGTCGCGTCCACTTCATCGAAGGCCTCGATGCCTTCAATTTCGGGAAAGACGACCCCGAATCCGTTTCCCCACAGGGCGTCGGCCGAGATGAGCAGGCGCAGTTCCGGCTCAAACAGAATGAGCGAATGCGGATCATGTCCCGGGGCGGCATGCATCTGCCAGTCGCGTTGACCCAAGCGCAGCGCAGAGCCTGGCGACAATACGGCGTCGAAACCAAACGGCGGGCAGGATTGGCCCGTGGGGGTATAGCTCAAGGCATCGGCATCCCAGCGGCGCACCTGCTCGGCATGGCCGGGGGGAATCAGAGTGCGCAAACCCGGATAAAGCGCTTGCAACGAAGCATTGCCACCGCAATGGTCGCTGTGGAGGTGGGTGTTCACCAACAGGGTGAGTGGCTGATCCCCGAGCGCATTTTCCACGAGCGACAGGGTCTGCGCCGCGTGACTGACATAGCCGCTGTCGACCAGTGCGCAGCCCGTGTCGGCGCGCAGCAGGATGTTGTTGGATGACAGCCAGCCACGTTCAAAAACGTGGATGTCGTCCGGCAGAAGTGGGTGAGCAGCCATCAGAACCGAGTGTAGGCGGCCGGCGGCACGGGCGTGCGCCGTCGGTCGCAATCGGCGGTCGTCCTATTTGCCGGCGCGCAATTCCCGGCGGAGGATTTTGCCGACATTCGACTTGGGCAGCTCGTCACGGAACTCGATGTACTTGGGGTGCTTGTAGCCGGTCAGGTTGTCGTGGCAGTACTTGGCCACGTCCTCTTCCGTGAGGGTCGGGTCGCTGCGCACCACGTAAACCTTGATCGCCTCGCCCTGCTTGGCATCGGGCACGCCGATGACGGCACATTCGAGCACGCCGTCGCACAGCGAAATGACGTTCTCCAGCTCACTGGGGAAGACGTTGAAGCCGCTGACCAGAATCATGTCTTTCTTGCGGTCGACGATCTTGGTGTAACCCTGCTTGTCCATGATGCCGATGTCGCCGGTGCGCATGAAGCCGTCAGGCGTGAAGGCGTTGGCTGTTTCTGTGGGCTGGTGGTAATAGCCCGTCATCACATTGGGGCCACGAATGCAGATCTCGCCGGACTCGCCCACCGGGAGCGAATTGCCGGCGTCATCCTTGATCGCGATCTCGACCCCAGGCAGGGGCAGACCGATGGTGCCGCTGAAGCGGTCGGCCGTGACGGGATTGTTGGTGCCGATGGCGCAGGTTTCGCTCATGCCCCAGCCTTCGACCATGGGACAGCCGGTGACTTCGCGCCAATGCCTGGCGGTCCCTTCGGAGGCCGCCATGCCGCCGGCCTGCGACACGCACAGGTGCGAGAAGTCAACCGTACGGAGTTGCGGGTGTTGCAGCAGTGCGTTGAACAGGGTGTTGACGGCCGGCAGCATGTGGAACGGCCGGCGCTTGAGCGTTTCAACAAACTTTCCGATGTCGCGCGGATTGGGAATCAGCGTCATGTGCGAGCCCCAGCGGATGGCCAGGAAACACAGCGTGAGCGCGAAGATGTGGTACAGCGGCAGCGCTGCAATACTGTTGGTCGAGCGCACATCGCCGATGCGCTTGAGCGCTGGCGTGAACCAGGCTTCGGCCTGCAGGATGGCTGCGACGATGTTGCGGTGCGTGAGCACGGCGCCCTTGCTCAAACCGGTGGTGCCGCCGGTGTACTGCAGGAAGGCGATCGAATCCAGTGTGCTGGCGGCGGGCTTGAGTGTCAGGCGGGCACCTTCGGCCAAGGCACGGCGAAACGGCGTGACGGTCCGTCCCTCCGACAGGGGCAGGCGGTAAGCCGGCACCATCTTGGCCAGGTGGCGCACGGCGAAGGTAAGCCAGCGGCCGTACCAGGGGCCGAGCAGGTCGCCCATGGCCGTCACCACGACGTGCTTCACGTGGGTGTTCTCGATCACCTCTTCCAGCGTGTGGGCGAAGTTCTCCAGCACCACGATGGCTGTGGCACCGGAGTCCTTGAGCTGGTGTTCCAGTTCGCGCGCCGTGTACAGCGGATTGACGTTGACGCAGGTGTAGCCGGCGCGCAGGATGGCCGCCATGGTGACGGTGAACTGCGGGATGTTGGGCAGCATGATGGCCACGCGTGCATCGGGCTCCAGCCCCAGCCGCTGCAACCAGGCGCCGAGCGCTACGGACAGCTCGTCGAGCTGACGGTAGGACATCCAGCGTTCCATGCAGACGGCCAAGGGGCGTGCTGCATTCTTGCGGAAGGATTCCTCCAGCAACTGGCCGAGCGAGCTGTACTGATCGGGATTGATGTCGTGCGGAACCCCCTCGGGGTAGTGTTCAAGCCAGAATTTTTCCATTGGGTACTCCATTTGGAGGCTATTGGATCGTAGCTGGCCGCGCCGTACCACCGGGCTTGTCCTAGGTCGGGGCTCGAAACTGTCACGCAGGCGTCAACGCGTGCGGCGATACTGTTCGTCTTGGCGATTTGCTCAAATGCCCTTACAGTGTGACCTCATGGCCGATCCGCTGGAACCACCTACTTCATCGACAAGGCATCGCAATCAACTGGACTTGCCCTTTCGCGAGGAAAACGGTTCGCGTCTGGCGCCCTGGGTGGCTACCATTCGCAAACTCGGACCAGGGCACCGCGAGCGCATTGCCAAGCATCTGCTGGCGCTGGAGGAGCACGACCGTTACCTGCGCTTCGGCTATGCCGCCAACGATGAGCAGATCCGCCGCTATGTCGACGGCCTGGACTTCGAGCGCGATGACATTTTCGGCATCTACAACCGCCGGCTGGAACTCATCGCCATGGCGCACCTGGCGCATTCGGTCGACCGCAACTTCGATGCCTGCGGCGAGTTCGGCGTTTCGGTGTCGAAGTCGGCACGCGGGCGCGGCTATGGCGGCAAGCTGTTCGAGCGCGCCGTGATGCATGCGCGCAACGAAGGCGTGCACCTGATGTTCATCCACGCCTTGACCGAAAACACCGCCATGCTCAAGATTGCCCGCAAGGCCGGTGCCACGGTCGAGCGGGACGGCTCCGAAAGCGAGGCCTACCTGCGCCTGCCGCCGGCCACCTTTGACAGCCGCGTGACCGAGATGATCGAGGAGCAGCTGGCCCAGACCAACTACCGCCTCAAGGTGCAGGCCAAGCAATTCTGGGATTTTCTGTCCAGCCTGCAGGAAGTGCGGCGCGGCGTGCGCGATGCGCGCCACAAGTCCGCGCCCTGAGGGCGCCGCCGTCCTGTCATCCGGCGGTCTTGCCAATCCGCTATCCTTACGGCATCGCAACAACCGCACGTCCTGCGCTTTCGTCTGTGTCAGACCCCCATCCTGCGCGACTTCCCGACAAGGAAGACAAGCGCACCTTTCTGCAGAAGCTGGCCGAGTTCATCCATCCGGGACCGGACTCCACCGCTGAACTGATCGAGACCCTGGCCGAGGCCGAAGACAACAACGTCATCGGCGCCGAGTCCCGCATCATGCTCGAAGGCGTGATTCGCATGGCCGATATGACGGCCGGCGACGTCATGGTGCCGGCCACCCGCATGGACCTGATCGACATCGACGCACCCTACGACGAGCTGCTGCATCTGGTGATCGACACCGCGCACTCGCGCTTCCCGGTCTATGAGGGCGAGCGCGAGAACATCATCGGCATCCTCATGGCCAAGGATCTGCTGAAACTGCAGCGTGCACCCGAACTCAATATCCGCGCCCTGCTGCGCCCGGCCGTTTTCGTGCCCGAAAGCAAAGGCTTGAATGACCTGCTGCGCGAATTCCGCGGCAACCGCAACCACCTGGCCATGGTCATCGACGAATTCGGCCGTACCGCCGGCCTCATCACCATCGAGGACGTGCTGGAACAGATCGTGGGTGAGATCGAGGACGAATTCGACATCGCCGAGGACGAAGGGGACATCTTCGGCCTGGCCGACCGGACCTACCGCGTCAGCGGCGACACGCCGGTCGAGCGCGTCAACGACGCCTTCAACGTCACGCTGAGCGGAAGCGATCCGGATGCGAGCTTCGACACCATTGGCGGACTGATTGCGCATGAGATGGGCCATGTGCCCAAGCGCGGCGAGCAGTATGTGCTGGCCGGCCTGCAGTTCGTCGTGCTCCACACCAAGGGCGGTGCGGTGAAGTGGTTCAAGGTCTCGCCTGCCGCCGAGGCTGGTCTTGAAGGCTGAGGCCGGGCGTTCCCTGTTCTGGTCCGGGTGCTTGAGCCTGCTGGCCGGTCTGGCGCAGGCGCTGTCCATTGCCGTCCCCTGGAACGGCCAACCGCTGTGGTGGCTGCAATTGCTCTCGCTGGGCGTGCTGGCCTGGCAACTGGAACGCAGCGCGCATGGGCGCCGTGCCGCCGTGCTGGGCTGGGTCTTCGCCTGCGCCTGGCTGACCGGCACCTTCTGGTGGATGTTCATTTCCATGCACACCTACGGCGGCCTGCCGGCCCCGCTGGCCGCCGCAGCCGTACTGGCCCTGGCCGCCGTGCTGGCGCTCTACTACGCCGCCGCTTGTGCCTTGTTTGTGCGTCTTGCGCCCGTCAACCGTGCGGCACGCGCTCTCCTTTTTGGAGCGCTGTGGCTGCTGGCCGAACTCGCGCGCGGCCGCTGGTTCACCGGCTTTGGCTGGGGCGGCAGCGGCTATGCCCATGTGGACGGTCCTTTGGCCGGCTATGCACCCTGGCTGGGGGTCTACGGCATCAGTGCGGTCGCTGCCTGGCTGGCCATGACGGCGTCGCAGATCCGGACTTGCGGGCTATGGCAGCGGGGTGCGGCGCTGGCCATGCTGGTTCTGCCTTGGGCCTACCAGATGGGTGGACCCGTGATGTCCGCCTCGACGGGGCGGCTGCAGGTGGCGCTGCTGCAGGGCGACATCCCGCAGGACGAGAAATTCCAGCCCGGCAGCGGCGTGCCTACCGCCCTGCGCTGGTACGGCGAGCAACTGGGTGCCAGCCGCGCACCGCTGGTGGTGGCGCCCGAGACGGCCTTGCCGTTGCTGCCGCAGCAACTGCCGGACGGCTATTGGGCCGCGTTGACGACACGTTTTGCCAGTGGCGAGCAGGCCGCGCTCATCGGCATGCCCTGGGGCAGCTTCAGCGAGGGCTATACCAACGCGGCGGTCGGTTTCAAACCGGGCCAGGCCAATGCCTGGCGCTACGACAAGCACCACCTGGTGCCGTTCGGCGAGTTCATTCCGACCGGCTTCAAATGGTTCACCGCCATGATGAACATCCCGCTGGGCGATTTCAACCGCGGTGGTCTCGGCCAGCCCTCCTTCGAGTGGCAGGGCCAGCGCCTGGCGCCCAACATCTGCTACGAAGACCTGTTCGGCGAGGAGCTTGGTGCGCGCTTTGCCGACCCGGCCACCGCGCCGACGGTGTTCGTCAACCTGAGCAACATCGCCTGGTTCGGCAACACGGTGGCGATCGACCAGCATCTGCACATCTCGCGCATGCGCACGCTGGAGTTCGCGCGCCCCTTCGTGCGCGCCACCAACACCGGGGCCACTGCCATCATCGATTACCAGGGCCGCGTGACGGCCGCGCTGCCGCGCCATACCCGCGGCGTGCTCAGCGGTGAAGTCGAGGGCCGCCAGGGCCTCACCCCTTATGCTTGGTGGGTGTCGCACCTCGGTCTGTGGCCCTTGTGGGGTGCGGCCTTGCTCGTGTTGGGGCTGGTCATGCGTCGATTGCTATCAAAAACATAGCTATCGGCGCATGTCTGACAAGGGCTGAGGCCCTGATTTTCTTGGGTTTCCCGCGGCGGGCGATGATTTCGCCGGCCCGTGTCCTGCGCCGAAAGCGAAATGCCAGCCGTGCCGGTGTCCGATTCGGCCCCTGCCGCCAGGAAGCCCCGTAAAATCAAGGGTTTACGCGGACAAACCGCCCTACCAGCAACCGGTCGCGCGACTCCGGCAAGCCCGTCTTGCCAGATCGTGTGTCCCAGCTCACAGCCATGTTGACCTTCCAACAAATCATTCTGAAATTGCAGTCCTACTGGGATGCCCAGGGCTGCGCACTTCTGCAGCCCTACGACATGGAAGTCGGCGCCGGCACTTCGCACACCGCGACGTTTTTGCGCGCCATCGGGCCCGAGCCGTGGAAGGCCGCCTACGTGCAGCCCAGCCGCCGCCCGAAAGACGGCCGCTACGGCGAGAACCCGAACCGCCTGCAGCACTACTACCAGTTCCAGGTCGTGCTCAAGCCGGCACCCAGCAACATTCTGGAGCTGTACCTCGGCTCACTGGAAGCGCTGGGTTTCGACCTGAAGAAAAACGACATCCGCTTTGTGGAAGACGACTGGGAAAACCCCACGCTGGGCGCCTGGGGCCTGGGCTGGGAGGTCTGGCTCAACGGCATGGAGGTGACGCAGTTCACCTACTTCCAGCAGGTGGGCGGCATCGACTGCAAGCCGATCACCGGCGAGATCACCTACGGCCTGGAGCGCCTGGCCATGTACCTGCAGGGCGTGGACAACGTCTACAACCTCAAGTGGACGGAGACCATGAGCTATGGCGACGTCTACCTGCAGAACGAAAAAGAGCAGTCGGCCTACAACTTCGAGCACAGCGATGCCGACTTCCTGTTCACCGCCTTCAGCGCGCACGAGAAGCAGGCCAAGTACCTGATGGAACAGCAGCTCGCGCTGCCGGCCTACGAGCAGGTGCTGAAAGCCGCGCATACCTTCAACCTGCTGGATGCCCGCGGTGCAATTTCCGTCACCGAGCGCGCCGCCTACATTGGCCGCATCCGCAACCTGGCGCGGGCCGTGGCGCAGAGCTACTACGAGAGCCGCGAGCGCCTGGGCTTCCCCATGGCACCGCGTGAGTGGGTGGAGCAGATGACGAAGAAGGCCGCCTGAAGGCCGGGGAAAGAACACGATGACCACCAAGAATCTTCTCGTTGAACTGTTTGTCGAAGAGCTGCCGCCAAAGGCGCTCAAGAAGCTGGGCGATGCCTTTGCCGGCACGCTGGCCGATCAACTCAAGGCACTGGGCCTGGCCGGTGCCGACTCCGTCGTCACCGCCTACGCTTCGCCGCGCCGGCTGGCGGCGCATGTCACGCACGTCTGGCTCAAGGCCGCCGACAAGGCGGTGCAGCAAAAGCTCATGCCGGTGTCGGTGGGGCTGGATGCCGCCGGCAATGCCACGCCCGCGTTGCTGAAGAAGCTGCAGGCCCTCGGCGCTGACGTGTCCAACCCGGCCGCTGCCGTGGCGAGCTTGAAGCGCGCGCCCGACGGCAAGGCCGAAGCGCTGTTCTACGACAGCCTGGTCACCGGCGCCACGCTCGACACCGGCCTGCAAAAAGCGCTGGAAGAAGCGATTGCCAAGCTGCCGATTCCGAAGGTCATGAGCTACCAGCTCGAGACCGATTGCGAGCTGCCGGGCTGGAGCAGCGTGCACTTCGTGCGCCCGGCGCACGGCCTGGTGGCGCTGCACGGCAGCACCGTGGTGCCGGTCAAGGCGCTCGGCTTGACGGCCGGCAACAGCACGCAAGGCCACCGCTTCGAGGCCAAGGTGGCCAAGGTGGTGATCAAGGACGCCGACAGCTATGCCGCCACGCTGCAGCAGGACGGCGCGGTGATTGCTTCCTTCGCCGAACGCCGTGCCGAGATTGCGCGCCAACTGGCCGCTGCGGCGGCCAAGGTCGGCAACGGTGCCCGCCCGATCGAAGACGAGGCCCTGCTGGACGAAGTGACCGCGTTGGTCGAACGTCCCAATGTGCTGGTGTGCGAATTCGAGAAGCAGTTCCTCGACGTGCCGCAGGAATGCCTGATTCTCACGATGAAGGCCAACCAGAAGTACTTCCCGCTGCTGGACGCGGCCGGCAAGCTCACCAACCAGTTCCTGGTGGTCAGCAACATCAGCCCGAGCGATGCCAGCGCGGTGATCGGCGGCAACGAGCGCGTGGTGCGCCCGCGCTTGGCCGACGCCAAGTTTTTCTTCGACCAGGACCGCAAGAAGACGCTCGAGTCGCGCGTTGAGGGTCTGGGCAAGGTGGTCTACCACAACAAGCTCGGCACGCAGGGCGAACGTGTCGAGCGCGTGCGCGCGATTGCACGTGCCATTGCGCAGCAACTGGGTGGCGAAGTGCTGGCCAAGGCCGCCGATACCGCGGCGCGTCTGGCCAAGACCGACTTGCTGACCGACATGGTGGGCGAGTTCCCCGAGCTGCAGGGCATCATGGGCGGCTATTACGCGCGCCATGATGGTTTGAGCGAGGATATCGCTTTCGCCGTTGAAGACCACTACAAGCCACGCTTTGCCGGTGACGAACTGCCGCGCAACGACGTCGGCTTGGTGGTGGCACTGGCCGACAAACTGGAGACGCTAGTCGGCATGTTCGGCATCGGCAACCTGCCGACCGGCGACAAGGACCCGTTCGCGCTGCGTCGCCATGCGCTGGGTGTGATCCGCATGTTGACGGAAAAGGATTTGCCGCTGGACCTCAACGCATTGCTCGCCGGTGCCGTGCCGGCCTTTGGCGACAAGATCAGCGATGCCACCCCGGCCTTGGCCGAATTCATCTACGACCGCCTGGCTGGTTCCCTGCGCGAGCAGGGCTACAGTGCGCAGGAAGTCGAGGCCGTGCTGGCGCTGCAGCCGCAGCGTCTGGGCGATGTGACCAAGCGTCTGGCCGCTGTGCGCGCCTTTGCCGCCTTGCCGGAAGCCGCTGCGTTGGCCGCTGCCAACAAGCGCATCAGCAACATCCTGAAGAAGGCCGGCGACGTCGATGCCCATGTCAGCGACGTGCTGCTCAAGGAGCAAGCCGAGAAGGATTTGTATGCCGCGCTCAAGAGCGTGGTGCCGCAAGCCAATGCCCAGTTCGAGGCTGGCGACTACACCGCTTCGCTGCAGACCTTGGCCGCACTGCGTGCACCGGTGGATGCCTTCTTCGACGACGTGATGGTGAACGCCGAAGAGCTGGACCTGCGCCTGAACCGCCAGGGCCTGCTGAAAAGCCTGCACGACGCCATGAACCGCGTGGCCGACCTCTCGCGCCTGGCCTCATGATCAAACTGGTCATCCTCGATCGCGATGGCACCATCAACGAAGACAGCCTCGAGTACATCAAGTCCGAGGCCGAGTGGAAGCCCTTGCCCGGTGCGCTGGAGGCGATTGCCCGCCTGAACCACGCCGGCTGGCATGTGGTGGTGGCGTCCAACCAGTCGGGGTTGGGGCGTGGCCTGTTCGATGTGGCGGCGCTCAACGCCATGCACGCCAAGATGTACAAGCTGCTGGCCACTGCCGGCGGCCGGGTCGATGCCATCTTCTACTGCCCGCACGCGCCCGACCAGGCCTGCCGTTGCCGCAAGCCGCAGCCGGGCCTGTTCGAGCAGATCGGCGAGCGCTACGGCATCGACCTCAAGGGGGTGCCTGCGGTGGGCGATACGGCGCGCGACCTGATTGCCGGCACCAGCGTCGGCTGCGAGCCGCACCTGGTGCTCACCGGCAAGGGCGAGGCCCTGCGCGGCCAGCCGCTGCCCGACAACTTTCCGCCCGGCACGCGCGTGCACGAGAACCTGCTGGCCTTTGCCGACTACTTGGTGACGCGCGACGGCACCGCCTGAAGAAAACCCGACATGCCTTTGATCCGTTCCATCCTCCACATGCTCTGGATGCTGGTCACCGTGGTGCCCTATGCCCTGGCTATCCTGCTGGGTGCCCTGTTCGGGGTGCGGGGCCAGCCCTTGTACCGCATCGCCGCCGCCTGGCTGGGGCTGTGCATTGGCGGGGCGCGGGTCTTGCTGGGCATCCGCACGCGCGTGACCGGCATGGACAACCTGCCCCTGGGCCAGAAGAGCCCGGCGATTCTCCTGCTCAAGCACCAGTCCACCTTCGAGACCTTTCTCATGCCGACGTTGATGCCGCACCCGTTGGCCTACGTGTTCAAGAAGGAGCTGTTGCATGTGCCCTTCTTCGGCTGGGCGATCGGCCGGCTGGACATGATCCACATCGACCGCGCCCAGGGCAGCCGGGCTTTTGCCAAGGTGGTGGCACAGGGCAAGGAACTGCTGGCGCAGGGAATCTGGATCATCATGTTCCCCGAGGGTACGCGCATTGCGCGCGGCAAGGCGGGCACGTACAAGACCGGCGGCACCCGCCTGGCGGTGGAAACCGGCGCGCCGGTGATTCCGATTGCGGTGACCTCGGCCAAGTGCTGGCCGCCCAGGGCCTTCATCAAGCGGCCGGGCGTGGTGGATGTGTCGATCGGTCAGCCGATTCCGAGCGTGGGCCGCGACCCGGCCGAGCTGATGCGCGAAGTCGAAACCTGGATCGAGGCGGAGATGCGCCGGCTCGACCCGGACGCGTATTGATGGCACACCCCCAGGCTGCGCAAAGGGCGTGTCGCTCATCGCCGTGGGGCCTTGGCCAGAGGCCAAGGCTCTTCAGCCTGTCCAAGCCTGCGCAGGCAGGCTTGGAGCCGCAGGCCTCAGCCCCCCTCGCCGGGGGCAACGCCAGTGGCTAAGGCGAAGCCGGTTCCACGGCATTTCCCGATGGGAGAGTTTTCTTGCCGGTGTCTGGGCGATTTTCGGTAAAGTCTCACGCATGAGGTTTTTGCAGCTAGCCCTCGATCTGTTCGACCCCGCGCCGCGGGCGCCGGCGTCTGTTGCTGAGTCGCCTCGGGAAAAGGTGCCTAATCGGCCATTGGACCCCGTTGATACTGCACCAATAGCTCCTGAATTGGTAGCAAATCAGTCGCCAGCCCAGCCGCTGGGCAGCGTCATGACGCCGGCGCGCTTTGCGCACCCGCGCGCCAACCGCGAAAGCCGTCTGTGCGAGGCGGTGGTGGCCTACGAGTTCAAGCGCGGCAAGCGCCGCACCATCGGCATGGCGGTCGGCGCCGACGGCCTGGTGGTCAGTGCGCCGCGCTGGGTGCCGCTGTACGAGGTGGAAGCCGCGCTGCAGGAAAAGGCCAACTGGATCGTGCGCAAGCTCGACGAGGCACGCGAACGCCAGCAGCGCCTGGAGTCGGCCCGCATCCAGTGGCAGGATGGCGCTACCTTCCCCTTCCTGGGCGAGCCGGTCATCGTGGTGCTGGACCCGAGTCATGCGTTCACCACAGTGGGCGGCGGCCTCAAGTCGGCTGGGGTGGAGGTGGTGCTGCGCACCGATGCCAACGCACCCAACCTGACGCTGGCCGGCGTGCCGCGCCTGACGCTGCACATCGGCCTGCCGCAGACGGCAACGCACGCGCAGATCCGCGACGCGGTGCAGGCCTGGCTGATGCGCCAGGCCCATCGCATCTTCACTGCGCGGCTGAACCACTACGCGCCGCAACTGCAGGTGCAGTGGCGCAAGCTCTCGCTCAGCAGCGCCGGTACGCGCTGGGGCAGCGCGCGCAGCGATGGTGGCATCCGCCTGAACTGGCGCCTGATCCATTTCCAGCAGTCCGTCATCGACTACGTGGTGGCGCACGAGCTGAGCCACCTGCGCGTGATGGACCACAGCCCGCGCTTCTGGGACACGGTGCGTTCGGTCGTGCCGGATTACGAAGCACTGCGCGGCCAGCTCAAGGACGACGCCATTCCGCGCTGGCACTGACATGGACTTCAACGTCGCCGCCCTGAGCAGCCTGGGCCTAGCCCTGGGGCTGGGCCTGTTGATCGGCGTCGACCGTGAGCGCCGCAAGGGCCATGGCCGCACGCGCCACTTTGCCGGCATCCGCACCTTCACCCTGGTGGCGCTGGCCGGCGCCGGAACGCAACTGCTGGACCAGGACTGGCTCACCGGCGTGACCGCGCTGCTGGTGGCCTCCCTGGCGGTGATCTCGCACTTCAAGGACCGCTCGCCCGACCCCGGCGTCACCACCGAGATGGCGCTGTTCGTCACCTTCCTGCTGGGTGTGCTCACCGTGCCCTACCCGACGGTGGCGGCGGCCGGCGGTGTGGTGGTGGCCGGGCTGCTGGCGGCGCGTGAGCCGCTGCAGCGCTTCTCCACGCGCACGCTGTCGGAGCAGGAACTGCGCGACGCACTGGTGCTGGCCGGCTCGGCCCTCATCATCCTGCCGCTGGCACCCAACCAGCCGCTGGCCTGGCTGGCCGGCGTCAACCCGCGCACGGTGTGGCTGCTGGTGGTGCTGATCATGGCGGTGCAGGCGGTCGGCCACGTGGCGCTGCGCCTGTTCGGTGCCCGGCTCGGCATGCCGCTGTCCGGCCTGGTGGCGGGCTTCGTCTCCAGCACCGCCACCATCGCTGCCATGGGCGCGCGCGCCGCCAAGAACCCGGAATTGCGCAGCGCCTGTGTGGCCGGCGCCTGGTTTTCCACCGTCTCCACCGCCTTGCAAGTGATGCTGATCGCGCTGGTGCTGAGCCCGGCGTCCCTGCGCGTCATCGCGCCGTCCATGGGGAGTGCGCTGGCCATGGCGCTGGCACTGGGCCTGGCGGCGTTCAGCCGCATCGAGGCGCCGGCGCACGACGGCAGTATGAATGGCCGGGCCTTCAGCCTCTGGCAATCCATTGGCCTGGCCTTGCTGCTGTCGAGCATTACGGCCGTCGTGGCCTGGATACAGGGCGCCTTCGGTACGCTGGCAACGTTCGCCGCCACCGCCCTGGCCGGCTTTGCCGACATGCATTCGCCTTCGACGGCTGCCATTACCCTGGCCGTCCATGGCGGTATCGACGCGACGACCATGCTCACGGCTGTGCTGCTGGCCTTCTCCACCAACAGCGTGAGCAAGATCGCCGCGGCCTATGCCGCCGGCGGCACGCGCTTCGGCACCACGGTGTCGCTGGGGCTGGTGGCCGTGGCGGCGGCAGCCTGGCTACCATGGTGGCTGCTGCGTCCTTGACGCGTTACGCCAGGAGGCTGTCATGGTCTTGAACCGACGTGCGGTGGTGGGGATGGTCTTGCTGGCCGGCCTGCCCCTGGCCGCACGGGCTCAGGCGGAACCGGTCCGGGTCGGCATCGTCCTGATGCACGGCAAGGGTGGGATGCCAAGCCAGCTGGTGGGCGTGGCCGCCGTCCTTGAGCGGCAAGGCTTTCTGGTGGCGAATCTTGAAATGCCCTGGTCCAAGCGCCGTGCTTACGACGTCGATGTGTCCACTGCCGAAGGCGAGGTGGTGTCGGCCTTGGACGCATTGCGCAAAAAGGGGGCGCAGAAGCTGTTTGTGGCTGGCCACAGCCAGGGCGGGCTGTTCGTGCTGTACTTCGCCAGCCGGCATGCTGTTGACGGTGTCATTGCCATCGCGCCGGGCGGCAACGTTGCCGCTGCCGTGTTCCGGGAGAAGCTGGGCGAGTCGGTGGCACTGGCGCGCCGGCTCGTGGCGCAGGGCCAGGGTGATGTACCGGTCGGGCTGACGGATTTCGAAAGCTCCCGGGGGACCAACACGGTCACCACCACGCCTGCGGTCTACCTGAGCTGGTTTGACCCGGAGGGCGCGATGAACCAGGCCAAAGCGGAGCAGGGCATCGACCCGGCCATTCCGGTCCTGTTCATTGCCCCGACCCGCGATTACCCGGGGCTGCGCAGCGTCAAGCAGCAGATGTTCGACGGGCTGCCCAGGAATCCACGCAACCAGCTGTACGAGCCGGATGCCAGCCACATGGAGGCGCCTGCCGCCTCGCTCGGCATCATCGCCACCTGGACGACGTCGATCGCCGGCACCCGCTAGACGCGACGAGCGTCAGGCCTGGATCGTGATGGACGTGAATTGCAGGTGGTGCATGAACTCGCGCAGGATCAGCAGCGTGGCGGCAAATGCCGTATCGGACGGCAGTTCATCCTGCGATGCCGGGCGCCCCAGGCTGAGGGCCGACAGCCGTTGGAAAACCTGCTCCATGGCCTCGATCGGCAGCTGCATGCTGGCGGCTGGTGCCACGCCGGCCAGGCGTGCGAGGTCGCGGATCACCGTGTCCGAGGTGACCAGGCGCGAGTCGCGCGCAACCTGCGGCTGCACGCGCATCACTTCATCTTCGACGGCGGCAATCGCGTTTTCCAGTTCGTAGGGCGTGGGCGGCGCGTGCCGGAAGAATTGCTGTGCCGTCTTCTGCGCACCGAGGTCCAGCAGCAATGGTGTGGCTGTGCTTGTGCCGTTGCGGCTGAGGACGGTGGTCTGTTGCGCGCCAATGTGCAGCACGGTGAGGGGCTCTGCGGCAGGTGTTGCGGGCGGCATGGTGATCTCCTTGAGCGCAGCTGTCTCAGCTTGTCCCGGCGGCTGTATTGCCGACACCGGTCTTGAACAGCGCGGCCACCAGATCGGACTGCGTGATCATGCCGACCACGCGATGCTGCGCATCGACCACCGGCATGTGGTGCAGGCCGCCGTCGGAGAACAGGCCGACCAGATCGACCATGGGCTGTTCCGGCTGCGCCGTACGCACCTTGCTCGTCATGATGTCCTCCACATAGCGCGCCGTGCTCATGGCCGGCGCCATGCGCGAAGACGGCGCACTGTGGCCGAGGAAGAAGTCGTGCAGCGACACAATGCCCACCAGCCTGCCGTCCGCCAGCATCACCGGCAGCGCCTTCACCTTGTGCTTTGCCAGCCGTTCCCAGGCTTCGTCCAGCGAGTCGCGCGGCCCGATGGACACCACGTCGCGCGACATGATGTCGCGGCAGTACACGTCACCCCACTTGCGGCGGTTGGCGTGCAGCTGCGCACGGGTCAGGATTTCCTCCAGGTCGTCCTTGCTGACGTCCAGCAGCTCATGTTGTCCGGACAGTGCTGCATCCAGGTCGGCATGCGTGAAACCCAGGCGCGCGCTCGGCAGCGGGTCGGCGGTGCGGTGCGGATGGGCCTGCGCCGCCGGCTGGTGCGGGTAGCGGCGCTGCATCAGGTTGTTCAACAGCAGGGCCAACAGCAGCAGCAGGCTGGAATTGGCCGCCACCGGCCAGAGCGCAAAGCCGTAGCCGAGCTGGCTCACGGCGGGGCCGCCCAGCACGGCGGTCAGGGCCACCGCGCCACCGGGCGGGTGCAGGCAGCGCAGGGTGAACATGGCGCCGATCGCCAAGGCTCCCGCTAGGCTGGCGGCCAAGCCTGAGTGGCCCAGCAACAGGGCGCAGCTTATGCCGATCAACGCCGACACCAGATTGCCGCCCACAATCGACCAGGGCTGGGCCAGTGGACTGGCCGGCACGGCAAACAGCAGCACGGCCGAGGCGCCCATGGGGGCGATGAACCAGGGGTTGACCTCGCCCAGCACCTGATGGCTTAGCCATTCGGTCGCGAGCAGGCCGAGGCCGGCGCCGAGGCAGCCGAGCCAGATTTCACGCCGCCCAACCGCCAAAGGTGCAGGCAGGAAGGAACGAAGCCAGGATAGAAGGGCAGGCACGGGGCGCTCTCCACAAACAGGCGCCATCGGCACCAAACTGGGGCATTGTAGGGTGCGCGCGTTGCGAATTCGTCAATTGGATGGTGCGTGAGGCGGCTTCGTCGGTGCCGTTTCGTCCAAACAAAAACCCGCACAAGGCGGGCTTTTGTTGGGTGGGGGAGCCAGAAATTATTTCTTGGCGTCTTCCTTCTTCTCGGCTGCTTTTTCAGCCTTCTTGGCGGCCTTGGCTTTCTTGACCTCGGCCTTTTTCTCGGCCTTGGCTTCGGCTTTCGCTTCGACCTTGGCGGGTGCTGCGGGGGTGGCCGGCGTGGCCGGTGCAGCAGCTTGTGCGAACGCGCCAGCAGCGAACAAACCAGCGATCAGGGAAGCGAGGATCTTGTTCATGTCAATTGCCTTTCAAAGTTCAATTTGCTGCTCCGGAAAAGCCCGGAGGCCTTACCACAACGAGTGCGTCGAGAACATCGTTGACGGGCGATTTGTATCGATTCGTATCCGGCGCCTTCGGTTCATGCGACCGTGCCGGCGCTGAAACGGTAAACGCCGTGCGGATCGCGACTGCGGTGCAGCCGGCCTTCGAACCACAGTGCATGCAGGTGTGCGATCGACTCGCCCATGGCAAAGGTGGTCTGGTGCAGATCGAGCTTGCGCTTGAAGAGGATGGGCAGCACGTCGGCCGCGCTGCAGGGCTTTTCGCGACACGCGTCCATGACTTCAACCAGGCGGTCGCGGTGATGCTCGTGCAATTGTTCGATGCGCCGATGCAGGCCGGTGAAGGGCTTGCCGTGCGAGGGCAGGGTCAGCGTGTCGGCCGGCAGCGCGCGGAACTTGTTGATCGAGTGCAGGAACAGCTGCAGCGGGTTGGCCTCGGGCTCCATGTCGAACACGCTGACATTGGTGGAGATGCGCGGCAGCATCATGTCGCCGCCGATCAGCAGCTTCAGCTCGGCGCAGTAGAGCGCGATGTGTTCCGGCGCATGGCCGTAGCCGCTGATGCAGCGCCAGGTGCGGCCGCCGATGGTCAGCACGTCGTCTTCCATCAGGCGACGGAAGTGGCGCGGCACGGCCGGCACCAGCGTGGGGTAGTAGCTGGCGCGCTCGCGGATCTTGTCCATTGACGCCGGGTCGGTCAGTCCGTGGGAGGCGAAGAACAGCGCCGAACTGTCGCCGCCGAAACCGTTGGTGCCGGCCGAGCCGACGCGTGCCAGGTTGTAGTCGGTGGCGCTGATCCATAGACGGCAGGGATGTTCCGGCGTGCTCCAGCGTTCACACAGCCAGTAGGCCAGGCCGATGTGGTCCGGGTGCATGTGGGTGACGATCACGCGCAGCAGCGGCAGGCCCTCGAACGCGTTGCTGAAGATCTGTTCCCACTGGGTCTTGGCTTCGTCGCGGCTGATGCAGCAGTCGACCACGCTCCAGCCGGCGCGGCCGTCGAGCTCGTCGCGCAACAGCCAGAGGTTGATGTGGTCGAGTGCAAAGGGCAGGGCCATGCGGACCCAGCGGATCCCGGGGGCTACCTCCAGCGTGGTGCCGGGCTCGGGCAGGGTATCGCCCAGGGGGTAGTGCAACTGGCGTTCGAGTTCGTTCATGGGACGGGCTTGTGCAACGCAATCAACATTGACGTCAGCGTCAATAATCGGCCTATTCTAGGGACGCCTGCTGCGTGAGGCTGTCGCCCTTGTTCTACGGCCCTGTCATGGCACGCGTGCCATGTGTGCGGTCGCCCATGGCTCCGCTGGACAAAAGGGCCAGAATGTCAGCCAAGGGTTGGCGCTGAAGAAAAGGAAACCATGATGCCGGATGACTCGAAAAGCAAGAAGCCGGGCGTGCATCCCGATGTGCTCAAGCTGGGGCTGGTGAGTTTTCTGACCGACTTGAGCTCGGAGATGATCTTTGCGGTGTTCGCGGTTTTCTTCACGACCATCGCCGGGGCCTCGGCCGCCTTGCTCGGCGTGATCGAAGGCTGCGCCGACCTGGCGGCCTCGTCGTTGAACTACCTGTCGGGTTGGCTGTCGGACCGTACCGGCAAACGCAAGGTGTTTGCCTTGGCCGGCTACGGCTTCTCTACGCTGGCCAAACTCATCCTGCTGATCACCAGTTCGGTGGCGGGCCTTGGCCTCTTCCGTGTCATTGAGCGGCTGGGCAAGAGCTTTCGCGGGCCGCCGCGGGATGCCTGGTTGTCTACCGTGGCGGACAAGGACACGCGCGGTTACGCCTTCGGGGTACACAAGGCGCTGGACAAGTCGGGTGCCGTGCTGGGGCCGCTGGCGGCCTACGGTTTGCTGGCGTGGCTAGGGGAGGGGGTGGCGACCTTCCGGCTCCTGTTCTGGCTCGCGCTCGTTCCTGCCCTGCTCAGCATCGTGGTCCTGGCCTGGGTCAAGGAGCAGCCCGGCGTGCCGCACCAGCGCGAGAACATGTTGGAAACCTGGGGCACCCTCAGCCCGGCCTTCAAGCGCTACCTGATCACTTCCGCCATCTTTTCGCTGGCCTACTTCAGTTTCAGCTTTCTGCTGCTGCGCGCCCACAGCGTCGGCTTCACGGTCAAGGACGTCGTGTTGCTGTATGCGCTGTTCAACATTGCCTGCGTCATCGCCGCACCGCTGATCGGCAAGCTGGGGGATCGATTGGGACGGGGGCGTACGGTCATGCTGGGCTACCTGACCTATCTGCTGATGAGCTTGGGGTTCGCTTTTGCCCGCGAGCCTTGGCAGATCGTGGTGCTGTTCGTGTTTTTCGGCGTGTTCTACGCGATTGACGAGGCCCAGAGCAAGGCCTTCATCGCCGACCTGGAGCAGGAGCGGCGCGCCTCGGCCATCGGTCTGCACAACTTCGTGACCGGGTTGATCTACCTGCCCGCCTCGCTGATTGCCGGAGCCCTGTGGCTGGTGCATCCGGCTGGCGCCTTTTTGTTCGCTGCCGGGCTGGCGCTGGCCGCATTGGCGGCGTTCCTGCTGCTGCGGCCGGACCGGCCACGTCGCTGACTTCCCTGCCATCGCGGCCGGGTCCGGATTTTGACGGCATAATTGACGTTTACGTAAACGTCAATGTGAGCCGCCTGGGGGCGTGCTGCTGGGACGTGGCGTTGGCCCTTTGTTTTTCAACCGTCCTCTACGATCCATGGCAACCACCTACAGCATCAGTGATCTGGCCCGGGAGTTCGATCTGACCACGCGCGCCATGCGCTTCTATGAAGACATGGGGTTGCTGCAGCCGACGCGTTCCGGCCCTGGCGGGCGCAACCGCGTGTACAGCGGGCGTGACCGTACGCGCCTGAAGCTCACGCTGCGCGCCAAGCGGCTGGGCCTGAGCCTGAGCGAGGCCAAAGAGATCATCGACATGTACGACAGCCCGCGTGACACCGGGGTGCAGTTGCAGAAATTCCTCGATGTGTTGGCCCAGCACCGCAGGCAGGTCGAGGAACAGATGGCCGACCTGCAGGCCAACCTCGACGAGATCAAGGCCCACCAGCGCGAAGCGCGCGCCCTGCTGGCCAAGGTCGAGGCCAAGCGCGGGAAGAAAGCCAATGCAGCCTGAATTCCTTCGCGTGCAGGCCAGCTTCGAGCGCCAGGGCATGATGCGCCACCTCGGCGCGCGCCTGCTGCGCGTGGAGCCGGGGTTGTGCGAACTGGTGCTGCCGTATTCCGACCGGGTGACGCAGCAGCAGGACGGCTTTCATGGCGGCGCCATGGGCGCGCTGGCCGACATTGCCGGCGGCTATGCCGGGCTCACCATGGCCCCCGAGGGCATGGAAGTCACCACGGCGGAATACAAGATCAATTTTCTGGCGGCCTTCCAGGGCGGCGAGCTGCGCGCCACCGGTCGCGTGGTGAAAGCCGGACGCCGCATCATCGTTACCTCCGCCGAGGTGGTGCACATCGATGCCGATGGCAAGCAAAGTTCTTGCGCGGTGATGCAGCAGACCCTGGTGCCCGTACCCAAGACTTACTGAACCCTAAGACGGAGACTTGCATGAACCTGCCCGGACTCAACTTCCAGCTCGGCGATGACATCGATGCCCTGCGCGATGCGGTGCGCGACTTCGCGCAGGCCGAAATCGCGCCGCGTGCCGCCGAGATCGACCGCAACGACCAGTTCCCCATGGACCTGTGGCGCAAGATGGGCGACCTGGGCGTGCTCGGCATCACGGTGGGTGAGGAATACGGCGGCGCCAACATGGGCTATCTGGCGCACATGATTGCCATGGAGGAAATCTCGCGCGCTTCGGCCAGCGTCGGCTTGAGCTACGGCGCACACAGCAACCTGTGCGTGAACCAGATCAAGCGCAACGGCAACGACGAACAGCGCCGCAAGTACCTGCCCAAGCTGATCTCGGGCGAGCACGTCGGCGCGCTGGCCATGAGCGAACCGGGGGCCGGCAGCGACGTCATCAGCATGAAGCTGAAGGCTGAGGACAAGGGCGGCTACTACCTGCTCAACGGCAGCAAGATGTGGATCACCAACGGCCCGGATGCCGATACCCTGGTGGTCTACGCCAAGACCGAACCCGAGTTGGGTGCGCGTGGCGTCACGGCTTTCCTGATCGAGAAGGGCATGAAGGGCTTTTCGATCGCGCAAAAGCTCGACAAGCTGGGCATGCGTGGCAGCCATACCGGCGAGCTGGTGTTCCAGAACGTGGAAGTGCCGGCGAGCAACATGCTGGGCAGCGTCAACGGTGGCGCCAAGGTGCTGATGAGCGGGCTGGACTACGAGCGTGCGGTGCTGACCGGCGGCCCGCTGGGCATCATGCAATCGGTGATGGACAACGTGGTGCCCTACATCCATGACCGCAAGCAGTTCGGCCAGAGCATCGGCGAGTTCCAGCTGATCCAGGGCAAGGTGGCTGACATGTACACCGTGCTGCAGGCCGGCCGTTCTTTCGCCTACACCGTGGCCAAGAACCTGGACATGCTGGGCAGCGAGCACGTGCGCCAGGTGCGCAAGGACTGCGCCTCGGTCATCCTGTGGTGCGCCGAGAAGGCCACCTGGATGGCGGGCGAGGGCGTACAGATCTATGGTGGCAACGGCTACATCAACGAATACCCGCTGGGCCGCCTGTGGCGCGACGCCAAGCTGTACGAAATTGGGGCTGGCACTTCGGAGATTCGAAGAATGCTGATCGGCCGCGAGCTGTTTGCCGAAACCATGTGACCAGTTGCCTCCCTGGATACGGGGAGCGCCGGGAGGCGGCACAATACTTCCCTGAGTGAATAAGGGAAGTTCGACGATGAAGTTTTCGCTGCGAACCTTCGGGCAGCATTTGCTGGGGGGGCTGTCTTCGGCCGTCCTGCAGGCCTGGGTCATGGTGCTGTGCGTGGCCTTCACGCTGTCCGTGCTGCGCGTGCTGGAGATCGCCTGGCACTGGCCGGCCGGTCTGGCGGTGCCGCTGTCGGATCTCTGGTCCGTGGTGTTTCAGGGCGCGCGCTTCGACCTCAAGGTCTGTGCCGCGGCGGCCGTGCTGCTGCTGCCGTTGCTGCTGATCGTGCCGGCGCGCTGGCACGGCTGGATCGCCGGCACGGTGGCGGTGCTGTTCGTCACCGCCTCGCTGGTCAACCTGCACTACTACGGTTTTTACAAGACGCCGATCGACCCGGTGGTGTTCGGTTTCTTCGAGGACGACACCAAGGCCATCCTCCAGACCATCTGGAGCGACTTCCCGGTGGTGCTGACGCTGACGGTGCTGATCGGGGCCAGCTACGGTGCCATCGTCGCTCGCAAGGCGCTGTATGGCCGCCTGAGCCGACGCATCAATCGCCAGTCAGGTGAGCGGCATTGGCCCGCCTGGGCCACGCTGCTGGGCGTTCTGCTGGCCATGTTCATGCTGGTGCTCACCACCAAAGGCACGCTGCGCGCGATGGCGCTGGGGCGGCAGAACGTGTCGGTCACCACCTCGCAGTTCCTCAACGACATGGTGCCCAACGGCGTGATTGCGCTCAAGTTCGCCTGGGACAGCCGGCGCGATTCGCAAAACCTCAATGATCCGCTGCTCGGCCTCAAGCGGCTGGGCTACGGCTCGCCCATGGCGGCGGCGCGCGTGCTCGGCCTCGAGGCGGCGGATGAGAAGGCGCTGCGCGAAACGCTGTTCGCCCAGGGGGCGGATGTCGCCCCGGCTGCCGGCAAGCCACGCAAGAACCTGCTGTTCTTCCTGATGGAGTCGTGGAGCGCCGAGCCATTCCGTTACCAGGCCAAGGACTTCGACGTGCTGGGCCGGCTCGCGCCGACGATGGCGAACGCCTGCCATTTTTCCAACTTCGATTCGGCGCAGCCCGGCACGCACCCGTCGCTCGAAGCCATCCTGTTCTCCACGCCGATCACGCCGTTGACGCTGGGGCCGCAGGGCAAGAAGCCGATTCCCTGGTCGATCCCACTGATCCTGAAGCAGGCCGGCTACCAGACGCTGTTCGTCACGTCGGCGCGCTCGGGCTGGCGCGATCTCGATCGCGTGCTCAAGACCCAGGGCTTCGACGAAGTGGTGGATGCGAACAACCTCAAGGCCGCCTATCCCGAGGCCACGCTGGGCATCTGGGGGGTCTGGGACAGCTATGTGTTCCGCTACCTGTCCAAGCGCCTGAAGGAGAAACAGGACAAGCCGCTGTTCGTCTTCGTGCTGACTTCCACCAACCACCCGCCCTACGATCTGCCGCCGGAGTACAAGCGGGTCGAGCGCAACCCCGCCAAGTGGGGCGGCGAGCGCAATTCCGAGACGCTGTGGCTCAACATTGACTCCTACCACTATGCGACCGACCTGCTCGGCAGCCTGGTGCAGGAAGTGAGAAGCGGGCCGCAGCACGCCAATACCGTGATTGCCGCCACCGGCGACCACAATGTGCGCAGCTTCGGTCTGTACGCCACACCCGAGCGGCGCTACCTGTTCAGCCAGGTGCCGTTCGTGATCTGGGGCGATGGCATCGATTGCGGGCCGCAGCGCCAGCTGCCAGCCAGCCACCGCGACATGTTCCCCACCCTGATGCCGCTGCTGGGGGTGAACCAGGGTTATGTCAACACCGGCCGCAACCTGCTGCTCGATCCTGCGAAGCAGGCCAACCCAGTCCTGAACGCGCCGCTCAGCATGAATTACTACGGCACGGCACGCAACGCCCAAGGCAGCTGGACGCTGGGGGACCCGGCCAGCTTTGTCTGCTCGCCAGGGCCGGCCGGCGCCGCCTGCCATTTCGATGCCCAGCAGGATGCCCAGGCACGTGCGCAGCTGGGCTTGCTGGACTGGAATGTGCGCGTTGCCCTACGACGCTAGGGCTTATTTGCCGTATAGGACAATCGGCTGCATGAGCAAATCCATCAACGACCTGTTTTCCCACAACCGTGTCTGGGCCGAGCAGATGGAGCGCGATCGCCCCGGCTTTTTCACCGGGCTGGTCAAGCAGCAGACGCCCAAGTACATGTGGATCGGCTGTTCCGACAGCCGCGTGCCGGCCAACCAGATCACCGGCCTCGACCCGGGCGAGGTCTTCGTCCATCGCAACGTGGCCAACGTCGTGGTGCATTCGGACCTGAATGCGCTGTCCGCCATTCAGTTCGCGGTCGAGCGGCTCAAGGTCGAGCACATCATGGTGGTGGGGCATTACGGCTGTTCCGGCGTGCAGGCGGCGCTGGAGGGCGCGCGCATCGGCCTGGCCGACAACTGGCTGCGCCACATCCAGGATGTGCGTGACCGCCATCGCGACTTGCTGGAGAAATTGCCGGAGACGCAGCGTGCCAACGCACTGTGCGACCTCAACGTGATCGAGCAGGTGGTCAACGTGTGTGTCAGCACGGTCATGGTCGATGCCTGGGCGCGCGGCCAGCAGGTCAGCATCCATGGCTGGGCCTTTGGCGTGCATGACGGCCTGTTGCAGGATCTGCAGATGAGCGTGGCCAGCACCGACTCGATCGAGCCCTTGTACCGTGCCGCCATCCAGGGTGTGATCGCCGCCAGGTCCTAGGACCCCAGACCGATGTTTCCCCAGCGGCTTGACTCGACGGTCGCCTACGACATCGCCAAGGCGATGATGGATGGCTTCAACCGCCATTACCGGCTGTTCCGCACCGAGTCGGCTCGCGCCAAGCACCGTTTCGAGACGGCGGACTGGCATGGCCAGCAACGCGCCCAGCGCGAGCGCATCGAGTTCTACGACCTGCGGGTCAAGGAGTGCGTGCGGCGCCTGGAAAAAGAGTTCAAGGCTGGTGCCCAGCCGATGGACATCTGGCACCAGGTCAAGCTGCACTACATCGGCCTGCTGGTGGATCACCACCAGCCCGAGCTGGCCGAGACCTTCTTCAACTCGGTCACCTGCAAGATCCTGCACCGCACGCACTTCCAGAACGACTTCATCTTCGTGCGTCCGGCTGTCAGTACCGAGTACATCGAAAATGACGAGCCGGCGGCCAAGCCGACCTACCGCGCCTACTACCCGACGCGCGAGACGCTGCGCGAGGCCATCGAGCGCGTCATCGGCAACTTCGAATTGCAGTGCGCATTCGAGGATCTGGGGCGCGACGTCGACCATGTGCTGGCGGCCGTCAACAGTCAGCTGGGGCAGGCCAAGCTGCGCGCCAACTTCCAGGTCCAGGTGCTGTCCAGCCTGTTCTTCCGCAACAAGGGCGCCTATGTGGTGGGCAAGATCATCAATGGTTTTGTCGAGGTGCCGTTTGCCCTGCCCATCCTGCACAGCGAAGACGGCCAACTGGTGATCGACGCTGCGCTGTTCGGCGAAGACGACCTGCTGATGCTGTTCTCCTTTGCGCGGGCCTACTTCATGGTGGACATGGAGGTGCCCTCGGCCTATGTGCAGTTCCTGCGCAGCATGATGCCGCGCAAGCCGCGGGCCGAACTCTACAACGCACTGGGCCTGGCCAAGCAGGGCAAGACGCTGTTCTACCGCGACTTCCTCTACCACCTCAAGCATTCGACCGACAAGTTCCGCACCGCGCCCGGCATCAAGGGTATGGTGATGCTGGTGTTCGACCTGCCGTCCTTCCCTTATGTGTTCAAGCTCATCAAGGACTGGTACCCGCCGCCAAAGGACACCACGCGCGAGCAGATCAAGGGCAAGTACCTGCTGGTGAAGCAGCACGACCGGGTGGGCCGCATGGCCGATACGCTGGAGTACAGCCTGGTGGCGTTCCCGCGCGAGCGTTTCGACGACGAGCTGATCGCCGAAATCCAGAAGTTCGCCCCCAGCCAGCTGGAAATCAGCGACCGTGACGGCGATGGCCGCTCCGAGGTCATCATCAAGCATCTGTACATCGAGCGGCGCATGATCCCGCTCAACATCTACCTGCAGGAGGTGTTCGACGCCGGCGGGGCCGATCCGTCGCGCACGGACGAGGATGCCTTGCGCGCCCGCGCCCAACTGGAGCGCGCCGTCATCGACTACGGCAATGCCATCAAGGACCTGGTGGCAGCCAACATTTTTCCCGGCGACATGCTGTGGAAGAACTTCGGCGTCACGCGCCACGGCAAGGTGGTGTTCTACGACTATGACGAGATCGAGTACATCACCGACTGCAACTTCCGTCGCGTGCCGCAGCCGCGCAACGAGGAAGAGGAAATGTCGGGCGAGGTCTGGTACAGCGTGGGCCCGCACGATGTGTTTCCCGAAACCTTCGCACCCTTCCTGCTGGGCAATCCGGCGGTGCGCGAGGTCTTCATGAAACACCATGCCGACCTGCTCGACGTGGCCTTCTGGCAAAGCCACCAGGAGCGCATCCGGCAAGGTTACGTGTACGACGTCTTCCCTTATGAGCGCAGCCGGCGCTTTTCGCAGCAGCGCACCAGCATGTAGGGGCAAAAATTGACCTTGGTCATGGCGTTTGCCATGGGCTGGCGTACACTTTGTCTTGCCCGGGGTGCGCAATGGTTGCGCTGAGATGGATTCCAAACCCGCGAACTTGATCCGGTTCATACCGGCGTAAGAAGAGCCTGACCTGCTGCCTTTTCCCTCATGAAGAGCCTGGTCTGTCCCGCTTGCTGGCCTCGTGCCGTCTTCCGGTTCGCGTTCTGTGAACCTCCTTCGGAGCAATGTGTTTGCTGTCACAAGGAGACTTCGCATGAATGCACCCGACAAACTAGCCCAGTTCATCTCCCTCACGCGCGAGCCGCTGTCGGCCTCGCGCAAGGTTTACGTGCCCGGCGCGCGCGCCGATGTGCGCGTGCCGATGCGCGAGATCACGCAGAGCAACGGCGAGGCCGTGACGGTGTACGACACCTCCGGCCCCTACACTGACCCGCAGGCCACTATCGATGTGCGTCGGGGCTTGCCGGCCTTGCGCGAGGGCTGGATTGCCGCACGTGGCGACACCGAAGCCTATGCCGGCCGTCAACCCTACGCGCTCGATGATGGCTTGAAGAGCGGCGAGAGCGATGCGCTGGCCGTGCTGCGCGCCCAGGCTGCCGGCCTGCAGCGCACGCCGCGCCGAGCGAAAGCGGGCGCTAACGTGAGCCAGATGCATTACGCCCGCCAAGGCATCATCACTCCGGAGATGGAATATGTGGCGATCCGCGAGAACCAGCAACGCGACTGGATGGCGCAATACCTGGGCAATGCCGAGCGCGAGAAGCGCCTGGCCGGCAACAGTTTTGGCGCTGCCATTCCACACGAGGTGACGCCCGCGTTCGTGCGCGACGAGGTAGCGCGCGGCCGCGCCATTATTCCAGCCAACATCAACCACCCCGAGCTGGAGCCGATGGCGATCGGCCGCAATTTCCTGGTCAAGATCAATGCCAACATCGGCAACTCGGCGGTGACATCGAGCATCGAGGAAGAGGTGGAGAAACTGGTGTGGTCGATCCGCTGGGGTGCCGACACCGTGATGGACCTCTCGACCGGACGCAACATCCACACCACGCGCGACTGGATCCTGCGCAACTCGCCGGTACCCATCGGCACGGTACCGATCTACCAGGCGCTGGAGAAGGTCGGCGGCGTGGCCGAGGACCTGACCTGGGCCATCTTCCGCGACACGCTGATCGAACAGGCCGAGCAGGGCGTGGACTACTTCACCATCCACGCCGGCGTGCGCCTGCCCTTCATCCACCTCACGGCCAACCGCATGACCGGCATCGTCTCGCGCGGGGGCTCCATCCTGGCCAAGTGGTGCATCGCCCACCACCAGGAGAACTTCCTCTACACCCACTTCGAAGACATCTGCGACATCATGAAGGCCTACGACGTGAGCTTCTCGCTCGGCGACGGCCTGCGCCCCGGCTCCGGGGCGGACGCCAACGACGAGGCGCAGTTCGCCGAGCTGCGTACGCTGGGGGAGTTGACGCAGATTGCTTGGAAACATGACGTGCAGACCATGATCGAAGGCCCCGGCCACGTACCCATGCACATGGTGCAGGCCAACATGACCGAGCAGCTCAAGCATTGCGGCGAGGCGCCGTT
>Ga0255338_1002452_pt1 | contig 26996 bp, 21 predicted proteins | sample MeOH1_35cm_T4_19_FD_203715 | JGI IMG/M metagenome (GOLD analysis project Ga0255338, IMG submission 203715) | Sandy soil microbial communities from University of British Columbia, Vancouver, Canada - MeOH1_35cm_T4_195 | ecosystem: Engineered > Artificial ecosystem > Sand microcosm > Unclassified ...
TTGCCCTCGCCGAAGCCCATGTTCCCCCGCCGCTGGATGATCTCGAAGAACAGCGGCCCGATCTGGTCCTCGGTGAAGATCTGCAGCAGGTAGCCGGTCTGGTCGCCATCGATCTGGATGCCCAGCGCCTTGGCCTCGTCGAGGCTCTCCCGCACGGTGTAGCCGCTGGCCGCGATGCGGCCGGGCAGCAGCTCGTAGTAGGTGTCGGGCACGCGGAGGAACTGGAAGCCCTGGGCCCGCAGGGTGCGCAGGGTGTGGAAGATGTCGTTGGTGGACAGGGCGATGTGCTGCACACCTTGGCCCCGGTGGCGCTGGACGTATTCCTGCACCTGGCTCTTCTCGTCCGTGGGCTGGTTGATGGGAATGATCACGCGGTTGTTGGCGCTCTGGACGACCTTGGAATCCAGGCCCGTGCCCAGGGCGCCGCGGATGTGGAACTCGCGGGTGACCACGAAGCCATAGACGCGCTCGTAGAAGGCCACCAGGGCGTCCATCTCGGCTGGGCCCACGTTGTTGGTGAGGTGGTCCACGCGGACGAGGCCGGGGTCGCAGAGGGCCGGAGCGGGGTCGGGCGTGAGGCCGGGCCAGAAAGCGGCCAGCCCGCCCTTTCGCTCCACGAGGAAGTTCCACACATCGCCCACGCCCTGGATGGCCGCAAAGCGGATCGAACCTTCGCCGAGGGTATGGGCCTGGGGCTCCAGCATCACGCGGGCACCCTGGATTCGGGCCTGGCCGATGGCGGCATCCAGGTTCTCCACCTCGAAGTTGAGGGCGCAGACCCCTTCTCCGTGGGTCTGGAAATAGCGCCCGGCCGGGTGGGTGGCATCCGCCTCGAAGATGAGGATGTCCATGCGCTGTTGGCGCAGGTGGACCACTCGGCCCCAGGCTTGGGTGCCGCTGGCGATGCGGGCGAAGCCGAGGCGGCGGTAGAGGGGTTCCAGGCGCTCGAGTGGGCCGGTCAGCTGGAAGTGATCGATGCCCACCAGGCCCAGGGGATTGCTGGCGGGTTTCTGGTTCGAGGGGGCGGTCAGGGCGAAGCTGGGGGCGGGCATGGGGACCTCGTCGGGGGGGACCGTCCAGTGTGAGGCCTGCCGGTAGTGACACGAATCACATGAGTGATGATTACTATAGTGTAATCAATATTTAAACACCATTGAGTCGATTATGAAAATCAATAAAAAACGGGCCCGCAAAGCGGGCCCGTTGGCGATCTGCGGGAAGTCTAGCTGAGACTGGTGGCGATGACCTTCTCCTTGCTGAAGAACTCGAGGATGTCCCCTTCCTTCAGCTCGTCGAAGCCATCGAGGGAGATGCCGCAGTCGAGGCCGTTCTTCACCTCGGTCACGTCCTCCTTGAAGCGCTTGAGGTTCTTGAGGCCGCCCTCGAAGAGGACTTCCTCGCCGCGCTTCACGCGGACCTTGTTCGACTTCTGGACCTTGCCCTCGGTGACGAAGGATCCAGCGATGACGGTCTTGCCGATCTTGAAGAGCTGGCGAATCTCAGCCTGGCCGTGGATGGTTTCCTTCTCGGTGGCGTCCAGCATGCCGACCATGGCCTGTTCGATCTCTTCGGTGATCTTGTAGATGATGTCGTGGAAGCGCAGGTCCACGCCCTCTTCGCGGGCGAGTTCCTCGGTCTTCTTCTCGGCCCGGGTCTGGAAGCCGATGATGGTGGCCTTGGAAGCTTCCGCGAGGAGCACGTCGTTCTCGGTGACGGTGCCGGCGGCGCTGTGGATGATGCGCACCCGCACCTTGTCGGTGCTGAGACGCTCCAGCTGGCCCACCAAGGATTCCACCGAGCCCTGGGTGTCCGCCTTGATGATGAGGGGCAGCTCCTTGACCTGGCCGTCCTTGAGGGTGCTGAACAGGGTCTCGAGCGTGGCGCGCTGCTTCTGCTGCGCAGCCAGCTTGGCCTTCTCCTGGCGGAAGGAGACGATGGTGCGGGCCTTGCCCTCATCCTCCACCACCTGGAAGTTGTCGCCGGCGCTGGGCACTTCCTCGAAACCGAGGATCTGCACGGCGGTGGAGGGCGCGGCCTCGGTGACGCGCTGGCCCAGGTAGTCGAACATGGCTCGGACGCGGCCCATGGTGGCGCCGGCCACGAAGATGTCACCGGCCTTCAGCGTGCCGCGCTGCACCAGCACCGTGGCCACGGGGCCACGGCCCCGGTCGAGACGGCCTTCGATGATGGACCCGGCGGCGGGGCAGTCGTAGACGGCCTTCAGTTCCTTCAGGTCCGCCACCAGGAGCAGCGTCTCAAGCAGCTCGTCGAGGCCCTGCTGGGTCTTGGCGCTGACGAGGACAGCGGGCACATCGCCGCCGTAGGCCTCGGTCTGGACGCTGTGCTGGAGCAGGCCCTGCTGGACCTTGTCCGGATTGGCGCCAGGCTTGTCGATCTTGTTGATGGCGACGACCAGGGGCACGTCCGCGGCCTTGGCGTGGTTGATGGATTCCACGGTCTGGGGCATGACGCCGTCGTCGGCGGCCACCACCAGGACGGCGATATCCGTGACCTTGGCCCCCCGGGCGCGCATCTTGGTGAAGGCTTCGTGGCCCGGCGTGTCGAGGAAGACGACCTTGCGCAGCTCGCCGGTGTTCGGGTCCTTCACGTTCACGTGGTAGGCGCCCACATGCTGCGTGATGCCACCGGCCTCGCCCGCGGCCACCTTGGTCTTGCGGATGGCGTCCAGCAGCGAGGTCTTGCCGTGGTCCACGTGGCCCATGATGGTGACGACGGGGGGGCGGGGGAGCTTCTCGCCCTGTACATCGCCGGCTTCGTCGGAGGCGATCTGGACATCCTCCTCGAAGGTGACGATGTCGGCCAGGAACCCGAATTCGCGGGCGATATCCTTGGCCATCTCAGTGTCGAGGGGCTGATTGATGGTGGCAAAAACGCCACGATGCAGCAGCTTGGCGACGACATCCTTGGCGGGTCGGTTGCACTTCTCGGCGAGTTCCTTGACCGTCACGCCCTCGGAGAGCATGACGATGCCGATCTCCTCCTCGATGTACTCGCTGGCCACCTGCTGGGCGCGGGACCGGGGCTGGCGGAGCTTGAGGTCGAGTTCCTCCTCCTTGCTCCGGACGTAGCCGCCCTTCTTCTTCTTGCCACCCACATGGGCGCCGCGACCGGGGCCCTTCTGGCTGTTGGGATCGATGGGGCCCGAGGCCGGGATGGAGGGGCCGCGGCCGGGGCCGCCGGGACGCGAACCCATGCCGGGCCGGCCGGGGCCGCCGGGGCGTGCGCCGGGGCCGCCGGGGCGGGAACCCATGCCGGGGCCGCCGGGACGGCCACCGGGACCGCCCGGACGGGTGCCAGGGCCGCTGGGGCGGCTGCCGGGTGCGGGGCGGGCCTGGGGCAGCTGGATGTAGCGGGCAGGTTCTGTGGACCGGGGCGCGGGGGCCGGGGTGTCCGAGGTTTTGATGCGGCTGAAGCCCTGGTCGGGCCTCATCTCCGTGATGGCAGGCGGAATGTACGGCCGCCGGCTGGGCGTGATCGGCACGGGGGCTTCGTGGCGCACTTCACCGCGGCCGGTATTGGTGGCCATCTGGAGCACGGCCTTCTCTTTCTGGGGCATGCCGGAGCGCTGCACGCTGCCTGATGCAGGGGCCTGGCCGGGCCGCTGGACGATAGGACGGGCGCCCGCTTCGGGGCGGGGGCCGGAACCCGAAGGCTGGGCGGGGCCGGAGGACTGGGCCGGGCGCTGCGCAGCCTGGCCGCCCGCGGGACGGGCCGGGGGCAGCTGGATGTAGCGGGCGGGCTTCTCCTCCCGGGGGGCGGGAGCGGCTCCCGTGGACACCTTCAGGCGGGAGAAGGTCTCCTGCGGGGCCTCGACCACTGCGGGCGCCTTCGCCTGAGCCGCGGCGTCGTCCGGAGTGCGCTCGGCGGCCGGGGCGGGTTCGGCCGCCTTCGCCTGGGGGGCCGGCGCCGTTTCGGGCTCTGCCTGGGGCTCGGGCCGGGGTTCGGCCTTCTTCACCAGCACGGCCGGGGCCGGCTTGGGAGGTTCGGGTTCGGGACGGGGCTCGACCTTGGCCGGCGCCGGCTGGTGGGGCGCCTTCACCACCTTCACGGCGGCGGAGGGCTTGTGCAGCGCGAGGGGCGGAGCATCGCTCTCCCCCTTGTGCTTGCCCTGGAAGCCCCGGCGCAGCTGATCCGCCTGGTCATCGGTGAGGTTGGAGCTGTGGCTCTTCCCTTGGAGGCCCAGACGCTTCTCGCAGGCCTCGATGACCTCCTGATTGGCGACTCCGAGCTCTTTGGCGAGTTGGTTGATACGCAGCATGTAAGCGGACTACCTCGGCCTGGGGGTGGGGAACGGGAAGGGCTGCAGGACTACAGCCTACTCCCCGAAGTGAGCCTGCACGGCATCGATGAGACGGAAGGCCAGATCCTGGTCCATGCCTTCCACCTGCATGAGCTGCTCGGCGGTGACAGTGTAAAGGGATTTGGCGTCGGGATAGCCCGCGGCGGCCAGCCGGTCCACGAGGGCGGCATCCAGACCCTCGGCCTGGATCTCGTCCAGCAGGGTGGAAGCGGGCGTGGCGGCTCCGACGGCGGGGGCCGCCTCGGCATCCAGCTCGGGCAGGGCCAGACCCATGGCGATCTCGGCCTCGCGGCGCTTGTCGGCCTCGCTGCGGACGTCGATGTTCCAGCCCGTGAGCTTGGCAGCCAGGCGGACGTTCTGGCCCCGCTTGCCAATGGCGACGCTGAGCTGCTCGTCATCCACCACCACCTCGACCCGGCGGCCCTCGGGATCGCCGAGGTTCACGCGGATGGCCTTGGCGGGATTCAGGGCGTTGGCGATGAACTGGGCGGGGTCGTCGGAGTAGCGGACGATATCGATCTTCTCGTTCTTCAGCTCGCGGATGATGGCCTGCACACGGCTGCCCTTGAGGCCCACGCAGGCGCCCACGGGATCCACGTCCGGATCGAGGCTGTGGACGGCCACCTTGGCGCGGTCGCCGGCCTCGCGGACGCAGTTGCGGATGACCACGGTGCCGTCATGGATCTCGGGCACTTCATTCTCGAAGAGCTTGATGAGCAGCCGCGGATCGGTGCGGCTCACCTGCACCTGGGGATCCTTGGCGCTGCGGTCCACGCTGACGATGACGACCTTGATGCGCTGGCCCTTGTCGAAGCGGTCGCCGCGCAATGCCTCGCTGCGGCGCAGCATGGCCTCCACGCGGTCGATCTCGAGGATGATGGCGCTCTTCTCGAAGCGCTTCACCTCGGCCACCACCACCTCGCCGATGCGGTCGGCGAACTCGGTGAAGATGCGCTCGCGCTCGGCCTCGCGGACCTTCTGGACCAGCACCTGCTTGGCGGCCTGGGCAGCGATGCGGCCGAGCTGGCTGGTGTCCTGGGGCAGCCAGAGGGTGTCACCCTCGGCGGCGTCCGGGTTCAGGGTCTGGGCCTCGGCCAGGCTGATTTCGAGATCCTCTTCCTCGACTTCGGCCACCACCTGCTTCAGGGCGTAGACGTGGAACTCGCCGGTCTCCCGGTCCATCTGGGCCTGGAAGTTGCCGTAGAAGTCCTGGGCATTGAAGTACTTGTCCGCAGCCTTGGCCAGGGCTTCCTCGACCGCCGCAAAGACATCTTCTTCGGGGATGCCCTTTTCAGCGGCGATCATCTTCACGCTGTCGAAAAAGGTCGTTGCCACATTCGCCATCTCAGGCCTCCTCGTCCTCGACGGCGCTTGTCTCTACGCCGTCGGTATCAGGTACTTCGGTGAATCGGGCGGTCAAGTGCTTGGGCCGCGGGGTTTTCTCTTCTTCGCCCTCTGGGCTCAGACCTCTCCGCCAGTCGCCTTCGGCAGAATCAGGGTCCACAACCCGTTTCAGGTGTTTCGGGGGCGGGGCGCCGCTCTCATCAAAGGGCGCCAACCGGGCTTTCTGGATGGCTTCGACGGGAATGGTCTTGAGGACGCCGTCCTCTTCGAGGGTGACGTTGCCGTCCGCCACGGGGCCGATCCAGCCCTTGAAGCGCTTCTGGCCGTTGATGGGGGCGGCGGTCTGCACGCGGCAGAGCCGGCCCGCGAAGCGGCGGAAGTGGTCGGCCTTCACCAGGGGGCGCTCCATGCCCGGGCTGCTGATCTCGACGCCGAGCTTCTCCCGCAGGTCGGGGAACTCCACGTCCATCCAGAGCAACAGGCCTTCATTGGCGGAAGTGCAGTCATCCAGGGTGATTTTGCGGCCACTGGCCTCGGCATCCAGGTGGTCGATGTAGAGGCGCAGCATCTCGTCCCGGCCTTCGCGGACGAGCTCCAGGTGCACCAGCTCGAAGCCCAGCAGGGCCAGCTGGCGCTCAAGGGGGGGCTGCGCTTTCTTCAGATCCAAGGAGGCTCCGAGTTAACAACAAAAAAGGTGGGCCGAACCCACCCAGTCTTGGCACCCGAGGAGGGTTGCCATGGCCGAATTGAATTCCAAGTCTAGCGCTCATGACCAGGAATCTCAAGGCAACAGAATTGTTGACGGGAACCACACCCGCCTTGGGATTCAATGGAGGTGGGGGTATAGGAGCTCCAAGCAGAACCCGACGGCACCGCGATGAAGCCAGGCGGGATGCACCGCAAGGAAACGCCCGCAGGGCAACGTGGCTCGTTGTTCAAGGGCGGTGACGCCGAGGGGCGCCCGCCTGGCTTCATCCCTTCGGGCGGGTGGTGGCGGGCGTCACGGGGCCGCGTCACGCTCGTCACGCGTAGTCCCTGCTACGCTTTGACTCGCGTTCCTTGCCTCGCTCGCCCGGCACCACCCGCGCGGCGCTGTGGGGTTCTGCTTGGAGCTCTGATATGGCCACGATCCTGGACGGCAAGGCGCACGCGGACCGCATGCTGGAGGCGGTGCGGCAGGGGGTGGTCATCCGGGCCGGCACGGGGCTCCGGGCTCCGGCTCTGGCCGTGGTGCTGGTGGGCGATGATCCCGCCAGCCACGTCTACGTCCGCAACAAGGCCGCGGCCTGCGCCCGGGTGGGCGTCACCTCCCTCGAACACCGGCTGCCCGCGGACACCCCCCAGGCGGAGCTGGATGCCCTCATCGACCGCCTGAATGCCGATCCAGCGGTGGATGGCATCCTGGTGCAGCTGCCCCTGCCCAAGGGCCTGGATTCCAAGCGGGCCCTGCACCGCATCGACCCTGCCAAGGATGTGGACGGCTTCCACCCCATGAACCAGGGCCTGTTGTTGGAAGGCCTGCCGGGCCTGCGCCCCTGCACCCCCAGCGCCTGCATGTCCCTGCTGGCCCACCACGGCGTGGCGCTCAAGGGTCTGCGGGCGGTGGTGCTGGGCCGCAGCGAGATCGTGGGCAAGCCCATGGCCCTCATGCTGCTGGAGCAGCACGCCACGGTGACCATCGCCCACAGCCGCACGAAGGACCTGCCCGCCGTCTGCCGGGAGGCGGACCTGCTGGTGGCCGCCGTGGGCAAGCCCGGCCTGGTGGAGGGCTCCTGGATCAAACCCGGGGCCGTGGTGGTGGATGTGGGCATCAACCGGGTCGAAGATCCGGACCTGGCGGCCCGGATCTTCGGGTGCGAACCGAAAAAGCTGGAGACATTCCGTTCCAAGGGCGCCGTCCTCTGCGGCGATGTGCGTTACGGCGAGGCCATGCAGGTGGCCTCCGCCGTGACGCCCGTGCCCGGCGGCGTCGGCCCCCTCACCATCGCGGGGCTGCTGGCCAACACGCTCCAGGCGGCGAATCAGCCGGGCTGATTCGCCGGAGCCTTTACGGGCACAATCCGCCGTCCACATTGATGATCTGGCCGCTCATGTAGCTGGCCCAGTCGGAGCAGAGGAAGGCCACCACGCCGGCCACCTCCTCAGGCTCGCCTTCGCGTTTGAGGATGGTGGGCGCGAGCATCTGGCGCCGCGCCTCCTCGGGCACATCCTGGGTGAGTTCCGTGTGGATGAGGCCGGGATTCACGGCGTTCACGAGCACGCCAAAAGGGGCCATCTCCCGGGCCAGGCTGCGGGTGAGGGCGATGACCGCGCCCTTGCTGGCGCCGTAGTTGGTCTGGCCGGCCTTCCCGATGATGCCCGTGGGGCTCACGATGTTGACGATGCGGCCCCACTTCCGGGCCATCATGCCCCGCACGAAGGCCTTGGTGGCGTACACGGTGCCCCGGAGGTTCACGTTCATGACCTCCTCCCACTTCTCGTCGCCCATGAGGATGAAGGGGCCGTCCTGCCGGGTGCCGGCGTTGTTCACGAGGATGTCCACGGGCCCCAGCTCGGCCTTCACGCGGTCCGCCGCGGCCTCCAGCTCGGCCTTCACCCGCACATCCGCCAGCACCACCATGGCGCGGCGGCCCAGGCCCCGGATCTCGGTGGCCACGGCTTCGGCCAGGTCCTGGTTCTTCTGGGCATGCACCACCACGTCCGCTCCCCAGCGGGCGAACTCCACGGCGATGGCCCGCCCGATTCCCCGGGAGGATCCGGTGACGAAGGCGATGCGGCCGAGCAGGGGTGGCTGGTTGAAGGGCATGGGGACAACTCGAATCCAACAGATTAGGATGCCTCATGGGGGGGAGCATGTCCAAGGATCTGGTGAGCCCTGACGCCATGGAGGCCTTCCTCAAGGCGCATCCCGACTGGGTCGCGCAGGGGGATGCCCATGGCCTGACGCTCCGTCGCCGCTATGTTTTCTCCGCCTACCCGCGAGGCCTGGGTTTCGTCATGGCCGCTGCCGAACATGCCGAGAAGGTGGATCACCATCCCGACCTGACGCTGGGCTACCGCTGGGTCGTGGCGGTCCTCACCACCCATGTCAGCCGTGGCGTCACCCAGCGGGACCTGGATCTGGCCGAAGCGCTGGACCGGATGTATCTGGAGCACATCTAGGCGGGAGAGAAGGATGATCCGGGCGGCGGCCCGGTTCCTCAAGGCTTTCGCGGCTTGGGTTTCCCGGTGCGGGGGGCGGGTTTCCGCACGGGACGTTCGCCGGGGCCTTCACGGCGGGGACCCGCCGGGCGGCCGGTGGCTCCGAAGGTGCGGGGGCGGGAGGCGCCCTCTTCGCGTCGCGGCCTGGCCGGACGGTCCGCAGGTCCGGAGGTGCGGCGCGGACGCTCGTCGCTGTCTTCACGGCGAGGCTTGGCCGGGCGGTCACCGGGCGTGAAGGGTTTGCGGGGGCGGGCTTCGCCCTCTTCGCGCCGCGGCCGGGCGGGGCGCTCGGCGGAACCGAAGGTGCGGCGGGGACGCTCGTCCCCTTCCTCGCGGCGGGGGCGGGCCGGGCGGTCGCCTGGGGTGAAGGGCTTGCGGGGACGGGCCTCACCCTCCTCGCGGCGGGGACGGGCCGGGCGGTCGCCAGGGGTGAAGGTGCGGCGGGGGCGCTCGTCACTCTCCTGGCGAGGCCGGGCGGGACGGTCACCGGGGGTGAAGGGCTTGCGGGGCCGTGCCTCGCCCTCCTCGCGCCGAGGCCGGGCGGGGCGTTCGGCGGAACCGAAAGTGCGGCGGGGACGCTCGTCACCTTCCTCGCGGCGGGGACGGGCCGGACGGTCGCCGGGCGTGAAGGTGCGGCGGGGCCGCTCCTCGCCATCCACCGGGCGAGGACGCTGGGTTCGCGCCGGCGCCTCGCGTTCATCGAAGCGCTTGGCGCGGGCCACGCGCTTGAGCTTGTGGTCGCGGGTCTCCGTGGGCTGGTAGATGCCCTCCTCGCCCTTCACGCCAGTGACGGCGCGTTGGATGCGGGCCTGGTTGCGCAGGGCCTTCAGGGCCGCTTCCATGTCCACGGGCATGGGCGCCGTGACCGTGACCTGCTCCTCCGTGACGGGATGTTTGAAACCGAGCAGTTCCGCATGGAGGGCCTGGCGATCCAGGAGGGGGCTTTCGGTGCCGTAGACCTGGTCGCCCAGCAGGGGGAAACCGCGGTCGGCGAACTGCACGCGGATCTGGTTGCGGCGGCCCGTCTCGAGGCGCACCTCCACCACGGTGTGGCCGGGCAGGCGCTCGATCACGCGGTAGTGGGTGACGGCCTCTTTGGCGCCCGCAGGCATGCGCTTGCCGCCGCCGGGGCCCTTGCGGACCTTGGCCACGGACATCTTCAGCGACTTGGCATGCTCGATGAGATGGCCCGCCAGGGTGCCGCTGTTCTCGGGCAGCTCGCCCACGAGCACGGCGAAATAGATCCGCTGGAGGCGGTGCAGCTCGAAGTGCTTCTTCAGGCCGTGCAGGGCCTCGGGGGTTTTCGCAAACACGAGCACACCGCTGGTGAAGCGGTCCAGGCGATGGACGATGTAGAGGTTGAAGCGCTTGAAACCGCGGCGGCGGTAGGACTCGGTGATGGCCTCGGCCAGGCTGGGCTCGCCGCCCTGCTCGGCGGGCACCGTCAGCAGGCCGGCGGGCTTGAAAACGAAGAGGAGGTGATTGTCTTCCCAGAGCGTCTCGAAGGGCCCGGCCTGGAGCTTGCGGGCCGCGGGCAGCACGTCGTAGGTCAGCTCAGGATCGAAGACCACCTTCACGGTATCCCCGGGGTTGAGCCGGTGGCCGTGCTTCTCGGCGGCCTCACCGTTCACCGTCACGCAGTGGCCATCGATGAAGCCCTTGGCCTGGCGGTGGCTGATCACCATCACCTTGTGCAGTTCCGAGGCCAGCGCCGAGCCTTCGTGTTCCGCTTTCCATTCCCGTTCGATGCGTGCCATGGCAGCGCCCTCCCTCATCGCCCCGCGTCACTCTCAACGCCGAGCGGACATCCAGCAGACCACGAAAGGCTTTTCCCACCTAGCAAAATGGGGGAGCGGCAGGCCGCTCCCCCATTTTGCTGGCGAGATGAATGACTACTTCTTCTCGACCTTGGCGAAGTCACCGGCCTTGACCACCACGAGCTTCGTGGGATCCAGGAACTTCCGCAGCGCGGCGTTCACCTCATCAAGCTTCAGGGCCCGGACCTTGGCCTCCAGTTCCGCCTGGAAGAGCACGGACCGACCCAGGTGCAGGGAACTGCTCAGCCAGCCGACAATCTGGCGGTCCTCCTGGCGCTGGGCTTCCTCCCCCTGCAGCCAGGTCTTCCGGGCGAACTCGAGCTCCTCCTGGGTGAAGCCCTCCTTCAGTGCCTTCTGGAGTTCCTCCTGGAAGGCGGCCTCCAGCTTCGCGGCGTTCTGCGGGGCGTAGATGGCGTAACCCTGCCACGACGTCACGGGATCCTGGCTGTTCACGTTGACGAAGGAACCGGCGCCGTAGCTGAAACCCTCCTTCTGGCGCAGGCGGTCCGCGATGCGGTTCTTCAAAGCCCCCCCGCCGAAGACCTGGTTCGCCATGAGGAAGGCGGGATAGCCGGGATCCGTGTCCTTCATGGCCCAGCGTTCCGCGGCGACGAAGATGGCCATCTGCTTGTCAGGCGTCTCGAGGACCTTGGACTGGCCGGGGACCTCCTTCAGGCGCGCGGGGATGCGCTCGTAGGCCGAGGCGGACTTCCAGGAGCCGAACAGCTCGGTCGCGAGCCCCTGGAGCTCCTTGGCGTCGAAGTCCCCGGAGGCCGCGAAGGTGGCGTGGTCCGCCCCGTAGAAGGCGGCGTGGAAGGCTTTCAGGTCCTCGACCTTGGCGGCCTTCAGATCCTGGATCCGGGCTTCGAATGAGCGGTAGGCCGAGGGGTGGCCCGCCGGGTAGGGATCGAAGGTCTGGCCCAGGAACTCCATGGCCTTGGCCTGGGGCTCCTGGCGCTGGGACTCAATGCCGGTGGTCTGCTGCTTCACGAGGGTCTCGAGCTCGGAGGCCGGGAAAGCGGGCTCGCGCAGCACCTCCGCCACCAGCTTCAAGGTAGCGGCCAGGTTCTCCCGGGGGACGGTGAGCCGGGCCTGCGCGGAGGTGGCGCCGCCCGTGACCATCACTTCCGCTTTCAGCTTGTCGAAAGCATCGGCGAGCTCCTGGCGGGAGTGCTTGAGGGTGCCGCGCATGAGCATGGCGCCGGTGAGATCGGGCGCGGCCAGTTTGTCGCGCAGGGACGTCTCCTGGCCGAAGCGCAGGGTGAGCTGGACCGAGGCCATGTTGCCCTTGGTCTTCCTGGAGAGCAGGGCCCCCTTCAGGCCGTTGGGCGCCGTGAACCGCACGGTGCGCTGGTCCACGTTGGCGGGGCTGGCGTCGAAGGCCTCGCCCTGGGCGATGACCTCCTTGCCCGCGTACGCCTTCACATCGGCGGCCACATCCGGCACACCGGGCACCTCAGTCCGATCGGGCTTCTCGGTGGGGATGTACTGCGCGAGGGTGCGGTTGCTGGGCTTGAAGTAGGCCACAGCGGCTTTCTGCACCTGCTCGAGGGTGGCGCCCATGGTGCGGTCGCGATCCAGGAACCATTCCCGCCAGTCGCCGGCGGCCATGGCCTCGCTGAGGCTGATGGCCATGTTCTTGGTGTCGGACAGGGCCTGGTCGATGCCCTTCTGGACCTGCGCCTTGGCACGGTCCAGCTCCGCCTGGGTGAGGGGCTTGTCCTTCAGGGTCTCCACTTCGCGCAGGAGGACTTCCTTCGCCTTCTCCATATCGCCGTCCTTCGCCAGCACCACCCCGAACACCTGGAGCCCGGGCTCGTAGGTGGTGAAGGAGAGAGGGAAGACCTGGGCGGCCAGCTTGGTTTCCACCAGGGCCTGGTAGAGGCGCCCGCTGGGCGCATCGGTCAGGATGGAGGCCGCCAGGTCCGTGGCGCTGCGATCCGCCTGCGCCGAGGGGGCGACGTGGTAGCCGGCGATCAGGAGGGGCGTGCCCCCCACGCGCCGGATGGTGACGAGCCGCTCGCCGTCCTGGGTGGGCTCCGTGGTGTAGGTGGGCTCCAGGCTGCGGGCCGGCTTCGGGAGGCGCCCGAAGGTGTCGTTGATGTAGGCCAGCGTCTTCGGTCCGTCGAACTGTCCCGCCACCATCAGCACCGCATTGTCTGGCTGGTAGTATGTCCGGTAGAAGGCCCGCAGGTGGTCGACGTTCACATGTTCGATGTCACTGCGGGCGCCGATGACGGGCTTGCCGTAGTTGTGCCAGTCGAAGGCCGCCGACATCAGCCGGAAGATGGCGGTGCGGAAGGGGCTGTTCTCGCCCGCCTCGAATTCGTTGCGGACGACGGTCATCTCGCCGCTCTTGCCATCCTTGCCCCACAGCGTCTCGGCCGTGAAGGTGCAGTGCAGCATCCGGTCGGCTTCCAGGCCCAGGGCCTTCCGCAGGTTCTCTTCCGAAGCAGGGAAGGACACGTAGTAGTTCGTGCGGTCGAAGTTGGTGGTGCCATTGGCGTCGCCGCCCAGCTCGTTGAGGATCTTCCAGGTGTCCGGGCGGTCCTTCGTGCCCTTGAAGAGCATGTGCTCCAGCAGGTGGGCCATGCCTGTCTCGCCGTAGTGCTCATGCCGGCTGCCCACCAGGTAGGTGATGTTGGTGGTGATGGTGGGCTTGCTCGCGTCGGGATAGAGCAGGACCCGCAGGCCGTTGGCCAGGCGGTATTCCGTGATGCCTTCCACCGCCGTCACCTTGATGGGAGCAGCCAGCGGAAGGGCCTTCGCCGCTTTCGCCTTGGAGGCTGCCTTGGATGCAGGACCGGCCGGCTTGGGGGCGTCTCCCGCCACCAGCGCGAAGGCCAGGGCCCCGCACAGGGGTAGGATGAATCGACGGGAGAAGGGCATGCGACCTCCAGGTTGTGAAAGATTCCGCAAGGAAGCCCTCAGCATACGCGGCACACAGAAAGAGGCTCGTTAAGAAATGTTAAGAAGGGCCCGGAGCCGCTGCTCCCACTCGGCACGGAGGTCCTCCAGCCGCAACCCTTTGCCCTTGCCAGGCGCGGCCTGGAGCAGTCCCTGGGCGCTGGGGTGGGGCAGGGCGTGCAGCTCGAAGGGGGGGGAGTCCGGCAGACGCCCCAGCACCCATTCGGCCCGCTTGCCGAAGGCGATGACGCGCAGGGGAGCGGTCTGGCCTGCGGCGGCCCGGGCCAGTTCCGCCGCCAGCCGGGCGAGGTTGGCGGGGGCCAGCAGATCCTTGTTGGCGGGCGCGTGGAAGTGCTCGCCATCTTTCGTGGGGCAGGCGGGATGGGCGTTGCTGAGGGCCGTGCCGATGAGGCGCGGCACCAGGCCCAGGGCCTTGAAACGGGCGCCGTCCCAGTCCTCCCACGCCGCCTCGGGCACCTCGGCGCGGCCCGTGGCGGCCAGGGCGCGGTACACGGTGATGCCGGCGCCGTCGCCCCAGAACGGAGTGCCCGACTGATCCGCGCCCCGGGGGCCGGGAGCCTCCCCGAAGAGCATCACGGACACCCGGCCGGAATCCGGGAACAGGGCGGGGACGGGGTGGCCTTGAATGCGGGACATGGTCAGCCCGGTTGCCCTTCTTTCATGAGCGCCGACAGGGCCTTGAACTGGGGATGGTTCTTGTCCCGGGCCCACTCGAAGGCCACGGACTCGTGGTTGGTGAGCGTGGCGCCGGCGGCGGCCATCCGGTCCAGGGCGTGCTTCCGGTACTCCTCGCCCCGGCCGCTGACGGCGTCCCAGCAGAGGTGCACCTCGTGGCCCGAGTCCAGCAGCTCGAGCACGGTCTGCATCACGCAGACATGGGCCTCGATGCCCGCCACCACGATCTGGCGCTTCGTGGGCGGCAGGCCCGGCCGGGCCTGCTGGAGGAGGCCCTCGAAGCCCGAATCCCCGCAGCAGCCGAAGGCGGTCTTCTCCAGGAAGAACTTGGGCGTGGCCAGGGCGTCAAAGGTGGCGCGGATGCTCTCTTCCGTGGGGCCGATGCCCTTGGGGTACTGCTCCGTGAGCACCACGGGCACCGAGAAGAGATCCGCCAGCCGCATGAGGCGGCGGGTGGCCTCCAGCACCAGGGCCGGGCGGTGCACCATGTGCACCAACTTGCCCTGGAGGTCGATGACGACGAGGGTGCTGCGGGTCGGATCGAGCAGCGGCATGGGCTCTCCTCTACCAGACTTTCACGCGGTCCGCCGGGGCCAGGTAGAACGCCTGGCCAGGCTTCACGCCGAAGGCCGCGTACCAGGCGTCCAGGTTGCGGGCGGTGGCGGGCCGGAAGGTAGCGGGGGCGTGGCCGTCCGTGAGGATCCGCTGGCGCAGCAGGGGCTCACGGGACTTCTCGCGCCAGCTCTGGGCGTAGCTGAGGAAGAACTGCTGGTCCCCGGTGAGACCCTGGACCACGGGCGCCTCCTGGCCGCCCAGCGACAGGCGGTAGGCATCGTAGGCGGCGGCGAGGCCGGCCACGTCGGCGATGTTCTCGCCCAGGGTCTGCCGCCCCTTGATGTGCAGGCCCGGGAATGGCTCGTAGGCGTCGTACTGCCGCACCAGCTGGTCGGCGGAGGCCTGGAAGTGCTTCAGGTCCTCGGGCGTCCACCAGTTGTTCAGCTTGCCGCTGGCGTCGAAGAGCGAGCCGGAATCGTCGAAGCTGTGGCTGATCTCGTGGCCGATGACCGCGCCGATGGCGCCGTAGTCCATGACCATGGGCCGCTTCGGATCGAAGTAGGGGGGCTGGAGGATGGCCGCCGGGAAATTGAGGGCGTTCATGACGGGCAGGTTCACGGCATTGACGGTCTGGGGCGTCATCACCCACTCGGTGCGGTCGATGGGCTGGCCGAGCTTGCGCAGGTTGCGCTGGTACTCGAAGCGCTCCGCCCGCTGGGCGTTGCCGAAGGCATCCCCGGCCACGATCTTCAGGCCCCGGTAGTCGCGCCAGCGGTCCGGGTAGCCCACGCCCACTTTGAGGGTGGCCAGCTTGGCCAGGGCCTTGGCCTTGGTTTCCGGGGACATCCAGTCCAGATGCTCGATGCGGGTCCGGAAAGCCGCCTTGATGTTGGCGACCATCTTCTCGGCCCGGGCCTTCTCCGTAGGTGGGAAATACTTCGCCACGTAGGCCCTGCCCACGGCCTCGCCCAGGGCCTGGTTGGTCACGGCCACGCCGTAGACCCAGCGTTCGCGGGGCTTGGAGGCGCCGCTCAGCACCTTGCCGTAGAAGGCGAAGGACTGGTCCGCCACGGCCTTGGGCAGCACGGGCGCCCAGTGTTGGATGGCGTGGAAGGTGAGGTAGTCCCGCCACACATCGAGGGACACCTCCGCGGTCAGGGCCGAGAGGCCGGTGACTGCGCCGGGCTGCCAGACCACGAACGCCTCGGGCTTCGCCAGACCCGCGGCGGCGAAGAAAGCCTCCCAGTCCATGCCTGGGGCCTTGGCCGTGAACTCGGCCCGGGTCCAGTGGTTGTTGCCCTTCTGCACGTCGCCCGAGGCCTCGCGGCTCAGGTGGGCCTTGGCCATGCGGGTCTCCAGGTCCACCACCGCCGAGGCGCGCTCAAGGACGCCTGACAGGCCGGCCAGCTTCAGCATGGCGGCCACATGGGTGGTGTACTGGGTGCGGACGGCCGCCATGCCTTCCGAAGGATCCAGGTAGTAGCTGCGCTCCGGCAGGCCCAGGCCGCCCTGGAGGAGGAAGGGCGCATAGCGGGTGGGCTCGTCAAGGTCCTGGGCCACCCAGAGGCCGAGAAAGTTCGCCGTGTGGTAGTTGGTGGCGTTCAGCACATCCACGTCGGCCCGGAGGGTGGTGCCGAGGTAGCGGGCCAGGGTCTGGCGGTCCTGGATGGCGCCGATGGCCTGGAGGGTGGGCTTGAGCGGGCTGAGGCCTTTCGCCTCGATGGCCTTCTCCTTCATGAAGCTGGTGTAGCAGTCGCCGATCTTGCGGAGGTCCGATCCAGCGGGGGCTTTGGAGGCCGTGGCGGTCTTGATGAGGGCGGCCGTGCGGCGGTCCGTGAGGTCGGCCACCTCGTGCCCGATGCCGTAGGAGCCACGGTCCGCGGGAATCTCCGTCCGCTTCACCCAGGCGCCGTTGGCGTAGGCGAAGAAGTCGTCGCCGGGCGCCACCGTGCGGTCCATGCCCGAGAGGTCCAGGCCGTGGGGCGCGGCCTTGGGGGGCGCCGCCACCAGGGCGGGGACGAGACAGAGGGCAAGGAGGGGCAAAGATCCGCGCATGGAGTACCTCAAGATCCTCCAGGGTGGACCGAAAGGCCCGCCACGGGAAGATCCTGGGCCGGAAGGGGCGAAGCCACCCCTTCGGGCCCGGGAGTCGAGGATCCCGCGGAACCCCCGGGTGGCGGTCAGCCAGAGCCTACGGCACCTCAGTCGAGCGGAACGCGGAGCGTCTGGCCCACCTGGATCTGATTGGGATCGCTGAGCTGGTCCTGGTTTGCCTCGAAGATGCGCATGTAGGCGCTCGCGTCACCATAGAAGCGCTTGGCGATCTTGGAGAGCGAATCCCCGGGATGGACTTCGTAGGCAGCTTCCTTGGGTGCCAGAGCCGCGTCCACATCGATGTCGCAGGTGACGTCATCCACGTTGGGGTTCACGGTTTTCAGGGCGTCCCAGACCGCGTTCTTCAGCTGCTCAGAGCCCGCGCTCGCCTTCAGGAACAGCTTGTCGTCCTGCAGGTGGAGGTTGTGGACCTGGAACCCGGGGCCGTTCACGATGCTCAGGGCCGGCGAATAGGCAGACTTCAGAAGTTCGAAGCGATCCATGGCGTGCCTCCTTGGGAAGGGTTGAGGTGGGACGCCAAGTGTAGTCCCGGAAGATCGACACGGGTCCACTACTTGTGAAGGATTAGGTTCAGGAGGTGGCCGGAACGGCGGGAAGCGCGTGGCGCCAATCCCGTCCCACGAGCAGGAGCTGGGGCTTCCCGTCGAGGAGGAACACGGCGGAATCCCACAGGAACCCCGGGAAGGTGCGGGCGGGGCCGGGAGCCGGGTCGAAGGGGAAGCTGCGTGTGCGGAACCAGCGCCGGTAAACCAAGTGCCAGCCGCCCTCGGCGCAAACGAGGAAGGCCCCGTGGAACCGTGGCAGGCCCTTCACCCGGCGAGCGAAGCAGGGCAGGATCTGGCCCGTGTTCGTCGGCGCCAGTTCCAGTGCCTTCAGTTCCACCCAAGGAGGAATCTCGTCGCGCTCCCCGCGTCCGAACAGGGAGCGCAGGGCGCCGCGGAAGCCCGTGAGCACGAAGGCCAGGGCCCGCGCCAGCAGGGGCAGGAGGAAGGCCGTGGCCACCAGCACCGCCCCGAGCACGGGCAGGGCGATGGCGGGATGGCTATAGGCCAGGGCAAGCAGGGCGGCCACGCCCACATCCTCCGCCACGCTGAGGACGCTGTGGCTGGCGGGTTCGGGCGCGGTGTGGGCCAGGAGCCGCACGCCCATCTTGCTGCCGTGGGTGCCCAGGGCGATGGTGCCGCCAGCCAGCATGGCCACCACCTTGGCCGCGGGATGCAGCTCGCCCGCCGCGCCCAGGGCCAGCAGGGCGCCACCCAGGGGGCGGATGAAGGTGTGCAGGCCGTCCCAGATGGGCGTGATGAAGGGCACCTTGTCCGCGGCGAACTCCAGGAGAAACAGCAGAGCCGCGGCCCCCAGCACCACCGGGTGGCTCAGGATGGCCAAGTCCGGGGGCAGTCCGTGGATCCAGCCATAGCGCTGCCCTGCACCCACCAGGAGCACCGTCAGGTAGAGGTTGATGCCGGAGACGGTGGACAGGCCGAGGATGGCCGCCAGGGTCTGCGCTGGGCCCATCAGGCCGTGAACCGCTTGTAGAGGTGGTAGATGCCCAGCAGGATCACCGCGCCCACCACGGACACGATGAAGCCGGCGCTGGCCCCCTCCTTATAGAAGCCCATGGCACGGCCGATCCAGGTGCCCAGGAAGGAGCCTGCGATGCCGAGGACCATGGTGATGATCCACCCGCCCGGATCCTTGCCGGGCATGAGGAGCTTCGCCACGGCGCCGGCGATGAGACCAATGATGCAGGTCCAGATGAGGTGGAGCATGCAAACCTCCTCGATGAGTTGGGTGATGATGCTGCCACCCTACGCCCGGTCCGGAACCAGGGTCAACGGATTCCGGGCTGTTTCGAAATTCTTTGCAATGGTCCTTGCCCCGACGGCGATCCGGGTTGACCTTGGGGCTCCACTTCCTGAGGAGGATGTCATGGGTTTGCTGGACATGGTAGGCGGTCTGCTGGGACAGGGCGGCCAGGCACAGGGCGGCAGCCCGCTCATGGGCGCGGTCATGGGCCTCATCCAGAACCATCCGGGGGGAATCCAGGGCCTCCTGGGGCAGCTCCAGGAAAAGGGGCTGGGCGACCAGGTGGCCTCCTGGATCGGTACGGGCGCGAATCAGCCCATCAGTGCTGAGCACATCCAAGCGGCCCTGGGCTCGGACCAGCTGCAGCAGCTGGCCGGCCAGCTGGGCGTCTCCCATGACGAGGCCGCCTCGAGCCTGGCCAGCGTTCTGCCCCAGGTGGTGGACAAGCTGAGCCCCCAGGGGAGCCTGCCGGAGGGCGGCATCGGGATGGATCTGCTGAAGAAGTTCCTGGGCTGATCAACCGCCCCTTCGGGCATCAGAGCCTCAGTGCCGTCTCCGCGGCCGCGGCGTCGCGTTCCTTCAGGTGGTCAAAGAGGATCAAGTACCAGCCGAAGGCCGCCAGCAGGGCGTGGCGGAAGCGGACGGAGTGCCCCGAGTTCAGCTCCACATCGCCATGTTCAAGACCGGGGGGGGACGTGAGGTCCCTCCCCGTACGGGCATGGACTCGTACCAGGGGCATGCCTCCCGGATCCGTGAAGGTCCCGCCGGGGACCATCCCGTGGTGCCAGGTCCAGTCGAAGGCCGCGCCATCCTGGAATTCAAGTCTCCCGAGCCGGATGGCGTGGGGATGGAACGTGGCGAGATTCACCTTGCCCCCTTCCTCGCGCAGGGTCACGACCGGGTTCATGACCCCCAGGTGCTTGACGGTCCAGGTCCCTTCGGCCGTCTCGACACAGGCCAGGATGCACTCCTCATCCAAGAAGACGAGGGTGGCGAAGGTCCCGTCGTCATTGCGCAGTTCAAAGCCCAGGGGGCTGGAGTCTCCCCTCCGCCATTCCAGGGAGTTGGTCGAGCATTCGGTGAGTGATCTCATGGCCTTCCACCTGTTCCCGCAGGGGATGCACCCGCGTACGGGGAAATGTACGTCCGCAAGGGCAGGTATGCCGCAGATCACGAAGCCGCCCTTCCCCCCCAGAGGTGGTGGCGCGAGGGGTGGGCAGGCCTATCTTTTAGATTTCACAGGGGAAAGAGATGGTCTGCGAGACCCAGGGCGACCGACGCCATGCGTCGCAATTGCGGGAAGACGAGGGCCGGGGAGGTCTCTGGTCCCTGCCGGATGGCCAGCGCCTGCCCAACCTGGTGGATGCGGCCCCTCTGCTGCTGGGGGATCCCGCTCATCCCGCCCGCCTGCGCCCCACGGATCTGGACCACCCCGAGAATTTCCACACGCGACTCGTCGCCTGGCTGCTCCGCCAGGGCTGAGGTTTCAGGCCGATTTCCTGGCCGACGCCAGCACGCACCGGTCATGCAGGCGGGGGATGAGGTCGCCCAGTCGGGATTCAGGCACGAGGAAGGCGATGGAGACCGTGCTGCTGCCTGTGAGGAGGCCGCCCACAGGTTCCTGCCCGAGGGCCGCCAGGTGGCGCAGAGCCGCCAGGGGGTCGGTCCGCAGGCCCTCGCCTACCAGGGCCACCACCGCCCACCCGGCTTCCAGGTCCGGACCCGCAGCGGCCAGGGCTTCCAGAACCCTGGCGGCGGCAGGGGTGTCCGGCCGCACCGCCAGCAGGGTGCCCGCGGGGCTGGAGATGAGACCGAAGCGCAGCGCCCCGGCCTCCTCCAGGCGCCGGGCCGCCTTCAGGGGCGGCTCCAGCCCGTCCGAGGCCGGGAAGCGCAGGAGGCTGATCCCCTCCTTGTAGGCCACGGAAGTGACGGTTCCGGGCTGGCGGAGCGGCGGGACCGGCAGGATCTCCGTGCGGGAGGCCTCCGGCCGCAGGGTATTGGCCACCAGGAGCCGGAAGCCTGCTCGGCCACCGGGGGCCAGGGAATCCGCATGGAGCACCTTGGCCCCGAAAGCGCTGAGGGCCTCGGCCTCGCTCACGCTCATCTGGGGGATGGGCCGGGCCTCGGGCACCAGGCTGGGATCCGCCGTCAGCACGCCGTCCACGTCGGTCCAGATCTGCACCTCATCCGCGTCCAGGGCTTCGCCCAGCAGGGTGGCACTGGTGTCGGACCCGCCCCGGCCCAGGGTGGTGGTGAGGCCTTCCGCCGTGGCGCCCAGGAAGCCCTGGGTGATCCACAGGGCACCGGCCGCCAGGGCCTCGCGCCAGGGGGCCGCCGCGGCGCGCAGGGCCGCCAGCTGCGGCCGGGCCTTGCCGAAGCGGGCGTCCGTCCGCATCACCTCGCGGACCTCGTGGAAGGTCCCGCCGAAGCAGGCCGCAGCCAGGTGGGCGGAGAGCGTCTCGCCCACGGCCAAGGCCGAGTCCCGGCCCCGGGGCGTGGCCTCGCCCAGCATGGCCATGCCCGTGAGCAGCTGATCGAGCCGCGCGAACAGGGGCTCCCAGGTCGCCTCGACCGCCCCCAGGAGGCCGAGCTCGGTGGCGACTTCGCGATGCCGATGGCGGAGCGCAGCCAAGTGGGCCTGGGCCTCCGCCAGGTGGCTGCCGCCCGCGGTGGTGCAGGCATCGAGGATGCGGTCCGTGGTGCCGCGCAGGGCCGACACCACCACGAGGCCGCCTGCGGGCAATTCCTCATGGACGATGGCCGCGGCCCGGTGGAGCGCCTCGGCGCTGCCCACGGAACTGCCGCCAAACTTGAGGATCTTCAGGCTCATCCCCGGCCCCCTTTCTCGGGAAGGCGCCCCAGCTCATAGGGCGTTTCCTGGTAGACGAAGTAGTTCAGCCAGTTGGCGAAGAGGAGGTTGGCGTGGCTCCGCCAACGCACCAGGGGCGCCCGGGTGGGGTCGTCGTCGGGGAAGTAGTTCCGCGGGAGGCCGATGGGCAGGCCCTTTCCGAGATCCCGCGCGTACTCACCCTGGAGGGTGCCCGGATCGTACTCCGAGTGCCCCGTGACGAAAACCTCCCGACGGTCCGTGGATTGCAGGAGATATACACCGGCTTCGTCGGATTCGGCGAGCAGTTCCAGCCGCGGCTCCGCCAGGATGTCCTCCCGGCGGGTTTCCGTGTGCCGGGAGTGCGGCGCGAAGAACACGTCGTCGAAGCCCTGCACGATCCGCTCGTTGCGCACCTTCAGCCGATGGGGGAACACCCCGAACAGCTTTTCCGCCAGGGGGTGCTTGGGAATCCCGTAGTAGCGGTGGAGGGCCGCCTGGGCGCCCCAGCAGATGAAGAGGCTGGAGAACACGTTCGTCCGAGCCCAGTCCAGCAGCTCCGCCAGCTCCGGCCAGTAGTCCACATCCTCGAACGGCAGCGTCTCCACGGGGGCGCCCGTGACGATGAGGCCGTCGAAGGTCTGGCCGCGGACCTCCGCGAAGGATACGTAGTGCTCCAGCAGGTGCTCCGCCGGGGTGTTCTTCGCCTCGTGGGACGCGGTGTGGAGCAGCGTGACCTCCACCTGCAGGGGGGTGTTGCCGAGCAGGCGCAGGAGCTGCGTCTCCGTGGCCACCTTGGTGGGCATCAGGTTGAGGATCGCGATGCGGAGCGGGCGGATGTCCTGCTGGAGGGCGCGCTGCTCGTCCATCAGGAAGACATTCTCCGCATCGAGGACGCCGCGCGCGGGCAGGGAGCTGGGTACGGTGACGGGCATGGCTGTGACCCTCAGGCTTTCGCCAGTGCCTGCTCTAGGTCTTCGATGAGGTCGTCGATGTGTTCGAGGCCCACGGAGAGCCGGATCAGGTCGTCGGTCACGCCGGTGGCCGCGCGCTCCTCAGCGGACAGCTGCGCGTGCGTGGTGCTGGCGGGGTGGATGATGAGGCTCTTGGCGTCGCCCAGGTTGGCCAGGCGCGAGAAGAGCTGCACGGCGTCGATGACGGCCCCGCCGGCCTTCAGCCCGCCCCCCGATGCTGAGGATTTGAGGCCGAAGGTGAGGATGCCGCCGAACCCCGCGCCCTTGCGGAAGTAGCGGGCCGCGGCGGCATGGTTCGGGCTGGTGGGCAGGCCGGGGTAGTTCACCCAGGCCACCTTGGGGTGCGTCGAAAGCCACTGGGCCAGGGCCAGGGCGTTCGCGCCGTGGCGCTCCAGGCGCAGGTGCAGGGTCTCGATGCCCTGGAGGATGAGGAAGGCGTTGAAGGGGCTGAGGGCCGCGCCGGTGTCGCGCAGGCCCTCGATGCGGGCCTTGGTGATGAAGGCCGCGGGGCCCGCGAGGTCAGCCAAGATGGCGCCGTGATAGGCGGCGAAGGGCTCGGTGAACTCGGGAAACTTGCCGCTCTTCCAGTCGAAGGTGCCGCCGTCCACGATGAGGCCCGCCACGGAGGTGCCGTGGCCGCCCAGGTACTTGGTGGCGCTGTGCACCACGATGTCCGCCCCGACCTTGAAGGGGTTCAGCAGGTACGGGCTGGGCAGGGTGTTGTCCACGATGAGCGGAATCCCCGCCCCGTGGGCGATGGCGGCGATGGCCTCGAACTCGGGTACGTCCAGCTTGGGGTTGCCCACGGCTTCGATGTAAACGGCGCGGGTTGCGGGCGTGATGGCCGCACGGAAGGCCTCGGGCTTGGTGGAATCCACGAAGGTGGTGGTGATGCCCGCCCGCGGCAGGGTGTGGCTCAGCAGGTTGTAGGTGCCGCCGTAGAGGTTGTCGCCGGCCACCACGTGGTCGCCGCCCCGCAGCAGGGTGGTGAGGGCGAGGGTGATGGCCGCCTGGCCCGAGGCCGTGGCCAGGGCCCCGATGCCGCCCTCCAGTTGAGCCACGCGCTGCTCCAGCACCGCCGTGGTGGGGTTCATGATCCGGGTGTAGATGTTCCCCGGCACCTCCAGGTTGAAGAGGGCCGCGCCATGCTCCGTGCTGTCGAACACGTAGCTCGTGGTCTGGTAGATGGGCACGGCCCGGCTCTTCGTATCCGAGTCCGGCGCGTGGCCCCCGTGGAGGGCGATGGTCTCGAAGCGGGGCGTGGGATTGGCGCTCATGGCGTCTCCTGGAATTGGGAAGGTGAAAAGGCCGAGGCCTCGTCTGTCCAAGCAAGTCCAGGAAAAGCAAAAGGGGCCCGATTTCTCGGGCCCCTTCGATGATTGCGTCAGCTCGACACAGCTCGACATCTCTCCGCGCTTGATCACTCAATCGCGGCAGGAATTGGCACCTTGCTTTCGCAGGTTGCCAAGGTTTCACAGGGCCCGTCCCTCCACCTTTCTGGATAACTCGCTATGGAACTGGCAAGGATCTCGTAAGAGAACGGCCCCGAAGGGCCGGTGAAGAAAGGTAGCGCCACTGGTCGGGGAATGCAACCCCTGTCGTGAAAGATGTCCATCGTCGGGTCAGATCGAGAAGTACCGCGCCTGCGGATGCCAGGCCACGAGGGCGCTGGTGCTGTATTCGGGGTCCATCTGGTGGCTGTCGCTGAGATGGACGCCGATCTCGCCGCCGCGCAGCAGGTCCAGGATGGGACCGTTGCCTTCGAGATCGGGGCAGGCCGGGTAGCCGTAGGAGTAGCGCGAGCCCTGGTAGCCCTGGGCGAAGAGGGCCCGGCCCGGCAGGTCCTTGGCGTGGATGCCCAGCTCCCGGCGGATGCGGGCGTGGAGGCGCTCGGCGTAGGCCTCCGTCAGCTCCGTGGCGAGGCCGTGGAAGGCGAAGTAGTCCGCGAAGCCGTCCTCCCGGTAGAGCTTGGCCGCGTGGTCCGCGGCGGCTTGGCCTAGCGTGACGAGCTGGAGGGCCAGCACATCGGTCTGGCCGGCCCGGAAGAAGTCCGCGATGCAGAGACGGCGGCCGGCAGCCTGGCGCGGGAAGCCGAGCACTGCGAGGGTGCGTTCGTGGTCGGTTGGATCAAGCACCCGCAGCGCGTCGCCTTCGGCCCGCACGGGGAAGTAGCCGTACCGGGCCTTCGGCTGGAAGACTGGATTGGCCGCGAGGCGCGCCTTCCAGCGCGCCAGCTGGGGCTCGGCCTTGTCCCGCAACACGGCGGCGAAGGCTGCATCGTCCTGGCTGCCCTGGCTGAAGCCCCAGCGGTTGCGGATGAGCGCGAACTCGTCCAGGTGCGCGAAGAGGTCTCCCGGCGCGTCCGTCAGCTCCCGCACGCCCCAGAAGGGCGGCTCCGGCGAGGGCGCGTCGTGGCGCACCCAGCTGCTCTGTCCCGCTTCCGTGAGCGGCACCGCGGCGCCCCCCTTTTTCAGGATTTTGATATCGCCAGCCGCAGAGGCGGCGGTTGCAGGAGCCGGCACGCTGATGTCCCCTGCCACCAGCGCCTGCATGTGGCGCAGGCCCTCGAAGGCATCCTCCGCGTAGTGGACCGCGCCCGAGTATGAACGGCGGCAGTCCCCCTCCACGTAGTCGCGGGTGAGGGCGGCGCCGCCGAGGATGACGGGCACGCGCTGGGCCTGCTCCTCCAGGAAGTGCAGGTTCTCCTTCATGATCACGGTGGACTTCACCAGCAGGCCGGAGAGGCCAATGGCATCCGCGGGCCAGGCCTCCAGCTCCTTGAGGATGGCTTCGATGGGCTGCTTGATGCCCAGGTTCTTCACCTCGAAGCCGTTGTTGCTGAGGATGATGTCCACCAGGTTCTTGCCGATGTCGTGGACATCGCCCTTGACCGTGGCCAGGAGGATGCGGCCCTTTTGGTAGTTCGATTCCTTCGGCAGGTGGGGCTCGATGCGCTTGATGGCGGCCTTCATGGCCTCGGCGCTCTCCAGCACGAAGGGCAGCTGCATCTCCCCGGCGCCGAATCGCTCGCCCACCACCTTCATGGCGCCCAGCAGCACCTCGTTGATGAGCTTCAGGGGATCGTGGTCTTTCAGGGCCTCGTCCACGTCCGCGAGGATGGCCTGCTTCTCGCCGTCGAGGATGCCGCGGCGCAGGCGCTCCAGCACGGGCAGGTCGGCCCGGTTGTCGTCCGCCACGGCGGCCTTGCGGTCGCTGAAGCGCGCGAGGACGGCCTTGAGGGGGTCATAGCCTTCCGTGCGCCGGTCGAAGATCAGATCCTCGACCATGCGGCGCTCCTCGGGGTCGATCTTGGCCACGGGGATGACCTTCGACGCGTTGAAGATGGCCATGTCGAGGCCGTGCCTCACGCCGTGGTAGAGCATGAGGGCGTTGACCACGTGGCGGGAGGCGGGGTTCAGGCCGAAGCTCACGTTGCTCACGCCGAGAATGGTCATCACCCCCGGCAGCTCGGCCTTGATGAGCTTCAGGGCCTCGAGTGTCTCCACGGCGGACCCGCGGAACTCCTCGTCGCCGCTGCCCAGGGTGAAGGTGAGCGGGTCAATGATCAGGTCGCCGGGATCGAGGCCGTACTCCCCCACGGCCAGGGCGTGGAGGCGCCGGGCCACGTCGAGTTTCTGCTCGCGGGTCTTGGCCATGCCGCGCTCGTCGATGGTGAGGGCCACCACCGCCGCGCCGTAGGTCTTGCACAGATCGAGGATCTTCCGGGCCTTGGCCTCGCCATCCTCGAAGTTGATGGAGTTCACCACGCACTTGCCAGGGGATCGCTGCAAGGCCCGCTCGATGACCGGGAACTCAGTGCTGTCGATCATCAGGGGCAGCGTGATCTGGGAGACCAGCCGGCCCAGCAGCTGGTCGGCGTCGCGCACCTCGTCGCGGCCCACGTAGGCCACGCAGAGGTCCAGCAGGTGGGCGCCCTCCTTCTGCTGTTCCTTGGCCAGGGTGATCATGCCGTCCCAGTCTTCCAAGGCCAGCAGATCCCGGAATTTCTTCGAGCCGTTCGCGTTCGTCCGCTCGCCCACGATGAGGGGCGCGGGTTCCTGCTTGAGGGCGACACTCTGGTAGAGGCTGGCGGCGCTGCGCTCCAGCTTCGGCGCGCGCTTCGGCACGTTCAGTTTCGCCACGCCGGGTGCCAGGGCGAGGATGTGGTCCGGCGTGGTGCCGCAGCAGCCGCCCACGATGGCGAGGCCGAATTCCTTGGCCGCGTGCAACACCTTGGGGGCGAAGCCAGCGGGGTCCAGCGGATAGACCACCTGCCCGCCCACGTTCATCGGCAGCCCCGCGTTGGGCAGGCAGCTGATGCGGAAGGGGCTGGCCTCGCACAGCGTCTGTAGGTGGGCGTGCATCTCGTCGGGGCCCGTGGCGCAGTTGAGGCCCAGCACGTCGATGCCCAGGGGTTCCACGCTGGTGAGCAC
>Ga0255338_1002453_pt1 | contig 26978 bp, 18 predicted proteins | sample MeOH1_35cm_T4_19_FD_203715 | JGI IMG/M metagenome (GOLD analysis project Ga0255338, IMG submission 203715) | Sandy soil microbial communities from University of British Columbia, Vancouver, Canada - MeOH1_35cm_T4_195 | ecosystem: Engineered > Artificial ecosystem > Sand microcosm > Unclassified ...
CATTCGCGACAAGATCGCCGCCTCCAAGCGCAAGGGCATGTGGATGGGTGGCCCAGTGCCGATCGGTTACCGCCTGGTCGATCGCCACCTGGAAATTGAGCCGACAGAAGCCGCCACCGTAAGGTCGATCTTCGAGCGCTATGTCGCCTTGCGTTCGATCCGCGATCTGGTCGACGAGCTGAATGAGCGCGGGCTCCGCACCAAACTGCGTGTACGCTCGGACGGCAAAGAGCGCGGCGGCATTCCCTTCTCGCGCGGCCCCGTCGCCCAGCTGCTCCGCAACCCGATCTATATCGGCAAAGTCCATCATAAGGGCGAGCTGTTCGACGGGCAGCACGAGGCTATCATCGACCAAGAGCTGTGGCACCAGGTTCAACGTGTCCGGGAGGAGAACGGTAGCGAGTGCAAGCTGGGCAAGAAGCTGCGTGCGCCCAATCTGCTCACTGGCATGCTCAGTGATCCCGATGGTAGACCGATGTCGCCGTCATACGCGGCCAAAGGATCGCGGCGGTATCGCTACTATGAAACGCGCCAGAGCCCGGGCCAAAACAAGATCACACCCTGGCGCGCACCGGCCGGCGAGCTGGAGGCCGTCGTCATCAAGGGATTGGCGGACTTGCTTCGCCGACGAGCGACGCAACAGCTCAGCGAAGGCGATTGCACAAAGGATCAGTTCGAGTGCGCTGTCGATGTTGCGGAGACCCTGCCTTCGCTGTCGATTCCCGAACAGCGCGCGATTGCCCTCGACGCGCAGCTAATCGTTCAGCTGGGCGAGACTGGCGTCTCGATGTCATTGGGGCCTGATGCCTCACTGACGCTGTCGCTGCCCGCGCGGCTTGTTCGGCGAGGCTATGAGCTGCGCTTGAACATCCCACCCGACGAGCGCCGATCGTCTGAGCCCGACCCGGTGCTGCTCCGGCTGATTGCGCACGCGATGGCCGCGCAACGGATGGCCCTGAATGATCAGCCGCATCCGGCCGTCGCGCATTACGGCAAACGTCACTTGTGGCAGTTGTTGCGGATCAGTTGGCTGGCGCCCGACATCATCGCTGCCATCGTCGAGGGCAGGCAACCGGCATCGCTGACCGGACGCCGCCTGCTTCGGGCCACGAACATCCCGCTCGGCTGGGCCGAGCAGCGCGCTTTCTTCGGCTTCGCCTGACGCCGCATCCACAACCAATTTGGAATCCGGTTTTTGGCCTTGAGAGATTTGGGCCGAGATCAGGCGCAATTCGGAGTGCCGGAAGCGTCTCTGTCCAGGGTCTCTTGAACAGGCGTCATTCTAACCTGCGGAAATGTGGGCACTATTCCGGACAGTGGACGGGCGCTTCGGCGCCAGCCCGAGAACTCCAGAATGAGTGGTGCGTGACGCAGTCTAGGTCGAACCTGTCTCGCTGTCCTGATCCCGTTTTAACGCGAACTTCACGGGATTTTCGGACGAACACGCGGTGGATCGGCATCTTCGGACCTCTAAGAGCCGCGGTTTTCGGCGCTTTCAGGCGCAAATTCCCGTTTTCGTTCAAACGGGAACTTGGGCGCCGATGAACGCGAATTGCCAGCGACCTATCGGGAACAGCCGATCTCCAGTCCGTAACGGCGCTGAGGACTCGTTCCGTCGGGCCACAGCTCTGAATGCGGTGCGCTCACGAGGACTCGAGGCGCACAGATGCAAAGGCCTCGTCCAGGACGGATTGACCTCAAGTTCACTGCGCCGGTCTATCTCTGCTCACCTATCCCGTATGCACGATGCACAGCACGAAGCGTTCACATGGCGCTGCTTCAAGGGAAGGCGCTCCAGATCGCAAAAGAGCATCATTTGCCCAGCCAGCGGTGTATAGATCAGACTGTAGGGAGCCGAACTCCTGGCTGGCATGATCCAACAAATTGATAGCATCTGGGATTTTCTAGAATTCCCTAGACTCTTTCTGCGTCGTCTGAATAGATATGCTGCGAATCGGGGGATTCTCCTAAGGCTACGGGGGAAGATCTGCACCTGCACCTAGGCTATAGGTTGCGGGCGTAACTTATTGTGCCTTGCAACGGCGCAAGAGGGCGGGGGGAGAAATCATGGCCGATGTGTCGACAGGTCGACGTTTTCGAGGTCGTGCTGCGTGGATTGGCGCGCTTGTGGCCGGCGCATTCGGCCTGACACTTACCGCCACGCCGGTCGCCGCACAGCGGACGCCTCCACCCAGCACCGAGCCGCCGGGCCAGCTGTGCCGTGTCTACTCTGTCCCGGGAGCGGAGGGTCAGCCGCAGGAACTGCGTGCGTATTGTCGTGGGCGAGCAATGATGCTCGGGCCTGCCTCGACGTTCGAGGCGATCACCAATGAGGCCTTGCAGGCGACCCTTGTCGATGTCCGGTTTGGGAGCGAGCGGCGGGTTCTCCTGCTCAGTTTTCGCGACGACGGACTACCGCTCGCCGAGGATTTGACCGGCCAGATTGCGCTGGCCGCCGGCCGGGGGCCGGCATCATCGATCGACGGGGTCGAGCTTGACGTCAGCGGCTTTGCGCGGACCGGCGAAGTCGGTGTGCGCGGCCGCCCCGAGGACACGGGGAACGCCAAGAGCGATCACGTCAATCTCGGCCAACAGATCGCACTGGAGCGGGGGCGCGGCGGCGGCAGCCAGACTCAGAACTAATCCAGAATACGAGTCAGAAACGGATAATTCTTGGGGGGCAGGAATGGGGCTTGTAGTGGACTGGCGAGTGCCTGGCCGTCTGGTCGCGGCGACTTTGCTTTTGCTTTGCGCATTGCTGCTGACTGCCGCGCCCGCGTTGGCGCAGACGCCGCCTCCTCCCAATCCCTCAAGTATCGATGGCCACGGCGTGGACCTGGTTTCGGGCAGGGTGATCACCGGAGCAACTGACGTCGCGATCGGCCCCAACGACCATCACGGCCTCAGCTTCGGGCGCCAGTTGGTGAACGGCACCTGGCGCATCTCCAACGTGCCAGTCATCAGCGGCAGCACCAGCAATCCGATCGTCTCGTTCGGTGGCCAGTCGGTGCCCTTCTACACCAGCGGAGGCGTCTACGTCCCTCAGTTCCAGGATGGGGCGACCCTGAATTCAACTCGTACACTGTTCACCGCAGCCGACGGAACGGTGATCGAGTTTGGCATCGCCGGATACCAGTACCCGATGTTCGAACAGCTCGGCTATGGCGGGCTCGGAACGAAGATCACCTTTCCCGACGGAGCGGTGTGGGATCTCCATTACAATCAGGCGTCGTATTCCCAGTATGTCTATTGGTGCTGGGATCCGGAACGATGGGATTATTGCATCGAAACCTACAACGTCGCGCGCCTAAGCTCGATCACCAGCGGTACCGGCTATCAGATCAAGCTCACCTATGCGGCAGCCACGCTCGAGGCATGGGGCGGTGCCAACTTCAACGATTGGTCGCGCCTCACCAGCTCCAAGGCGATCAACAATGCCATCGAGTATTGTGATCCTCAGGCAGCCAGCTGCTCGCTGACGAACAGCTGGCCGGAAGCGACCTACACCACGCCAGTCGACAATTACCTGAAGTTCACCACGATGACCGGCCCAGGGGGAGGAACGACGACCTACAGTTACAGCGGCGCGTTGCTGACCGGGATTCGTGCGCCAGGCGCGAGCACCGACACGATCAGCTACGGCTATGACGCTAACAACAAGGTCGGTACCGTCACGCGAGGCGGGGGCAGTTGGTCCTACAGTTATGGTGTCAATTCGACGGTCGTCACCGATCCGTTTTCGAATGCCAGCACGACAAACTTCAATTCGAGTGGCCAGCCCAGCTCGGTGGTGGCTGGCGGACAGACAACGAGCTTCAGTTACTGTGTAAGCGGAGGATATTGCCCCACAGGGCTCCTCGCGACGGTGACCATGCCGGAAGGAAACTCCGTCACCTATACTTACGATCTGCGCGGTAACGTGGCTGGCGTGATTCGTGCCGCCAAGGGCGGCTCGGGGCTCCCGAACATCATAACCAGCGCGGCCTATCCGCCGAGCTGCACCAATCCGAAGACCTGCAACAAGCCGACCAGCACGACCGATGCGAACGGCCAGGTCACCGACTATACCTACGATCCCTATACAGGACATCTGCTCACGGCGACGGCGCCTGCCGACAGCAGTGGAGTTCGACCGCAAACACGCGTCGGCCTCCTCAACGTCAACGCGGTCTACATGAACGCGCCCGGCTCCTACATTACCGGTCCGTCGCTGGCCGTGCCGGCAAGCGTGTCGGCCTGTCGCACAGCTGTCAGCGGCAATCCTGCGTCCTGCGTCGGCACCGCCGAAGAGCGCGTGACGACGATCGCCTATCCATCGGGCGTGGCCAACAACGCGCTGCCGAGCTCGGTAACCACGAAGGCGGGCAACAACACGCTGGTTGCGACGACCAGTCTTACTTACGACAACTACGGCAATGTGACTGCAGTCGATGGACCTCAGTCGGGAACGGCTGATCAGACGCTGGCAAGCTACCGGCTTGACGGAAGGCTGGACTGGCAGATCGGTCCTGATCCGGACGGTGCAGAGTCGGCTCTATTCCCGGCGGTCAAGTACACGTACCGTTCCGATGGCCTGGTCGACTATGTTCAATCCGGCACCGTGACCGCGCAGTCCGCCGCCGGCATGGCGAGCTTCACCGAACTCCAACGCCAGACGAGCCACTACGACGCCTACCAACGGCTAATTCGGCAGGTGGTCTACAGCGGCGGCACGCCTTACCAGGTCACCGACGCACTCTACGATGCAGGAAGCCGCATCGTTTGCACGATGCAACGGATGGATCCCTCAAATTGGGCCTATACGCCGGGCAGCTGTGCTCCGACGCAAACGACCGGTCCCAATGGGCCGGATCGCATCACCTACAACCATTACGACGCGCTGGGCCGGGTGTGGAAGGTGACCACCGGCTACGGCACGAGCGCTGCGGCGTCTGAGCAGATCAGCAGTTTCACTTCCAATGGCCAGCTGCAGTTCCTGATCGACGGCAAAGGCAATAAGTCGGAGTACCGCTATGATGGCCACGACAGGCTGATCCGCACGGTCTACCCGTCCGCGACCGGTCCATCATCTTTCGATGATTCAACGCTGGCGAATGCGCTTCAAACGGCCGGGAGCGTCGATGAAGCCAATTACGAGCAGGTCGGCTACGACGCCAACGGCAACGTCACCAGCTTCCGCACGCGGGCAGGCGAGACGCTCAACCTGACCTACGACAATCTCAACCGGCTGGTCACCAAGATCGTGCCCGAGCGCTCGGGGCTGTCATCGACCCACACGCGCGATGCGTACTTCGGCTACGACCTGTTCGGGAACATGACCCACGCCCGGTTCGACAACGCGTTAGGCGAAGGCATCACCAATGCCTTCAATGCGCTCGGCCAACTGACCAGCTCGACCAACACCATGGACGGTGTGCCGCGGACACTTAGTCATCAATACGACGTTGCGGGCAATCGGAACGCGCTCATTTATCCTGACGGCAACTGGATCAATTATCTCCGGCATGCAGGATCGGGCGAGCTCTATTACGCACTCGTCAATGACTATTATCCGCTGTTTTACCCTCCGCGCGATATCGCGGGACGGAGGGCCGCGCTCTATCGGTGGAGCACGTCGGCAGGAAATTGGTCAGCGGGAGTGACAGGATTCCAATACGATGCTGTGTCGCGCCTTTCGGTCTACGGTTATGACCTGGCCGGGGCCACCTACGACAGCTACATCTCGTTCAATTACAATCCGGCCTCTCAGATCAGCAGTCGGATACTGAACAACGACGCCTACGCCTTCACGGCCAACGTCGCAGTCAACCGCGGCTACACCTCGAACGGTCTCAACCAGTACAGTGCGGTCGCCAGCACCGGCTTCGGCTACGATGCCGCCGGCAATCTGACCACGGACGGGACCAACACCTACACTTACGATGTCGAGAACCGGCTGGTTGCGCGCAGCGGCGGCGGTACGTCGGCCATGATGCGCTACGATCCGCTCGGCCGGCTATACGAGACCTACGGCAGCAACACGCAGACGATCCGCTATCTCTACGATGGCGATGATCTGCTCGCTGAATACACCGACGGCGGCACACTGCTGCGGCGCTATGCCCATGGGCCTGGCGCCGGCGACGATCCGCTGGTGTGGTTCGAGGGCTCTGGTGTAGCCGATAGTGCGCGGCGCTACTTGTTCGCGGACGAGCGCGGCTCGGTCACCGCAGTGACCGATGGCAGCGGCAATGCGCTCGCCATCAACACCTACGACGAATACGGCATCCCTGGCTCGGGCAACGCCGGTCGGTTCCAGTACACCGGCCAGGCGTGGATCCCCGAGATGGGCATGTATTACTACAAGGCCCGGATGTACTCGCCCACACTCGGCCGGTTCATGCAGACCGATCCCATCGGATATGGGGACGGGATGAATATGTATGCCTATGTGCGGGGCGATCCGGTGAATGCGGTGGATCCGACGGGCACGGTGGACATTCCGTGCGTTACAACGAATGACACGATCTTCGTTTGCGGCGAGCGTATCCGCCCGCCGTCGCCGCCAACGTCTGACGAATTGCGATGCTTGGAGTATCAAAATTGCTACGGGTACGACGATTATTGCGCGAAATTTGGATGCAATAATGCTTTTGATCAGAATTCCTGCACACTATCGATTTGCAATGAGAGTGTAGGTGAAGTGGTGTGGGAATATTTCTTTGGAGAAGATGATCCAGTTCGACCTCCGGTCAGATGCCCCGTTGTCGATCGCCTCATTGACGCTCTCACCATATCGGGGATAGCCGCCGACGGTGTGACGGTGGTTTCCGCAACGACAGTTGTCGGTGAGCCAGTCGCAGTCGCTGCGGCAGGATACTCCCGACTGGCCTCAGCCGGAAATGTCATTCTCTATGGCCTGAAGGGTGACGGCGAAGGCGCCATAACTTCGTTGATTGGCGTTGCTGCGGGGACCGGCTCCAGCGTAGTGGTGCGACTGAACGTTGGCGCGGGTAGACATGCCATTGGAGCCGGCGGCGCGGGTGGCGGAATCCTTTCGCTAGTATCATATCAGAGGGAATGCAGATGACTATGCCGAATGTTGTCTACTTCATCGTCGGCATATTCTTGGTAGAAATATTAATTCCCTGGAATATTGGCGTGATCAGGAGTAGATCGGACGATGCAACCGCCATCGACATTCTTATGGACACAATTAGATTCAGTAATATAGAATTAATCACTAAATCTATTATGTATGTAATTGCTATAATAATGTATGAAATTGAGCAATTTTCGATATATTCGGCCATTTTATTTATGGCGGTCGGAGGGGTAAATCTGTTCTACCTTCAAAAGGGCCAGCCGCGACAAGACTTACCGTGACAGGTGCGAGGACTACTAAATCGCCTTCAAGCTGATACAGAGCGTATTGCGCAGTTCATGAACGACCATACTCGCGTGACTTCCAGCGGTGACTTGCTGTAACCCGCCTCGCCGCCGGTCAGACCGTGCCTCCCCACTGTCCTGTCGGTAACACGCTCCATGTCCCCCGAAGGCAGTCACGATCGTTCGCTGGATCGAGCCTCGGCAGTTGGGAACGAGGGCGCACCATACGCGAGGCTCACCGGTGCAAGTTGTTCATGCAGTTCGATAAGAGGCCGATCGTAGAGTGGCAGCTTCTCAGTCAAAGCCAATTTGCGATCCTGCTCCGAAATCAGGCTCGCATTTGCGAGTCTCGGGGACTTATGAAACGTCTTTAATCGTGCTCAGAAAACTATCTATACAAGCTCTCAACGCGAGGAATCGTTAGGCGTCGATCACAATTGAAATGCGCCTAATTCTCGATAGTAACTCTCGGGTGCTTGTGACGTTCCTCAATCCCGCTTTAGTGACGCCCCGGCATAAGGGTCATAAGTTGATTGCGGCAGCGGTCTAAGCGTCGATTTTTCGACAAATCTCGGTGCGCCGGCCATTGCTCCTGCTGCAACATCAGCCCCTCCGCGCAAGCCCGTGGCAATAACGGGTGCCCCCAGTAGCACGAAGCAGCCGATGGCCACGCGCATGGCATCGCGGACGGCGAGGCGCCCAGTCATCAGCATCATGCCAACGAAGGCCACCGCAATCACGCACAAGGTTATCGCAATTCCGCCGAGCAATGTGCCGGACAGCCAGTCAGCTGCGCCCGACAGCACCGGGTTGCCAGATGCTTGGAGCAGCGATGGAGCAACGATCATACGCGCTCAGCTCCGCACCAGGACCTGAGCCACTTTCCGGCGCCCTGCCTGCCGCTCGAGCTGAACGAACACATCGATGCTTGTTCGAACATAGTGGCGCACGTCCTCGCGCCCCAGCCGCGAACCCGCTTGCAGCACGAGCAACGCCAATTGCTCCACCGCCCGCGCGGGATCATCCGCGTGGATCGTGGTCATCGACCCCGGATGCCCCGTGTTGACCGCACGCAGGAAGGTGAACGCCTCGGCCCCACGCAGTTCGCCCAGGATGATGCGATCGGGCCGCATGCGCAGCGCCGCCATCAGCAGATCCTCGGCACGAACTTCGGCCTCGCCCAGCGCGCTCCTGGCGGCGAGCAGGCCGACCGAGTTCCGGTGCGTCATCTCGAGTTCGGGCGTATCCTCGATCAGGATCAGCCGCTCGTCGGCAGGGATCTCGCGCAGCAGGGCATTGAGAAAGGTGGTCTTGCCGGTCGAGGTGCCGCCGGCGATGAGCACGTTGCGCTTGTCGCGCACGGCCTCGCGCAGGACGACGCGCACGTCGTTCGGGGCGACCGGCTCGAGGCGCTCGCCTCGTTCGAGTTCCACCCTGGCCGTGCTGGCGCCGGCAAAAGCCTCGGCGTCCTCGTAGTCCTCGAGCGACAGTTTTGCGGCGACATGGCGGCGGATCGCGATGGCATGGCCGCCGCGCGTTGCGGGCGGCGCCGCGATCTGCACGCGCGAACCGTCGGGGAGACTGGCCGCGAGTAGCGGATGTGCACGGCTGATTCCCTGAGCGCTGGCCGCCGCGACCTGGCGCGAGAGGCGCGCGAGCACGGGCTCGGTCAACGCGGGACAGGCAAGCGTCTCGATGTCGCCGCCCAAGGTCTCGACCCACACTTCGCCGGCGCGGTTGATGTAGATGTCAGTGACATCGGTACGCGCGAGCCACGGCGCCAGCGGGGCGAGCAGACTGTCGAGATAATAGCCCGCGGGCGCGATGGCTGTCTCAGCGCTCAACGGTCGAGAAATCCACGTCGCGCGCCACGAACACCGAGACGCTCGTCCCTTGCTGGACCCTCAGCGTCGGCTGGACCTGGCTTGATTGCTGCTGCCCGGTGATCTGCTGCGTGCTGCCGGGTAGCGCCAGGATCACGGCGTCATCAGTGACCGAACGGGTGGCGATACCCACGCCGATGTCGAGCACCGACTGCAGGATGGCCGAGCCGAAGCGGGCGAAGAAGTGGCTGTCGACTTTGCCCGCAACACCGGCACGGCCAAGCGGGTCGGCGGCGGGCGAGTCGAGGTTGACGATCACCGCATCGGGGCGGGTAAGGCGCTGCCAGCGAATGAGCGCGCGCTTCTGGCCCGAGGTCACGTCGGCATTGTATTCGCCATAGAGCCGGCTCCCGCGCGGGATCAGCACGCGGCTGCCATCGAAGCTCTTCACGTCGCGCGAGACCATCGCCCGTACGGCGCCCGCGCGCGTCGAATCGAGCGCGGTTTCGAGCACCGCGGCAATGACGGTGCCCTGCGGCACGGTCAGCGACGGATTGGCGAGGCGCGAAGCGGTGACGCGTTCGCTGGGGGCGGTCGATCCAGTACTGGCTGCCGGGGCCTGAGGCACGATCGTGGTTGCCGGTAGCGGCACATAGGCCGGGCGCGGTTGCAGCACCGCACTCTCGCTCGGCAGGGTCGCGGCGGGACGCTCGATGACGCGCGTGACGACCGCAGGCTGCGGCGGCGCGGCCGGTCGAACCGCCGGCAGGCGCGTGACTACAAACGGTGTCTCCCGCGGCGCGGGATAAGGTTCGCCGTATTGCTGTGGTAGCGACAGCGGCGGCGGCGCGGTGATGAGTCCGCCTGCAGTGCCCGGGGCGATCGCGCCTGCCGCGAGATCCTCCCGCCTCGCATTGACCATCTGGAACACGAGCAGCCCTGCGGCCAGCGCGATGAGCGCAAACACCCATAGGCCAAGGTTGCCGGCGTTACCGGTCCGTACGACCGGACGCGGATCGGCGGGATCGGCTTGGGGGGAGGCGGCTGCTTGGTTCATCCTTCGCTTAGTCCCCCGCGGCGCCGTGCCCGCGCGCGTTTGGCATCGATGCGAAACACGAGTTCAGGGTAGACGCGGTCGATCGTGAACACGCCCTCGCGCATGTAGCCGTCGACCACTTCTTCGTGCCCGGCGCTGGTGATGCCGAACACCGCAGGGAGCGACTGGTACTTGCCCCATTCGATATAAGTGCGCTCGCCGTCATCGCCGATCTTGCTCGGGAGCAGTGTGCGCTCGCCGGTGAGCCGGTATTCGCCGGCAAGCGCCTGCTGGGCCGACGGGACCGACGGGGCGCCTGGAGGCAGCGGCGGCGGCGCAACCATCGGCGGGACAAACCGCACCACGTAAGCTGCCGCGAGGCCCTCGCCGGTTTCGAGTTCGAACGCGTAGCGCCGCAAGCCGGTATCGACCGTGAGGCTGGCGGTTGCGTCGGCGCGCAATGGCAGGATGTTGAGGCTGTCGGCAGACTGGGTAACCGTCACCTCGAAGGCGCCGGGATCGGAGAGGACCGCGCGCTGGATCCGCTCGCCCGGTAGCAGCATTACGGTGAGGTTGGCGCGCGGGAAAGCGACCAGGCGCACCGCGCGCGCCGGATCATAGAACACCGTCTGCAAACGCGGATCGTCGAACCCCGGACTTGGCGCCACCTGGCCGAGAGCACCTATCGGCGAAACCGCCAGCAGGAAGGCGAGCGCTGCTCGCCTCACCGCGCGGTCTCTCGATCGATCGTGGACGGGATCGGGGCCACTTCGGGCAAGCCCTGTGCCGCCGCCTCGGGAAGCGTCTCGGCATCGCGGCGATAGCGCGTCACCTGGAAGCCGAGCGGGTTGGTCAGGCGGTCGGCCTCGCTCATGCCCGCCGCGGAATAGGTAAACGATATGACCGCCGCCCAGTTCTGCGGCACTTGCGGCCGCCCGCCGGGATCAGTCCGCGTGGTCGCGAAGCGCACCATCGCCGTATTGGCCGAGAGCGACGACACGCTGCGGACGGTCACATCGACAGTGGCGCGCGCGGGCAGGTTTGCGAGCGGGCTCGCCGGGTTGCCCGCGTTCATGGCGCTCACGTACCGCTCGCGCGCTTCGCCGGCCGACCACAGCCCGACCTTGCGGTAATTGTCCTGCAGGGAATCGACGTCGAAACTTTCGCGCGCGGTCACGTATTGGACGAGGAACGAGTGCGTCAGCGCTGCGTCGGCGGCGAGGGGCTCGCCCTCGAAGGGCTTCAGCGCCTGTACGAACCCGGTCTGGCGGTCGACCAGCAGCGTAAAGGGCACGTCGCGCTTGAGCGGGATCAGCGCGAGAAGCGCCAAGGCTTCGAGCACGGCAATCAGCGCTGCCCCGCCGGCGACCCACCAGGCGACGCGCATCGAGCGGCGCGCGGTGCGCTCGCGGTCGTGCGACCAGGTCTCCGCGTTGCGGTAATAGTCCTCGAGGCGCTCGTCGCTCATCTGGTTCATCCGCGATCATCCCGCCGGCGCTGGGACGGCATCGCCCCGCGCGTAGTCCTGCGATAGCCGCTGCCGAGCGGCTCGGTGCCCGTCGGGCCGGCGCTCGATGGCTGCACGGGTTCGAGCCGCCCGCCGTCCGATATCCGCTGCACGCGGCCGATGCCTTCGGCGACGAGCGTCTCGCGGCGAACCTGCGAGGCGACGCTCTCGCTGATCGCAAGCGCCCGCGAGTGGACCGCAAGGGTACCCGTGCCTGCCGGCCGGAACAGCTCGGCGGTTTGCCCCCCTGCTTGCGCCGCGCGCGCAGTGAAGGTGGGAAGCGAAAGCGACCAGGCGTTCTGGAACGCGACCCGGGCGAGAATGAACAGCACGCCCGCGGCCGCGATCGCGAACGCGATCACCAGGGCCAGCAGTTCGGTCGGGGCGGTCGGCGTTGCGTAGCCGAGCGCACGGCGATTGAGCGCATCGGCGAGCCAGGGTTCGATGATCGCGACTTCAACCGAGAGCATGACGGTAAGCCCGAGCGAGCCGAGCGCCACGAGCGCGAGACCGCGCAGCCATCCGGCGAACAGCCCGCGTGTCAGGTCGAACAGCAGCAGGCCCGCGAACAGTGGCGCGAGCGCGAGCAGGAGTCCGCCGGCAATGCGTACGATGCCGAGCGAGCCGATCGTGGTGGCGAGGAACAGCGGCCGCGACCAGCCGAGACCCGCCTCGTCCTCGAGCGCGATCGAGCGGAAACCGGCGTCGGGATCGATCAGCTCGCCCGTCTGGCGGCCGGTGCCGATCGTCGTCAGTGCGGCGATGCCGCTGTCGATCGTCTGCAAGCGCTCGGGAAGGCCCTGGCGCGGATCTGGCAGCGTCGAGGGCATGATCGAGGCAGCCACTTCGGCCGGCCCGTAGAGCACGGTATCGTAGGCGACCACGCGCCAGGCCGGCCAGCTGACCGCCATCGTCAGGACGATGCCGATCTTGAGCACGGCGGCAACCACGCTGCGCGGTTCGTCGGTCGGTCCAAACAGCAGCCGGATGCCGTAGATGGCGACGAACAGCGTCAGCAGCGCGGTGAGGACCGCGGCGGCCGGCGAACCTGGCGCTGCGAGCGACTGGAAGCCGAAGCTGCCCAGCGTCTGCGCCTGGCAATCGAGATGGCTGAGCGTTCGAACGAGGAACTCGCCGCCGGTGACGACTGCAGGGCAGGCCATACTCAGGCGGCCTGCTGCAAGAGGAGCGAGAGCCAGTTGTCGGGCGGCGTGCCGTTCGTCTCGACGAGGCTGTCGAACAAGCGCACCGTGCTCTCGCGGCCCGAGAGGATCGTCAGGAGGTCCTGCTCGCCGGCAAGGTCGAGCCGCGCGACGACGCTTTCCTTGCCGTGCTTGATGAGGAAGCAGTGCGAGCTGTCGGGCAGCGTGCGGACGAGCTCGAACTCATGCAGCGTGAGGCCAAAGCCGTTGATGTAATCTTCGGCCCGCGCCTTGGGGTTGATCATGAAGATCTGCGTTGCCGCCTGCTCGATGATCGCGCTCGAAATCCGGCTCTCGAGCGCGTCCTGCGCGCTTTGGGTGGCAAAGCCGACCACGCCGTTCCTCTTGCGGATGGTCTTTTCCCAGTCCTTGATCCGGCGCACGAAAACTTCGTCGTCGAGCGCCTTCCAGCCCTCGTCGACAACGATGATCGAGGGTGTGCCATCGAGCCGTTCCTCGACCCGGTGGAAGAAATAGAACAACGCCGGCGTACGCGTGCGCGGATCGTCGAGAATGGCGGTCATGTCGAACCCGACGGTTGCGGCATCAAGGTCGGTCCGGTCGCGCTCATTGTCGAACAGCCACGCCCGGTCGCCAGAACCCCACCACGGCTTCAGCCGCGAATAAAGGTCGCTTGCATGCGGCCGGCCGTAGCCGCGGAACAGCTCGACGAGGTAGCGCAGCCGGCGGCGCTCGAGCGGCTGCGCATAATTGGTCTCGATGGCATCGCCGGCCTGTTCGATCTCCTCGCTGTCGAGGCCACCGGCGAGGAGCCCGAGCCAGTCGAGCAGGAACTGCCGGTTGGCGGGCGTATCGTCCAATTGCAGCGGATTGAGGCCCGACGCTTCGCCGGGCCGCAAGCGGTCGTACTGGCCGCCGATCGCGCGGATGAACAGCTCGGCGCCACGATCCTTGTCGAAGAAGATGATCCGCGGGGCAAACTTGCGCGCCTGCGCCAGCAGGAAATTGAGCACCACGGTCTTGCCCGAGCCCGAGGGACCGATGACGGTGAAGTTGCCAAGATCGTTGTGGTGGAAATTGAAGAAATAGGGGCCGGCGGCGGTCGTCTCGAACAACGTCACCGCATCGCCCCAGTGATTGGCGCGGGCGCGACCGACGGGAAAATTGTGCAACGAGGCGAGGCCGGCAAAGTTGCGGCTCGAGACGAGGCCTTCGCGCGCGATATATTTGAAGTTCCCCGGGAACTGCGCCCAGAACGCCGGCTCGAGCGCAATATCCTCGCGCACCGCGTTGACCCCGAGATCGCCGAGCATGGCGATCACTTCGGCCATCTGGTGATTGAGCTGGTTCTGGTCGCCCGCCTGCACCGCGATCGTCGTATGGTGCTCGCCGAACGCGGCGCGCCCGGCGGCGACCTCGTCCTTCGCCTGGACCAGCTCGCTCCTGAGGCTCAAGGCATCGTCCTCGGCCGAGCGCATCCGCCGCAGCGCGAGGTTCATGCGCCCGAGCGCTTGCGCGCGCTCGACGAAGGCAAAGCTCTGGCTGACGTTCATCTCGAACGGTAGCCGGTAAAGCTCGTCGAACATCCCCGGCATCGTCTGTCCCGGGTAGTCCTTGATCGAGACCAGCCCGGTGAACTTGCGCGCGAGCGGCCCGGCTGCGCCGAGTTCGACCGTATCCTGGCCGAAGCTTACCCGCCGCCAGGGCAAGTGCAGGCCGAGATCGCCGTGCGGGAGGCCTGTCGGGCGCATCTCGCCGTTGAACAGGCACGAGAGGAATTCGAGCGGTTCGGAGCGTAGACCTTGGGCCGTCTCGTAGACGCCCAGCAGGCGCGGCGAATACTGGCTGAGCGCGGCCATTAGCGCGTCCCGCGCGGCGTCGAGCGCGCGCTTCTCGGCAGAAAAGGCGGCCGCGTCATTCTGGCCGGCACGCGCGAACAGGCCCTGGAGCCGGTCCGCCCAGCCGAGCCGGCCCTGCAGCGGGCGGCGCAGGAGGGTCACGAACAACTCGTTGACGTACATCTGCTTGGCCCCGAGGCGCTGGCGCCAGCGGCGGTCGAGATCGCGTGAAAATGTATCGGTGAACTCGCCTTCGAGCGCCACGTCGGCGCGTCGGCGGATTACGTGGTGATAGAGCGCAAAGCGCGAGGAGCCGATCGCCCGCAGCATCGCATCGCGTAGGCTCGCCCGGTAATTGAGCTCATCGCTGTCGGCGGTCTCGAACAGCAGGCCGCCCAGGTGAAGGGTCTGCATCAAGAGGCCGTCGCGCAGCTCCAGCGTGCTGCCATCGACGTGACGCGCGTACGGCAGATGCGCGCCAGCAGCCTTCTCACGGCTTGGGTCAGCGCGTTCGCCTAGGGGCGATAAGAATTGCATCGCCAGTACGCGAAATTCTTCACCCGCGGACAATTGCGCACGCGCGTGAGCCACAGGTCAGCAAAGCGCGGCTCGCGCAGCGAAGCAACCATGCCGATGAGGTGAATGAGGAGGGCTGCGAGGAGGACCCAGAAGCTCTTGAAGATCAGGAACAGCTCGACCGCGAGCACGGCGTTGATGACGAAGAAGCTGTAGGTGACGCCGGCGAACATCTGCGGGCGCGTGAGCGCCACGAACAGCGTATCCCGACGAAGTTCGCCCGCCATTTGCCCTCCCTTGGCTCAGGCGCCCGAAGCTGCCTGAATCCCGGCAACGATGCTGGCTGCTCCGAAGAGAATGAAGCAGCCGAGGATAACGACGGCGCCGTGGCGCCAGTCGATGCGACCGGTTAGCATCGCAAAGCCGACCGCGGCCACGGCGATGATCGCAGCGGTCGTCGCGACGGTGCCGAGCAGCGTGCCCTGCAGCCAGTTGACGGCGCTGACGAGAACGCCCGAGCCTTGCGGATCTACCACGACCCAGAATACCTTACGGGCAGGGCGGCAGGGAGCCGACGTCCACCTTCACGTTAGAGCGATTGTCGCTCTTGTCGTACTGATAGCAGGCCTGGACGTTGTTGTTCACCGAGCCGGTGTGGACGACCTTCACGAGGCGTCCGCGCGCGTCGTACGTGTAGGTGACCGTTTCAGTGGCCGAGGCGGCCGACGAGCAGATCAGACCGACGACAATTGAGGCAAGGCAAATCCGGAATCTGCGATGCATGGCGTTTCCTCCCCGTTAGCCGCATCGTCTCGCAATCTGTGCGTATGGGCAAGCAGTTTTTGCGGGCCACTCATGACGCAATTGCGGAATAGCCCCAATTTAACCATCCAACCTCGGGCGGCAACGCTGATGACAGCGTCCTGACAATGTAATTGCATTTGCAAGCAATGAAATGAGGGCTGGACTCGTCTTGGCGATTGTGAATAAATTTGCATCGAATCGGGGGATTCTCCTCAGGCTACGGGAGAAGATCTGGACCTGCGCCTATCTATAGGCTGCGGGCCATATCTCTGCGCCTTTTCGGCGTGGAGCAGGGAGGGGGGAAGATGCCGGCACCTCAAGTGACGCCAATGGCGCGCGTTCGCGGACGCCATTCTAGGCTCAAGACGGCCCTCGTCGTCACTGCCTTTCTCGTCGGTGCTCCCCTCTCTCAGATGGCCCAGGCGCAGTCCGCGACTGCGCGGGCGAACCTGGAGCCACCGCGGTTGTGCGCCGTTGTCGGCCGGGCGGGTTCCGACGGGCCGGAGCAAGAGGTCATCGCGCAGTGTTGGGGGACCGGCCTCATCCTTGGGCGCGCGGAGCGATACCGCACTTTTCTCAACTTTGGCCTGAAGGTGACGCTGGTCGAGCTCGAGCGCAGCGGCGAGGTTAGAGTGTTGCTGCTACGCGAAGGCGCGAACGGTCAGCCTCAGATCGAGGATGTTACTGGTTCGCTCGCGGTGGCTGCCGGCCGCGCGCCGTGGGCCAAGCTCGACGGCCTCGCACTCGATTTCGGCAAGTTCGCTGGCGAGGGCCGGATCGGGCTGCGGGCGGCAGCCGCCGGTAGCGATGCGAGCGTCAGTCGGGAGTCGGCTACGAGATTGGATGCGCCGGCAAGCGAGGTCGTTGTCGATATTGGCGAGCAAATCGCGGGGGCGCAGGCTGGGACCGTTGCGCCATGAGCGGGGGGAAGATGATCATGAACCTGACGGTGCTTGACCGCCTCGTTGCATTCGCGCTCGCAGTGTTAGCGGCCGCGCTGGTACCGGACCTCGCAGCAGCGCAGAGCGTCCCACCGCCGCCGGTGCGCTCAACAGTCGACGAAAACGGTGTTGATCTTACCTCGGGCCAGATGCTGATCGGCGGAACGGACGTATCGATTGGTCCCGGCGACCACCATGGCCTGAGCTTCACGCGTCAGTGGGTGGAGAACGGCTGGCGCTGGGCCGAAGTGCCGACCGCGAGCGGCAGCTCGGGCTATCCAACCGTGTCGTTCCGCGGACAGAGCGTCGCGTTCCATTACAACCAGGCCGGCCAGCTCGAGCCCTACTTGCCGAACGGCGCGTCGTTCACCGTCAGCGGCTACGACAGTCTGTTCACCGCGCCTGACGGCACGCAGATCGCGTTCACCCAGTTCGGTGCCGACTTCCAGCCGATGATCTCAAACCTCGGCTTGCCGACATCGGTAACGTTCCCCGACGGCGTGGTGTGGACCTACCATTACACGACCTACAGCTACACCGTTCAGGCGCAGATGCCGCCCGAATGCACCGACCCTGCCTACTCGTATATGTGGCAGGACCCCAATTTCGGAGCATGGTGCTATTCGTTCCAGTCGCAACAGCAGACCTATACCTACATGCGGCTTGGCTCGATCACGACCTCGACGGGCTATCAGCTCAAGCTCGTCTATCAATCCGACACCGCCTCACCTTCCACAGTGGAAGCGTGGCGGACGATCACCCAAGTCAAGGCGATCAACAACGCAATCGAGTATTGCTCGCCGACCGCAACGTGTTCGTTCTCGAACACCTGGCCGACCGCGAGCTACGGTACGAACACCGTGACCGATCCTGTGGGCGGCACAACGACCTACACGTACACGAGTGGCAAGATCACAGGCATCCGCCCACCGGGTGCGCCAGCAGACGCAGTGAGTGTCGCCTACACAGGGAGCAATGTCGCCAGCGTCACTCGCAACGGGGCGACCTGGTACTACTCGATCGGCACAAGTTCCTCGAGCGTGACCAATCCGTTCTCACAGACGCGCACGATCAGCTACAACGCACTCGACGGGGTCACTGCAGATACCAACGCGCTTGGCCAGACGAGTTACACATCATTTTGCGGCCCGAGCGAGGCCAACTGCCCCGAAGGCCTAGCCAAGACGGTCACGGCGCCTGAAGGAAACTCGGTCACCTTTGCCTACGATGCGCGCGGCAACACCATCTCCCAGACCGCAGCGGGAAAGCCCGGCTCGGGCGTGGCGAGCATCGTCACAAGCGCGGTCTATCCGGGCACGTGCAGTAATGTGAAGACGTGCAACAATCCGACGAGCACGGTGGATGCGAAGGGGCAGGTCACCGATTATACCTACGATCCTAATCACGGCGGCCTCCTCAGCGTAACAGGGCCCGCGGACGTCACAGGAGTGCGGCCGCAGACCCGAGTCACCTACGGGGGCGTCTACGCCTATTACATGAACAGTTCGGGCGCTGTTGTGGCGGGGCCTGCTCCATTTAACGTGATCACCCAAGTGTCCTCCTGTCGGACCGCCAGCAGCGGGAATCCCGCGTCTTGCGTGGGTACCGCCGAAGAGCGCCAGGTTATTCCGACTTACCTCGTAAGTGGCGCGGCCACCAATGGCCAGGCAACAGCCGTCTACCAGCGCAACGGCAACGTCTCGCTCGATGCGGTGACTACCTTTACTTACGACAACTACGGTAATGTGACCGCAGTCGACGGGCCTCAGTCAGGGACGGCGGATCAGACACTGTCCAGCTACCGGCTCGATGGGAAGCTCGACTGGCGGATCGGTCCCGATCCCGACGGTTCGGAGTCGGCTCAGTACTCGGCGGTGAAGTACACGTACCGCTCGGACGGCCAGGTGGATTACGTTCAATCGGGCACGGTGACCGCCCAATCGGCAGCCGGGATGGCGAGCCTTTCCGAATACAGTCGGCAGGTGAGCACCTACGACGGCTATGCGCGGCCGATCCGGATGGTGGTGGCAGGAGTCGACGGATCGACCCAGGTCAGCGATCAGCTCTACGATGCGGGAAGTCGCGTCGTTTGTACGATGCAGCGGATGGATCCGTCCAATTGGGGCACTCTGCCCGGCAGTTGTGCGCCGACCCAGACGACCGGGCCTAACGGACCGGATCGCGTCACCTACAACCATTACGACGCGCTGGGCCGGGTGTGGAAGGTGACCACCGGCTATGGAACCGCCGAGGCAGCAGACGACGCGGCCTACGAATTTACCGCCAACGGCAAGCTTCGCGGCGCTACTGACGCACGTGGTTACTACACTTATTACGACTACGACGGGCACGACCGGTTGAACCGGGTCAATTACCCGTTGCCGAACACGCCAGGGCAGAGTTCGACGACCGACTACGAAGCCTTCGGTTACGATGCCAACGGCAACGTCACCGGCTTCCGCACGCGTGCCGGCGACACGCTGACGATGGTTTACGACAACCTCAATCGGCTTGTGACCAAAGTGGTACCTGACCGGTGGCCGCTCGATGCGACCTACACGCGGGACGTGTACTTCGGCTATGATCTCATGGGGAACATGGACTACGCTCGGTTCGACAACGCGTCAGGTGAAGGCATCACCAATGCCTTCAATGCGCTCGGCCAACTGACCAACACGACCAACACCATGGACGGTGTCTCGCGGACGCTGAGCTACAGCTACGACGTCGCAGGCAACGAAACGCGGCTGACCTACCCTGACGGCAACTTCATCAACTACAACCGCCACGCTGCCTCGGGCGCGCTCTACTATGCCGATCTCAACAGTGCGGTGCCGCTGTTCTACCCACCGCGCGACGCAGCTGGCAGGACGTCGGTTCTTTACCGCTGGCGGACGGCGGTTGGCTGGGATCAGTACTCTGTATTCGGCTATGACGCGCTTTCGCGGCTCACGTCTCTGACGCAGAATCCGAACAACACGACCTACGACACAACGACGACCCTCGGCTATAACCCCGCAAGCCAGATCGCGAGCCGGTCGAACACCAACGATGCCTATGCCTTCACCGGCAACGTCGCGGTCAACCGCGGCTACACCTCGAATGGGCTCAACCAGTACAGCGCGGTTGCGGGCACTGGCTTTGGCTACGACGCCAATGGTAACCTGACCTCGGATGGCACCAACAGCTACCTCTACGACATCGAGAACCGCCTGGTGTGGCGTTCGGGCGCGGGGTCGAGCGCGACGATGCGCTATGATCCGCTGGGCCGGTTGTACGAGACCTACGCGACCAACACCCAGAAGATCCGCTATCTCTACGACGGCGATGATCTGCTCGCCGAGTACACCGATGGCGGCACGCTGCTGCGGCGTTACGTCCATGGCCCAGGCGCTGGCGATGACCCGCTGGTGTGGTTCGAGGGCGCGAGCGTTACCGACAGTGTCAAACGGTATCTCTATCCCGATGAGCGGGGCTCGATCACCGCGGTGACCGACGACAACGGCTACGCGCTCGCCATCAACACTTACGACGAATACGGCATCCCGGGCTCAGGCAACATCGGCCGGTTCCAGTACACCGGTCAGGCGTGGATCCCCGAGATGGGCATGTATTACTACAAGGCCCGGATGTACTCGCCCACACTCGGCCGGTTCATGCAGACCGATCCCATCGGCTACGGCGATGGCATGAACATGTATGCCTATGTCCACTCCGATCCGGTGAATGGAGTGGACCCGAGCGGGTTGCTCGGAGGTCTTGGTCCCCTCGGTGGAGGCGGTGGCGGTGGCGATGGTGTGCCGGAGTGCGCTCAGGGCCAGTTTACCTGCGCGCCAAGTCCAATCGGTTGGCAACCGTGGGAAGGCGGTGCAGGTGTTTGCGCAAAGTCGAACGATCACATCCATACGTTTCCCTGCCTATCTGGGCAATTTGATTGGATGAACGGTTCCGGCGTAAATCACACGCCTCTGGGAGATGGCAATGGACCCGTTGGTGGAGGACCCGCGCCGCCGCAAAAGAAATGTTCAGCAGACTACGCCGATTTAGGGGGCGGTAACTGTAACTATCGCGGTGCGCCTCCTCCTCTGAAGCCGAACGGCTGTGGCGCATCGCCTGGCGACTGGGTTCCTGAAATCTTTCCCAAGGCATGCGCCGGGCACGACATTTGCTACGGAACGCTCGGGTCGGTTAAATCCCAGTGCGACAAGCAATTTTTAGGCGATATGATGAAGGAATGTGCGTTCAGGCCCGGCTGCGAAATCCAAGCATGGATATACTACGCGGCGGTTGATCGACGCGGTCAATTACCATTTAATCAAGCTCAATACGAAGCTAGATGGCGACGTGATTACGAAAGGGAATTTGGGCGATGAAGTTCAATATTTTCCTGTTCCTTTTACTCTGCCTTTTGAGTGTCGGATTCGCTTTCTTTTTAGGAGAGTGGGGGCCTTCGCCATTCTATTTAATGTACATTCCGCAGTCGATAGATAGCTTTATCTCATTATTAATGGAGATTTTCCTATTATCCATCCTTTATAGTCCAATTATATATATGTGTTTATCAATATTCAGGAGAAGAAACTCTAATTAGTCGCCGCAAAAGGAGGAGCAAGCGCCAGCGCTTCCTCGCGACCGCCGTCCTGGACCAAACAACGTCATTGATGGATGCACGAATGTTCCCGACATCTTCCCTCGCTCATGTGCCGCCCATGATGTTTGCTATCAAACGGCTTCGGTGCCGAGGGCGCAATGTGACAGGGGGTTGTACGAGAACTCGATTGTCGAACGACCAGATTTGTTTAAGGATCATTAATAGATGCTGCGACCCGAGGAGAAGTCTTGCAGCCTTCGGTCACCTACTACTGGGGAGTTAGGATATTTGGATGGCTTTTCAGAAAAAGTGAATAACCCGGGGAGATAATTGTGGATTTTATCGTATATTCTGTTCTGATAATTACCTCGGCGCTATTTTCGTTCATCTTTATTAAGATTGGATACGCTATTCGCCGTGGAAGTATCGGCTGCCTAATTCAGTTCCCCCTGAGTGTCTTGGCATCAGTTTCTGTAACTGATGTCTTAGCTATCAATTATATCTATGATCGAGTTGGATCCACTTACTCTATCGCTATAATGTTCCATCTTATAGTTTCGTCTGTTGTATGTATAATAACGATGAGCATTCTATCTACTCGATTAGCTGATGGATCGTAGATTTGGTTGCGACCCGATTTCGGCGATACTTGAGAACTCCCTTTGAGCGTAAGACAAGATAGAAGCACTGGCACTGCCGGCGCTATCCTAGCCCAATGCCCACAGCCCGCGGGAGCCGCTCGATCCCGCCGCGTTGCTCCTTCCCCATCACCTGGTCGATAGCACCGAACTGGGAGCCGTTGCGTAGGCCGATCGCATCTGGCAGCCACTCGCGGCTCTCGGTGTAGAGGGTGGCGCTGTTCCTGCCGGCTGATCGCGACGTAGGCGGCGGCGGCATCCACGGTGTTGGCGCGGAAGTTCTCCAACTGGCCATCACGCGGTCGGCGGTAGCGCCCTTCGCGGAATGGATTGCCCGCACCCAACCTGGGCGGATATGGCGCTCGGCGAGGTGCGCAAGTTCAAGCCGCTGCTGCTTGCCGCCCTACTTATGGCGTGAGTGCCTCGGACAGGCTAATGTCCAAGAAGTATTTTAGGGGCGAATTGGTGGAAAATTATTGCGCCCGCCAATACGTCGTAACGGCCACTGAAGCGCGACAACCCTAACTGCTGACGCTCCCCTGAAATTTGCCCGAATTTTGAGCAGAGTCCGACGCGAGGGACTCGGACCAAGCTGAGGCGCAGCAGGTTCAGCAAAGGGCAGATCATCGCGATATTGAAGGAGCAGTAAGAGGGCATGGCGCGGCGGACGTGCGCCGGCGCCACGGGATAAGCGCGGCGACGTTCTACAATCGGAAGTCGAAGTATGGCGAGCATGAAGGAGCCGGACTCTATCTCTGACTGGCAACAACCAGAGCAGCACATCACCGTCGGAAATGAAGGGCTTGTCAGACCGAATGACCCTTTTGTCGCCGACAGTCCTTAAGGATGCTCTGTGCAACCCGGCCGCCGCTTCGCGTTCGCCGAAAGACATTGGTCATCCACCTCTGCGTAGGGGTCGCTATCATCCTGGCCGACAGCCGCACGCGTTCACATAAGCGGCGTTATCATCCTGGCAGGCGGCCACCTGAGGGGGACCCGAGAGTGGGCTGAGCGCTGCACTCAGTCTCTTGGCTCGAAGCACACTTCCATGGCGAACTGACTGAAAGACGCGAGACGTAAGCCGTCATCAACCGTCCTGCCTTCAACATCCGGTTCCAAGGTCAGCTCGCCATCCCAGACAAATTGCCGATTGCCATGGCCGCGCTGCGAGATCAGTCCGCATGTCACGCCGGCCAAGGTAGGCCGATAGGCCATGACGGTGAACTCGCCATCGATCTCGGCTGCCAAGGCGCTTTGAATGACGGGCGGCACTTGAGTTGGATTCCAGTTGGATTCCTCGTCCTGCTTGCATCCGACAGCCGCCAGGACAAGCAGAACCAGGCAGCTCAACCGGCGCGTTCCAAGTGTCGACTTCGTCGCTGGTTCGCAAGACACGGCACCAAATCCTGTAGTCGATCAGTGACATTCGCACCGTGCTTACCGACGGTGGCAAGTCAAGTGCAATGTCACTGATCGTCTGTAGAACTATCGGCGACAGCGGCGTCAGTTGCGCGGGTGGATGTCCGCCAGCGTCTTGCCGCGAATTTGCGCCGCCTCCGGACTGAGCGCGGCTGGAGCCAGGAAGAGTTTGCCGATCGCGCAGGTATTCATCGAACCTACGTCAGCGATCTCGAACGGGGAGCGCGCAATCCGACCATCACGATCGTCGAACGGCTCGCGAGGGGCTTGAAGGTCAAGACCGGCTCGCTGCTCGACTGACCTGTTCCTAGGCCGACATTCGACGGTCCGACGACAGACCGATCGTGCTAGGGTTACCTGACAATCCGCCAGGTATTGGTTGTAAGACAACAAAAAATCGGCGACGGGTTCCAGTGCTTCATCGCCTTGCGAGGAGGGCGCGCGCCTATTTTTCGCGCGATCCGAGCGCACCAAGTCAGAATGTCAATGACAGGCTCGTCGTTGCAAAGGGCGCGCAGGGTCTCAAAAGAAACCCCCGCAGAAGCGAGGGGAAGCGCCAAGTTGTTTGGGCCATATGGGACAGACACTTCCCGCTCGAAACCGTCATTATGCCGAGCTGTTCCCGCCGTCCGATTTCCACCCATCACGCACGCTCTGCCTAGATAAGCCGACCTGGAAGACGGACTGTCCGCCTTCGACCCATTGCGGACATTGCACTCGACAGTAGCACCTCAACGGCATTCGCATTCAGACCACGGTCCAGATGGCGATCCGCAACTTATGGCGACAGTCCTCTCGCAAACGATGCGGCGCCCCGCGGCCAACTAACCTCCGCTCGCTGGCAGGTCACTGTTGAAGATGTCCGCAGCGGCTTTCCACTCGCGGCCGATCTTCCGCCAGACGACCACGTACTTGCCGGTGTCGGTCTGTGTTGTCCCTTCGGGCGCAATCGTAAGACTATACGTCCCACGATCGAGCGCCATGTCGCCTGACGACGACACAACGATCTGCTCTGGGACGAAGGTCAGATCGAAGCCTGGCGTCCGCATCATCGATTCCCAAGTCTGCTGGATCGCCGTGCGTCCTTTGCCGATCGGCGCGTTGGGTGCCATCACCGCGCCGTCCTCGGCGTAGAGTTCCGCAATTCCTGCAGCATCCTTGGCTTTCACGAGCTGTAGCCAACGATCGACTTGCCCGCGGATTGCCTGCTCATCCGCGCCTGGGTCGACAGCGGCGGCACTATCCGCTTCGGCGTCGCTTGCAGGCTTCTCACCTGCTTGGCACGCGGTCAGCAGAAGCGTTGCGACAGAAAGTAGCAATAGCGATTTCGTCATTGGTCCCTCCCTTTGCTGTTCCTCCCCGTAGCACCGGTAAGGTGCCTGGCGCTATCTTGCCAATGTCCGCTTTCCAGCCAAAACGGACATTAAGGCACGATCGGCCACTTTCGACCCATTGCGGACCGTGAGAGTACCGGCGGCGCGGCGATTGGATCTATCCCTTGCCTGGCACACCCTACTTCAACGAGGTCCGTGTCGAAGAGATGTTCTGCAGCGGAGCTGAGGTCCGAGCGACCGGATACCGTCGGTCACGAGCGCAAGAGCGCTAGTTTCCAATTGGGAACTGCGGGCCTGCGCTCGGCAGTGTGTCACTGGGCGGCGTTGCACCGATCACTTTGCCGATGCACTGCGAGGCCTGGACCGCTTGACATGCCCAGTCCGAGAGCAGCTTAATCGGACATGCCTAGCCTCTCAGACATACCGACTCTCGCGCAGGACTGGATGCAGGCGTGGGTCGCACAGGATCGAGCGGCGCTTGGCTCGTTCCTGGCTCCGGACTTCGCGCTCGTCGGAGCGGCTTTTCCCGACAGGGCGATCGGCAGACGCACTTGGCTCGATGTTGCCGTCAGCAGCTACCGAGCCGAAAGCTGCACCTATTCAGACCCGGTGCTGCGGGAGATTTCAGTAGGGCCACCAGGTCTTGCCGCCATGAGCGCTTTGTGGACGCAGGTGGCCCACGATGGTGAGCATGACCTCTCCGGGCGCTACTGGATTACCGATGTTTGGCGAGAGGGTGGCCCGCTCGGATGGCAAGTCGTCCTCCGCAGTTCGGCAGCACTGGATACTCTCTCGGCGTCAAAGAAGGCATTTGCTTCGCGGCGCTAGTGCCGCGACGCCGGTACTCTCAACGTCGGCTATGGGTGGAAAGCGGGCGTCAGGTCGAGCGTAGCTGGGGCGCGGCGTTCGCAATCACTCGCAGTGAGGAACGCAGAAACAACGCCGCCATCGCGCTGCCGATGATGATGTCGGGCCAAGGAGAGGCCGTAGCCGCCACGGCGGCGGCGGCAAGGAGAACCCCAACGTTGGAGATTACATCGTTGCGGGAACACTCGAAGGTGCTCGCCATGTTCACATCGTGCGACCGGAAGCGCCAAAGCAGCCGCAGGCATACCAAGTTTGCAACCAAGGCCAGTCCCCCCAACACCAACATCAAGTCTGATGACGGGGGAACGCCGCTTCTTATTTTCACGACGACATAGAAAGCGATGCCAATAGCGAACAGCAGGATGAACACGCCCTTGAACAGGGCGGCCCCAGCCTTCCATCGGTCGCTCCGGGTGAGCGCATAGATGCTGATGCCATAGACGAGGGCATCGCCCAGCATGTCAGTCGCGTCGGCCAGCAGCGCCGTAGAACCCGCGAGAACCCCAGCACCGAACTCGGCCACAAACATCACGGCGTTGATAAGCAGAACGACAACGAGCGTCCGCCTCTGCTCGGCCTGACGCGCAAGCCGCTCGAGTTCTTGTCCTTTTGCGGAGCAGCAATCGTCAGCCATTAGCGGCTAAATGGAACGCGAGGTTAAAGTCCGCAATGGGCGTCGCTGGCAGGATCGCCTTGTGCCCACCTTGGCGTACGAGCTCGATGTCGCGCCGCTGGTGGGCGAAGTGATGCATCGTGGGAAGGGTTTGGACCCCATGCGTCCAAATCGAACGTATAGGGAAAAGGGGTCCAGCGCGACTGGGCGGCCTAGCTCATACCAACTTATGTGCAGGGGGTGTCGGGCTCGAGTCCTGCATAGATCCCGATGCGAATGAGGTCGGCCGTCGTTGCGGCGTTCAGCTTACGAAGAAGTCTCGATTTGGCGGCTTCCACGTCGAACTGGACGATTCCGATATCCGCAGCGATCGCCCGCAACGACTTGCCGTCGACCAGATCAGTGAGCACACGGCGTTCTTCCGGGTCGAGCGCTGCCACAAGCCGGCGGGCCTTGATCTCTTCGCCGCTGATCCGGTGAAATGTCACCGCAGCTCGGGTCAGATAGGTCATACCTACCC